>Ga0115006_10001290_pt1 | contig 15399 bp, 12 predicted proteins | sample ArcOceMetagenome_3_FD_88943 | JGI IMG/M metagenome (GOLD analysis project Ga0115006, IMG submission 88943) | Marine eukaryotic phytoplankton communities from Arctic Ocean - Arctic Ocean- Svalbard ARC20M Metagenome | ecosystem: Environmental > Aquatic > Marine > Oceanic | place: Arctic Ocean...
CCTACCTTGCGACCTTGCAAACGCGCCCCAACCCCAGCGGCACCGTGGGGCTGGCCTGCACCCCCTCCCACCGCGCCGTGCGTGTCACGCTATTGTAAAGGCCTCTAAAAAACCATCGGGGATGGACTACTGTACACCCCGACTAAAAAGAAAAAACACCAGCGGGCCGACCACCCTGTGGTGCACTGGCGGTGGTGGTGGGCCACCCCTTGTTGTTGCGCCCGGCGGCCGGAGGACAGGTGCCAAGGTGGAAAAGAAAGCAAACTTACCAAAACCTCACGCGCCATGAAGGGCTGAAGGTCAGGTAACGAAGATAGTAGAGCCTCTGGCGGCAGAATCAGCCAGACCAGAAGCGGAACCAGCGGAGATTGCTGCAGAACCGGGCATGGCCGACAGAAATGGGAGCGATGTTCCTCTTCTCCCTATAATCGCCTCGACCCAGGGTATACGACAACTTTCCGCCAAAGAAGGACAGAGGTGCACACCCGCGCCTCGCGCCCTCCTGTTGTCCACCATGCACTTGCTAGTGTGTGCGCTGATACTTCGTGTGGGCGCGTTGATGTGCACGCGCAGCCGCACGTCATCGACTTCGCGTCAAAATACCATCGGGAGGGAAACATCCAGGCATGGTCCAGACAAAGAAGCCAAAAGTAGGATTAGTCGTCGCCAATCGTCGTCGACAACACCACCCACGACAACAGGCGGCAGTGGTGCATCGCTGCCATCGCCTGGCTCTTCACATATGAGCGCAGACAATACGGACAAAAACAGATCGATCCATCGCTCTGTGACGCCTGCGGATGCCCTGAAGAGACCCACCCTTTTGCATTCCTCGTTGAGAGTGCCTTCAGATCTTTCGGCTGTGGTCTCGGTGGAATGCAGAAATTTGAAAGGGCCGACTCCGTTGGCGAAAGTAGATGTGAGGTGTGTTGTTTCGGTAGGAGAGTATGAGTACTGCTACGGAAAACGGAAGAATTTTAGGTGGGAAGTGATCGGGGAGACGGAAACCGTTCCAAATAATCGCAGCCCAGAGTTCGAAACAACAATCGAGGTAACTTACAACTGGTCAAAATCGAGACTGTTGAAATTCGACTTGTTTGGTTCGACAAACGATGTAGAAGCGATGGAAAATTTTCATATTGGTGCCTACGTCTGCGAAGTGCAAGACTTGCTGAAAAGGCCAAGCTGGGCCGTTGATGGCACCCTGATAAAGAAAGGAAAGGTCGACAACTCTCACGTCAGATTCGAGGTGACACGGCATCTTCGAGAAGTGCTCACTCCAGCTCAGATGATGGAAATATTCAAATCAGTGGACCTCGATACGAGTTTATCCCTCAGCGCACAAGAATTCAAAAACGCCATTCGGTTTATGGCCAAGAAAGGGGGTTTCCATATGAGCCGGGAACAGGAAAATTGGGCATGGGAGATTGGTGACGAAGACAAGACTGGCTCGGTCGACTATGCAGAGTTTGTTTCCATGGTGTGGGGGGCGCAGGGTCTCATTTCTGTAACAATTGAAGACCGACAGAATGTGTCTGCTGAAAAACATGCAAACATGCTCTTCAACAAATTTCGCCGGTCAGTAACCAAAAAACTAGGTCGCGAATTGGGGCAAGCCGTGGAGCCGGTGGAATTGGATACATCTACATACGAAAGGGAGGCACACCGTGATACTCAGGCTCGGGCCTTGCGTCTCCTAGCAGGCATGAGAGACTCCCATGTCCTTGTCGACCGGCAGAACGAGCGACTACGTGAGATTGAGGAGAGCGCTGACATGCCGCAGGTAGTTGACAAGGCTGTGCTCGTTGAATCTAGACCTCCTTGCAAGCCGTTGGAATGGGACAGACGAGCAAAGGGCCGGGGTGTCATTGTTACCAAGGGACACAATGTAGCAGTTGCAACATGCAACCTGATGAACGACAATGCAGGTCCATGTAGCGTTCGGTCTTCGCAGCCTCTTGCTGCTGGCGTGACATACTTTGAACTTGCTATTTTACGAGATGAACACATGCATGATGGTGCGAGTCTTGACGGTCCTTATGCGGTCGGTCTTGCAACAAATGCCATGGACAAATTTGATGGCTCATGGACGCACCCCAATGTGCATCCTGCCTGTTTTGCGTTGGTATCTATCAACCCGCCAGAGTATGAAGCGCGATGGTCTCTTAGGCACAAGGCTCCCGCGATGTTCGTGCATGGAGTAGACAATCACGTCTGCACATGCTCAGAGGAAGCGATGGCAGACAGGGGCCATAAGCGCAGCATGATTTCGAATATTCGGGCCCAGAGAGCTTTGCCAAGGGGAAGTTCTTATTTCGAAGTCACCATAAAAGCTGCAGGAAGATGCAGAGGAGAAAGTCTAGGTGGTGACTGCCACATTGGACTCTGTTCGGAAAACATGTCATCGCTCGGTTGGATTGGAAAGTGGACAGATGGTGAGGACCCACGGAAAGACGAGGCATGGACACTGTGTGATAATTATAACGGGCAGCTAAGTACCTCGATCTTTGGCATGAAGGCAACAGACAAAATGTCTGAAAGAGAGATGCTGAAGACGATGCACATGAAATTCGAGCAGTTCGACAAGGACAACTCGGGCACGATAGACTGGAACGAGTTGCATGATGCTCTAAAAGAAATGTCCATTTGTTGCCAGGATCATGAGATGATTGAAATGCTCACTGCTCTCGGACTTGAAGAGGGAGAGAGCATTCATTTCGAGGAATTCGTGTTGCTCATTCGCTCAAGAGCCGCGACCGGAACCCTTTTTCATGGGGAGAAATCCGATTGGTGCTTGAACAGCTTTTTCGGAGTTGGAGATACCATCGGGTTCTCAGTCGATACGGTAGCTGGGTCTGCTGCTATTTTCAAAAATGGAATTTGGCTTGGGCAAGCCTTTTTGGACCTGCCAGAAGTAGTCTATCCCTTTGTTTCGCTGCCGAAGGCAGGCATCTCGGCTACCATTTCCGTAGACTCTTCAAAAGGCCTCAACCCAAAAAGCGACCTGTTCACTGGCGGATTTAGAAAACCGTGGATTGAGGGCAGCCATTTTGGGGCTGCTGATAGGATTGGATTTCTTCTGGACACGAAGAGCAAGACTTGCGACGTGTATAAGAACGGGCGATATCTCGGGAGAGCGTTCGAGCGATTACCCCCGAATCTGTTTCCATTTGCAACCCTGTGTCACTCCGGGGCCAAAGCGTGCCTGAGCTTCCCCCCCCAACCGAATCCGTGGTGTTATCAGCACATGAAAGCTGTCCTTGCTGAGAGCAAGTATTGCGTCACAAAGGATATCCCGTGCGATGGTGGATACATGGATCTTTCAGAAACGGGAACACCTTGTGGCATCAAGTTACAGGTGCTCGCAGGAGGTGAGCATCAGCGGGGTGAGCGCAGGTTCGTTTTGCAAGCATGTGACATTGAGAGTCTGTTTGACTGTGATGTCCTGGGTGGCACCGTGCCTGCTCGAATTGTGTCGCCAGTAGTTCAGGTGGTACAAAAATCGGGACCCGAGATGGACGAGCCGCAGACAAAGTTGAGTATTCCGCACTGTTGCGCTCAGGCCAAAGGCCTCAAACTTGTTTATATGCCTGGTCAATCGGCTGGATCTTCTGCCCACCACAACGTCTGGGCTGAAATGGACGCTACATGGTCAAGCAGACAAGGAACATGTAGTATCCGCGGGAGCGGGATCTTCTGCATCATTTGCCTGGACGACCCACTTGACAACCCGGACATGATGCATATCGAATGTCGTCTTTTCAATTCGCAGCAAAAGAGTAGACAGAATGGACAAATGGTTGACCTGGATCGAATACCGGGAGCGCGTATCCCAAAGTTTTGCTGCATTCCCTTGGGGACGAGTATAGACGGTATCATCACACTTCGGACCATTTCCGCTGTCGACGTGTGCGACCACGAAGGTCAAGACGCAATTGACACGCGTATGCCGCGAGGTAGCCAGGTGGATGCATTGTCAGCAGTTGCGTATGATGCGGATGGTCAACATTGTGGCGAAGAGCTCTCCGACACTGTGTGCTTTGCCACGTGCGGATGCGCGCTGTGGATGCAAAGCCTATTTGCATTCAAACTTGAAAAATCCGGAAAGCTGGAAAATTCTGCCCGTAAATTGATGCAAAACTACTTGACAGGGAACTCTGACAACATGATAAAGGTCATCAACACGTGGAAAGGCAGTCCGCTTGAGCTTCCCTTCAAAATTCGAACGGAGCGCCTTCAAGATGACGTTGAGTTGGCGCGCGGCGTCTTATTGAGGCGCATGGGCTGGAATTCTATGCTCGAAGCACATGATTGGAAGCAGTTTTCGTATCTCTTTGACCCATCTAATGGTATGCTCTTTGAGGGGTCGAGGTCTGAAGCAATCGTGAAACCTAAAACTTCGAGCTTTATGCCACTCGTGCATCAAAATGCTGAACGGGATCTGAGGAAGGGAATCGGTCTCCAGTGCTTGGGGCAGCTTCCCAGCATGCGCTTCGAGGCAGGCTCAAATCCGAATTCGTTGCTGCGCCATCTTTTGATTCTTCAGCCGTCCCAGTCTGCGGGTGCTGGCCCATCAAACGACAGAGGGGAGAGAGGACAAGAATGGGGAGGAGCTGCTGGGGTTCAGGGCACGGGCGCAAGTGGGCCCATCCCGCGGGAGAACAATGCGATTGTGTTGGCATCAGGCCACAGGCAAGATCGAGATTTGTTCTTGAACAATTTTCGCCAGTTTGTTGCACGCAACGAAGGGTTGAAGCACCTGCAACAGGTGTCTCATGTCAGACTCTGCGATCAAAATGTGGCTGTATATGGCGCGGTATGGTGTGTGGGTCTGTGTTGGTTTGTGCTGAAGCATGCGCCCTCGAAGTAACGGTTGTTTGCTACAACAGGTTGTTGTGCACGCGACGCTCTGTGCAAGATTTCCATCCCCAGTGAAGAACTTGGAGGATCACGTTACGTCAGTTGCCTTCTCACCCTTGACTTTGTCAATCTCGGACGGTGCTATCAAGCACTCGAAATTCAGGCTGTGATGCACGGCATGGTCACGTTGGCATGCGGGGCGGCAGCAGGGAGAGTTGGAATCGAGCGCTGTGGGATCCCCCTTTTGTATTTGTAGAACAAAGGTTTATGAAATTACGAAATCAAGAATCTAGATGTACGTGTCCTGCACCCCTCGTGATTGTCATTGACGTACAGCGCCTAATTAAGTCCTCTCTCCCTCTTTCTCGACGTATCCTCACTGCCCTTACACCGTGCGAGCAGATGTTGGGCGCGCTTGAGCTGCCTGCGCGATGATGAGGCACTTGAGCATCCAAGGCCACCCACTTCTTCGTGTATCCGACTAGCCTGCCACGAGAGATCCAAACGTGATCTTGTTGGAACATAGAGAGAAAAATTGAAAAGCGATGACGAGGGCATGACAATCTATGCCGTTCATCTGCGCTTTACATTCTACGTTGCACACACGCTCACGCTCGCAAGCAGACACACGGCGCTACAAGACCCCAAACCATTCACACAGGTCTAGACACTCGCGTCTGTAGAGCGGCGACCTCAGAGGAACATACGTATAGATGGGCGAATGAAAAAGAGGCACATGACGCCAGAAACTGCGACAGAGGAGGCACACAGACGGGGACTTGCCAGTTGCAGGTGGCGGCAAGCCATTGATATGGTTGCGTCTCTTGACAGGCTACTCAGATCTCGGCCATCAACCTCGCCGTGTCCGCCGATCCCATCTCCTCCGCTTGCTCCTCCCCCTTCTTGTGACCTACCACCACACGCCCCACTTTCTGCGTCTGTTGCGGCGTCTGCGCTCGGTACCGTTGGGCGGTGCTCTGCTCGCATCATCAGCTCTCCTCGCATCATCAAAGCATGTCCCAGATTATGGTGCGAGCTCGCTGTGCCAACATGCCCTTCCCCTGCACAGGGAGCGTGTGTGTGCGCGCACGCGTAAGTGAGAGCGAGAAACCCACCGCCTCGGTGGACACATTGTTTGCCGGAACCCAATAGAAGGGATAGTTGAGTAAAACATTCACATGACCTTGGAGGTAATAGAAGAGAGAGATGAGTTAAACAATTATGATAGTAGGGGAGAGTAGCGCCAGTAGGCATGCTGTGTTTATCTATAAACATATGGTAGGATGCGCAGGAGGGCAGGCACCCACAGACACATCTTCATCAACATTGTATACGTGTATGAGTACCTAACCCTCAGAGCTAAACCCCAACGCTCTCAAGACCCAACGGCCTAGACCGGTCAGTGGCAATCTGATACTCAGCACAACAATCAAATGAATAACCTGGATAACCATTGAATGAACACCTATCAAGGACCATCGTAACCGTTACATCAACACTTTGCACAACAATCACATGAAATAAATCAACACTTTGCATGACAATCAAATGCCTCAAGGTTGATACCCATTGAATGAATACTCAGCACAACAATCACATGAACAACCTTGATAACAAATCAAACGAACAGCCAGAACAACAATAAAATGGACACTCAGCGCAACGACAACACAAAGAACCAGCATAACACCAACAAAAAGAACAGAAAAAGAACCGCGGACATGACGGCGGATGCGGAGTGCATGTGCGTGGTGCTCCACCGCCCCATTCCAGTCTTGGAATTGCAGTAGCAACTGGCCCATTGCATTGTAAGATATGGCCAGGTCCTACACGTCCGCGTGTAAGTGTGCGTGCGCGCGTTTATGCGCGTGCATGCGTGCTTGCGTGGCGCACGCTCGCGTCATCCAGTTTGTGACCAACGCAAAAACAAAAAACAAAACAACTATGCGAATGTTAATAGGCCTCCTTTGCCACTCAAACAGGTCTCTTTTGACAGGTCTCTTTTGACAGGTCTCTTTTGACAGGTCTCTTTTGACAGGTCTCTTTTGACAGGTCTCTTTTGACAGTTGTTCGTGGCGCACGCACGCGTCATCCAGTTTGCGAGGTATGCTCAGGTAATGAGGCCTCTTTTGCCATACATGTAGGTCTCTTTCGACACTGAGAGGCCTCTTTTGCCATACATATAGGCCTCTTTGGACACTGAGAGGCCTCTTTTGCCATACATATAGGTCTCTTTTGACACTTACGCATATCTCAGGTATGCTCAGGTTGGGAGGCCTTTTTTGTTACATAGAGAAGTCTCATCTGACAGGCACGCAGACGTGCCTTGTGGAGCGGGGGGAGCAGGGCCTTGCGCAAGTCAAAGGCTTTCGTGAGCAGAACACGCGCCTCGTCCAACTGCCGCACGCGTGTCAACGCGTTGCCAAGATCATTCAGCGTCTCTGCCAGTTCCAGCTGCTCCTCCGCCTCCGCCTCCTCGGTCTGCGTCTGCGTCTGCGTCTGCGCCTGCGCCTGCGCCTGCGCCTCCTGCCGATGATGCTTCTGGCCTTGTCCCACTCCGCCCTCCTCCACCATCACCTCCCCCTCCGCCTTCGGGCTCATCTCGGCGGCCCCGGCAGCGCCTTGCGCAGCTTGCTCCTGCAGACGCTTGGCGGTGCGAAAGCAACTGATTGCCGAGTACCTGGGGTCTCCGCCAGGCATGCGCACGTGTTGATGCACTGCCGCGCGGAACGCCCTTCCCAGGACACGGTGCGACTTATAGAGAGCAGTACGGCGACGGACGGGGCAGTTGAGCTGCGAGGAGAGGGAGAGCGCCTCTTGCGCCAACTTGATGCCCTCGCCCGGGTTGCCGCCAAGGGTGCACATGAGGAAACTGCTTACGTGCAACAGCTCAATGTCATCGTGTTTTGCCGTACTCTGCACCAGGCATTTGGCCGTCTTGAGCGCCCACTCTCGCATGCGCTCTTTGACCAAGCGGTTGAGGCGGTCAAAGCCAAAGGTGCTCCGGATCACCTTGAAGATCATGTCGACATCCGAGGCCTTGGAAGCTGTGGCGTGACGCGCGTCAAGTTCCGACAGCGTGCGATGCAAGGCGTCGGCGTCTTGCAGAATGGCGTCCTTGAAAGCGCGCTCTTGCTTATCATCCAGCCGAATTTCGAGCGCAGCATTCGCCTCCAGAGTCATCCCAATCTCCCACAGACACCACGCGCGCGAGAGCGGGACCGGCTTGTCCCACGGCGACATGATGACTAGCGTCTTCCCGATAGAGCGCACCGTTTGCTTGAAGAGTGAGGACCACCACTCCTGCGGCAGGCAGCCCGAACTAACCTGGTTGTTGACTACCAGGTCAAACCAAAACACGGTGCCTGGCTGCTCGTTGGCGTACGCGATGAGCGCATTCAAGACGTCCATGATCCTGTAGCTCCACGCGTGCGAACAGAAGACCGACGCGGTTTTCCCAGGCTGGTGCTCCCGCACCCACGGGATGGCCGCACAGTTGATAAAGGCACAGTCGTCGCCTGCACACGCGGGCTTCACGAATAGTTCGCAGCATTGCTGCGTGGTCATGTCGTCCAAACGCGGCCACCGCGGCGCGGGCGCGTGACCGGTATCCGCGGCAGATTCAGCTGCGGCGTGGGCGTGCTGCAGCGCCTCACGGAAGCGGCGCAGGAACCCGACGTCCACCCCGCGCGGCCGACTCCTCAGCGAAATGATGTCGGTTCGCAGGTCGCGCGTGGCTGCGGGGGAGCTCCGCGTGCGCCCGCCGCGGCACCCGTCGTCAGCGGGCGAGAGAGGGGACGCCCGGTCCCCTCGTCGCTCGCGCTCGTCCCTGCCCCGGCTTCGGTCGCGGCCACGGTCGTCGCGGAGCCAGACACCCCGCCTGCTCTCGCCCCCATACGCGTCGCGCAAGCCTCTTCGCTCTCGCTCGTCCCTGCCCCGGCTTCGGTCGCGGTCGCGGTCGCGGCTTCTGTCGCGGCGGTACCAGACGCCCCTTTCCCACTCGTCGCTCGCCGCATCCCGCCGGCCTCGTCGCTCGCGCTCGTCCCTGCCCCGGCTTCGGTCGCGGTCCCAGGCACACCTTTCCCGATGGTCAATCGCCGTATGGCGGCTTCGGTCGCGGTCGCGGTCGCGGTCGCGGTCGCGATCGCGGTCGCGGTCGCGGTCCCAGGCAACCACTGCGCGCTCGTCCCTCACCGCATCCCGCGTCCCTCGGCCCTCCCCCGGCTCCCCGTCCATGCCGCCCGCACGAACAGCACGCCAGCACGAACTGACGGGCCGCAACATGTTCATGACGGGCCGCATCTGAGCACGGAGAGCGCAATGGCGGGCTCTCCGCCGTGCCTGGGCGGAGGGGCTGGGAGGACGACGACCCGAGCACGGCGAAAGGTGCGGGTCTTGTTGGGCGCGCGGGCTGGGATCGACCTGGCCATGGCCGTCGGCCTTCTGCTGGTTTCGGCGGGACAGTGCGTCCCCAGGACAAGCAGAGGTGGGTGGGAGTGGGTGAGCAAGTGTGTGTGTGCGTGTGAGTGAGTGATTGAGCGCGAGAGCGAGCGCGAGCAAGCAAGCGATCGATCGAGCGATGGACGACGGACGCGGTAGGCAGGCGTCCTCTGTCCGTGCGGTAGGCAGGCGTCCTCTGTCCGTGCCTCGAGCCGCTGCGCCTGCTCGAGCACGGGCGTGTGGGGACTTTCTCGTCGGTTGCGACTTTCTTCACCGGGGATTTCCCCGTCGATGGGACTGGGACTGTGTCCATCGGATGGGTCTCTGTACTCTGATGGGAATTTGGGCGCTGCGCCCATCGACGCCGCGCGTGCGCGCTGGCTCGCTCGACTCGCATCTCAAAACGCGGGTGGGTGGTGAGGCTATTGACTGGCACGTGCGTTCGCAGGGCAAGGCGGCAGCGTTGCGCTGGGGCTGCGTCTGAGGGGGGGCAAGCTGCACCCGCTCATGTATCCTTGGTTGCTGCGCCACGAGGTGGGTGTGACGGGGCCGAAAGTGCCTCTGCAGGGGCGCGCGAGACTCGCTCGCTTGCTTTGTCATGATCCGCGAATGACCGTGCTTCGCGGCAAGCAGCTGCGATGCGCGCTGTTGCGGCTTGCGTCGGCCTGCAAGCGATGCCTGCCAACTTTGAACCTCGTGCGTGCGGCCGGCAGATCCCAGACTACTACTCAGAGCTAGGAGTGCATCCAGACGCGGCGTACGACGAGATACGTTCAGCGTACAAGCGCCTCGTCCTTGAGCTACACCCCGACAAGATGGAGTGAGTTTTTGTCCGATCACGTGTGCGTGTATGGCTTCGCACTGCGCACGCACACGCACGCAACCCGGCGCAAGCGCACAAGCGTGATTGCAGGGCAAGGGCGCTGCAGAGCATTTGCTCATCTCTTACGTGCACGCAAACGCTCTTACACCGCCGATGTGACCGCTCTGTGCGCGGGTGCCCCCCACCACACGACTGCCCTCCAGTCTGGAGAGTGCGGGCACCACTCCTCGGCAGGAATGCTTGGCAAAGTCTGGACAGGACCGGTCGACTGCTCGATTTATTGCCGTCCGAGAAGCCTGGGAGGTTGGGAGCGCGATGCGCACCTTCCCCCGTCCTGCGCTCCTGCCACGTGCTTGTGCGTGAGCCCCTGCTGCGTCGCTCTCTGACGATGGTCCTCACGATGGTCGCTGTCTATCTTTCCGTCTGTGCGTGTGGGCATTGGATTGGCCGGGCGCCCGGCGTGACGCGTGGGGTCAGATCCTCGGCGATGCTGCTGCCAGAGAGGCCTACGATGAAAACCGCCTGGGGAGATCATGGTACGCATGCGCATGCGCATGTGCATGTCCTGATGCTCGCCGATACTTGCACGCAGAGATACTGGCACACACAGGCAAGCAGATGCAGCCGTTGCTGACCTGAATCTGCCCCACGCATTTCGTACCGTTCTAACGCAGCATCACTGAGACGCCTTTTCGTCACGCCGCTGCGCCACCTACCGCCAGGGAGACTGCGTCTTCAACCTTCGAATTCAAATCTAATCGCGTTGGCTTTTTTTGAATACGTGTCCTTTATTGATTTCTGTATCGATTATGCTTGTGTGTGTGACGCAAACCCGATCGAGAATACCGTGTAACATAATAAAATCAAATCTTGATCGCGCCCAGAGCTGTCAGCGTGCCACGACTGGCACCGCCTCAGGTTCAAGCTCCGGATCCCTTCGCAGATAGAGCGTGTTCTTCGCGCTTGGCCAGGAGGCCTGCTCCTCCTGCATCCACTGGCAGATGTGTCTTGCGACTGTAGGGTCTCGCAGCAGTGGGCCGAAATCATCAGCGGAAAGAACGCACAGGATGTGCGCTTTGAACGACGGCTCGGCTGTCAAGAGTCGGCGGGCGGTCGTCGCTGCGTCGTCTGCCTCGCAGAAGGACAGCTTGGAGGCAGGGCTTGAGAGGCTTTCTTCTCCCCCTGCGATAGAGCCAAACACCACTGCGGTCACGTCGCACGGGCTCACGTCGGGCGGCAGTTTAGTCCCAACCATGGGCGAGCTCGGATCAAGCACAGAGTCCACTCGCCACTCGTCCAGGGCCGCCAGGCATTCTGCTTCGTCGATCTTGTCTGTGCACTCCGCCGTGGCAGCGCCAGAGCTTGCCACACGGCTGACAGCAGGTCCGCGGCGAGCCCGCGGTGTGCAGAAGGCGTCGCCCGGGAGTCTGCAGCCGCGCAGCGGCTGCGGCGATCGCATGTCCTGCGCTCGCTGCTCTGCAGGCGCCACGGTCTTCCGGATCCAACCCGCGCGAGCAGCTGGCGAGGGCGTCGACTGACAGGAGTGGCTGTCTGTCCTACTGGCTCCGGCGGCGAGCCCGCGCACTGCGCGTGCTGCTTCGCGGCGAAGATCCGCAGCGCGTGTCGAGCGCGGCGTGCGCTGCGGCGTCTGCGCCGTGTCAGCACTCTCTGTCTCGCCCACCGGCGCCAGCGCCCGCGCCAGCGACTCGCGCCTGCGCGCCTGCTCCGCCTCGCGCTCGCGCTGGCGCGCGCCGGCGCTCATGAGAGAGATGCAGGAGAGCGAACTCTCCTCCATCTCTGAATCTCCCCACGCCTGTGAAACTGGAAGGGACCGTGACATCCATGTCACCTACGTCACGACGTAAAAGGAAATCCGCCTCTGCAGGCATTGCAGCTGGGGCGGAGCGCACACGGACAGCAGCGCCGCGTGCGGCCTCGGGGGCGATGGAGTACAGCGCATTGACCACCTCGCCGAGCCTCTCCCCGATCGCTGCCGCGAGCAGGCTACCGGAGGCCTCGCCCGTGCTCTCGCCTTCCTACGTTGCCGCGCAAGTCGCCTCCGTCCCCGTCCGGACCTTGCAGCCCGCGCAGTATGTGGGTGCCGCGCCATATCCCTCCCTCCCTCCCTCCGGCTCTGTCCGTCCGTCCCTCTCTGCGCGGCCTGCCTGTCCGGGATGCGCTGCAGGCGCACCGTTGCTTGCTGACGGCCTCGCGCGCGCGGTGCAGGACCGCAACGTGCAGTACAAAGCCGTGCAACTGCAGCCGGTGTACGCGCCTCGCGTGACAGTGCCAGTGCAGACCCGGGTTGTCCAGCAACCCGTCACCGTCGAGAAGCCCGTCTACGTCGAGGTGCCCGTCGACAGGGAAGTGGAGAAGGTCTTACCGCCTCGATGCCGCCGCACGCGACGCGGCGTGCGCCCGTTGGCCACACGCGTGCGCGCACACGTGCGCATGTGCGCATGTGCGCACGCTCGCATGTCGACGGCAACTTGCCTGTGGTGGTTACGCATGTGGGTGGGTCCACGCCAGCACAAACAAAGGGAATGATGCGCATGCGCATCCCCCAAATGCGTGTGCGTCCTCTGCGTGCAGGTGGTCTACGTGGACAAGCCCGTCGAGGTTGAGAAGCTAGTGTATGTGGACAAGCCACATATCATCGAAAAGGTTCGTGTACGTCACTGTCTCTGCTCCTCTCAGCTCCTCTCTGTGCCTCCCTGCGGTCCTGAGCATGCACGGGACCAGGTGGTGACGGTGCCAGTCGACAAGATCGTGGAGCGGGTGGTCGAGGTTCCTGTGGAGAAGGTTGTCTACCAGCATGTCGAGGTCTCTGCTCTAGTCTGGCGGCTCGTATCTGCCCCTTTCTGCCCCTTTCTGCCCCTGTTCTGTCCCGCTCGTTGTCAACTCAATTGCTCCACTGATTGTGTCAGCTATAATGGTCCACATTGACATCATTATTATGCGTGTTGACTGCATTTCATTAGTGATCACCTGGCCCAAATTGCATAGTGGCTTGCGCATATTTACTATTGTGCCAGCGCATTTTGCGATGCCACACTGTTGTGCGGCAAAACATAGATTTTGCACGTTTGCTCTCTCGTGCGCGCGCACGCGGCGTGCTGCGCAGATGCCTTCTCCTTCGAGCAATACTGCTGGGCGAAGGAGTGTGTGCTCTGGGCGAAGGAGTGTGTGCTCTATTTATGATTGAAGATCATTTATTCATTCAAAGTTCATGTACACTACTTGAACGGCTCCACTTGCTTGAAGCTCTTGCCGCCCACTCGGCAGAGGACCCACGCGCGCACCATGCAAGCATGGCGTCGTCCGCGGCGACTGCGAAGAAGCCGGCGCTTGACGCGTGGCAGAAGAGGGAGGAGCGCCAAGCTCATTTTTTCGGCCCCATCTTGCGCAGGTTCCGGTAGAAAGAATCGTGGTCCAGGACAAGGTCCAGGCGGCATGCTCTGAGTGCAACAGCGTCCTTGACGCCAATATGGGGTGCACCGTGTGCCCGCTGGTCCAGCAGTTGAATATGCCGCAAGCTCCCGTCATTGTATCAGAGAGTGGTGTTCGGTGGTCGTCATCGGTATCGGACTTCATCACGGTCCAAGTTGCCCACTCGCAGAAGGACGGCTGGCAGAGATCGTGCCCGGTAACGCTCTTCGCGACTGTTGATGGAACAGGTGCCTAATCCCTAAGTTAAACTCCCAATGGACAGAGGCCAACCTAAAGGTAGGCACTATGCGGATCTCCAACAAGCGATGACCAAACAGCACACCTAAACAAACCCTGCTCGTGACAGGGAGGAAACAGGGAGACCAAACGTGAGACCTAACCAACCCCTGACAGGGCCCATGCCACAATTTTAAACCCTTACAGAGCCCAGTCGCATCAATCATAATTTCATCGGACCGTCGCCTCTTACTTTCAAGATCGATAGATCTCTCACCGTGAAGGCGGTCGCACTGAGTGATGCAGACGTCATGAGCGCAAGCGTAGAGCAGGGCTTCACGAAGCTCGAGTCGGCAGGTATTGGACTACTCCTCGAAAAATTGACGGGTTACAGGGGAATCTATGTTCAAGAAATCGTCGAAGGAGGATCTGCATGGCAAGATGGCAACATGCTCGAGGGCGACGAGATCAAGATGATTGATGGCGTCGACATCCAAGATCTAGAGTTGCCTGCCGTCACCAAGCTCATTGTCGGGCCCGTGGGTTCTCAGGTGTATCAGCCGTGAACCTTCAACCCTTAAACCCTACACCCTCAACTTGAACCCTGAACTTCCTGGACCCTTCAACCGCTCACCTGCGTTGTCGCACTCACAGGCAGAAAGAGACACACCCACTCACAATACGCACATACCCGAGAACACAATCACCATGCATGTGGCTCGTTCCGTTCTCTCACTCTCCCTCTGCCGACCTCCTTCTCTCCTCCTCTGCCTTATGGCATCCTACTGCAGATGAAACTCAAGATTTTGAGAGAAGATCGTGACGAGAGCGGCAATCAGATTGATGAAGTTGGCACAGAATTCTTCCTCACCATGACTCGCTTGCCTATCAACAGGACAGGCAATTCTAGTGGGCGCCGCGCCCCGGTCTTGATGTGTGTGTGTGTGTTTGTGTGCACATGCGTGCGTGCGCGTGCGCGTGCACGTGCGCTTTCAACTGATCGTTATGTGGACACTCCTGATCGTTGTGGGCACACTATTGTACGATCGTGTGTATTTTGCGTGCATGCGTACTTGCGTTTCTAAACCCAGTTGTCACTGGTTGGATGGATAAAGTAAAGTGTGCTCATCTGTTCAGCCAAGGCAAAGCGAGAGCCTGATGAGGGAGGCCTGCATCCCAGAGGCGAGAATTGCGTATCAGACATAACGGCAAAATGGATGACCTTGGAAAATGTGGAGCAGGTGCCGTTGGAGTTGAGAGAGGGGTGCAGACGTACGTCAGTACGCGATGCCTTCGACCAACGCCCACGCGCGTCATTCCGAAAAGGGGGCTTGGTAGATCCTTCCCGCTCCCTCGTACAGCAGGATGTCAACTCGTTGACACAGCCTTCCTATCAGGTACGCTTGTTCATGAACAGCAGCAATAGGAGGAGCAGGAGCAAGAGGAGCGAGGAGCAGGGAGAGGGAACGGGGGCGGAAAGGGGCTCGGGCGGCAATATTTCCAAGTGTCGAACACGAGCAAGTAACAGCTCGGTTGCCATGATGTGACGGTGGAAGCCCTGCAGTTATAGCTTACGATTTCGCCTGTCCCTCTCCCCTCTCCCCCCCCCC
>Ga0115006_10001291_pt1 | contig 15398 bp, 13 predicted proteins | sample ArcOceMetagenome_3_FD_88943 | JGI IMG/M metagenome (GOLD analysis project Ga0115006, IMG submission 88943) | Marine eukaryotic phytoplankton communities from Arctic Ocean - Arctic Ocean- Svalbard ARC20M Metagenome | ecosystem: Environmental > Aquatic > Marine > Oceanic | place: Arctic Ocean...
AACTTCAACTTTTTTTAAATTTGCAAAAATATACATCCGCTGCCAAAAATTTTTATTTTTCTTCCATTTTTTCAAAAAAAAACCCCCCCCCCCCCCTACAATCGTATTTGTATTCATTTATTTTTATGACGCAGCCAATGGGTTCGACAATTAGGAACGCGGCTACGGTAAAGAACACCATCCATAAGCTCGTTTCTTCAGGTGCGATTAATATTGAGAACTCTACCCGATGGAAGAAAAAGGTACAGAACGAGCACCTAGTCGAAACAATGAAACAAAGGGCAGCAGAGGGGAATGGAAATGCCATGTACAATTTAGGAGTCTGGCACCAGTTTGGACGATTTGGCTTCAAACAGAACCACGCCAAGGCTTATTCGTGGTACATGAAGGCGACCGATAAGGGAGATCCCTGTGGAAAGGCTAATGCCGGGTGCTGTCTCATCTGGGGCCTCGGTACCTCTCCGAATCAACTATATGGAATGCATCTGTTGACGTCCGCCGCCAATGCCGAGAAAGGAAGTGACTTCGCTTGTAAAACTCTGGCCGATATGTTCGAAAAGGGAATGCTTGGAATGCCGCAAGATGATAAGAAGGCGCGTTATTACTATGTCAAGACCTTGGAGACCGATCCCAAATATAGGCAGCTAACCCCGGAAGAAAGAGAAAAGATTGCGAAGAAGCTCCGCACCGCTTCGGTAAAGAAAAGGACTGCAAGGTCGCCCAGTCATGCCAAGACGCCCTCCATTGGTGCCAGTGTCGCAAGCTGGATTGGCATAGCTCAGTGTGTAGCTCCTCAGGAATAGAACGGATTGGAAGATGGAGGGAGACAGGAAATTCATATATGTCCACTATTGAGGACTTTTATATATTATTTATTTGTACAGCCGTAAAAAGAAGATAAAATCATATTTTGCAGCAGTAATTCCTCGCCTTATACTATTGTTACGAATACGTCTGTTTCCAGATTATGCGCGCGTAAAGCGCCAGCGTGCGCTGATTCGTTTCTCCAGTTGGCCTGAGTTTCCCTTTTCCGTGTTTCCCAGAAGTGCGTAAGGATTGTCCCTACGAGAGTGGATTCGCAAGAACCTGAACGCCTTACCTCCTATGGAACAAATACCGGTAAATAATCAACCAAAATCGTAAAAAACGATTGTTCCATATTACAAACTAGTAAATGTACATATAGAGACTACGGTAGGTACATAGATCTACATCTCGCATCTGAACCATCTTTACAATAGATAATAATATATCAAATATTATGGCCCCTGTTTGTCGCACGGATACTCTCTACACGTAGATCTAGTCTAGTAGGAATTAGGAATTCTACATTGCAACTCGGAACTTGACAGAGCTATCCCCTCCAGGGGTCGGTGGTGGAGCAGCGGCGCATGGAGCAGTGGCGCAGAAAAGGCCTTGAATGCCCCACCCATCTGTCCTATTGTGTCTTGGGAGGTCACCGCAGCCCCCGTCGCAAGGCAAGGCATTATTCCTTCGATAACTACCCGCAGAATAAGTGGAATCGTCGTTATCGTGACCACGTCTACCAGCGCTACCGCGACGAGAAGAATAAGAATTCTCTTCATCATCTTCGTTGAATCGATCGGCAAACGTTTTACTTCTCATAAAGAGAACCTTTTGTCCTCCATCTTCATCGTTGCCACAAGAATTTCGTCGTCTTTGAGATCGAGATAGGATGCAGTAGATCGCTGTCAGCAGTACCATGCCACCGCCTACCGAAGCAATGATGATTATATGTAGGGTCGTGAGGAAGGGCGCGCTCTCTTCTCCGTCTTCCTGATTGTTGAGGCTGCCGATGGAGCTTTTAGCGAGAGCGGTCCACTTTTCGTCGACGTGAAGAGTTGGCGTAGGTGCTGCACTTGGAGCCATGGTTATACGACTTGGCTCCGAGCTTGGCGACGATGATGGTGTATGGCTAGAAATTGAGCTCGGTTTCCACGATATTGTCGGCGCATGACTTGCTGTTGGTGGAGCACTGGGGTGTTGGCTCAGAGACGGAGACAAGGAAGGTGACGAAGACGGAGCAAACGTCGGGCTGGTGCTGGGAGATCGCGTCGGTGTTTTCGACGGGGACATCGAGGGTAGCTTTGTCGGCCCGTCGGTGGGCGCCCGACTTGGTGCCGTTGAGGAAGAGACGGATGGGCTCGCCGTATGAAAGTTGGTGGGTGCGTGGGAAGGTTCTTGACTTGGCATCTGCGAGGGCCTTGAGCTCGGCAGCGCCGAAGGACTATTGCTCGCCATGGGAGTCGGACCATCTGTGGGCGCCTTTGTGGGTGTATCGGAGGGAAGGAGGGATGGAGTCATCGTCGGGTGCATTGTGGGCATCATTGTTGGCTGAATAAGGAAAGGAGTGAGTAGGGAGAAAACAAAACGTTGTTGAGAAAAAGAAAAGAAGGAATCGGAATTACTGTCCGGCCACACACAAATTTACATGTCACTTCATCTCTCCACAGAGAAAGTCGTGTTCTCACCGTGTCGGTCGGGTTACTGCTGGGATCATCGGTCGGGCTGGATGTCGGCGATGCACTCGGACTGTGAGAAGGCCGTGAGGTTGGATTCGCCGTCGGGTACTTTGTGGGCATTGTTGTTGGTTGAGGCGACACAGTCGGCGAGTTAGTCGGTGCCATTGTAGGGTCCTTGGTGTGTGTTCCACATTTGATGCTACAACTACAAGGGCAGGCGTTTACCAATGCATAGATCTCATCTTCAGTGAATCCGATCATACCCGTCATTCGACAATCGAACGATTGATGTCCCGAACACGGCAGAGAAAGGGGAGATACAAAGGTGGGATCGTCCTGGCAGGTGGCGTCCCATCCTGGATAACAAGCCGGCTGCTGAGCTTCTCCATCATCTTTCATAGGGATGGGGAAAAGTGTTCTGGCGTTGCCCTGCTTCCCGGCTTCGCCCTTGGGCGGCATGGCAAGATTGGCTTGACCTGATTCTGATTGCAATTGTTGTTGAGGCGAGGGATGCTGAGCGTGGGCACTTACTATCGCCATCGATAGGGATAGAACCCGAAGGAAAGGCGCCGCCGCCGCAGTCGTCGGGGCCGTCGACGCCGTCGTCGCCATCGTCCTTCTTTTTCTGGTTGCCGTTTCATGCATCGTTTGTGTTGCTCAGCGAGACTTGAGGCCGATACTGAGATGTTGGTTGGGTGTTTTTATGCCGAGACGATACCGTACAGTACGATACTGAGATGATGGTTACTCCGTTCGCTTTGAGCGATCTTTTGTAGAATGGAGAAGATAATTCCATTTATTTGTCTGCCTTCCTGCCGGCGAATCGAATCGAATCAATCAATTCAAAGGAAGGTACATGTACGGCACCGCTACTTTCACTTTCATCCGCCAGTGTTTTTTTGGCAGTGTGGGCCGATCTGGCGCCTTTATTGGGCCGGCCGGCTCGCAAGGTCGCCAACTGACGGCGGTAAGACGGCGGCTGGAATGACTGAGTTTCGAGAATGGCCTTGCGAGGGCTTATGTAATTCCACTCAAAATACACTCTTTACAGATACTACAGAAATAGATTGAATGACCGCCCGCTGCGCTGGACTGCACAGAAAACAGAAAGCAAGAAGTGCGATCATATCGTTTTTCCTCACGGCTTTGTGTTCGATATTTCCGGTGTCACTCAGGCAATCAAGGACGACGCTTCTTCTCTCGCTTCTCTTCCGTATCTTGTAATCTTCGGTATTGTCACCAAGAGGATCCGTAGCAGACCGGGCGGTCTTGACGTTAATTCACTCAAGGAACAGAGCGAGAACTGTGCAATGTGCCACACATAAACCCTCAACTTTCTAATCGTAATTATTGACACTCGGACACCATGAAGGTCAGGGGCTCGAAGAATGACAAGATGGCCCGCCAAGCCTCCATGGATCTGGCGGGCTTTGATCAGTTCGATATTACGCCGGACGGTTTGAACGCCGACGACCAGGAGGAGGTGGCGGAGCACACATACCCTTCAGAAGACAACGTCGCCGAGGGCGGGACTACTGAGACGCCCCAGCTAAACCTCGCCGCGATCCGCCAGACGCTGGGACCCCGGTCCAACTCCGGCGGGTCCATCGGCGTCGCGGCCGACCCGACGGACATGATCAGCAACACCACCGCTGCGACGTCGCGCCGCGGCCGCATCTCCGGTCGCTTCTCCAAGGGTGATGTTGCCAAGATGATGCGCCGCGGTACGTCGGCGTCGGGCTTCACGGCCACCTCGTCGAGCATCGGTTCGTCGAACGTTTCCGTAGAGTCCAACCTCTGGACCAAGCTGCTGAGCAATACCAACGCCAGCCTTTGGAACGGCGGCGCCTTTGAGGACGACGAGGACGGCGATGAGGATGGTGGGGGTGGGGCCCTCCCCGGCTGCAACCAGGCCGTCAAGACCTGGTGCCGCGGCAATGCCTACGAGGCCAAGCACGTAAGTAGGAATTCCTATTTCCGCTCCGGGATGGGGAGATGTACCACATGTAATTGATTGCACAGCATCGAGCGCTCTGACGATGGTTTATTTTTGTTCCCGAGGTTCGGGATCGTATTTCTCACTTTACAATATCTGTATATCCTTCTTCACCCCTTTTCACTCCGCAGTACTTCAAGACCTGCGCCAAGTACCCGTCCATCATCGTCCTGTCTTTCCTCGCCTTTGCCGTCCTCCTCGGCGCCGGTCTCGGCGTCGTCATCGTTCAGAAGGATGCCGCCGTGGAGCGGGCCCAGACTTCGGCCATCTTCGTTGCCAACGAGGTCGGGGAGTGGTTCGCGGCCGAATTTCGCCGTGCCATGCAGCCCCTGTACTCGGTCCAGCAGGCTGTCATCTTCTCAGGCTTTTTCGATGACATTCCTGCGAAAATTGGCCCCTACCCTGAGCGGGTCTTCGAGGCCGTAGATCCCAAGACCGGGGCTAAAAAAATCATGCGAGATGTTTCCGACATCTGCAACGACGAGGTCCAGAAGAAATTTGCCTCGATCGTTGAGCCTCTGAACGACGATTGCCGCCTCAACGGTATCGTTGCTGGCTACCGTCTTTGGACCAGCAACGTGATGTGTACGGCTCATCCCATGGTCAACACCAAAGACTTCCCCGGCGGTCCTCCTCTTGACCACAATAAGTTCGTCGGATATGATGCCGGCCATGATCAGAATCCCTTCTGGAAGGCCACCACGGAAGATTTGTTTGTTACGCGCAACCCCAACATCAATATCTTCGGCCCGTTCACCAATCCAGTGTTGAAAAATACTACATTCTGTGGTCACCTTCCAGTGTGGTTTCCTCCTGGCCCTGACGCCGCCCCCGAAGACGTCAAGTTTACCCTTGATGTCCACGGAACTCCAGTCAACAATGCGTTTGGTTTCGTTCAGAACTTCCTCCTGTGGGAGAACCTCAAGGAGAAGTCCAACATCTACGAACGCTTCTCTGAGCGGAACCTAGAGTTCTGCCTTACAAGGACCGATGGTCCGGACGACGTCAAGACCATCGCCGAGTCCGAGGGATGCGCTCTCCTGGACGACGGCAACTCAATCGTCGTTTCTACCGACACGGTTTCGAATGGAATGTGGGACAACCGCGTTGGTACCCTCGCCTCAAGCGGTTGGTGCCCATCGTGGTATCCCTGGGCCGTCTTTGGCGTCACCCTCGCCTCGTTCATTATTGGACTTCTCACTTCGTTCGTTCTGGTTGAGAAGCAGCTGCACCGCAATTTGCTCTACAAGGTGATGCCGAAGAAGGCAATCAAGAAACTTCACCGGGGCCAGACCGTCCTCGAAAAATACAACCTCGTCACGATCTTCTTCTCTGACATTGTCGGCTTCACCACGATGTGCGGTGAGATGAGGCCAATACAGGTGATGAGAATGCTCAACGAACTCTATACCGAGCTGGACAAGCTTGTGGCCAAGCATAAGGTCTACAAGGTGGAGACAATCGGGTAAGTTGCTGGTGATCTACTGATGCTACTACGTAGTATGGCATTGCATACATATACGTCGTATGCTCTTACGGATAATTACATCAATTTTCTCTCACGTTGCTCACACGGTCTCCTCTATATATTTTATTGGTTACAGCGACGCCTACATGGTCGTCGGTGGGGCCCCGGATCGCCGTCCAGCTCCCGACGCCGCCGAACGTGTGGCGGCCTTCGCCCTCGAAGCCGTCGCCTTTGTGAAGAATTTCCGGACCAAGAGCGGCGATCGTATTTTCATCCGCGCCGGCCTGGCTTCTGGCCCTGTCGTTGCTGGCGTCGTCGGCGATGCCATGCCTCGCTACTGCTTCTTCGGTGATACTGGTAAGTTTCAATGTGCCGTCTTTCACCTTGATACTAGAGCTAGGTTTCCACCGTTTTAGCCAGCGTCTCGTTCTCGCTCACAACTTTATGTTACATGTATGTAATTTCTTCCTTCCAAATGCTATTAATACCACCAGTCAACTTCGCCAGCCGCATGGAATCGACCAGCGCCAAGATGAAGATTCAGTGCAGTGAGCTCACGTATCGGCTCTTGCTGGATGCGCCTTCGAGATCGTTCAAGCTTGAGCGGCGAGTTGATAATGGTGTGGCCGGCATCGAGGTCAAGGGCAAGGGTCACCAGACTACCTACTGGATCGCGGGTGCCAAGCTTCGGTCCTCTTCTCCTGCCGACTCCAAATTTGTTGACTCTTACCCGCCGACTAAGGACGTAGAATCGCCAGAGAATGTCTATGGCAGTAGAATGCCGAACCTGACGGAGGTCTCGAAGAGCTCGCACTCATCCGGCCTCTCGTCCTCATCGGCCACGTTCCACTCCGCCATTACTCAGCCCTGGAGCATGATTGGGCAGGCCGATTCTCCTACTGTGCCCACCCTGGAGGCTATGGATGATGCCGACGCTGATGGCATCATTGAGTGTGTGTCCAGCGTCCTGGAGCACCATCTCGAGAAGAGTGTCAAGGCGCGTGGTGCCTCCAAGAAGCTCGATGACCTCGCCCGTTCGAAGATCCGCAACTTGGTCGCCGAAGTGTCCACGACGTATAGTGATGTTCCATTCCACAACTTCCAGCATGCTGCACATGTCGTCCTCTCCATGAACAAGCTTGTTCACACCCTCCAGACCGACCCGCAGGGATCTCTGGCCGACGCCGACCCCATCATCGGCTTCTCCCTCGTTTTCTCCGCTTTGATTCATGACGCCGGCCACACTGGTATGTCGAATAAGATCCTCGAGGAGCAGGACCACCCTCTTGCCTTGCGTTACGGTGACGTCAACACCCCCATCGCCGAAAAGCACTCCATCGACCTCGCTCTTGATATTCTGTTCAAAGACGAGTACAATGCTCTTCGCTTTGCCATCCTTCCGGGCGTCTTGGATAAGGTTCATTTCTCCAAGGTTCTCTTCCAGTCTGTGCTCGTCACGGACATTGCCACCTCGGACCGCGTCAAGCAAGGCATTCGGCGTTTCGAGGTTGCCGCCGGGCCATCGCTCAATGATGAACTTTGCAAGTGCGCCGTGTGTCGAAAGGGTGAAGAAAATACCGATGGCACTTATGCCGGCCTGTGCCCTCTCGCTTGTCACCTCGAGGATGTGATGCAAGGTGTCAAGCTTGGCGAGGACGTCGTCGAACGGTTCCCCAAGGAATTCAATGTGACTCACTGCGGCCTCAAGCGCTGCGTCCTCAACGAGCACCTCATGCTCTCGGCCGATGTTTCCCACACCATGCAAAGCTGGGAGAATTACGTCAAGTGTGAGTAGACGTACATCATACATGTATTCCATTTGACGTCGTATCGTCGATTGGTTTGTTTATATGCTTTGATATCCAGGAATTATCTCACTAATTTATTTTGCTTCACAATGTATTTTTATTCATCTCCAGGGAATTTCCGACTCTACAAGGAGATCATGGCTTGTCATCAGAAGAATCTCTGTCCCGATCCTACCGGTGGTTGGTTTAAGGGCGAGATCGGATTCTTCTCGTTCTACATTATCCCCCTTGCCAAGCGCGCCCAGCTCTTCTTCGACAAGGAATTCGGCCATGCGCTCGTTCAGGGTGCAAAGGGAAACCTCGTGCTCTGGCAGGAGCATGGCGAGAAGGCCGCGGAGTTTATGGCCCAGGGTCTCAAGAATGGAGAGTCAGAGGCGTCTGTGCTCGAGAAGATCTACGCCCTGCCCTACAAGAAGCTTCTTTAAAAAAAAATGCGGAGATTGCTCTGCGTGCATTATTGTTATAATAATATTCGAATTGTATATCTAGAAATTACATACTAGCAACTTAGGAGATAATTGTATAAGATAGCAATTGATTCAATTTACCAACTGGTAGATCTATTATCTTCACGTAGATCTACGTAGCTAGGTTGACGACCTGCAGACCTACATGTTGTACCGGTAGCTGCAGACCGTACGCGTGGAAAAGCTACAAAAATCCTAAATAACCCGGAGTTACCATCCAATTTTGTTGTCACATTTCGCATTTATTTATCAGCCAGGTAGCCAGGGAGCCAGGGAGCCAGGGAGGGAGGGAGCCGGTATCTGTTTGCGTTGCGTACCCTTCTTGTATGTATCTTACATATATTTGTTTCCGCTAAAGCATGGGCAGAGCTGCCGCCGTCCGCTGCATTTCGCATCTCCCACGTCAGCTGGTTGGGAGCATCAGCGCCCGATCTCATGCGAGGATGACGACGAAGAGGACGGTTGTTTGCGACATTACGAGGAGTACGTGTAGACATTCATCGCCATCTTTTATTCAAAAAGGAGGCATCCGGCTGCTGTCCACTCCAAGGATTGTTGGTCCTCCGCCGCAGCTGTTCGACTTCATAATCCAGCTTCGCTTCGACGAAGTACTGAAGCGAGTGAAATCGCACCCCCACGAGGTAGGATACCCACACCCCCGTCGATGGACAGCATTGCACGCGTGTGTTGAATATGGAGCACCGATTGAGGTGGTCGAAGCACTAGTCAAAACATACCCCAATGCCTTGAACATGAAAGATTGGCGTGGCCAGACTCCCATGGACGCTGCTTTGACAGACGAGCTCAGGCATTATCTGGCATCGATAGATGTTGCATCACTCGGTGGTGGAGCTGGTGGCTCGAGGTCGAAAGAGGATGCGTCGGCAGCTACTCGTAGCCTGCTGGCAGATGATGTGTCGGCAAGCTCACACCATTTGCTTCAACACATTGACAAGATATCGGAACAGGTGGTGAATCTAAGGTGCCAATGCCAGAATCTCGAGGATGAGATCAGGATATTGAGAGAGGCGCTGACGAAGAGGCGAGACGCCTAACTTACAAATAAAATTGATAGCCATAAATGTTACTACGTAGTAGACCAGAAGGCATTCTCATTGACTGCAATTTACACTTCCTCCACCCGATCTACAATGTATCCTGCAATGTATCATACTATCGGCGGGGGCTCGGTCGGTTCGTCAGGTCCGCTCGATCTTCTTGTTCCTCATCCAACCGAGCAACACAGCCCTGGCGTACACGTAGGAGAGGATGCAGTGCTCCCCAGCATTGCTACCTTTGTTAGCCAATCGCCCATTTTTTACCCCCTCCTACGAGGCATCCTTCGCCCGAGCCCGCTGTCCTTCTTGTCGGGCCCGGATCTCGAGCATCTTCCCCTGCATGGCCGTGACGATGCTCTGCACGTTCTGCTGCGTCGTCTGGACGACGCCCGACACGTTCTCGCTGTTGGCATCGACAATCTTTTGCTTGCGCTCGAGGAAGCCCGTGGCATCATCCCGGGTCCGCTCGACGTAGAAGCCGGTGCCGAGATCGCACATGACGCGGTCGGGATTCTTCACCTTGCCCGGAACGTACAAACTCTCGGTGAGGGGGACCATGATCTCCTTGTCGGCGGTCGAGGCGTTGAGGGAGCCGAGGGCGGTCTTGGCGGCGCCCAGGCGTGCGCTGGCCGCGCGAAGTTGGGCAAAGCGGCCCATGAGGTTCTGCGCTCGCTCCTCCTCCTGCTGCTTGAGTCCATTCAGCTGCTCGAGAGATAGGGTATCCAGGTTGATGCCCTTCTGCTGGGCGTCGTCGGCGGAGGCCATGATTGCTACGTAGGTCCTTGATGAAAAAAATGAGGCAGTTTGCAATCAGTTTGCAATTTGCAATGCGGTTTGACGATGGAGTCGATGGACAGACGGCACGGCCCGTGCCGTACGTACGTACGTGCCGTACCGTGCCGTCGCATCGGCCCCTCGCTCGGCCGCGCAGCAAAGAGTAAAGACGATAGATCTACGTGTAGGCCTAGACTCTACATTGTAGCTAGATTCGTAATTTCTGAACAAGTTCTAATATGTTATCATATATATCTAGTAGCTGAATATGTAGTATCGGGGGTGCCAAGGACATTGTGTCATGGTGGTTCTGTTGGCTTTTCAGAAGCGAGTGTTGTTAGAGTGGTAAGCGAGCACATCCGAGAAGTCTGACGATGTGTTGTCATCGTCCACCTCCTCCACCTCGTACTCCCTTGCGTACTCAACATCGGAGGTTTTTTCAACAAACCCAAGAGGCACGTTCGCCGCCCCATGCCTCCAAACCATTTGGTTTCCTTCTCGGTCTTCTGCTGATGCCAGATTATTACTAACATCGGAGCTCATTCTTCCTTTATCAAGGAGGAACACAAAAGAGCAAGCCAAAGCACTGGCAAGGAAAAAGAGGTAGGTCCTTGGAACGGCGCTCAAGCTTCGGTATCCGCCAACAACGAAGGCAAGATAGGCCAAAAAGAGAGAATACGCCACGGCAGAGTACCCGGCTGCCTTTATTGGGTTGATGCTGTGGGTGAGGGCGTTCATAAATACCGAGGAGATGATCAGGTGGAATCCCAGGCTTCGGACCTTGGCCGGTACCTTTCCAAGGTTGGCAGCGGTAGCGGATGCGGCGCCGTCGAATCCAAACAATTTGCCGGCAGTGCGATCGGGGCGGAACATAAAACCACAACCCTTGACGAACGTCATCGTTGAGAACAGATTGGCCATTAGATTTGGTCGACCTCTGTCGCTGAGAAGCGCAATGGCCGCCACAGACATTACGCCTGCACTGATGAGGACCATTGGGCTGGCCGTGGTCTGCACGCCAAGCTGTTCGTAAGTCTTCATTGCCAGGCACGCTATTAAAAACAACAACCTGGGAAGGATGGCAACGCCCATGCTCGTCTTGGACGGGACTCTTGCCACGGTGGAAAGGAACAGCTGGAGACCGTGCGAAATACGAACCACGCCAATGGCATCGACGAGGTATGCCGCCACGTCGTACGAATCCTTGGGCGTAAATGTTAAAAGGGCGCCGTTGAGAATGTTCCAACTGGACCACAATGCTGCCAGCATTGTAGCAAGGAGTGATGGCGACGACAGGGCAGAGGCGGTACTAGGCCTAGCACCTGATCTCGATGACGTTTTGTCGTCGAGCGTCGAAATAGATGGCTGAACGTTGTTGGATACTATGGCTTCCTTGGTCGCCGATTGTCTTGGACTGGAAGGTTTGAACCATGCCGTGGAAACCGACACATGTGGCTGCCGAGGGTCGGCGGCATTGGTGTGGCCCGTATCGCGGCCGCCGCGGCCATTCCCGCCGAGGCCGCAGGCCCCGCCCCGAACCACGGGAGGAGGCAGCCTTCTCCTCAGCTGCTGCAAAAACTGCGACGTATCCCGGCCGTGAAGTTCGTGCAGATCCATCAGGGCCAGGCAGCCGCTGGCCTCCATGACGGTGTTCCAAGCTATCGGCGGAACGCCGATAACATCCCGCCGCCAGGAGCTGTCGACTATTGGCGCGAATCTGCTCGCGGCAGACGCGGGGACGGCATATGATGTGCTCCCGAGTATTATCGCCGCCACCAAGGTGGGTGTGGCGTAATGATCCCTGCCCCTGCTCATGGTTCCCAAAGAGTGAGGATGGCGTTTGGATAAAAATGCTACCGTAATAATGAGAGCGTTTGCAGCCTGTTGCGAGCCGTTAAGCTGACCGGTAACCAGTAAGGAATCTGTAACGCTAAAACATTAGCAGTGGCGGGTGCGGCGGGCGCGCGCCTTTTGAGGTCTGTCCGTCGTGTTTCTCGCCCGTTCATCAAGTCCATCCATCATACTACGTAGTACTACTTAGTACGTAGTATCAGCCGCAAATCCTCTGCCACATCTTGCGAGAACGCGAGAACCAGCAACCCGAGAGGAGAGTCGGAGCATCGATCACATACATTGTGCCTTCTTGTCCTGTCAGTCATCATCATGGACTTTGCACGGCCCCATCGGCTGGAGGAGGGCGTCGCGACGAAATCCGGCATCAAAATATTGGACGAGCTACCCCCTCTGCTCCCGTCGAACCAATTCACCGGTGCCACCGTTCCGGGAGTGCTGGCGTCGGCGCTTGCTGATACAACAGCAGCTGCTGCTGATGCTGATACTGCTAATGCCGCCGTAGAGAATGGCGACGGCAAGGCATCTGGCGATGCAAATGCAACTACGACATGTACTGATGCCGCTGAGCCCGAGACCGGTTCGATCGACAAAAAGCTCGATGACATGCTTCTGGATGCGGCGAATCGGGCAGCCAAGGATATGTTACTCGGCCCGCCGGCGACCAAGCCCAAGTGCCGTCCCTGCGTAGAACAGTCGGCAAAGAAGGTAACAGAGGAGGGCGAGGAGAATGGCGACGGAGAAGATGTTGGTGGCGCTTCCAGTAGTAATGGAAATGGAAGTGGTAATGGCGCCAATGGCGATGGTGATGGTGATGGAGGTGGGCAGGTGGCATGTCTCGCGGAAGAAGATGATGGCGACAAAAAAGGGACCGAAGAGGACCGTCCTCTCCGCCTTGCCGACTCTCGCTTGTACCCCGAGCGGTGCCTGCCCCCGTCCCAAATCATCGTCCCCAACTCCCTCGTCGTCATCTTCGAATCGTTCGATTCCCTCTCCTTCGCCTACGCCACCCCCGGCCAGGCCTTCTCCAACCGCAACGGACACTTTGCCCACGACGACTTCATCGGCAAACCGTACGGGTGCAAGATCCGCTCCCGGTCCTCCGGTGGACTGGGATTTGTGTACCTCCTCCGCCCCACGCCGGAACTGTGGACCCGCTCCCTCCCCCATCGCACCCAGATCATCCACGAGCTCGACGCCGCCGTCATCGTTTGTCAGCTGAACCTCCGTCCCAACTGCGTCGTTTGCGAGAGCGGGACGGGTTCGGGTTCCATGTCGCATTCCATCCTCCGCACCATCGCTCCCCGGGGGAAGCTCCATACGTACGAATTCAACAAGGGCCGGGTCCTCCAGGCGCGGGACGACTTTCGGAAGAACGGCGTCGGTCATCTTGTCGACGTGCATTGGAGAGATGTCTGCGGAAAGGAGGATGCCATTGTTGGAGCTAGTAGTGGCGCTGGAACTGGGGCGAATGATGCTGCCGCTGGTGCTGATGGTCTTGCCTCTGATCCAGAACATCAGGCTCGCATCGAAAAGGGTGGATTTGGTCTGGGACCGGCCAAGGCAAATGCAATTTTTCTTGACCTGCCGGAGCCGTGGCTTGCCGTGCCGCACGCAGCGCATACCATTGTGCCGGGAGGACGGCTGGGATCATACAGTCCCTGCATCGAGCAGAGCCAGAGGCTCATTGCCGCCATCAAGGAGCATGGTTTTCACTCCGTCCGGACCATCGAGGTGAGATTGAAGGAGTATCATGTCGATGAAATCGATCTGGAACCTCCTCCGTTCGGTCGGTTGCCTCGTGACCCGCCGAGCCAGGCTCCTATTCCATCCTCAAAAGCGGCCAAGTCATCGGAGGGAGGACCGCCGCCGCTAAAGAAGCCTCGACGTGTGCCGTCGACTGTATCAGGCAACTCGGCGGCCGACTTTTCTGGCGAAGACACGGGGGCGGAGGCAGACACCGAGCGATCTGAAGCACAAGAGCACGGTGCTGGTCTGGCATCGGTCGTCAAGAAGGGAAGTCGGAACGGCGGTGGTAGCAGCAGTTGTTCAAATACTGCCGCAATCGGTGCCAGGAAGCGAAAACTTCTGGTCGCTCGCCCGTTCGCTACCATGCGAGGTCATACCGCCTTCTTAACATTTGCCACGGCCGGAAATAGAAGTTGGCCAGATCCAAATATTATCGCAAAAAAGTGAACCTAGTTAGCTTATTTGCTGTAATCGAGCTACGATGTCAATCTCTTGTTATCTTGTTCCTCGAATTTGCGCTCCAAAAGTTCGATATCCGATGCAAGCTGTTGCTGTGCACGGCGATTCTTAATGGAAGCGGTGCTCTTTCCTTTTGGTTTGGGCGATCTCTGCAAAGCATTTTCGCAAGTTTTGGGAAAAGTGCAGGGGATTTTCTGTTCAGATTTTTCCTCAACTGTCGTCTCACGAGTACTGGTAGCATCGGCATCACTAGCATTTGCAACCTCTCTGTCATTGCCTGATGATGCAGCATCCTTTTGCTTCTGTGAACTACCAACAATACGTTCTGTAACGCGCTCTTGTCTTCTTTGTATTTGTGATTTGTACTTCCGAAGCTTCTCGTCGTTGTCTTCGTCCATCTCTCTTTCCTTCAAGGCATAGTCTTTTCGCTCTTGGTCTTCCAGGAATTTGCGTCGCATGGCGGCACTCTCGTCGTCCGTAATCGGTGGCAGCGCCTCTAGCTCTCTCACTCGTTCCGTCTCCCTCGCTTTTCTGGATTCTTCCCGCCGAGCCAATATTGCCACATATTCTTCGGAGTGGGATTCATTCTTCACAGCCATGTCCACGTCGCCGTACGTGTCGCTGGAGAGAGGGTGCTTGGACGATTTCTTCTTTCTCTTGCTAGTACTGGTAGATCTCTTGTTGTCGTTGTTGTTGTTGTCGCTGCTGGAAACAGATGCTGCAAAAGATTTCTCGGCATCAAAATCAGGAGGGACTAATTTGTAAGCCGGTCCACACTCTCTCTTTGATGGGGCGTGATGCCATCGGAATCGATACGTCCCACTTCGCTCCGGATCTCTCTTGTTGTTGAGCATCATCGTTTGAGTACAGTACTACCATTTACTACGTAGCTTCCGAGCTTCGCTCGCGAGGTGAAACCCCGGCCTCTTGATTGCTGTCAAAGTAGAATGAGACTTGATTGCAGCATTTTTCGATTTGATCCTTTTTATTTATCTCATGTGTTGTATTCGTTTCTATTAGACTTTATTGGATTACGACTCGTACTCTATTGATCTGCACTATTTTTAAATGGCAACACTTGAGAGCTTCAAATTCTTCTCTCTCATGTAGGTGCTCATCGATTCATCGCAATATTTAACAAAATAAAGGAGAGTTTTCTTCCCTCTGAAAACCAGCGCGCCATTTCCCGAACGGAAATACATTTTATGTTTTTGAATGTACCATCCTTCCAGTTCTTTAATTTCTTCCTCTGTCAGTGTTGAATAATCAACATCCTCAATCCTCT
>Ga0115006_10001292_pt1 | contig 15393 bp, 22 predicted proteins | sample ArcOceMetagenome_3_FD_88943 | JGI IMG/M metagenome (GOLD analysis project Ga0115006, IMG submission 88943) | Marine eukaryotic phytoplankton communities from Arctic Ocean - Arctic Ocean- Svalbard ARC20M Metagenome | ecosystem: Environmental > Aquatic > Marine > Oceanic | place: Arctic Ocean...
AGGGGCAGCGTTGGCGTTAAGAATAGTCCATGCATGTCTCCGTTCAAGATGCGCCTTCTCCTTAACCGATACTCATGCAACCATTTTCGCGATTCGCTTCGCTCATCGCCACTCACCTTGCTCAGGCCGGTGCACGAGCTCGCAGGTTTCATCAACTCAATGCTCTTTCCCACCCTGACTATGTTTGATATCATCTCGATAGCGCAAATGAGGAGCGCCGAGGCTGCTACCTCGTCGGGAATGAAATACAACTGGAAAGGGAAAACTGGGGGGCGGAAAAAACAGGAAAGAGAGAAGGCTAATATCTATACGTGCACGCAATCTACGGCCGTCGTCGCTCTGCTCCTCGTCATCCCTCATTCGCTCATCGTTCATCTCTCATCGTACCTCCCCTGTATCCGTTCGCATAAGGTATTCCCAAAACGAGGCAGAAAAAACAAAATGCACACAGTGCGCTAAATCTGAATCATATCTTTTCTTCAACTTCGAACGCGAGCTTGCACCTCCTGATGAATGCGATCAGGTAGAAAAGATAGATGAAAAAAAAATGAGTTGGAAGACCATGTACAGAAGATCTACCTCTTCCCCGAGGTTCTTCTCACAGTTAATCGACACGGTATAGGGAAACCTTTTCAGATAAAATTGAAGGGAGGTGCAAAGGGTGAGCAACCGATAGCAAACCCTCGTCCAACTGAAATGAAATTTCAGGTCTAACTCACTTCTCCCCACCCGTTATCTCCTCGCAAGTCCTTACTTCAGTTCCATTCGAGTATATGATCGTCGGAGGGTCTCCCCAAGCCATCCTTATTGCTATTTTTGTGTATTTGGTGAGGATTACTTTCACTGTGGGCCTCTCACTTTTTTCTTGCTGAGACTGAAATATAAACAACATGTCACGGACAAATGTTCTACGCGGCTTGATTCGTGCTGGGAGCCGGACCAATTCAGCTTTATCTGCAGGCCTTCGAGTATATAGAAGAGGAAATCAGGCAGCTCCACTCACGGCCGTCCCTCGATTCCAGCATTCTATTAACCCCAATAGAGCATTATCGACATCAAAAGAGGAGGTTGAGGACGAGAAAGAGACAAAGGACGAAGAATCACAACAGTCTAGCGACGAGGATGAGAAAAAGATTGAAAAACAAGACACAGGTGAGAGGCTCGGAACGGGTTGGGTCTTGTTGTGTGAGCGTCGAAGGGAAAGAGGGTATCTGAGTGGATACGTGAACAAGAGCGGCTGTAATTGTACGGTGTGGTTGTAAAGAATCCGTATCTAGATTTGATTGTGGTATATCTTCTTCTGATGATGATGACGCTTTTTGATGGGCCTCTTTGGTTTTCACCATTTCTGACTCCTTCATCCTCCCCGCAAGCGAAGCCGACGCACCCTCCTCCTCATCCTCCTCCTTTTCCTCCTCCTCCTTCGATTCTTCCTCCTTCGCTCATTCTTCCTACGATGTAAAGCAGTCCATCCTGTCCTTCTCTGATGGTCTCAAAGAAACTTGGCAAGAGCTCATCAACCCCGACCGCTCCTCAAACTTCAAGAAAAGAATAGCCGAGCCGATGAGTAAGGACGCCAGTGAGGCAAGGAAGGACGAACACGGGGAGTACGCGGGGCCAAGTGACCTCATGATGGTGGATCCGGACAAGGATGCCTGGGAGCGCATGAGGGACAGGCTTGCGTCGGCGCCGATCATTGAGGATGTGCTCAAGGCGGCGGGAAAGGTGTACTCGTCCGATGGGGTCAAGGCGACGAGGGAAAGAATTGGAGATATTAAGGAGGACGCTAGGGAGGCCTGGGAGACTAGCCAGAACCCCTGGGTTTACAGGATTAGTAGTATCATTGACACCTTCGGGGCCGAAGACGAGTTTGCGGTGGCGGTGAGAGAATTGAGGAGGCTGGACCCCTCCTTCGATATGGAGGATTGGCGTTACAACCTTGGAGAGGCCTTTCTTATCCCCTTCATCAAGGACTACATGCGGTCCGATCTGAAGGCCCTCAAGCCCTGGATACACGGGGAGGGAATGACGAGGAAAGTTGAGGGAGAGATCAGAATCAGAAAGTCGGAGGGAGTCAGGTGAGATAGGATGAGTAACGAGGGACGGCTGGGCGGAGGGTTGGAGCGAAGCGACAGCTAAAGCTATGATACTAACAACACATCTTCCGCTCGTCGCTTCGCTCCTCACCGCCGCTCGCTCATCTTAGGTTTGACGAGAACGTTACCTCCACCGAACCAGAGCACCTCGAGGTGATTGCCGCTCAGGTAGGTTGCGAGCCAAGATCCATTCGCCCCTCCTATATCCCCCTTTCCCCTTTCCCCCACCTTCCGCACTTTACGATGATGAATACAGATTTACCGTCCTACCCGACTAATGTTTTGTCACGCCTTTCGGGCCAATGAGGATTAAACACATCTGTTGCCTTCCTACTGAGTAAAGATTTTGCGAGCGAAGCCCCCAACGAGCGAATCAAGACTCAAAATTTTGCGGCCGATAAGATCCCCTAACCCCCAAATATTCTTCTTCGTCGCTCCGCTTCCCACACAGCTGGACCCTAACAACAAGGGTTCACCCATTATCGTTGTCCAGTTTCTGCTCCAGCAAATAAACTGCATCTACTCCCTGAAATCATCCGATGAGGACGGCGAGAAGATTGTCGAGGGATCCCCTGACGATATCAGGCAAAACGTTTACATGATGGGATTCCAGAGAGTATTCGAGGAGGAGACCGGGGATCTTACGTGGAAGGTCGTCGACTTGCAGCTCCACGTGGGGAACAAGTACATTTAAAGAAAACAACTTCCGATTAAAAAAAGGATTTGAATTTTGTTTGTCAATGACGAGGGTGTTTATCATTTAACTCTTTCTAAGCGCTCTTCTCAGCAGGCCACTCGGGGTAAGGAAGGGCACTCTGTCCAGCAGTGAGCTCGGGCAGACCTCGCTTAGCCCTCTGGACATTTACCACCTTCCTCATCCTCTGCGAAGACAGGAGCAAAGCGCGAGAAGCGTATTGAGCGTAGGGACAAGAAGAGGTGTTAGCGAGGAAGAGACAGGGTAAAGATATTACGGGTTACGGCGCAAAGCAAGGAGCCGTCTCACCTCCTTCTCTTCTGGGTACTTGTGTCCGAGGTACATTCCTGTCATTCCGAAGCCCAAGTGCAGCCAAGGTTCTGAGTATTGAGGGAAGTGTGAGAGAGAAGAGGGGCAGAGGATGAGATTAAATACGAAGGGGAATAGTGGAGCAATGGTATACAAGCAAAAGGGTGGGTTTGTCGTTGGGAGGGGGGAGGTTACTGCCCCATTGTAGAGAAATTGGGGCTATTCATCGCATCAGGGCCTCTCTATGACTTGAACATCAGGATTACACAATAAAATTCTCCAAATTTGTAATCATTGTTGCAAAAAAAGGGGCCAATCCAACTCTTGATCGTGGACAAAGTGGTGATGGTGATTTTATCAACACCTCAAACACGAATTACGTACGGCGAAGAGCTGGCAGTTTACGAATGGCATTAGAATAGAATTGGAGACTAACTCCAATTGTCCCGCCAATCAAAGCCGACAGGAGAGTCATTTTCTAGTATTTGACTGAATTCCAAAAATATATACGCGGCGATCGAGCATATACAAATAAAACCAAGCGTTCGTACTTACGACAACAACAAATCGCATCTAACTCGACTTCAGTTTGCCCTTATTCACACCATACAAGTTCTTGAACTTATCGAAGCAGTATTTTCTATCCTCCGTCAGCTTGTCTTCGTCCATTAATCTCATTCCGGCCTCGAAGCTGTAGTCTGCGTCCTGGGGACCCTCAAATACTCCGTTTCCCTCCTTCGCGAGCCAGTCCCAGATCTCGGGGCATGCGCTGAGGCAGCAAGCGTCAACAATGTTCCCAGCACCGTTGTCGAAATCTTTGGCTGTGAAGAGCGAAGTGACGGGCAACAGGATTAACTCACCATCTAGATCATCTAGAAGCAGATACTCCACGCAGCTCGCTTCTCTCGTTGCCCTTGCTTGTAGCTCTGCCTCACCTCCCTCTCTGCAATCATTGTCTCCCATGAGGACACGGAAAACCTACGGGGTTGGGAAGTACAGGAGGGGTTGTTAATCACAGCGCTGCTAAGTCCCACTTCGCTCGCTACCCCCTTGCTCGTCGCTTCGCTCCTCGCCCCTCACCTCAACACGCTTTCCAATCACCGCTTTGTAAGCCGCACTCTCCAGGAACTCATCAACAGCGTTCTTGTCCACGCCAACGATCCGAAGCAGGAGCTTCACAATCTCCACATTCCCCTTGCTTGCCGCCAGCATTAAGCCAGTACTCCTATCATTGTCCCTTGCGTTGACATCCACCTTCTCCTCCTTCAAGAGAAATCGGACAATATCAAGCCTCCCCTCCTCGCAGGCAGCTACCAGAGCCGTCTGTTTACCCTTCTTTTTCCCTCCCGTTTTTTCTACATCCTCCATCAATTCACTTGAAATATCGAATTCGGGATAACTTGCCCTCATTAAGGACATTGCAGACACGAAATCATCGCGGGGAAAAGAAGTCTCGTAAATAGAATGGTACAAGCGGGCCTGCAGCGTTTTGTACAGAGGCTCAGAACGAAAGCCCTTATTACTGTTGCCCATGTTTGGATTTGCAACAAATTTGGGGTTCTAATTTTGACTTGAAGAGTACGCTCATACGCGTTATAATCCTACAGCACCCATAGAATTTCCCTTTTCTTTTCTTCTAGACTTCTGTCATGGGCGCCGGAAATGGAAAGTGTGGATGCTGTTGTTGCTGGGTGATGATGACTGGGAAGGGTTAATGTGCTGCATAACTGTATCGCAGTTAGGCGAATATACACTCTGCGGTAGAAAAAGCATATCAATGACGGAGGGTTATGATGGAGCCCCCGAGTGGATCTGCTGTGAATGGAAGAGAGAGGAGAACGCACCCTTGGCAACGCCTGGGCCTGGAGGCAAGCGGATGGAATGATGGGCGCAACGGAGCTAACGAATAGATAACAAAAAAAGATTCTGTTCGTTTTCAAATGAATTCGTTAGTGGTGTTTCCTAATTGAAACGAAGATCGGCGTGCCATGTGTCTTGAGCTGAGATTATTCACAGCCACTGTTTATGATCAATTCCTGATACTTCGTTCTCTTCTCATTTTCTCTTTCTCTGTTAATTGTGCAGGGTCGTCGGGCCCTTGTGTTATGTCTTAGTAATGCTGCCTGACAAAGCGCTTTAGTTATGTGTCGTTTTTGATTGTGCGCCTCGCAAAGGCACGGTAAGTTAAATAGTGTGGGTATATGCTGAACCCTGACCGCGCCCCCCGTTCTCGTCTCCCCCCCTCCCCTCCCCTCCCCCCTAGTTCTAACGTTCCTAAACCTAACATCACTACATTCTGAAGGCCTCCTCGTAAAGCACCCGGAGGCACAGCTTCACGTCGACATCTCCATCCTCACCATCCTCGCCACGGCAACTTCCAATCTCCTTAAACAGACCTCCAACGTAGTCGTCTCCGAAGCGGTCCTTAAGGCGCGCCACAGATGGACCATATTGGGTTAGGGAGAGTTTTGAGAGCATTTCTCTCGCCGAAGACGCTGACAGGGAGCAGTCCTTGGGACTGAGAGAACAAAAGTTCGAAAAAAAGCAAAATATACGACAAATGATTGCATAGGGGTTAGAAATAGGACTCAGAATTTGCCATTTCTCGAGGGGGGGAAGGAATGGTTGAATTTAAACAACACACACAACCCAAACGTCCCAACTTACAGGTCCTCGTCGAAAGATTTCAGATAATTAGCAACCTGGGTAAGCGTAGCAGCCGTAGGCGACCCACATGAGCGCCTGGAGAACCCCAAAGGATGATGTGGCTCAAACTGCTGGCCATCTGGACTGGAAGGTGTACGGGGCGATTCGCATACCTTAGGTGTGCTCAAGAGGTCATTGAGTAGTACTAGATCTTGCGAGAAGCTGGGCGTTTTAGTATGCATACGTAGAGCACTCTGGGGTTCCCCCATTATTTGGGCAATTTGAGGACGAGAGCATCACCACCTCCTTCTCAAGCAGTTTTGTGGCGTTTCATTGTTATAAAACTCTCCAATTTTTGACTTCGCTACAGTGCTGCTTACGGTATTTGCCCGTCCGTAATTAAAAAGTACCGCGTAGAAGGAAAAGGATGTTATTTTCATCAATGCAAGTTTCACTGATCTATCATTTATATTCACTAACATTGCCCGCATGCGGCCTGGTAATATTCTGTCCTGTCATCCCCCGGGACTTCCGAGTTGTCGAGATCCCATGCCATTGGATAAACTGTGCCCTGGCTCTTGTCCCAGCGGGCCGAGAAAAAGGTGGTGCCGTTTGCCATCTTGGCCGGGGAGCAGAACCACTTATCGCAGGGGTTAGCAAGGGTCTCTCCTCCTCCCGCAGGCGCGGCCTCTAGGAACTGCCACTCGCCACCGTTGTAAACCTCAATCCAATTATGATTTCCGTTCTCGTAAACATCGTTCCAGGCCGGAGTTCCGGCAACCCTCGCTGGGACACCGACGGAGCGAAGGGCATCAACAAAAAGTATGCTAACTCCTGTGCAGCTGGCGAACCCGTAAACCAGGGTGCTCATGGGGTCGTAGATTAGGGGGGTTTGGGAGCCCTTGAAAACAACAGTCTTGCCCAAGTTGTTAGTCTCCTCCTTCCACATATTGGAATTAATGAGAGTCACGATACCCTCGATATCGGTAGGGCGCTCCTGAGCAGCGTCAATCATCGCCCCTACGGCCTCAGCGAGCAAAGGGCGAATGTTGGTCCTTCCCTCATTCACATTGGCATAGGATGCAACATACTCGTTGAAAACATCTTGATCTATTCCCCAAGCCCACTCATAAGCCTGCAAGGCAGCCAACGACGTGTTCAGAGCGAGCGTAGCAATACCATCCTCCAATCCGTCAGTGTCAGGAATATCAGGAGAATGGAACCCGAGACTGGCAGCATTAGTGGCATCATACGAAGGAAGATTCTTGAAAAGGAACGAGTAGGCATCAACGTAAGCAGAATCAATCGAGGTACAGCCTGAGGCGAACTGTGGAGTGGTGTGAGCAGTTGTCGAACGATAAGGTTGTGGGAGGGAGTGGAGTAAAAATTGCCTTCTCTTTCCTTTTCAGTACTCTGGACTTACCTGAACCTCATCATCAGCACACCCAGAGACCGCAGAAGCAGCGGCACCGCCCAAAAGCAAAGGTAAAATCATCTTCATAATTCCTATTGTGGGTGAGATTGCCCTGAATCCGGACTAAAATAACATTAGATTGGATCCATCTACTAGCATTTGATTGCTCTCCTTACCCTTCCCCATCTGCTCTTGGCTCATATACGCCCGAACTCTGGACCTTTTTTCAGTAAGTCTGTTTTGGTGGGGAAAATCAAGTATAACACCCCTTGGCAGAGTTAGCAGGGATCTCAGGAATGGGTGCCTGTGGGTCTAAGTCCGATGATTCGAACAACCTTTGGGTCGATATGTCACACTTCAGAGTCGAACGCTGCATCGGACGAGGTGGATTCGGCAAGGTCAATGCAGTTATGAAGCTATCGAAACCAGGAGATCACACCATGTATGCCATGAAGGCCTTGGAGAAGGATGTCGTCGTCGAGAAGAACATGTTTGACGAAGTTCATGGGGAGTTGGACTTCCTTCGCACTCTCAGGAACCCAAATATATGTAATGGCTACTATGCCTTCCAGGACAACAATCACTTATACTTGGTCTTGGACTTGAGCATGGGAGGCGACATGCACGTTCACATTGACAGGCACAGAGAGGCGAAGAATCACTTCAACATGGAGGAGGTGCGGTACTTTGCGGCATCCCTTGCCCTCGCTCTAGATTACTGCCACTCAAAACTGATACTTCACCGAGATATAAAGCCAGACAACATTCTTGTTGATGCCAATGGTCACCTTCGGATCACAGACTTTGGGATCAGCGCCAAACTAGCGTCTGCAGACGCCAAGTGCACCAATAGCTCTGGAACTCTTCAGTACATGGCCCCGGAGATTAGGTGAGGGGGTGGGGGGAGGAGCGAAGCGACGACAGCGAAGAGCGTAGCGAGTCGTAAGTGGGTTTTCATGGCTAACCCTCTTCGCTTATCGCAGACTCCGCCCCCACTCCCACTCGTACCCAAGCGAAGGGTACAGCATGGGTGTCTATCTTCATCAGCTCGTGGCCCTCAATCTTCCCCATGACACAGGGGATCCGGAGTACATAGAAGGACTCACTGGAAGCAAGAAGCACTGCAACAGGGAGCTCCGAGCGCTCATTTTGAGTCTCATGGAGCCCCTCGAGGTGGACAGGCCCAAAGACATGAAGGCAATCATGGCTCACGTCTTCTTCCAGGGATTCGACTTTGCGGGATTTCAGAATATGCCCCCCCCGTTTAAACCCGCTAACAAGTCCATCAACATCCAGGAGAACGCCATGTCAGAGGACCTGTTCGACGCCTTAGACGGTCCAAAAGGCAAGGAGCCCGACAAAATAAAACTAGAGGACCAGGTGAAGTTCGAGAAGTACGCATGGAACAACGATCTCAGGAAACCGAGGAGCGGTAGAACCAGGAGCACCTTGTCGGGAATCAGGATCCCGTCTAGGTTGAGCATGGGGAAGAGCAAGTTGGACCCTGCAGTAGAGAAGCAGCTGAGGGAATTGTCGGTTAGATACACTTCATCGATTAGTGGGCCCACGGGAAAAGGCCCAGGGGGCAAGGTGGCGGCGGAGGGGTAAAAAGTTGGCGATGGTGATGTGATATAGGGTGGGTTGGAGAAGGGTGAGAAGACGAGAGTGGGGGAGGGTTTCTGCAATCAGCATCAGTTTTTTCTTAAACGTGTTTGGCTACTATGTATCTCAAATGAGAAACGCAAATGAGAGGCTCAAATGAGGAGGCTCTAAATTTCCTTTCCTTCCAGCGCCCTCTTGACAGCATTTTTCATGGAATCCTCATGCTGCTTCCTTGTCATGGAACCCTTCTCCTGAATGTCCTTGACCCTCTTAATCTTCGCCTCATGTAGATTTTTGTCCCCCTCGTAAATCTTGTACGCTGCCTCGTCTTCCACCGGCGGTTTGATCCTCTTTTTCAGCTCGAGCACTGCCTGTAACCTGCGATGGGCGAAGCGAATCGCGAAGAGAGGTAGAATGAGGGATGAGAATTGATGCGTCGGTTGGAGAAGGGGCGCGTCTTGTACGGAAGTACGAAGTGCGCGTTTTTCACCGTTCGCGATGGCGTTGTCACCTTGTCGCTTCGCTCCTCGCGCTGCCTCACCTGTCCTGGAGCATTATGAGGTACCCTAAGGCCTGCTGCTTGTCGTCGTTGAGTGGATCGACGATATCGTTGTGGATACGCTCGTAGATCGACTTGTCGCGGAGGTGGTGGGACGGGGGAGGTTGGAGGAAGTCCTTGTTCTGCTCAACAATGAAGGACCTGCGATGAGCAAAGCGAATCGCGAAAAAGGTTAGGATGGGGGAGGAGTGGAAGGTTGTTAGTTATGTAGGAAGGTTGTGTCATGCTTTTGCTGTCGCTTCGCTCCAGCCGTCCTTCGCTCCTAGTCTGATCTCACCTCGCGTAATCAAGGTGCTCTTTGTAGTCATAGACCGTTCCGGGCGTGAAGAAACTCTTGTGAGGCGGCAGGGTAAAGTTCCCAGGAGTTAGCTGTCCCCCTCGCCAGTTCTCGTAGGCTACAGTCTTCTTGGCCTCGCTGGGACGAACTATAGGGCAGACCCACCAGTCGGGAGGGTTTGTGAAGGGGGTGGAGGAGGGGTTGCTGTTGGAGAGGAGGTTGGAACAACGGATGAGACGCTTAGTCAGGCGGGAGAGAAGGTGACGGCGGAGGGGAGTAAGCTTGGTAGAGATGTAGCTCGAGAGGGAGGGAAGGGCAGTTGTGGGGATGGTAAAGTAATGGGGGTAATCGTTGGGGTAAGCGGGGGCAGGGGGTTTCGAGGGCGCGGGGGCGGAAGGAGGATCCACCTGCATCGCATCAGGGTCAGAGGGAGGGGGGACTGGAGGGGTGGGTGCGGGTGTGGGTGTGGGTGTGGAGGAATCGTCAGGGGAGGGGTCACCTAGGATGTGGCCAGTCTGGAGAGGCGAGGAGCGAAGCGACGAGTGGAATGCTGGTTAGCTATAGGACAAGGAAGGAGGCTGGAGATGAGCAGTCACCGCTTTGCTCCTCCTGCCCTGCCCTCACCTTCTCTTCGAATACCCTAACCCCCTTCCCCTCGAGAACCCCCATAAGCTTATCCTCACTAATATCCTTAACAGATATAAGTAATTCACTCAATGTTTTCAATCTAAAGAGTGCCTTCATATCGACAGCATTACGTCCCAATAAACGACTCAATTCAGGATGAGATTGATTAGGTACGGGAGGATATGAAAGAAGAAAGGAATTCCTCATAATTTATGAGAGATGTAGTGGAGATAGTGTTAATATAGGTGGAGGAAATTAGGTGGACAAAGAGAGCGTGGCCACGGAGGGAAAGGGTTTTTTGGGAATCCTAGAGTTATTGGATAATTTAATTGGTATACACGACCTTTGCTTGTTAATCTTATCTCGGTCAAAATACGTCTGAGACAAACTACTCGAAATAGGAGATGTTTGAGTTTTGCTTCCTCCCTCATATGCTACATTCATAAAACTGCAAAATCAACTCTCTCTCTGGTCGGGCCGAAGGTGCTTATTAACATCTCAATCCTAATCCTTGTCCTGTCCTTCAATATTTTTGCAGTTTCTTCGACATCATGTTGTAGAAGAGAGCAAGAATCCGAGTTCCTTACTTCCTATGAGACTCTGATAGCCTCCAGTTACTCCGCTGTTGACGTCGAACCCCTGGCTTCTGTTATCGACATCGTGCATGAACACCACGAAATTATTAACCGATGACGTGACCGAATATTCCCTAATAACTTCAGTCTCCTCCTCTGCACTACCATTATGGTGCGGTGGATCCGCCGACAGATCGTCATCATGCGCCCTCACAGTCCCCGAGGGCACCACTCTCACAATATACAGTTCTCTCTCTCTAGCTTCCCTCCAGGTGGACGGAACATTAATCTGGACGGATGCCACGGTAGCCTCCCCAACAACATTCATCTGCGCTGGAACGGTAGGGATCACAGGATTATTCCAAGTGGACGTAGAATCTCCACCAAACATCGCAGTAATATATCTGAAAGATAACGGAGTCTCACACCCCAACATCGGGGTGCGGGCAATCGGGGCTTACCAGGACAGCGGGAAGACCAAAGCTGTGATTGACATCAAGGGTAGGGGACTTCGAAGGACCTGGTCTTTGCTATCAATACCAGCTTCCACGGGTGGCACAAACATCACCTTGATGCACACAATACTAGATATGGGTTGGAGTGTGGGAGATCGTATCCTGATAAGTCCGACATAAAGAAGCGGGAGTCAAGGTGAGGGGGAATTCTTCACGATACAATCTATGAACGGAAATGCGGTGGAATTAGAGAGGGGGGTAGGACAGGAATTCATGGCAACGTTCAAATCAGTAAACGGTTTAGTTGCAACGATGGCGGCGGAGGTCATCAACCTCTCCAGGAACGTGATCATCTCCGGGGACCCCTTCACGAAAATTGATTGCGATGCTAGTCCTGTCGAGGACTTCCCCGGGGAAAGCGTAAGCTCGCAGGGCTGCATGTGCTCGAGTATAAGGACAAAGTGTACAATTGGCATGCATGCTATCGCATCAACAAACGCCGTGATGAAAGTTAAAAATACCAGAATAGGTGAGGTAGAGCAAGGAGCGAAGCAACGAGCTTACAGCAACGATGCTGGCGACGAGAATCGCACCAGCTTGGCTTCTGTACAAGACGCGCCTCCTCAGTAAATATCGCGATAATCCTCATCCCGCACCCTAACCCTTTTCGCGATTAGCTTCGCTCATCGCATAAAGGGGTGGACAACGAGGGGTAGCGGGAAAGTACCCCCTCCACCTTCATAGGTTAGGACAGAGCCCCGAATCCGTGATATCGGGCTGTGCATTCGAGCACTCGATGCAACGGGGGATTGTTGCTCATGGCATGCACCAGTCGAAAGTTTTTTTCAACGTTTTCAGCGATGTTAGAGGTGCGGCTATGTACATGGAAGACGGGAACGAGATGCTGAACGATTTAGAGTACAATGTCGCTATTTGCCCGTGGGCTCTGGGGGGGGAGAAACACGGTTGTACGATTCCAGGTACATCGAACGGGGAAGGTGATACGTCGCTCAATCAAACGGGAGTATGGGTCTTAAGCCCGACCAATAATATGCTGGGAAATAGATTTTTAAACAGCTTCAACGGGATGCTGTACGAGACCAACGCATTCGGCGCTAACGGTAGACAATTCTCCGAGGGTCAAGCTTGCCCTGTATTCCAGGCACTTGGACGAGTTGAAGGCAATACCTTCCACTCTCACGGGAGGTTCGGCACGTACCTCTTATCCTCGACGTGGCCAAAGCAGCACGACCTAAATGCACTTCTCGCCAACGATGGCAAGAAGCTCGACACATGCACCGGCTGGACGGAAATTGGGGAGGACCGAGGGTGGCCATCGACCTTGAAAAACAATGTTGACTACTTCAACACTTTCGTTGGTCAGTACGACGCTGGTGACGTTCAGTATTCCAAACACTTCTCAACCAATAACAATTGTTTGATATATTGGAAAACGTCAAAGTCTTTCCAGGACGGATGTTCGTCGCATCTCCTCAACGGCTACTACTCAGAAGGTGCTCTCAATCTGCCCGACCAGGGAGCGTTCGTTATTGAGGGAACTACATTTGACGAAAATGTTGTTTTTGAGGCGGCACACCATTGCAATATAGGTGTAACAGGAATGCTATGCGCACCGTCATACATCATCCACGAATGCAAGTTTCTCCACCCGGTCCAAAGGTTCTATTGGGCCGACGATCTGACAGGCGACAACATGGCCGAGGCCGGTATTTTCATTATGAGCCCTGATTATGTAAGCGGCGGCGATTTTGATTCTCCATTCCCGTCGCCCTTCATCGGGCTCGCAAGCAGCAACTTCTCAGAATTCCTTTTGAATTTTGACACCGTAGGAACGTGCGTAACGTCAACAAGTTTAAGCCTTGGCACCAGGTTCTCTGACGGGATTTTACGTTCGAAAGAGTTGCGTGTTGTCAAGTTGTGGACTTTTGAAATGGACGAGGACACTGCGCCGAGGCTTATTGTTGATATGCACAGAGGCTCAAACCCTAGCAGCGCAGTTTTCACGGCCTCAACAAAACTCTACGCGATAGGCAGTTCCACCGGGAAAAAGCAGGGCTATAGGTTTCAGGTTCTTCTTGACAATAGCGTTGAGTATCGTATAAGATTGGATGCTGATGGGGATGCCGCGAACATCCCCGATGATTGGGTGATAGAGTTCAGCGACCCGACAATCGGCAATCGGAGGGGGGCCAAAACTCTAAAACTGTTTGCCCAAGGACGTTCCTGTCCAACATCGGGTTTAAGCTCCTAGCACGACCGTCGATGGGTATTTTCTTCCTCCTCTGAATTCATGAGCGACACGGCGAGGGGTCGGGGCGCTTGTACGTCTCACCTCGATATGGACGCCGTCGATTGTGCAACCGTCCCTCCCATTGAGCTCTTGAGTTGCGACTCCGAGTGCAACAGTGAGAGTGGCTGTGGAGATAATTCATTCTGTCCATGTGGGGGAGGAGGAACTTGTGTGTGTGAGGCAGGGTTCAGCGGACCAACTTGTAGTATGGACATTTGCCAGGCGATAGATTGCGATGCTCACGGAGTGTGCTCCGCCCGCTATTTTGGTGGCGATGTCGAGCCGACTCAGGCGCAATGTGTCTGCGATCTTGGCTGGCTGGGCGAAAAGTGCGATAAGAATCCTTGCGTCTCTGTGACACCAGAGCAGTGCGTTGGCTCAGAGAAAAGTCTTTGCAAGAATGGAGACGAAGAAAATTGGTCCTGTGAATGTTTCGATGGGTTTCAGGATCTGATTGCAGCAATACATGTTCAGGTTTCTGTCAAGGAACTTTCCCCCACAACTGTAATGCAAATGGGGGCACGTTTGTCTATTGCAACTCCGGCGGAGGCTGTATGTACCAGGATGAGGGAGGCGATCGAAGTGGCTGGTGCATGATGGTAGGCTCGGATGATGGGGGAGGAGAAACTGTCACTTCTGCTCCAACACCTTCAGGTGCAGATGATGAGTGCAATTGCGAAGGAAACTGCAACAGGAGTGTTGCGAAATATTTTCTTTGGTGCAAGGTAAACGGGGGTTGCTCTTATGAAGGTGCTTACGATACGTCCAAGAACATGGGCGAATGGTGCCTATTCGAAGGCGACGCGCCGACGTCTGCACCAACTCCTAAACCACCAGTGCCAGCATCCTATGATTGTAAAAGCACTTGTAATGGCGCTATTGATAAGTTGTTTCTGTGGTGTAGCAGCTGGGGGGGATGCAGCTATGAAGATGTGTGGCAGGAAAAAGATGATGCGTGGTGTTTGCTCGGAGGCGACGGAGTTGCACCCACGCCGTCCTCATCCCCAGCTCCGACGACATTGCCACCCCCTGTTCCCACTCAATCCCCAACAGCAGCTTTGCCTCCAACTAAAACACCGACTACGTCACCAACTTCGCCTCCAACTACTTCGCAATCAACTACGTCACCTCCATCTTCTACGTCGCTTCCATCTTCACCTCCAACTACTTCAGGCCCGACCATGAAACCTACTACAGCATCTCCAACAATTGCAAAAGAGGGAATAGAAAAGTGAAAAAAGTTCGTGAAGGACAACCAAACTCCAACTTACATCATTTCCGGCGCTATACTTCTCCTCTTAATCTACAGTTGCTGCTACTGCTGCGTTTGCAGGAAAGTATCAGAAAATAAAAACGGGAACAAGCTCGAACTCACCAAACTAGATTCAATAAAATTTGTTTGAAAACACATTATGTCTTCCATACAACAACAAATATTTTTCACGTGTCATCGCTCCTACCGCCTCCGAATTCTTTCAATACCTCACAAACATCGTCCCCTTCCTTCCCTTCTTCTACTTCCATTCTTCTATTCCCGATCCTCAAGCCCACCTCTCCGAGCAAGTCTTCCCTTCCTCCTCTATCTCCCTCTCCCCTCCCTCCAACGTGCAATATACTAACTTCTAAACCTACCCTATCGACGCCGACGATCTTGTCAAGCTTGACTTCCCACTCCATTTCAGCGTCTCCACTTCCCTCCTGCCTCCTCACCAGGAGCACCCTTTTCCCTGTCACAACTAGGATTCTCTCGACCTTCCCCCATCCACCGCCCCTCCTCCACCAACTCCTACCCCCCCCCTCTCCCCCCTTGACCATGCAGTGCAGCCTG
>Ga0115006_10001294_pt1 | contig 15388 bp, 14 predicted proteins | sample ArcOceMetagenome_3_FD_88943 | JGI IMG/M metagenome (GOLD analysis project Ga0115006, IMG submission 88943) | Marine eukaryotic phytoplankton communities from Arctic Ocean - Arctic Ocean- Svalbard ARC20M Metagenome | ecosystem: Environmental > Aquatic > Marine > Oceanic | place: Arctic Ocean...
GATAATGTTGAACCAGAACAAGATAATGTTGAACCAGAACAAGATAATGTTGAACCAGAACAAGATAATGTTGAACCAGAACAAGATAATGTTGAACCAGAACAAGATAATGTTGAACCAGAAGTGGATGTCCCAGAATTTCCCATATTTCTAAATGATTCAATATCTGAATTATTTATAACATTTTTTAATTTTTTTAATAATCGCATATTTATTGAGATAAGTTCATCTTTACTAAGTTCAAAATTATTATTTATATCAATTATATCAAAATTTAATTCCGAATCATTGCGAATAAATGAATTCCATTCGGTAAACTCAATATTATTGTTATTATTTATATCAAGAGTATCGATAATAGTATTAGATATAAAGTTACTATTGTATAATAAATAATAATCAGAAGAGGTATTATTTAAATTAAACGAAATTAAAATTTCTTCAGGATTATTTTTTTTTGATATGCTTATGGGATGAATTATATTTTCTGCAGTAAAATTAAGGGATTTATACATTTTAAAATCGGTATTTAATTTATTAAAATCAATATTGTTTGAATAATTGAAATAAAATGATATTTCTATTGAATCAATATTTTGTGAAACTATTCTAAATTTAATAGGATTACTATATATATCACTATTAATTTCTACATTATTATCAAACTCAATTTTAACTGGACTATTAATTAAACTATTTACTCTAATTGATTTAATAGTGGATATTTTTTCGAAATTATTTAATATAGAATTTGTATTGACCCTAGTATTATTTATGAAATCTATAGTTTTCATTTACTATAAGATAGAAAATTTTTTTACTTTTAAAAATTAATTTTTAAATTTATAAAATCATTATTGTCAATATATACATAAGTTTAAAATTTTATGTAAATAATATTATATTTTTATATATAAATGAATTATCCCAAGATATCAATATTAACTCCTACATATAATCGTTCTAAATTTTTACCATTAATAATGCATAATTTAACCGGATTTAAATACGATAAAAAACTGATAGAATGGTGTGTATTGGACGATGGGGAAGAAAAATTATTTACTGAACTAAATATTAAAAAATACAAAGATATACTTAAACCAATTAAATTAAATTATGTATATCAAAAGAATAAAAAAAATATTGGACAGAAAAGAAATCAATTAGTGAAATTAAGTAGTAATAAAATAGTAATTTTTATGGACGACGATGATATATATATGGGTAATTATTTAAAACATTCGGTAGATAGATTAAAACAAACTAAATGTGGGTTAGTTGGTTCTAATCAAATGTTGTTTACATTCCCAAATCATAATTATAGATTAACTATGATACAATGTGGTGCAAAAAGACAAATTCATGAAGCAACTATGTGTTTTACGAAAAAATATTTTAATTCTATGGGAGGGTTTGAGGAATCATCTAAAGGAGAAGGTGCAAAAATGATAGATTTTAATGAAAACAATGTTGATTTAACTGATATACGCGAGGTAATGGTATGTGTATCTCATAGTAATACAATAAGTAAAGAAATGTTTTATACCGAACGGAATAAATTGAAAAAAATGTACTTTAAAGAAATAAAAATATTAGAGGAAATTTTAGAAACTAAATATGACCCCGGATATGATAGTGACGGCGATACAACGAATGATACAACTAATGATACAACCAATGATACAACTAATGATACAACCAATGATACAACTAATGATACAACTAATGATACAACTAATGATACAACCAATGATACAACTAATGATACAACCAATGATACAACGAATGATACAACCAATGATACAACCAATGATACAACCAATGATACAACGAATGATACAACGAATGATACAACCAATGATACAACCAATGATACAACCAATGATACAACCAATGATACAACTAATAATACAACTAATAATACAACTAATGATACCTAAATTAATTCTTAAATATAAAGAATATACTTTTTATATAAATACAGATGGAGATGCTTCATTCTTAATATAATAAGTTATTTTATCTATTCGAAAATATTCATAGCAAGTCAAAGTGGATTATCTATTGTTTTCTCTTTTTTGGGAGATAAAGAATTAGTTATAGTTCAAGGTGATATAAACATTCATTGCCTAAATCACTTGTAAAAATCAGGGAATATATAGAAACTAAAAATACATCGACATAGATGATATAGAAAGTGGTAATATTCAGCATAAGTATATAAAAGCACGAATAAATATTAGTTGATAGTAATGGAAAGATATATTTATGTGATTTTGGATGGATGATAAATTAATTATTGAAAATTTAAGATAAAAATATTAGTATCCCGGTAGTCTCTTTAATAAAGTAAATTATTTACAAACTCCGAAAGTAAGTGGTGAACCGGTTTTGGTTTTGGATGTTGTGCACCAACTTCCTTTGGATTTATCGTTAAAATCAATACAATATGTAATATCTTTTTCATTTTTATAATTAAATGGGAAAATACACTTACCTTTTTTACAACTTTTCTTTTTACAATTCTTATTATTTTTATAAACACAATCAGCAAAAATAGTTTTATTTTTGCCTGTATTAATATTAGTATTTTTCATTTGAGTTTTATTTACATGAATACTATATTTTTTATAGAATTTATGTAAGTCTTCTTTGAAAACTTCTGCTACAGCCACTCTCTTATATTCATTCTCTATTTTATAATAAAGTGATCTTAATTCTTTGTTGGATAATATTTCTAAAAGTTTTGAATTTCTAGTAGATATCGGATTACCTATTATAAATACGAAATCGGTGTTATTTATATTGATTTCACATAAATAACAAGACTTTTTGTTATCAATTTCTGATATAGTATCAGCTTGAGTTATAGTGCCATCTTTGATAAACTCCTTATATAAACTATGTTTTATAGATGTTTTTTTACTAAATATTGAATCAGCAAATTTATCAAAAAATACTATTTGACTTTCAATAATATCATCAAAATAATTATTTTGAATGAAACTATCATTCTGACTATTGTTTTGAGTATTAGTTTGAGTATTAGTTTGAGTATTAGTTTGTTTACTATCAGTTTCATTCTTATTCGTTTTAATATCCTTTACCAAATATTGATTAATACATTTTTCAATATTTCCATTATTCTTAATACATATTTCTTCACTATTTTCAATTTGCAATTCATTAAGTTTATTTATACAATTATAGTTTTTTATAACTTTATCAATATTATTATCAAATTTTGTTAAATATTTCAAATTAAATTCTTTATCATAAAAACCCAATTCATTTAATTTTTGTAAATTTTCAGAATATTCATCTTGGTCAATATTTTCGGTTTCTTTAAATTTATTTAAAGTTTCTTCTACAGTTAATTTATTAGAAGTATTAGATGAACAACATGTATCTCCATAAGGATTCTCATTTAGATTTATTTGATATTCTGCTTCTTCTGGACATTCATTTAAATTATTAGGTTTTCTATAACCATTATCTTTACTAAATTCTCCTTCATCTTCGCATACATTTCTTATTTTATCAGAACCAGGATAATTCCAATTTCTAATTAATCTGTATTCCATTTCATCACAATTATGGATATACAAATCAGCTATTTTTTTAATTTCCTCTGAATTTGAATCAAATATAAAATTTTCTTGGTCTAATTCAAATTTTCCATTATTTGTTAAAGTATCATCTAATTCTACTCGTATAACACTCTCAAAATGACCGGAATTATAATTATATATAATAATTGTTGGCCGGTCTATATCAAAAGTAAAAGCATTAATAATCTGTAATTCAGATTGATTCGTATCTTCCCACGATAATACAAAAATATTATAATTGATCAATGAACTTACATAAGGTACATCCTCGACTTCCCCCCATTCAAGATTCTTTTTAATATGATCTTTATATGATTTAATATCAGGATATTTATCTTTACTTATACAAAAATTATTATAACGTTGTTGAGTTAGTGATTGACTTAAATATATTTTAAAATCCTTGCAAATTTTCTTTTTTTTACTAGAATTAGATTCAGTATAATTTAATAAATTAGTAGATTGTAATATTGCATGGTAGAAACAATTACCATCGCCAATAGTATCTAAACGTAAATAATATATACCCTCTTCTGTATTATTTAATAACTTAGTCATTTGTTGTGGTAAAAACCCATAATTTGAAATAGATTTATCAAATTTATAAGAAACGGTAATTCCGTCTTCTTTTTCTTCAAAAATTTTTTTATGTTCCTTTATATATTTCAAAGCATCGTATTTATATATTTTTTTTTTATTATCGCTTTCAATCTTGTCAATTATATTATCTAATGTAATAGTCAATTCTCTTTCAAATAATCCAAACGTTAGAGGATTCTCTTCAGTATAAAATTTACTAACAATTCTGCTATTAATTTGATATAAAGTTCTTTCGATTCCTTTTAAAAAATTATCATCTGTTAAATCACTATATTGATTAATTACATTTTTGTGGATTGATTTTAAAAATTTTAAATTTTCTTTTTTTTTACAAAAATTCATTGATGTTTTTTTAATTTTAATTTTGAAACTATCTTCCAAATTCTGAGGGGTATTTTTAAATTTATTTGAATATAGTGAGAGTGCCATTATTACAATATCATTAGATAATAATTTATTAATAAATACTAAAATTATTTTTATTAATTAATTTTATCAATAAAACCATATAATAAGATAATATCGAAAGAACTATAGCAACTAACCATAATGGAAATATAGTTTTATTTTTACCTGTACCAAACCTTTTAATCCGTGATTCTTGAGTAAAAATAATCCTTGGTTTGTAATAAACAACCAGACTAATTAAAAATAAATATAATATAATAGCAATTGTTACACTATTTTCTATTTTAAACATAATATATATTATATTAAGAATTTTTTAAAAAATAAAAAAAAACATATATTATTTTTTAATTATATTTAAACTTATTTAATTATTATTTTTTTTAAAATTTTTTCTAAAATAAGTATTCCAGTTTTTACTGGTATTTTTCGATTTATTTAAATTTTCTCTACAATATTCATACATTTTCTCATCTAAATTATTCCAAAAATAAGCTATTCTTTTATTTTTATTATATTCCAAACCATTATAATCTTCTTTTTCTGCATGTTTTATTGCATCTTCTAAAGAACAAACTTTACTAATAGCAGATTTCTTTATTAAGAATTTTAATTTGAAACTTTTGTTAAGTGATTCGTTTTTACCACATTTATATACAGAGTATATACCTGATTTATCTTCCCATTCAAGAAAAAGAGGTTTTTCTACTGCTGGAACCTCCACATCTCCTAGTATCGCATTGGACTTTTCTGATTTCCATTCATTCAAATATTGGAGTTTTTCTTCAATTGCGTCTAAGTGTCTCTTGAGGATTCGTGCCTCGCGAATCTTTGCCATAGTTACTCCTTAATTTAAAATCTCAAATCATATTCAATTTTTTCAAAAGTTTTATAAAAAGAACTTCTATCAAAATCGTTGTTTCGATTATATTTTTAAAATACTTTAGTTTTGATACATTTTTTTAAAAATTATATATTTTATTATCAATATTGATTCCACTTGATTAATTTTTTATAGTTTTCACAATAATCTTTCAAATATTTGATTGGATTATCAGTTTATAACCCAAATAAAATTCGTTTAATTTTTCATATTAATGGTAAATCTATTCATGATAAATAAAATTTATATTTCCATCTTTATTAAATTATAATAATAAATATTTTCAATAGACAACGATAGTTAATCTATTAACAAGTTACATGGTTTGAATAATTTAATTGCACCATGTTTGTGATTTTATTTTTTAATATTTTTTATTTTTTCTTAAAATTAGTTTAAAAATAATCTAATGTAAATATATTATGATAGGAATTTTTTCATTCACGCCACTTTCGAGTAAATTTAATTTTGTACATTTTCAATTTATTAAAAATATGCTTAAAAAAGAAAAAAACCTTATTTATATATCATTACTTAAACATCAAGAGAAATGTGATAAAATAACTTTTGAAAAATTAGGTATACCTTGTCTTGCTATTGATTACCCTAAAAACGATGTTAAATGTTTTACAGGATATGTTAAAAAACAATTGTATAATAACAAAATTAAAAAACTATGTATGATTCATGGACCCTGGTTTCAAAAAACTATAAAATCTTTTGATAATGACTTACAAACATTATTAGTATCTAATAAATTTAATAAATATATGTCTGGACAGGAATTAAGAAAAGATGTTTTTATGTTGACGGTTAATAAATTTATGCCAATTGAATATTATTGTGTTGATCCATTAGAAATAGATATATCCAAAAGTAAACATTTTCAAAATAAATCAATTAAAAAATTCTGTTTTTACGAATATCCTGATTCAGATAGTAAAGATAAATTTCATTATTCTAATTTATATATTGATACTAGTGAAAGGCATGTTAAAAAAAGAAATAAATATAAATTTTATTTTTCTGCGAATCTAGTTCAAAGGTTAAGCCTTTCAAAAGAATTATCTGAACAATCTGATTTTTTTTTCAATATTATAGATAAAAGTAAATATGTAGTAAATGTATATACTACTTCAAAAGAAAAGAAGAATAAAAGACATTCGTATGAAGAATATATCAATTATTTAGAAAATAGTAAATATACCTTAGTGATACCTTCAAACGCAGTTAAACATTTCTCATATTTAAGGTTTATTGAAGCAGTATTAAGAGGATGTATACCTTTCGTGTATTATAAATGCAATATAGATATAATTAAAAAAAGTCATAAAAAACTATATGATTTTATATTAAAAGAGGGACTTATTGTAGAAACCGGTATAGATTTATATAATAAAGTAGAAAAATTTAAACATTCAAAATTAATGGAAAATATATTAAAAGTTATTTAAAATAGAAAAAGTTATTTAAAATAGAAAAAGTTATTTAAAATAGAAAAAGTTATATGGAGTATCTATTTTTCATATTTTGTTTTAGATTCAAGTATTTCACCAGGAACTTCGTGATATGATACAAATTTAAAATATTTTTTTGAATTTATAATAAATATATTTAAATTTTTAATTAATTCGTAATTTTTAAATATGTTAATTTTATTTCGTAACATTATAATTATATTTAAATAATAAATTTTATTTTTATATCAAAATGTAATTATAATATTAATTTTAATAAATATTATATTCAATTTTTATTAGATATAATATTATCAAGTTCGTATAATTGTTGTTGAATAGTATCTATATATTTACAACCTAAAAATTTATAATTAATCCAATGATTAGATATTTTTGTTAAGTAATCCATTTTTTCGGAAGTATTCGGTTCATTTTTTATTATAAACCAACCTCTTTTAAAAAACATATCATCTGATTCATTATTATATTTTTCTATAAAATATGAATTTCCTCGGTATTCAATTTCCATATGTATAATATATATCATTCATGTTTTTAAATATATTCAATTTTATTATTAATTAATATTTAAAACCATTTCTTTTTAATTTATTCATATTAATAGTTAAATTGGTACTAATATCATTAGAATAATGGTATTTAGAATTTAAAATAAAAATTATTTTAAATTTTAAATATGATTGTATATGATTGTATATGATTGTATATGATTGTATATGATTGTATATGATTGTATATGATTGTATACAATAAAAAATTATTCAGGTAAAAAGGTAATTAATAAAAAAAAATCAATTGTTTAAATTTATACAGATATAGTATTCTTCGCAGATTCAAAGTGTGGTTTCATATATCTTTGAAGATTAAAATATGTAACTTGATCATCTTTTTTAAGATTCAGAAGTTTTGTAAGTTTAACATCTGGTACGATTTTCCGCCTATCTTCTTGAAATTGAAGACCATTTTCTTTGATATAATTTGTAAGATATTTGGTTACTTCGGTTCGTGCCATTTCTGTCCCAGGAGGTCGTTGAAGGAAACTACATAATTCCTTAGAAATTGGTGTTGGTTTAGCAAAACCACTTGGTTGTCTTTTTGGTTTATTTTTTTTGTTGGTTGCTCTTTTATTAAAATCTTTTTGTTGTTTTTTAAATATTTTTTCTAATTTTTTAATTTCTACTAATTGCTTAGTCTGAAGTACTTTTAAATCGTTATTCATATCATAACATTCTTTGAGAGCCATAGTAAATGCTAATGAAGAATCATCATTTACATCTGATGTTTCATCAACATTTAGTTCGACAACTTCTGGTGCGACAACTTCTGGTGCGACAACTTCTGGTGCGACAACTTCTTGTACAACAACTTCTGGTTCGACAACCACTTGTTCTACTTTTTTTTGGGTAACAGACTTTGTTTTTTTAACCATTCTTCTAGGTGATGTATAATATATATTATACTATCTTTAAATAAGTTATAGATTAAAAAAATATTATATAATTATATTTCAATTTTAATAATTGATTATCATTTATAAAATATCATATTTATTTAAATATACATAGATTTAAACATAACAATATCTCGAACCAATATCGGTTGAATCTTTTGAATTTTTTCAATTAATAAAAAATTAGAACTAATTTCACATATATTTATTATTTCTAAACTAATATTTTGAATTTTTTGCATATTTTTAATGAAATTTCCCTCAAATATTTCAAATAATTTAGTTATTTCCCCTATATTATGATTATGTAACCAATAATTTGTTATATTAATATAATCTTTATTTATACCAGAATTATAATTAATATTATATTTATTACATATATTATCTATATTATTATCTATTTCGAATGTATTATTTAGTATATTATAAAATTCCTTATCGAGATATTTATTTTTAAATTCTGAAGTATTTTCGCAAACTTTATCTTCAATAAATATACTCAATAATGTCATAATTTCAATAGGTCCCAAATTATCAAATATTTCATTTTCAATAAGATTTACTAATAATAATTCATCGCATTCATTTATTTCAGTTGCTAATATTCCAGTGAAAGTTAAATCTTTACTACTTATATTGTTTATCAAATCTTTATTATTCAATATTCCGTTATTTATAAAATTTAAATCACATAAGAACCTAATTTTATTCTCTATATCAATATTAAATATATTTGGTATATTTTGTAAATCATATTCAATATCTTTTAGTTTAATTTCATTGCTATTTTTCTGAATATATATATTATATAAATTATCAAAATCCTTTGATTTATTATCTTTTATTATTTGTAATTTTTTTTCTAATTTTTTTCTTTCTTTATTTTTACTTTTTTTTATTTTATAATTAATTTCAATATATTCTTTTACTTGTTCTATATCATTTTCACTATAATCTATTATAAGTTTATATGACTGTTGTAACGATAATCGTAATTCTTTACAATCATTATTAATATTTTTTTGTGTATTATTATTTTCCAAATTTATCAATGAATTATCCAATACGCCATTTATAGACTGGATTTGTGAACGGATTGCTTTTAGAATAAATTTGGTGCTTAGCATAAATTTAGATATCATTTTTGGTTGTTTACCTAAATAGATATTCCCTATTGAATATTTTTCAACAATATTATTTAAAGGCATATATATCACTGTACCAATTTTATCTTTACCTCTTCTTCCAGACCTCCCACTCATTTGAGTATATTCATCTGACCTTAAATATCTAAAATCGTTTTCAATACTACTATATTTAGACAAACCGGTAAATACTACAGTGCGTGTAGGCATATTCACACCTACAGCAAAAGTTTCTGTTGCAAACAATATTTTAATAAGTCCTTTGGAAAACAACTCTTCTATAATCTCTTTCAGTACAGGTATTAATCCCGAATGATGCATACAAATACCTTTCATTAAAAGATTTTTAACTATATATATTTGATTAATTTTTTCAGGATCTTCAAACAATCTATGAATATTTAAGTTGAATATTTTCTCTATTTCTGCTTGTTCGGTATGTTCGATAAGGACTTTATGAATTAGTCTTGCATATTCTAAACATTTGTTTCTTGAAAATGTGAAGAATATTGCCGGAAGTAAATCTTTCTCAACTAACATATTAGCAAATGGATCAAATAATGACCTGAAATTTTTTTTAGTTTTTTTTCTATATTCAAACTCTTTAATAACATTATCATAATTTTCAAAATTAAAAACCTTTTTTTTCCCCATCAATTCTACCATTCGTTCCCCATCATACGCATAATGTACTAAAGGTACTGGACGATATGATGTACTCACTAATAATATTGCCTTTTGTTTAATATTTCCAATCCATATCGCAAATTCATCTGGTTTGGAAATTGATGCAGATAACATAATAAGATTAATTTCATTTGGTAACATAATTATCGATTCTTCCCAAATATGTCCTCTATCCGGATCATTAAAATAATGAATTTCATCAAATATTACTGCTTCAACATCTTGTAAAAATTCTGTACGATTATATAATGAATTTCTTAAAATTTCAGTTGTCATTATAACACATTGTGCATCAGGATTTAACTTAATATCACCAGTCATAATACCGACATTATCTCCAAACTTATTTTTAAAATCTCTATATTTTTGATTAGAAAGTGTTTTAATTGGACTTGTATAAATAACTCTTTTATTATTTTTAATTGCTTTTGCAATTGCATATTCGGCGACAGTGCTTTTGCCAGCAGATGTATGTGCACAAACTAAAATATTTGTGTTACCTTGTTCTATTGCTACAGCCGAATTATGCTGAAAGGTATCTAATTCATAAGGGAATATCATAGCGGGTTCTACAATTACTACACTGGACCTTTCGTTTTGAATTGTCAAATAGTTCATTATAAATTAATTTATTAATTGTTTAATAAGTTTATTAATAAATATAATAATTTATATTTAAATCAATTTTTATATTTACGGTTATTCAAAGAATAAATTAAATTATCTATCATATCAGACAGATGGTTGTGAGTGATAATATATAATCGATCGTTCTCAATGTGAGAAGTTGGTTAAAATATTAGTTTGATATAATGTGAATATTTATTAAATGATTCTTTTGATAAATCTATATATTTCTTATAATCTCCAATATATATATTGAGTTTATATATGGATTTTAAAAATTACCTGGTATTAATTGTCCAGAACGTTATGGAGACATTGGTTTAATATTACCATATTTTTATTATCCTGAAGTTAATAAAAAATATAAATTAGGTATTATACCACATTATATAGATAAAGAACAGTTTAATACAATCTATAGTAACAATGATAATGATGTAAAAATAATTGATGTTACTCAACCTATACAAATTGTAATTAAAGATATTTTAGAATGCGAAATGACTATCTCTAGTAGTTTACATGGAATAATAGTAAGCCACGCATATAATGTAAAATGTATGTGGATTAAATTAACAAACAAAATAGGAGGAGGATTTTTTAAATATAGAGATTATTATGGATCGCTAAACATTGATAATTATAATGAATTATTACCTTATGTTTATAATAAGGAAATTTCTACAAATGAAATAATTAAATTAATAAATAACTACCCTAATCCAATATTTCCTATAAATACAAAATCTATAATAGAACAGTGTCCTTTTATTGAAATTAAAAAAAATATATAGTGTAAAAAACATATCTAAATTTGTATAAAAAAGAGTAATATTTATAATTATTTTGTAATTTAATATAATTAAGCAAAAGCTTTTGCAAAAAAATCCCTATCTTTTTTATTTTGTTTTTGTTGTTTATTTTTATTAAATTTAGTCTTATTTAGTGCCGATTTATTATCTGGTTCAATCTGAAGTATCTGTTCTAAATATTTATTTGAACTTTCAATATTCCATAATTCGGACTCAGCGAATGCCATACGATATAATGCTTTTACCGATTGAGGTTCCATTTCTAGTGCTTTTTCACTATAATTTTTACTTTGAACCCAATCCTCAAGTTTACATGCGGTAATACTCAGGTTTATTAATACAGATAATCTTAATTTATCCATTGTTTCATTTTCTTCACCGTTATGATTACTTTCAATATATCTTAATGATTGACTATATTCATTAAATGCTTCTGAATAATTTTTATTTTTAAATAGTTCTTTTGCGGAATCTTTACTTTTTTGATGACCTTCAATTCTTTCTTGTTCACCCATTTCCCATATTTCTTTTTGTTTATCACGAAAATCTAATAATTCTACGTCAAATATTAATGAAGCATCTGGTAAAATTTTTGGAGGAGAACCATTTGTACCATATCCATATTCAGAAGAAGTATGAATTATTGCTTTTTCACCTTTTTTCATAGTTGAAAAGCATAAGTCCCATGCTTTGATGACATTACCTTGATTTAATATAAATTTAAATGGGTCATTTCTAGAATAAGAACTATCAAATTCAGAACCATCTTCTAACGTACCTCGGTAATGCGCAACTATCTCTTGTTCGGATTTAGGTAATTCTCCTTCACCATATCGTAAAATTTTTTTAATTACACTACCATCGCCATTAATATCGACTTCTTCTAAAATTTCTTCACTACAATTATTTTCTTCATCGCAACAATTATTATTTTCTTCATCACAACAATTATTATTTTCTTCATCGCAACAATTATTATTTTCTTCATCACAACAATTATTATTTTCTTGAAGAGAATCATTCATTTCTTCACAATAACTATTATCATTTGAATTATCTTGTTGTTCATCAATATTAATTTCTACCATTTTTAATTATAATTAATAAAAATTGACAAACCTTTATATATTTTTAAAAAATTGAAAATTTGTTATTTAATTATTTTAATAATTAAGTAAAAATGTTCAAATTTTCTCCAACTCAAGAACAACTTGATTTAGTTTTTGAATTAAATCAAGAGTATTGGAATAGACTAGTTTGTTTGGGAGAAAAATCAAGAGATATTATGAATTTATCATTTATTAAAGCAAGGTGCAAAGATCCCCATGGTAAACAAGTTTGCAATTTCCATAGATTAGATGAATCAAAATTAGTTATAGATACTGGCTATCCAATCGCTCATAGAAATAAAAATGGGGAATTAATTGGTATACAACTTCGTGAAATAAAACCCAAAGAAGTAGAATTAGTAATTGGTTGTGGTAATAATCCTAGTACAGTTTGTTATCATCATCCAATGCATTCCGATTTCGTTAATATATGCCACGAGTGCTTTCCTTCTATAAATTATGCAGAATCAATTGTAGAACAATGCTTTGATGATTTGAAAAAAGGTAAAACTCACTGCCATTATGGAGCAATTACTATAAACCCAAACATTGAAATGAATCCAACAATTATTGGTCATTGGGCATTTGAACCCATGCCGTTCCTTCCTGATAATTATTTTAAGCATATTGAAGAGGAAGGTATTTCGCTACGTGATTTGCAATATTATTGGTCAGAAAGAGAAAGATTGTTAATTAAATAATTAGTAATAGTTTTATATTCTATATAGTTTTCTTTTTTATTTTTTTTTTCTTCCTTTTTTTATTTTGTATACAAAAAATATTTTTTTCATTTAATACACCACAGAAATCGTTTATAATTGTTGGATTATTATATTTTTTTTTTATAGTATTATACCAATTGTAAATATTTTGTGATGAATTATAAAATTTCAGTAATTCTACAAAATCATGATTCCCTCCTATTGATATTTTATTCAAATAAACTTGTGGAAAAGTTTTTTTATCATATTTTTTTTTAAATTTTTCACGTTGTTCTTCTGTATTCAGTTTATAAATTTTAAGTTCTTTTTTTGTTAAATTCATTTCTCGTAATAACATTTCAGTATTATCACAATATGGACAATTTGGACGTAAATAAACTTCAATCATTCTAATATATTATTATTTATTTATTTATATAATTAATTTATTTATTTAATCTTTTTAATAATCTAAATATATATTATAAAAAAATGCCAAGTTTAAAAAAAAAAAATAATATTAGAAAATTAAAAAATAATATTAGAAAATCAAAAAATAATATTAGAAAATCAAAAAATAATATTAGAAAATCAAAAAATAATATTAGAAAATCAAAAAAGGAAAGGAAAAATAAGAATTTTAAAGGTGGTTCAAGTAGCGAGATTTTACCATTTGATAGTTTTTTAGATAGACTTGAATATCTACAACAACTTTACACCAATTTAATAAACGGAGAGCCTTTTAGTGAAGTTGTACTAAACGAAATAGAAACATTATGTCAATTCAATAATTACTATAGTGGTCATTTCGATGAATCGTATATTGCACAAGAGGTGCTTGAAATTACAAAGGGTCCTTTAGATAAACAACAACTAATTGAAGCACAACAAGAAAGAATTAGAAAAATTAATTATAGAGATGAATTAATTAGTAATATTTGTAGAATATTTAGTCAACAAGAAATTCAGAGAAAAATGAAAATTGTGGAAGAACAGAATTCAAAATTACGACACTTTACCCAATTCCAACAGCAAGTAAATTGTAGTCAACCATCTGGATTTCCTCAGGAAAATTGCCAACTTTGTATGAATCCATATAAACATATACCCGAATATAATTCATTCAGATGTATAAACCAAAAGTGTCAAATGGACCACGCATCTTTAAATAAAGTCAGAAATCAAATCTTAAACTTTAGTCCTCAAAAATTAATGTGCCAAAATCCTGGATGTGGTGCACAAGGATTATCTCTCTGGCCATTTTCTAAAAGTATTTATAATATGCCTTTAACCCAATGTATGAAATGTCGTGATAGAAGTTGTACTCTTACTGGTGCAACAACACCCAGAGGAACACCATTATTAGTTAAAAGACCAGATAAATAAATTTTTTATTAGAACAATCACTTAATATATTTTATAATTATTTTAACATATATTTATATTTATTCTACAAGATTATACATATATAAATTATTAAAAAGTAAAAATTGTTACATTTTTTCAAATAGAAAGTTACCCTTAATTATGACTCTTCTAAATAATATTTTTTATTATACAAAAATATTATTTAGAAAGATTCTTTTCATTAATATATCATAAAAATGTATATGTTTTTTAAGATAATATTATTGTTTATAATATAATAATACACATTTATAATTGACAAATGTTCAGAAAAAAAATGATTATATGTACTACTTAATTTTAATTTGAGTTTACGACGGTTTAACATAAATTTAAATTATACAAGATTTCTTACAAAAAATTATTTATTTTTCTTACCACCTAGAATTTTACTTCGTTTTTTACCACCGAGAATTTTACTTCGTTTTTTACCACCGAGAATTTTACTTCGTTTTTTACCA
>Ga0115006_10001295_pt1 | contig 15387 bp, 11 predicted proteins | sample ArcOceMetagenome_3_FD_88943 | JGI IMG/M metagenome (GOLD analysis project Ga0115006, IMG submission 88943) | Marine eukaryotic phytoplankton communities from Arctic Ocean - Arctic Ocean- Svalbard ARC20M Metagenome | ecosystem: Environmental > Aquatic > Marine > Oceanic | place: Arctic Ocean...
ACGCAACGAAGGTCATCGGGCCGGGCTCAGGAACCCTTGTGTGGACATCATTTCCTCTTCATACAGATCTCGCTCTCTATGCCCACGTTTTGCAGTGTCATCTCGTCCAGACCAAAAGAACATATTTACAGAGTCGTTCAAAGTTCGAATTGTAACAACCGTCTTGACCGGCTATGTGGGGGGAGTTCGATCACGCTCTGTGCGTGACAAGATACGACTTACACAATCCGGCGTCAAAATTGAGACACGACACACCGCCTCCTATCATTCCAACTCGCGAGAGCTTCTCGTATCCCATCTTTGTGTCCCGTCACCCCTGACGCATCCCTCCAGGTGCGTCCTCCATCGCCTCCTGCCTGTCGTCTACGTCCGCAGCGCTGCCTTCGCAGGTGTCTTGCGCTGCTCAATCTGGCGTGTGTCTGTCTTGTCAGCTTGTGTCTATCAATATTCGAAGGGTGCGTTTGGAGTGCTCTATCTGTGCATGTTCTCTAATGCTCTTCCTCTCTCGCTGTCTCTCCTTTTCCGCTTCGATGCGATCGGGATCTATCTACCAGATACACAAATTGATTAGGTACCTTCATCGTCTGGGTCTGACTGTCCTCGTAAACTGTCCTCGTACCCACCCTCATCCTCTTCCTCTGTCTCATCGTACATGTCCTCGCTGTCTACATCATGGTCCCTATCGTTGGGATTGTGCGTGCACACGTAAGCGGACACAAAAGTCAGTATTTTGGGCGATCACATAACTTGCACACCTAATGACGAGCACTCATCAGATCACCGATCGCTCTCTCACAACAACCATTCAGATGCTTCCTCTCGCACACAGAATGAAAGCAGAGCTCGCGGGGAAAATGAGGAAGAAAACCCAACATGCTATCGTCGTCCTCATCCGCGTCTTCGCCGTCCGAGCCAGAGTCGTCCGAGCCATACGTCATCTCTTCTGTCTCCACTGAATCTCCACTTGATGTGTGTGACGAATCATCGCCCCACTCGTCTTCATCTCCGTCCTGAGGTTCCGAATTTTCATCGTCCTCCTCTTCTTCCATCGCTCTCTCCTCCATCATCTCCTCTAACTCGTCTTCATCATCACAGCCAGAGGCATCGCCTGATTCCGATACATGATCGATTCCCGACATTCCACTGTACACATCAGCAGCTTGCATCCTGTCTAGCATTCCAGGGTCCCACCCAAACAGACCACCCCACTGACACCCCCCATCGTCGCCTGTCCTCGCATCATGACTGAGCCTTGCTGCATTGTGTGCTGATGCATGGGCGCGACAGGCGTCAGTGCCCTGGCCAACCACACTGGAGGGTGAAGCAGCCATGAGCATGGAGGCCAGCGTGTGGGCACTGAGTGCAGGTGCAGCCGAGCGTACGAGCTCGTGAGAGGCAAGAGTGCCTGCACAATCATCATGCCCACCGTCGCGCGGGATGCACATCGGCTGCCCAGCATTCGACAGCGCTGCATTTACCGGCGCGAAGGGCCGAGACCTCACACTGCTCCAACAGTTCCGCAAGCCCTCAGCTGTCAGCGGCTTGCCCCCCGCGCAAGCCTCATCTCCGTCAGCAGGAAACGCCACGATCGACTCGCGGCCCGAAGATGCCCCATCTTCCGACCCCGGTGTGAGAGGAGGAGAGGTCAAGAGCGAAGAGAGAAGAGTTGCGATCCCCGAGACTGACGTGGCCGCTCCAGCCTCTCCACTGCTCGTCTCGCGCGCCCCGCCCCCCGCCCCTGCTGCCGCCGCCGCCGCCGCGTCTAGAAGCTGCGAAGGGTCCTCTTCCGGGTCATAGAGAGCGCCGCCGCGCGCAGTAAAGTCCTTGTCGATAGCAGAGCAATTGTGAATAGCATACAGAAGTTTCTCGCGCATGACGCGGGTTGACGAGTATTGAGGAAGATCAATCGTGAAGAAGCACGTGTGAGCCTCAGGAAGAGCCTCATCTCCCCGCCCGTGCAGGAGCTCGATCCTAAAATGCCCGCCGCTATTGGGCGAGGGCAGGCGGCGCCTGCCAGAGGCAAACGCCAGGAGGGCGGCGCGATCGCTGTTGGACATGTCGTGCACAACTTGCCAAAACCTGACTGCGACAGGATGCTTGTCTTTGCGCGGAAGATTGTGATCTGTCATCTTTTTGAACACGTCAACATCGATGATAGGGGCGCCACACACTTTGGCCTCCAGATCTCGCCATGTCAGCAGAGGCAACGCCAGGGACGGCACCACAGAAGAAAATCCCTCCTTAATCGCTTCGACCTCTGCATCGCACTCGGCTAGTCGCACGCGGACCGCCTCCTCGACAAAGAGCTGCCTCTCCTCCCACAGCACTTTACGACGGGCGCCGCCCGGAATGAGTTCAATCCACCTTCCACTCATCGAAGGCACGCGCCATCGCAACCGCCGACCCAACGTCTCCCAATGCTGTGGAGACGGACAGCCATGAATGGCTTTCAACTCCGCGGCTAGAGACTCGTCAATAGCAGCCAGGTCTGAAAAGTCGCAGAGCTCTCCAACTAGCGGCTTCCACACAAGTGAGGGCAGGTCCAATTCAAGGGCCGAGTCCGTGCGTAGGGACGCACCCATCAGCGCACCCAGGAATCTGAGCATCCTCATCCCCTGACTGCCCGCTGCCGGGCTTCGCCCCAATGCACTGCTGGCGCCAGCACTGTCCTTGACACCACCACACACCCCATGCTCGGCGCCGATAGTACTGTCGCTCGCAGAAGCTCCTGCGCCAAGGTGAGGAATCCACTTGTCCTGATTTGCCCCACGGCCGAGGCGCTGGTTGGGGCAGGGGCGTAGCAGCTGCAAGCCACCATAGCCCCCGGGCGACTGCAGTTCTGCACAGATTTCGCGTAATGAGTCACGGAACAAGCCTCCGTGGTCGCTGCCGCCCTCGCCTTCGAAGGTGGTCACCCAAGACTGCTTGCCACTGCCGCGGCGGTCGACAGCGCGGAGGGAATGCGTCCGCTCCTCTAGGCCCCGGAAGACCTGATAGAAAATGGTCTTGTCCCACTTACGGCGATCGGCAGGCGTGGTGCCCCGGTTCAGCGTGATGTGCGGCACGTCTGCAGAGTCTCGCGATAGGTCGAGAGATTTGTTCAGCACTGCGTCCTTATTGTACATGAAGAGCCGCCCCTTGTTGCGCGCTAGTAGGTGAGCTATGTTGTGCGGGTCTTCGTACTGCTTCAGGTCTACCAGCGGCAGCGCTAGCCGTGCAACCTCGTTCAATGCCTTCAGTATCGCCAGTCGTGCCCTCACCGCACAAGGGGGTAGTTGACTCAGCGTCAGCATTGTCACTTCCCTCCTGACTCCTGGGCGTGCTAGTAGCTCCGTCAAAACCCTTTCGGCAACACCTGTCCCCGCCTCAGACACCATACCCAACACTCGACCCGGCTGATCTGAATCACTCTTCGCAGCACTGCTTTCGCAAGCCTCGGTCTCTCCCAAATGCCGGGCGACACCTGCAATTGCCCCGCTCGTCTGTATTTTGAGAGGCGAGTGCGACATGGCAGCAGCAACGTTGGGGGACGTAACAGATGTGGAGCGCACAGCAGGCGACAGTCTCGTAGAGGGTTGGCGCGTGAGAATCGGGGACACATGCGCGCCAAACGACGCCGGGGTTGCGGGCGACAACCCAGGCAGCAGCAGCCCTGAGTCGTTCCCGCTCTTGGCCCCCTGCGGACCCGCAAGGCACACATCCTTTTCAGACTCTTTCTCCTCCACCCCGCCAACGATTGCACTCGCACTTGCAGCAGACGCTAACTCAATCGCAGATGAGCGCTGATGCTGCTCAGAATCCTGGCCACCTCCCTCATCAATCAGAAGAGTTCGACTAGTTGGCACCCTGGTTGGCACAGCATCATCAGCACGAGGCTGGCACAGTTCCACCCCCGCCTCTGCATTCGCCGCCGCAAGTAGTGGAGCATTCGCAGTGGGAGCACTTGCATCCATTGTCTCTGTTTTGTCATCGTCAAAGAGATCCGATGGCGAGAGCTGCGCGAGCTTCTTGCCCTTGACTGCTGCACGTTCCGAGGCGTACTGCACTAGTAGCGAATCCATGCTCGGCGGCCAGCGTTGCGGGTCTGAGGCCATTTCCCAGTCCAAGCTAGCACGTGACAGCGCATTTCTTGCCGGGAAGCCGTGCAGCCCAGCGAGAACAGAGGCCGATCGCACATGCAGCGACTTGCAACCCTTGTCGGCGTTGCCAGAGTCTAAGATCGGGGGAGCACTGCAGTTTTGCAGCACCTCGCAGAAGACATCGTCCTCTAGCAGCGAGACGAAGGGCAGCAATGTCCCAGGGCTGCTGCTGCCATACGCCATCTCCGACTGCGCAAGCAGCACGGCCGCCGGGCCCTGTCCTTCAAAGAAGTTGATCTTTCCATCCGCCTTGACTTGCACTGTCAAGAGGACACTTGCCAGCGCTGGCACAGAGCCGATAGAAGAAGCGTTGGCCGCACCACTCTCGCAGCCAGCGCGCATTCGTGGCTCGTTGAGGCGCGTCGGATCGACATGCAGCTGTCGCATCATCTCCCGCACGTGCTCTTCAGAGAGCGGCGGAGGCGCAGGCGACACATTTACGGCATCTTCGCAGACTACCACCGACTTTTGTGTCAGTTGCGGCGCAGCATCAGATTCCATGTGCGCTCGCTCTCCCTCTGCTCCGACTGGCGGTCTGTTACTCGCGCCTGTGCCATCTTCTCCCCGAGCAGGGGTTTGCAATTTGTCCCAAGCGCTCGGCCAAAAAGTACGGACGACAGGCGTGTTCAAAGAGCAGCAAAGCACACAGCAGCCCGCCGCATACCCACGGGCAAGCAGGCTTTTGTGCGTCGTCGCGGGTTTGACACCACTGCCGTCGGGGCTAACCTCTGAGGTGCGGACCACGCCAAAACGCAAGCGCAGCGACGAGAGCAACGCGCGTGCACCCAGACTGCCTGCCGCCTCCTTGCTTGGCATGATGCGCGAGACGCGAATAGAAAAGAAGTTGGTAGTGCTCGCAGCTTCACAAGCTGTGTCGAAGGGAAGGTTCCCTGTCACACTGGACCAGTGCCCAGAAGGCCACGCCGGCGATCGTTTGCACACAAGACATAAGTCGCCCACAGTCATGCCGCTCTGTGGGTCACCATCGTCCCACGACCAGAATTGCCGCTGGTCTCTCGCAGCATCTTTGGCCAGGTCCAGCAGCCACAGCGGGGGGCGCTCCCCGTTTTCGAGGCCACGAAGCGCGAGAGAGAGCAGGGCGAAGGATTCCATCGTTCGCAGTGCCTTGCACATGTTGCCGTCTATGCTTTCCCACAAGCGCTCGGGTGCTGTCTCTTCCTCTGTCTCCATCACTCTTTCGTTCTCTGCATCCGCCGCAGCATTGGAACGGACCTCTGGCGCCTGTTGCTGCGTGTCCTTTGTCGTCTGCGCACCTTCTGATTTGGCCCATCTGACGCCGGGAAAAAGTGAAAGATTTGCAAAACTTGGCGTCTGCCAGAGGAGCATGCCTCTTCCGCTACCCCCTGAGGCAGCAGCGCCATCTCCAACCCCTCCTGCTCCTCTTTCGCCGCCGCCGCCGCCATCTACTCGAGCGCCAGCTTGAGAGCTCGTGCTGTCCGTAAGCTCTGGGTGCGAAGCCCTGGTCTGCTGGATCCTTGGGCTCGCCCTTTGCGAGGCGTGTTGGTTCAAGTCCACTTGGCGGCATTCCAGATCAGGACATGAAGGTACTCCAAAGGGATGAGGAGCCAGGGGGAAGTTGCCTTCGCTGGGCGGGCAACTGTGTGCACAGGTCGACAGGTAATTCAGAACCTGAGTGCCGCGCTGCGAGGTGAGGTCTTCGATATTTTCGTTTGCAGTTGCCCAGAGCGCAGCCTCGATTTGCTTTTGCGTGAACCCCATCTCCAGGAGCAGCTGCACCACCTTTTGCGTTTTGGGGCTGCGCTGGTGTGCGGTGGCCCCAGGCGCAATCAGCAGCGGGGACTGAGCCGGCGGAGCGAGCGAAGCCGCCGCCGCAAGCTGCGCCATGAGAATGTCGCGCACTTGGTTGCCACGCAGGCGTGAATCTACAGCAACGACGGTTGCAATCAGCGCCTGCAGCAGCGGGGTGTGCTGCACACGTTGCTTTGCTGTGTTTGGGTTCTGCTGCTCCACAAGCTGCTGCAGCGCCGCCGCCCGCAGTTTCTTGAGTACCTCTAGCGTCCACGTCGACCAACGACCACTACCGGCTTTCTCATTCCCGCCCTGTCCAGCGGACTGGTCATCCGTGGTGCCTTCCGCCTTGTCCTCGTGCGCGGGTGAATGCGTCACGGCCACGACCAGCGCCTGGAGCAACAAGCGACACAAATGCTGGGAACTGGTGACAGACACGGCCTCGAGCATCCTCTCCTGCAACTCTCCCATAGCCGGCCCGCATCCATGGTGCCCCTGTGACATGCACGTGCGCACACAAATTAGCAGAACAAAACAATACGCATCAAGTTAGCACGTATGCATAAGGCATGTTATCACCTGCAGCGCGTAGCGCTGTACCAAATGCGTTGCAAGCCATGCAGCTAGCTGGAAGCTTGCAATTTTCTCCACATCCCGTTCATCCCCAGGCGGTCCCTTTGCAGCCAGTTCCATTTTGCTTGGGGCCGCCCATGTCACAACCGAAGGAGTCGACATCAGACTTTGCGTGCGCTGGTCGTCAGCTGAGGGCCATTCGAGGAGAAATGTCACGCCAAGTGTGGAGAGGCGCCGCTGTAGACACATTTGTTGGAGCGCCTGCGAGGTAGCGTGTGCAAGAGTGCGGAGTTCGTGCGCGAGCGCCTGCGCGTTCCCGTCGCCACGCGCAGAAATCCAACCGGCGAGCACTTCATCTAGAACAGGGGTGATGTTGGCGTAAGGCCCCGTTGTACACACCGCCCGCGGCAGCGGGTATCCTTTCGGGAAGAACGGAGAGAGGAGGCTTATGAGACGATCGGCGGGTATCATCATAGCTGCAGGCACGTGACGCGCGCGCAGAAGGTCGAGCACACAAAGTCGTGAAAAGTGGATCAGCAAGGCTTCCTCACTTTGCAACAAAAATTTGCTCTTGTTTCCGCACGTTTGCCACGGGCTTGTCCATCCCTGAACCGCCCCCCCCGCCCCCTTGCCTGCTTCTCCTGCCACGCCCCCTGGCTTGCCCTGCACTGCCCCAACCGCCCTTTCCAGGAAGGGGATCTCTTCCGTCGTTTCCTTGAGCAGGAGTGCGTCACCCAGCCACGCACTCTCCTTAATGTTACCCCCAGCATGCTTTCCACCATCAACAACGACCATATGCCCATTTTCGTCCAGATACCGAGCTGCTGCACGACAGAATCGCTGGCGCCGTGCGTTCTGGTCCAAGATTGCCGACGCTGTGGCAGCCGCAGCAGCAGAAAGGGGATCGCTACTCGCGACGTCAAATGACAGCCTGTCGCTTGCATGAGCAGCGCCGCTATACGTATCAGACGCATCTGCCCCCAACGTCCCCCGTTCAGCCCCCCCCCCCTCAAGAGAGAGGAGGTGGCTCTTGGCGATGAGCATCTCCACAGTCAACCATGGTGTTGGGGCGGTACCAACACAGTCATCGCGCACGTGCTTGTACCTACAGGTCTCAACAATTTCGATTTTAAGGTGTGATGTGGAGCCCACAGCAAAGCGAATGCCGTCGCCTGTGGCAGTGGCAGAGCTTAGCGAGCAGGATTTCCGGAGCAACTTGCCGTTCTTGGTGAACCGCAGCGTACTTTTGTCCATATCCACCAACAAACCAACATGATCGCCCGCGCGGAAGGAAGCGAGGCCGCGGTCCCCGCACCAGTCGCCACCGGCTTTGAAATCACCGTCGTTGGCCCACGCCCAAGACCCTTTGTTATCGCCAATTACTGCCGAGGTGCGGTATGACGCAATAGCACACCCAATGAAAGAATAGTCTCCACGCGAAAAGAGGACTTTGAACTCCAGATAATGTCGACCAGAAGCTTTGTGGAGGGTTGGTCCCACCATGACTGAGCAATCGGCGCCGCTGCGAATGTCACAGGTTGAGCCACTGTTGGTGACAGAAACGCGCGAACTTAAAATCGACGAAACGTCGAAGGAGGGCTTGGCGTCAACCTGCGTGCCGTTCTCAGATGCATCCGACGAGGCACTAGTGCTGGCAAACGCAATTGGCACGCTGGTGATCGCTGTCTCGGCAAAGCTGATGAGCATACCAATCAACACCGGGTATTTGGAGTTGACCAGAGAAGCCACTGGCGGCAGCGACAAAAGTTCCCACAGAGCCTTGACAACTCGTGTGCGCACCACTTGCAAAAGCAGCGATGCGTCTGGATTGTCGGCCTGCGAATCTCCCAGAGCAATGCGAGCCAGGACTGTGCAAGCCATCTCAAGAAATGCATTCAAGACGGCGGCATCGAATTGCACGCCGTCCTTAGAATGCCCCTCGTTCGCTACAGCGCGCGAAACAAGGACGTCAAGCACACCTCCCAAGACCAGTACACTTGCGAGATCATGCTGCTGCAAATGCTGCATACCACACTCCTTACGCTGGCCATTAGCAAGACCTTCATCCCTGCCAGCGCATGCCTGCGCGATCCGACGGATCGAAGAGACCAAGACTGCAGTGATACATGCGCGACGGTGGGGCAGTGACGACAGATGCTTGATCAGAGTTATCACCTTAGACCTGAAAGCTAAACAGGGAGCCAATGGCACGCCTGCCTTCGAGTTCTTCTCTCGCACTCCCTGGTCTGCCGCCTCCTCTTTGCCGCCTGCTCGCCCACGGGAATTTGCTTGCACTAACGGCGGCAGCATCCACGTGACAATGGACGGACAGTATTGCGTGCGGTGCGCACCCGCGCCATGCCGTCCATTCAGTCCATTTACCGAGCCCGCGACAGAATCTTTTGCGTGCAGGTCAGAAGGTGTGATCCTCGCAGCTGCATTCTGGTGGTAAAGATTGCCCTCAGGAGACAGCTTGGCGACAAGCCACAGCAACTTTTCGATGCTTTTGCTGAAGTCGTTGCACGTCGCTGCACTTTGCGCATCAGGCTGTTTGAGCGACAGCGCCACTGCTTGCAACGCGTATGACCGCGCCTGCTCGTCGTCAATTCAAGCTTTGTCAGGGTCGGGGGGCGTCCGCGCAGGCACAACCTTCTTGTTTTGCCTGTCACTCTTTGAGGCTACAGAACATTCTGGAGAAGATTACCTGAATATCAAGGTCGTTGGAGAAGGCTAGCGCCCACATGAGTGATTGCCAGTGCGGTTGCTGCCACAGACACGGCCGCCACATTCACACATCAGCTCACCCATACATCAGCCCCAGCTCTTCATGACTAGAACATGTCCAAGAAACCAGTATAAGACTGCGTGTGCCACATACTGCACGGGCGTCTCCCCACAGCCTTCTGCGCCTCGGCAAGCGTGAACTCTTACCTGCAGCTCGTCCCCGATCATTGAGTTATGCCCGATCGCGTGCAGCCCAGACAAGATGGCGGTCAGCTCTCTGCTTGCGGTCTCACGAACACTCGACGCATCCGGCTGCAGCAGAACGAGTGCGGACGAGAGCTGCGTGAGTGACTAAGAAAGCATACCGGCGCATCACGCCCACACCTTGTCCGGCGGGTTCGCGGCGTCCGGACGAGACGCGAAACGCCGGCCGCCGAAGAACAAGAACGAGCGGCGGTCCCTCGCACACACCCCTTTGACACACAGGAGCATGCACAGACAGAACGCCACAGACGTAGAGGGCAGGCGAACCGTGAGCGCCGGCGCCCAAGGTCGCTGGGAAACTTCGAAGCTCCACGATGTAATCTCAAAACTTTGTGCCAGAACAGAATTCTCCCCAGCAACGCCAGCTTTGGCGTTCTCACAACAGAAGCCAACGCGCGCCGTGTCGCCGATGTACGAGGCCAGATCCATGTGCGTCGTTACCGCTGGCTCACTGGGCTGCTGGTCGTTCGCGAGTGCGGACATGTACAGCGTGCTCAGTCATCAAGAGCATGCGACATACGCGTGCGCGCGATTCTCGGGGGACTGGGTTTACGCCTAAGCATAAACAGGCAGGTATGCGTCGATGGATGAGCGTGATGCACGCGCGCCCGTATAGATGGAGGCATGGACGGACGTATACACTGACGCAAGACACAAACCAAGATACAGGCACAGACACAAACACCGGCACACAGGCACGGGCAGGGACACAGAGGAAGGACTGGTTCAAACACAGAAAGAAGGACGCAAAAGGTGTGCGGTTGCAACCTTGAAGCCTCTCAGGGAGTGATCTGCAGCGAAGATGGACAGGAGTTGGCTTTCCGGAGTATACTCAATCCAAATCTGTACCGACTGCCCGCTCTTCGCAAACTCTTTTGAATGAGCTAGCAGTCTGCCCCCTGCCAACACCTGCACGGCAAGATGTGGAGCTCAGACAACACCACTTGACAACAATCTATGGTACCGATGCCCTCCGCTGGCAGAAGGCAAAAGGACACAGAAGCATGCAGGAAACTGCAGGTGTGCCAGGGCTGCGTGAGCAGGGAAGAGGCACTCTTAGAATATGACGAAGACAGGGGCAATGTGATGATACCAGCAGCTGCCAACATGGGCCCTCAGCCGCACGCTCGCCCACTTGCGCGCTGGCTGCTGCCTGATCCACGGACACAGATTCTGTGAAATCATCCGCTGCGCAAATTTCTGCTCCAAGCGATCCCTCAGGCTTTGATCGTTGAGCTGGGGCGCTGTGCTTCGCGTTCACCTCCGCAAGCACAACAGAAAGTTGGCCTGTCTCAACATGTGACCACAAAGAACCGGGTGTGCCGTGTGTGGCAGCTTCTTGAGCAGCCGCAGGCTCCGTCCCAGAGGCCTCGCCGTGGAGAAGTGCATCATACAGCAAGACGAAAGACAGCCTTGCGCAGGAAGAGTCGCTGCCGCCTGCCTGTCCCACGCTTTTCTGAGCGACGACGAATTGCGTGCGAAATGACGAGTGTCGCGAAAAGGTTAACGATTTTGCATACAACGCCTGCCCCTGGCGAGCGACTGGTCCCGACGCTGACACTGAAGCGTGGTGCGTGGGGCGAGCAGCCAAACTCAACACGGACGCCTTCCCATTGCTTTCAAAGTGTGCCGCAGCATTCACAGCCAAATCCTGAGAACATGTCTCTCCATCCGACATGTCGAAGAGCTGCTGGTGAGAGTTGCACTGGGTCGATGACGAATCGAGCTCGCTTGGCAGATCAGGCGATGTCCCGGTGCTCACCAGAATCTTCTCGCCGGGACGGTTTAGTCCTATCGAAAAGAACAATTGCCCCGCGCTGGCAGACAACCCCGGGATGCGGTGAATTGATTTCGTGCCAATGAGCTCGCCGTTGCGAGTCCAGGTAATACTCTTGGGGCTCACTCCATCTGGCCAAAACTTGACCCGGCATCCAACAATATCGCCCTGCACACAGACAGGCCCAAAGCGCGCAGGATCGCCTGCTTGCACAAACAGGTTGCCATCATCAAGATGAAACGCTATGGACCCCTCTTGCCAGCCAGGCATCTGATCTAGGGCGTAGTTTCGTCCCGCAACTCCAATCGCCACGGCTGATTCTTTTTGCGACTCAATGACGTGCACTTGAATGTAGTTGTCGGCAGGAGTCACCGGCTGGCACGCCTGGACAACGCCGCACTCCTCATCCTCTCCCACGAACTGAATGAAACCACCGGCAGAGAGCGAAATCACTCGACGTACGTAGCGGGAAAAATAGCTCCGAGGCACTGGCACACAGCTGAGACTGAAGAGCTCAAACACCCCATCGTGCTCCCCCATGCCCTCACTTTTCTCGCTCTCTAGCAATGGAAGCGGGCAGTGCTGTTGGAAGAGCTGTCCTTTCATCGATCTCAGGTCGTTGGAGATAGAGCCAACGAGCGTGAGCACGTCGCTAGCGCCTTCAGCGTCAAACGGCAGCACTTGACTGGGTGAGCCCGGCTCGCATGCAACACGGAAGCAGTAGAGCACCACGAGGTGTGGCAGCGCCGGTCGCTCGCGGCTTGTGCCATGTACCTGTACATGTCTTCTTCGTCAAGGGCACGCGCGACAGTCTTTCACCACCGCGTGCGGGGTGGAAACGCTTTGAGGGGAGGGGACGGCGCGCAGATTTCTAGAGGCAAGGCAAGGATCACCTGGTAGGTACAGCCCTTATACCGCGCTGACCCCTGGATGAATTGCTGTGCGGACATGCGGTCGTCACCTGCTTTCAGCATCAGAAACAACTTGTGCGCCCTTGCTTTGCCGCGCGAGCATTTCCACTGCCCGTGCCAATACTTCCAGGAGCCCCCCGCGCCGCTTGCCTGCGACGTTGCCTTGGCGAACAGCGCCGTCACGGCTTTGTGCGCGCAATCCAAGATTATTGGCGCTGCAGACATCAGGCGCGGTGTCTGTCAAACATACATCACCGCATACATCTACGTGCACGCGGCTGACTTTTACTAATGTCTCACACTCGGAAACACCAAGGCTCGGCGCATTGGCGCCAAGTGCAAGCAGTAGGGAAATGAGCAAGCGGTTCAAGGCCTGCATCACTCCAGCGTTACACAACAGCTGATGACACGCGTGGGGCTCCGTCTCGCCGCTTGCTCCTGCTCCTTCACCTGGTCCTTCTTCTCCTCTTCTCCTCCCGCGCTGCACATCCACACAAAGTCACGCATGGCCGCTTCTCTATCACCTCTAAGCACCAGCAAGTTCGCAGGAAATTACCTGCAGCAAATGCGCAGTGCTCACCCAGAAAGCATTGAGCCAGTCCACCAGCTGCGTGGACAAGAGGTGCGACAGGTCGCGGTGATCAAGCGCCACAGTCAAGGCCCTGGCCGCAGATATCACCACGTCTGCGCGCGCTCCCGTGTGCCCTACGTGCAAAACGGCGACGAGATTGCTCATCAGGCGGTGGAAGCAGCCACGAACTTTGTCCTCCGCTTGATGCCCGCTGGCGCTGATAGCAGCAAGGTAGTGTAGCCACGGATTCGCGGCGTTGGCGAGCAGACACAACACGTCTTGTTTCAGATCTATCATTCCCAAGTCTCCCAGCAGCTGCACCAGCGCCGAAAGACCAGCCTGCACCATCCAACCCACACATTACACACACAAGTACACACGCGCAACCACACATGCCAACGCCCATGCAAACACCGTCAACATATCACCGCCTATTCCCGGCCCAACATCTTCACGAACTTTGGCCGTAACCACAAATGTTCCCACTCTCTGCACCTCCGTATGTGCGCTTGTGTCTGTGCCGGCGTCTATTTCGGTATCTGTGTCTGTCTGTGAGCGCACACTGCATATGAGAGCCATAGCGAGACCGCACCTGGACTTGCACAGCTTCAGTTTTCCTGGCCTGCAGTCCAGCCACCAGGACCTTCGGCTCCAGGTTTTCCTTCAAAAACCCCGTGACCAATGTGGCGATCTGCAGACGCACATGCACACGCTCCATTATGCATAATTTTCGCGGGCGCCCTTCGGCGCCCTTCTTCTCTTCCTCCCTCCCTTCACCCCCCCGCCGCTAACTCGCCTTCTCTGCCTCCCCTCCTCCCTCCATCTCTTTTTTGCTCTCTCGTCCTTGCCCACTCTGTCTTTCTGTCCCGCTACCTCGCGCGCGCGCTCTCTCTCTCTCTCTGCACGTGCAGAACCTGTTGGACATGCGTGCCGCCCTTCACGTCATTGTGCACGCTGGAAAACAGACTACTGCAGGCTGCAGCACCGCCTTCCTCACTCAGACCACCCGCAAATGCCCCGCCCACACCCCTCACTCCAGACCCCGAAACCTCGCCCCAGTCCTCTGCCGCCCTCCACCTTCCCTCTGTCTCGCATGGCACATTATCTGCCGAACCGCTGGCACTGGGGCGTTCGCAGCTTCGCCCGTACACGGGCGCCAGGCGCAAAAGGAGGCAGCATCGGTCAAGAATGGGCGCACAGAAAAAGCTCCAGTCGCGAGGCTCCTGATTGTCCTTGAGCGCCAGGTTTGCCAGGTCCCGCATCTCCATGGCGTGCCGCCGCACGGTGCGTGCGGCCAGGGACACTGCTTTGCAGATGGCGAGTGCCTCCTCAGTTCGCGCTGCTGCCGTTGTGGCACAGGGTCAGGCATAGATACAAACGCAGGCACGGCCCCGGACACGGACAACGACAGAGACAGGAAGAGGCGAGCACTCGGACACGGTCGACACCTGCGGAATGCAAGACACGCAGCTCGCCACTGTGGTATAGGACAGTGGCCATCACGGCGCGCTCGAGCGCGTCAAGATGCGGCGATTGCCGGACCGCCAGCAGCGGCTGCAACAGCTGATCGAGGACCTGCACACGGGCATGCATACACATACAGCGCACACTGTCATGTGTGCGGCGCGGGATACTCCTCAATGCAAGCACGCGTGAGATGCCCCTGCACTGTCGCAATGTGTTGCACTATCCACCCCTTTTCTTCAAGCGCACACACCTGCACGTGCTCACGACACTCTAGCGGCTCAGCATCCGCCGTCTGTTGCGCCTGCAGCACATGCTGAATAAACGGATGCTCTTCCTCGCCCCCACTTCTGTACCCTGGTGCGAAAAGAGCTGTTCGCGTGGAATCACCGCGAGTGTGCATGGGGCAGTTGGACAGGGGCGTGAAGAGAGGGGCGTTTGTCACGCGTCAGAACGTCGCCGCCGGCCAAAGGCCCATGAAAGTTGGGCCTCTTCACGGTTAGACTGAAGAGTGCTATGCCCGCACCCCGCATGCTGCTCTTGCCTCCCCTCCTCTAGCCTCCTAACTGGGGCCGCACGCTCCAGAAAGGACGCACGCACACACAAACAGACACGCAAGCAAACAACGCTGGCCTCACACAAAAACTGGACCAGAGTCAAGCCATGCGGTGCAAACAGCTTCCTTCTCCGAGTGTGCCTGGCCGCGCAAGAGGCTGGTGGCCATGCTGGCAGTGAGCCCGTTGAGCAGTTTGGCCATGGAAGAGATCCAATGCTCTTCCTCCGCCTCCCCGCCACCGCTAGCGCCAACGCCGAGCCTCATTGCATCATCACGCAGACCCGTCGGCGGCTGCGCTGCGCCTCCAGAGGGTTGTGCTGCCGAGCCCCCCACCCCTACACCAACCATGGTTCCAGTGCCGCTCTGCGGACCTCTTTCAGACACCACCCGGTCGCCTTTGCCGGGGAATTCCAGAAAGAGCAGCAAATCGTCTGCAAGTCCGGGCTCCATGCGCGCGTCTGCGAGTCCTCGGTGAACGGAGGCCAGCAGCTCCTCGTGAGAGAGCGCGCGCGCCAAAACCCGCACCTCTCGCACTGAGCCGCACAAGAAGTCTGCAGCCGGGTTGCGGGGGCAGCCACCCACGGCGGTCAGCTCGAGTGGAAAGCTCTTGGGGACCGAGCCCACCTGTTTGGAAAGCG
>Ga0115006_10001296_pt1 | contig 15384 bp, 9 predicted proteins | sample ArcOceMetagenome_3_FD_88943 | JGI IMG/M metagenome (GOLD analysis project Ga0115006, IMG submission 88943) | Marine eukaryotic phytoplankton communities from Arctic Ocean - Arctic Ocean- Svalbard ARC20M Metagenome | ecosystem: Environmental > Aquatic > Marine > Oceanic | place: Arctic Ocean...
ACTAACTATTTAGCTAATCCGTCGCGCCGCAACTAATCCGTCGCGCGTGCGCGCAGTCAATCAAGTTACCACATATGTCGCAGCTACGCAAGATGCGCAGCGTGCGCCAGATGCGCAGCCGCAAGTGGCACCAGCTGGACAAGTTTGGCCTCATCACGCGACACGGTGCCGTCAGGGCCCTGGTGAGCGCCCCCGCTAACCGCATCGCGGCCGAAACGAGCGACGTGCGCGACGGCAGCAGCGACGCGCCGTACTGGCAGCAGGGCGACACCTCGCTCTACACGGAGGACAACCTGAGGCGTCGAATGGCGCTCCGGCACGACCCAGACGTCATCGAGGCGCTGCAGCTGTGGTGGTCCTGCGCGTGCGCCGCGGCGGCAAGGCGCTCAAAACCCGCAGACAGTATGAGCCGAGTCTGCGACTCACGCGTTCGCGCCCCCGCGCCGGGACAGGCTGCGCTCGATGCAACAGGAGGGCGACAGCAGTGCGTCGCAGCTGTACAGAGGTCAGTACGTCAAGGTTAGTGTGAAGATCTACCGGGCGATGATCGACGAGGACTGGGACGATGAGTCGACACACGCCGAGGCCGAGAGGGTCGCGTGCGAAGATTGGGACCGTGACTGCTGCGGACAATCGTGGATGGAGCGCTCGAGCTTCATGGATGCCATGTTCGAGCTTGCTGACGTTTGGACCCAGGGAATGGAGCCGCACGAGTACGCGGCCTTCCTGTACGAGTTATTCGGCCACGTGGCGGAGGGCACGCCGCCGGATGTCTACCTCTGGAGGCCCGATGAGCAGATTGAGTACGCGGGATACCGCCTGCGCGACTGCGAGGAGGAGGAAGAAGAGGAGCATGACGGCGGCGGCGGCGGCGGCGACGGCGGCGGCGACGGCGGCGACGACGGCGGCGACGACGACGTTGACGAGGCAGCGGCGAGGGCCCACGCGGCCGACGAGCGCGGCCAGCCGGCATACTTCGGTGAGCACAGCTTCGATGACGAGGGTGAGGGAGCCGAGACTGCCGCGAGCACTGCGAAGCGCGCGGGTGGTACTGTTGGTCCCGCGAGCCCATCGTCCCATCACCTGGTGACGACAGCTGCGGACGGGAGCGAGGGGCCTGGCGGCTCCGCCGATGCAGGCGAGGGGCCTGGCGGCACCGGCGGTGCGCGCCGAGCCGGAAACGGTCGCGGCGAGACGCGCAAGATGCCTCGCATCCACAAGCTGCCCAAGCCGCCCAACAAGCCGTTGTCATCGAGTCAGCGCGCGCCGAGCCGTCGACGCGTGAAGGCCGTCGACTGGGGCGAGGCACCGCCAGGTCCGACGCCGCAGCCGTCGCCGCGCGCGTGCTCAGCCGAGCAGGGCCTCGCACCGCTCGAGCGCACCATCCGCCAGATGCAGATGGCGCAGGGTGTGCAGGGCGTGTGGCGTCCCGGCGGCATCTCGCGCGCAGCCGTCGACGATCGACTCCAGTGGATCCCTGACCCCCCTCAGGCGCGCGCGCTGCCCGTGCACCCCGGCAGCGTCGGTCGCGGCGGCAGCAATCGCTGTGCGTCGCCCGGCACGGGCGCGTCGACGCCTGGAGGGCCCGTCACTGGCGGCACTCTCAAAGTTGGGCGCTGGGACGACTCGCCAGGCAAGCACGAGCGTCCCATGTGGCGCCCCGGCGGCGGCGCTGGCGGCGCGCTGGATCGAGACGAGCAGTTGCCTTGGGAGCCGCCGCCAGTGTCGGGCGAGGACGAGGAGGCGGTGCCGGGCGGGGCTGGAGGCGCCGAGACGAGGACCGGTCCGGCTTGCAGGCAGCACCTGGCGCCATCGGGTCGCGCTGGCGAGGCGCGGCTGCTGCAGCACGCCGCAATGGTGGCCGTGAGCGCCTCCGACCCGCGCGTTGCCGCCCCCGGGCTGCCGGTGGGGCTCCCCACCGTGGAGCGCAGCTCGCTGCCGGCGCCGAGGCACGCAGCTGGCGTCTCAGTGCCCGTGCACACGTGCGGCACCTTCTTCTGCCGTCCGCCGCCCGCCCTGCCGCTCGCGCCGCCGCCCGCCTCATTTGACGAGGCGTTCCTGCGGCAGCCGCCGAGCTCTCATGACGTCGCAAGGCGCGTCCCGCCCTCGCAGCTGCTCGCCCCCGCCTCCACGCGGCTCAAGAGCGCGATGGCGCCGCTCATGCCGATCCAGCGCGGCAGCTCGCCGCACCGGCACGGCGAGGGGGTCGAGGGGAGCAGTGCGTGGCAGCAGCTGCTGCGGCGGGCGGTCGCGCACGTCCACGCGTGGCACGACACGATCGACGACGCCAAGCAGGCATCAGAAGGGGTCGAGCGGCGGTCGCCGGAGCGGCCGGAAGAGCAGGAGCTCGAGGCGCAGCTGCGGCTGCTGTGGGGGAGCGGCTTTGGGCTCGACGGTCTGCAGCGGCGGTGCAATCGCGTGCTGCGCGCCGAGCGCGACAACTCGGCGCTGCGCTACCTCGAGCGCAGGCACGGTAAGAAGGTGCGCCTTCACGCCGAGGCCGAGGACGGCGCCAGCCGCGGGCGCACCACCCGAGGACGCGCCAACGACACGCGCCACTTCCCGTCCATCGTGGCGGTGGGTGCGCATAACACGATGGCGCTGCCAGCCGCGCTGCCGCCGTGGCAGCCCGTCGTCAGGAACATCCGCGAGGGGCAAGTCCAGGCCCTCTACGCCGGGCTCGTGCGCGCGCCCCCCCTTGAGGCGGGCGCCCTCGGTGCGGGCGTGCCGTCGGTTCACGTCGAGCCGGGGGCCACCAGCCGCTCCGAGCACGGGCTCGGGAAGTAGACCGGTCGTCGAGGAGCAGCTCTATCTAGAAAAGAAGAATCGTGTACCGGCTGTTTAGGCTGTTTAGGCGGTTAGCTATCGGATCGCCTCCGGGTTCACAGGCGCAGAAAGCGCTCAGACTCATGCGGAGACCGACCGTAAAAGTAGAGGTACCGTAGTGTGCCAATTGTAAGACCCATGACCTAAGAATAGGCACGGCTTTAGCCCTGAACAAATCTCAAGACCCAGTCCTTCCTGTTCTAAGCACCACCCTGGCAACGCAGCGAAGAAATTGGGTCGTTGGAAGCTCTCAGATGCATTTCCCCGGGGGAAATCGAGGTGCTCAGGCACCGGGCCGCCCAAGATCGGGACCATATGTCTCGTGGTTCGCGCAAATCCACCGTCGATCGATTTTCGTGGCGGGTACCCAATCTCGAGCCTATTCGTAGGTCCTGGGTCTTGGCTGTTTAGGCAATTGCCAGACTACGTATGATACTCAGTCTTAGTCCCCCTTCTTTTTCACTTTTTTGGGCAGCCTTGGACGATACATGCCGTCGCACTCCCCGCTGGCGCAGGAGCAGCCGGCGCAGGCCGCGCTGGCGCGCGTGGAGTACCTCGTGCCACAGCGCAGCCATGGGCGTACGGCGTGGCACGTCGTGGACAGTGTCCAGCCGCCAGCAGAAAGGCCGCCGGCAGCCTCACTGAGGTCGGCGACGACGGGCACCCAGCGACAGGCCGACCCGCGGTGCGAGAGCTCTTCGGAGCGCTCCTGCTCCTCGTGCAGCAGCCTGCATGCGCCACATGACCGACGATCGACGCCGCGACGCGCGGCTGGCAAGGGCATGAAGCAGCGCGGCTTGCCGCCTCCGCAGGCACCGCCGTCGCCAGCATTGCCCGTGGCAGCAGCGTGCGCTCGCGGTGCTTCCGCCTCGCCGCTCAATCGGCAAGCGCATGTCCCGGGCACGCCCTCTACTGGGCGCAGCCGTGGCCCATCCACAGCCACGACGAGTGCGTCCGCCGCTCGCCGGCCTGCCTCCTCCTCATCAGCTGTTCGCCAAGCGCCCTCTCCGCGGCAGCGCAACGGCGTGCGCGGGACCAGTCCTGCCCGCGCCTCGCTTGCAAGCAGTCGTAACGCATCGTGGGGCCAGGATGGCGAGCCGGCGGCGGCAGCACCCACGGTGACGCCCACGGGAATCGCCGCCGAAGCAGGCGAGAACTGCAACACGGCGCTCAACACCACGCCCTCACGCGACGCCAGCAGCAGTGCCCAGGTCGGCGGTTGCGGTGAACAAACGTCGGTCGCGCGCAACGGGGCACCGATGGCTGTCCCCAAGCTCAACGGCAGCCACATGTCCGTAGCGCGTGGCCAGGCCAACGGCAGCCGCCCAATCCACCTCGACCTAAGTGCGGTGCACCGGGCGGATATGCCTTCCAGCGGTGCCGCCACCCTCCAGCCCGGTGCTCAGGGGCTGGTCGCAGCTGACGGCGAGTCAGGTGATGCTGATGAGGACAGCGAGCCACCGGGCGCAAAGAGCCCAGTGGACGCGCCAACAGACGGGCTGAGGGCTGCACTCAAACTGAATCTCGCCGCGTTGAACGAGGCGCATGCCCCGGCGCTGCGCGAGGCTCGCCCAGCGTGGGCGTTCGACTACTCTGAAGTCACCCTTGGCCATCGCATCGGTGCCGGCGCATTCGGCGAGGTCTACCAGGCGAGCTGGCGCCGCTCGCGGATCGCCGTCAAGCGCTTGCTCTGCCAGCGGCTCACTGAGTCGGCACGAGGAGAGTTCATGCAGGAGATGGAGATCATGAGCAACCTGCGCCATCCAAACATCGTGCGGTTCCTTGGAGCGTGCCTCGAGCCATTGCAGATGTCCATACTGTTTGAGCTCTGTGCTACCTCCCTTTACGAGGTGCTGCACGTCCGCAAGCAAGAGCTGACGATGGAGTATGCCATCACCCTCACGCAGCAGATTGGACTAGGGATATTCTACCTGCACCAATGCAAGCTGCCGGTGCTCCACTTGGACCTCAAGTCGGCGAACGTGCTACTGGACGAGCATGGCGTCGCAAAGGTCTGCGACTTCGGGCTCAGCCACATCAAAAAGGAGACGGCAGTCATCACCGCTCGCATGGGCTCGCCGCAGTGGTCAGCGCCCGAGATTCTGCGCGGGCAACCGCACGACGAGAGTGCGGACACGTACAGCTTTGGAGTGCTGCTGTACGAGATCATGTCGAGGCGGCTTCCGTACACCGGCGTAGACACCTTCCAGGTGGTCATGGGCGTCATCACGCGAATGCTTGCGCGTCCGGAGCTTCCGCAGGACTGCGCGTTTCCGCAGCAGCTGCAGGAGCTCATGCGCACCTGCTGGTGCGAGGAGCCCGCTGGCCGGCCACGGTTCAATCAGATTCTGGATGTCGTCGACGACGTGGCCGAGCAGCTCTCTCTGCGGCCACAACTGGCGAGAAGCACCGTGCCCACGGTTCCTTCCGACGCAGCAGGGGGTCGCATCGACAGTCTGCAGGCCCCAGCCCACATGTCGCCCCCCGGCACCAGCAGCGACGGCGGCAGCGGAATGGGACGCGCGCCCACGCGCGCTGTGGCAATTGCGCTCATCGACTACGTCTCCCAAAATCAGTGGGAGCTCTCCTTCAAGCGGGGCGACACGATTCGGGACGTGCAGCCCGCACGGGCGCTGCCGACAGAGTCGGCATCGCTCGAGGATGGCTGGTTGCGCGGTGAGTTACGTGGACGATCTGGCGTGATCCGCAGCAGCCACGTCTGCATGAGCTCCATGCCGGACGTCGGTGGTGGCGTGCAGCACTCGGAGGCGGCGCTGCAGGACGAGTATGACATGACGGGCGCGACACTGTTACGCAGCGGCTGCGGCTATGAGAGCATCCAATGCACCAAGCCCTTCGGGCACGGCGCACCCGTCGTGCTCACTGTGCTCCGGACCGATGGGGCGTGGGCCTCTCGAGCCGAGAGCCAGGTACGCGTCGTGGACGAGCTCACCGCCACGAGCTGCGGGCACATGCTGCCCCTGCTGCGGGTGGTGCGTCCGGCGCATGACGACCGTGTCGCGTTGGTGGCGCCCTACATGAGAGGCGGCGATCTCCTCGACCGCCTGGAACGCCTCGGCCCGCTTCCCGAAGCGTTGGCGCGTCGCGTGGCCGCGCAGCTCATGGGCGCGCTGGCGCACATGCACAAGCGTGGCTACCTCCACGGCAACCTGCGGCCGGCGGCGGTGCTCTTTGAGGAGAGGGCGACTGACAACGCCACACTTCGACTTGGTGAGCGCATGCGGGCTTGACCACCACCAGCCATTTCAAACTCCCTGAGAGTCGTAAGCCACACCTGAGACTGACCCGCCACGCGTTCCCCTCTTGGCAGGGAGCCTCCGCAAGGCGCGCAAGCTTCCTCCCCTTCAGGACGGCTCCCTTGGCTTCTTGGAAGGGCCGTGTGGGAATCCCGACTACGCCTCGCCTGAGGTCCTCTCGTGGACAGTGGATGGAACCCGCCGAATAGCCTACGGTCTCGCTGCCGACGTCTGGAGCGTGGGGGTGCTGCTATACATGATGCTTTGCGGCTCCATGCCGTTCCGGGGCGACACGCCAACGCGGCTGCACCGGTCCATGGGCTCAGCCAAGATTGGCTTTCCGTCATACAACGACGACGGATCCAGGACCTGTTGGCCGCGCATCTCGCTGGCCGCGAAGGACCTGATTGAGCAAATGCTCCGGCTCGATCCTGCAGGGCGGCCATCCGTAGAGAGCGCTCTTCAGCACCCGTGGCTGCAGGACGGGTACGACCACCAAGCAGTGAGGGCAGTGGTCAGCTCTCTTCGAGAACGTGAGAGGTCTCTCGTGCGAGACTGGTCGAGGGTGCCAGGGGAGACGGCCCCCACAAAGGTCACCCATTCTGGCCAGGCGGATGATGCTGGCGAGCGGCTTTCGCGTGGGCAAGGCCCGTGGCGCCTGCACGAGGGCGAGGAATCGTCGGCGACCCGTGGCCCGCTTCACCTGCTCTCGAACTGGCTAAACGGCTGGCTGCGCGGCCGGCGCCACCACCGAGTCCTACTGCTCGGGCTCGACGGTGCCGGCAAGAGCACGTTGCTGCAGCAGCTCAAGTGCCACGGGGGCTCGGAACAAGTGAAAACCACACCAACCGTTGGCCATGACATCGCACACTTCGAGCGAGGCGCCTGCTCCTTCACGGTCTGCGACATTGGCGGGCAACGGCGAGTTCGCTCGCAATGGGCAAGATATCTGAACCCTCGCGAGTCGGCCGATGCGTTCAACGAATCTCTGTCTGTGATCTTCGTCGTGGATGCGGCGGATGCGACGCGCCTGCCCGAAGCCCGCGACGAGTTGAATGGGCTCCTTCGGGACCCGCGGTTGAGCAAGACCCCACTTCTGGTCTTCGCCAACAAGATGGACCTGGAAGATGCGTTGCCAGCCACTGACATTGGAGAGAGGCTGGGGCTGGCACGAGAGAGTGGCACATGCTGCATTCGGGGCGGGTCCACCCGGACTGGCCAGGGGGCTGTGGCGGCGCTGGACTGGGTAGCTGCGAACGCGACCGCCGTTGACTGACGATCGCATCCGGCATGCGTTCACGGCGTTCATGTAGCAAGACCGTAGACAACGGACAAGGGCCCACGTGCCGCCGTGCCGGCCGGCCGCGTGCCGTGCGTGCAGTGCGGCGAAACTGCGGCGAAACCGTTAACTCCGGCTGCCCGCCTGCGCGCACGTAGCTATCACGTTTTTATACGGTAAAAATGAAAACAATAGGCTGCACGTATCATGCCACACATGCAGGGGACACAACGGAGCACGAGCACGCAGCACAGTGAAGTAAAGCCGTAAGCGAGGAGAGGAACCGAGACGCGACCGATCAGAGAACTGCACGACGACGGACAGTCGTGACGTGGGGATGGCTCGGTACGGCCTGCCCTCGAGCGTGAAGAACTGAGCGGTGACGGGTTGCACGGACTGCTCGAAAGCTGCGACTTCCACGCGAAATCAAATCGTCGGCGCACTGTTCGTGCGAGAAATAGCCCACATGCGACAGGCGCCATCTGCCCCGGCGCTGATCAGCCGATCGGTGCCATCCCAGACAAGCTTCTCGACCCCGTACGTTCGTCCGATCTGCATCCCGGGAAGCGCGTGAAGCATCGTGTGCGGCTCGTGGGCCCTGCCACGCCGCGTCGGATGTCGGGTGAGCACATTGTGTTAGAGCGTTTCGCTGGGTTTTCGCCTGTCCCCCCGGAGCTGATCCCTCTCCTTTGCGGCCCCCGACCCGGCCCATCCCTCTCCTTTTCACAAGGGCTCCCAAGCATGCTCTACCGCTGGCCACGCACCTTGGCCACGAATGCATCAGCATGGCCGCCCCAACCGAGTCGCGGTTGGAAGACGGGCCAGAGCCTGCCTCGTCCTCAAAGCTCGACGAGCGGCCAAGGTCTGCAGCACTTGCAGCAGATCGGCTTAAGTCCCAGAGCTTGATGTCGCCATCCGACGAGCCCGAAAAGAGCGCGTGCCCATCCAGGGCGAGCGAGCGCGCTGCCAGCGAGTGTGCGTTCCACACTTGCCGCTGGCGCTGCTGGCGCAGGTCAAAGATGGCCACTTCGCCCTTCTGCCCGCCACTGATCAGGCTCATGTCGGCGGGCGAATGCAGTACGCAGCATCCACCCTCGGCGTGCGCCGCGCACGAGGTGATCAGCGCTTGCGAAGGCGGGAGCAGTACGTCCCAGACGCACAGGCTCGGCGACGCCTGGCCTGCCGACGCGCCCACTGTGGCGAGCACAACAGAGCTGCCTACAAAGCACAGGTCGGCGCCCTTCCGCCCGTGACACTGAAGCCTGCTGAACGGCAGCGGCACATCCGCCCCGCTCTGGAAACGCCACAGGCACAGAGAGCCGCCGGCCTCGATGCAGCCGAATTGCTCGCCGCATGGGCTGAACTTGAGGTTGGCGGCCCACCCGGCAGACGGCAGGCGATACTGAGCACGCAAATGATCTTGAAGCCCGCGGCCCTGAATCGCGTGCCCGAATTGCCGGCACTGCACCACTGAGTCGCCACCAGCAAGGTACAGTGGCAGCTGCGCAGCACAGAGAGCCGTGGGTCAGGCATCGGAGGGACGTGGGCGGGGCTGACCAAGCGGAGCTGGCGATCACCTTGGGGTGGGAACACAGGCATCGCGCAGGCAGGTCGCTGCCGCTGTTTTGCTGGACGTTGAAGTCGGCGTGGGGCGATGCCAAGACAGGGTGGTTCAGGGTGGCGGCGTTGCGGATGCCAATGCCCCACGCGGCCCACTGATTCACGACAGCGCCAGCCTGGTCCGGATCCCCGGCTCGCATTGGCGAGTCTGCGAGCTGTGGAGCTGCAAGCTCCACTTGCTGGACGCCCCGGCCCAGAGACACGGCCAGCTGCCGGGGGTTGAGGGCGTTGACGCACACGCTGCGCACAAATTCGCCCCTGCGGTACACGAGCTGTGTTGGCGCCGACAGCTGCAGCGAGACGCCCTCGTGTTGCTTGGCATCGTGGCTGTCCATCCCGCACACCTCGTCGTCGCGAGGCCAGAGGTGAGTCACAGGCGGGGCGTCGCGTTGAGCGGCATCGGCGTCAGCATGGTCGGCACGGTGAAGGCTGGCCTCATCGGCAGATGCCGATGAAGTCGCCCAGAGCTCGGACAGCGCGAATTGCTGCGAGCTGGGCAGCGCCGTTGCCGCAGTTGCTGACATGCCATCCAACGGGAAGGCTCGCAGAGGAAGTGTGGCTGCGATGCTGCGTGATCTCAAGCACGCACGGCCCAGCCAGCAGGCGAGCAGCTCGCCGTGTGGTGAGCCAACGCCAGCACTGTCCGGCAGCCCGAACAGTGGTGGTGGGCGGCTCGGCGTCGCGTCACTGCCACACGCAAGGTCCTCCTCGCCGGCATCCGACGTTGCCCGACGCGGCTGCTGCCCGTGCTGATGCTGTTGCCACAGGGTGTGAAGCACGAGGGCGACGAGCCGAGTCCAGACGTACTCCGTGCTTGGTGTGGCTGGTGAATCGCTACCCATGCGAGCACCGCTCGACGCTTCGGCGAGCCTCTGGAACGCAGCTGGGACAGCTTCACCGAGTGGCTGGCCAGGGCTCCACTTTGTGAGCACAAGCAAGGCCTCGAAGTCGCACGAGGAGCACGCCACGGCGACGCTGGCCAGGTGCGCGGCATGAGACCACACGGCCCACGCGCTGTTCGCCCCGTCGGGGAGTGCGCCGTCTGGGATGAGATCCAGGCCAAGGAGCAGCACAGTGCTCACGTGCAGCAACCGTTGGCGCTTCCGCCCTTCAAGGAGGCAGGGCAAGCCCGGCCACGTGTCGGTGTGCACGAGGCCGCGAGCCGCCTGGGCAAGCAGCGTCCTGCATGCCGTCCACTCCTCCATGGCGGAGAGCAGCAGCAGGCGCGGCAGCACGAACAAGGAGTGCCCAAGAGTCGCGCAGCCTCGCACCAGCTGCTCTCGTATCTCGATCTCGGGCAGATGGAGGTGAGCTAACAGAATGCGACACTCGTCCAGGAGAGCTTGCTGGATATCATGCGCTCGCGCGAGCTGCACTGCCGTCGGGCTCAGCCAGTGCCCTGACGGGGTGACATCCGATCGCTCAATGACCAGGTGTTCGGCAAAGGCCATCAGGTGTCTGGCCGCCAACACCAGCCGCCACTGCGTGGCCGCGGCGCTGTCATGGCCGTCGCTTTCTGTCGCGTCCTCTCCCTTGCACACGAGCTGGCCATGGTTGGAGCAGAGCGCCTCCATCGCAAGGAGGCCGCAGCCCCTGTGGGCATACGCGTACCCGCAGTCGTAAATGAGCGAGGTGGGCACTTGTCCACCCGGAAGCCGCAGCCGGTGGCGTGGGTTGTCCAGGATCTGCTTGACAAAGGCAAGAGCAGAAGGGTCGAATGGAGCGCCCTGAAGAAGGCCGCAGCGCCCTGCGCCACCGCCTGCGTAGCCGCTGGATGGCTCGAGGGGCGTCGGCCGTCGAGACGTCAAGGCTTCGATCGCGCTGCCTGGCTCGTCCAAGATGAGGTGAGCGACGCAGGAGAGCCATCCATCTTGCCGCTCGTCAGCGTAGGGGAGCACCTCGTCGCGCAAGATGGAGGCTTGCAGGTCCGGGGCCTCTGCAGCGCGCAGTCGGCAGAGGACGAGGGCAAGTTGCAAATCTCCCAACTGCCTCGCACACACCCTGACAGCAGACTCAAGGTCTGCGCCCAGGAGGAAGAAAGCCGCGGCCAGCTCGTGCTGCTGCTTCGACAGGAGAGCATACGCGTTCTTCAGCGCTGCCGACCGCCAACGCGGCGTGCTGAAGTCGTTTGCGAGGAACGTTTGGAGCTTCTCGTTCTGAACTGCCTTGAACAGGCCCTGGAGCTGGCCCTTCTTGCCGAGGGCGATGAAGAGCAGGGCGCAGTCCTGGGGGTCCTTGCGCTGTGCAAACTGCATCTTGGCCGCCGTGTCCAGGGCAGCACGCAATGCATCGCCCTGCGAAACCCGTGGAGACGCCCGGCCGTGCGCGGGCGTTCACGCGCGTGAGGAGGCTGGAGAAGGGTGGGAACGCTGGGCTGAGGGCTGCGGGGAACGAGGGCGCGGCACGTGGCACACACCTGTGGAAGCCAAAATCCTGCGCCGACTGCACGCAGCGCCTTCCAATCCCTGGGACCACCCGCGCCCTCGACATACGTGTCCAGGACGGTGGACTGGCACTGGGACAAGACCGCCCAAGCCACGTCCACGCTCGCCACGGGCCTAGTAGTCTCAGCTGCGAATCGCAGCACGGTCAACGCGCGGAGCAAGAAGCGTCCGCCGCAACGGTCGAGCCCCGCCGCCGCCGCAGCCACGCTTCGCTGTGCCCGAAGCAGAGCGAGAAGCTGCGCCTCGTCCACGCCGGACATGCCCAGGCCCGGTGTTGTCTCAGAGCGCTGAAGTCTCGCTTCGAGCAGACTAACCAATTCGTCCACAAGCGCCTGGAGGCCCGTCGCAGTCGACTGGAGATCCGTCCCACGCACCGCGGACGGCTCAGCGGGCAGGTCGAGGAAGTTTGGCAATGCGCTGGGCGAGGGCGCGAAGAGGTCCGCGGCGAACGCTGCAGTCTCGCTCGGCGCAAAGAAGTCGAGATCGTTGGTGGCCGCCGTGTCCGTCTCCGGCGCACCCGATGCCGCCGTGGGGATAGAAGCGGCTTTCACCGCGCTGCCCCCGGCGGCCCCGCAGAGAACCTCCTCCAGGCGCAGCCAGGGGGGCGCCTGACCCGGTTGCTGCTTCAGGTGCTGCAGCAAGCGCCGCAGCTGGCCTTCGCCTCGGTCTGTCTCGTCCGCTAGCAGCTCCTGCGTCAGTTGGGCCGGGTGCCACGGCCCCAGTGGCCCCAGGTACGGATTCTCGCCTGTCTCAGCAACTCGTCCACTCGCACTGAAGAGCGTGTGTGCGACTCCAGGCCAAACCAACAGCTGCGACCCAGCAGCGAGCAGCAGCGAGCCCCCATCGATCCACGCAAGGGAGGAACACAGAACTCCAGTGGGCATGGGGAGCTTCCGCAGCAGGGACCAGGGCGCTCGCTGCCCAAGAAACTCGCTCGTCGGGCGTTGGAGGTGCAGGTGCACTTCATTTCCGCGCGACACTGCAAGGAGCTGCAGGCAGCACCCGAGATCGAGCCACGCGCAGCAAGGCGACGCGCCAGCATCTGAAGGCGATGCAGTGTCGAGCTCGAGCACCGCCTCTATGGACGGCCACCTGCCGCGAGACTCAAATTCCAGGACCAGGAGCTGCTGTTGTTCCGCTGCCTTCTCGATGATAGCGAGGCGCGGCACCGAGCCCCCACTCGCGTGGATCTTCAGTGGCGAGAGCGAGGATCCACTCAGCTCGTCGGGGTTGACACATCTCTTGGCGACCAGACAAAGGCCGCCAGGGACGGTGTGAGTCGCTTCCCAGAGGTGCACGCTGCCGTCAAGGCCGCAGGCCACCAGCTCGCCAATGGTTCCAGCTTTGCAGGACGCCGACGCCCGTGCCAACGGCGCGGCGCACGCGCATTCACCCAGCTCGGCGCTGCCCAAAAGCTCAAGCGTCTCTGGCGGCTCGCCCTGGGCGGAGGCTGCAGCCCGCCAGACGCCCAGCCAGCCGTCGCTCCGGAGCACGAAGCCGGCCTGCTGCGAAGGCCAGGCGTCGCCCGGATCGGGATTCCGGGCAAAGGCGTGCAGGGCCAGCCAAGTCGCGGGTGTGCCCACCATCGTCAGGCTTGGGCCCTGCTTCCAGCGCCGATTCTGGGGCGGGCCTGTTCGAAGGAACACCCCGAGTCCCGTCGCCCCAGCTGTGACCACCGCCGCACCGCATGTGTGCAGCCAAGCGACCGCGGTGTGCACGCCAGGGAGCTGCAACAACTTGTGCATCATGCGGGAGTCGACCCCATGGGCAGGTGCTGCTTCGGGGATGCCGCCCTCAGCTGGCGGGATCGGAGGGTCTGCGTTGTTTTGGAGCTGGAAGCCGCATTCCCAAATGAGCAGCTCGCCGCCGCTGTCCAGCGTGGCGACCAATCCGTTGCGTGGGTGCGGCAGCATGGACAGTACGTCGTTTTGCACGCGATGCCCACGCAGCTGACGTTGCTGGACTCTCTCTCCCGACCCTCGATCGACGTCGATGCTGCACAGCCTAAGATTCCATCCATCCGATGTGCAGACGTGCTGCACGAGCGAGACTGCCGAAGGAAGCCGATCTTTGCCCGAGGCTCGCTGCGACAGGGACGCGGGTGACTGACGCATCAGGACGCACCAGCGTGGTTGGCAGGGCGAGCGGCGCACCCCCCACGAAGCCAACTGCTCGACGGCCGCGGCCTCGAAGTGGCAGAATGCAGCCGATGATACGACGCGTTGCACGCATGGAAGGGCCTGGCGGAGCGGGCGGTGCAGGGGAGCTGCTGAGGTTCGATCCTGGTCCTGTTTGTGTGCGGGCAGTGGATCGAGCGACAAACCTGAGGAAAGCTGGCCCACACCATCAGCTTAGGCGCGCAGCGCGGTGACGCTGACAAGCCCAGAACCAGCCACACCACGAGGGTCCCGTCTCCCAATATGGCGAGGGCGTAGTCGTGGCGCTCCCGCAGAGACGGCCGGAGGGTCGGCGTAGCGTCCACTGCTCCACTCTGCGGCGATGGGAGGGCCGAGCCGCGAGTGGAGGAAGGACCCTCCACGATGTCGACGGCATAGCCACTCTTCGGGTTGCAAGCACGCGACGTGGTCTGTCAGGCAACGCCGACCCGAGCAAGCGACGCTCAGTTTGTTGAACCCAAAATGCGGGCTGGTTGGTTGCGCATGCCGGGCTCACGGGATTGTGGGTTGGCGTTGCCGCTCGCCTGCAGCCACTGTACCCACTGCATCCACCGAGGGTCCGAAGGGCGTCGAGGCGAGCCGACCTCTTGCCCGCCGGTGGTGAGCCCGGCGAGGGGCAGCGTGGCGCACAGATGAAAGCGCAGCGGCTCGGGCTCGGGGTGCTGCGTGGGGCTCCAGAGACGCGCCACGCCATCGCGGCCGAGCGTCAGGAGCACGTTGCAGTCGACCGAGACGCCGGGCGCCTGCACGCGATCGGACATGTGGCAGGCTCACCGCCTCCGTAGCGCATCTCCATCAAGGCAGGTACCGGGAAGAGCGGTGCCAGGCGCGCACCGTTTCCACTGCAGACGGCCTCCACTCCAGAGACTGCAGCCCTCGAGGGTGGCGGAGGTAGCTGAAGCTGAAGCTCCCGTCCTGCGAGCAAGCGCGTGCTCAGAAGACCATGCGGCGTGGGTGCTCGCTGGAGTCTTTCGATGGGGCAGCGGGCGTGCCTGCGCGCGTCGCCACACCTTGACCAGCCGGTCGAACTCTCCCGCAGTTGCCAACAGCGTGCCGTCTCCAGAGGAGGCGAGCAGCTTGGCAGGCTGCGAGATGCTGCACGACCAGCTGACGACCCAGCCCCCATCTACCCAGCTGAGCAGCCCGAGCCGGTGCCCCGCCGCCGTCCACAGCGCGGGCCCTGCCCACCGCAGCGCGTGCACAGGCTCCTCATGAGTCACCTTGCCGCCCGGAGCCCACCGCTCTGCGCCCGTGCGTGGCTCTCGGTGATAGAAGCTGACGTCCCGGCCGGACCCAACAGCGAGGCACGCAGCACCGTCTCGGGACCAGTCGGCACAGCCGATGTCGTGGCCGTGCGGCCCGAGCAGCTGGACGACCTCGCAGAGCTCGCCGCAGGCGATAGCAACGTACCGGCCGGTGCCGAGGGCAAGCAGCGCCCGGCCCTCGTGCTCGAGCACGCCGAGCTGGTGCGGCGCCTCGTTGAGCGAAGGGAAGGCGAATATGCTGCCTTGCGGCGAGTCGTCGGCCAGCGACGAGTCGTCGGCCATGTCGCGAGAGAGAGAGAGAGTCAGCGAGCGACCGCGCTTTGCTCGATCGTCGGCTGCGTTTTATCAGATTTTATTCTTTTTCATAATAGGTAGGTCCACCTGCCCACTAAGGCACCGAGGGTAGGTAGGTAGGTCGCAGCGTGAGCGGCGGCACCGCATTGGGGGTAGGTAGGTAGCGCCCACTGGTCGTGCCTATGAAGTCCGCTTTGAGTCTCATACTAGCATAATCCCCGC
>Ga0115006_10001298_pt1 | contig 15362 bp, 5 predicted proteins | sample ArcOceMetagenome_3_FD_88943 | JGI IMG/M metagenome (GOLD analysis project Ga0115006, IMG submission 88943) | Marine eukaryotic phytoplankton communities from Arctic Ocean - Arctic Ocean- Svalbard ARC20M Metagenome | ecosystem: Environmental > Aquatic > Marine > Oceanic | place: Arctic Ocean...
ATGGCATCGTTCAGGCACTTGGCGATGTCCAGCAGACCGACCACTGCACCGCTGTCGTCCACGACGGGCAAGTGACGGAAGTGATTCTCGACCATGGTGCCAAGAGCGTCCATCGCAGAGTCTGACATAGAAACGCACGTAGGATTGGCTGTCATCACCTCGGACACACCGGTGATTGACGGATCGAGATGCTTGGCGACCACGCGGCGCGTGACATCGGTATCGGTGATGATGCCACTGACTCCACCATTGATTCCAGGGATAATTGCGGCATCGCTGCGTTTATTAGCGAGAGTCTGACAAACGAAAAGAACAGAATCGTTGACGTCGATGAGAATGGGCTTCTTTGGACGGAGCTTTGAGACAGCTTTCGAGTCTTTCTTGGCGGCGACACTGGATGGCATCTTCATGAGTTTCTTCCCAAGCACTGGGGCTGACTGAACCGTATTATTACTGGTCAAACGCATAACTCTTGGGGTAGTGCCCTTGAGGCGAGGAAGCGCCCCTACCGGCTTGGCATTTTCCTTCTCCTTATCTTCTTCCTCTTTCACCTCCTTCTCGAGAGCATCGATGGTCTCCTGGAGCTCACCAGCCTTGCCGAAATCCTTTCCTGATATGGCAGCCTGCATCTCTCTTTTCTTGTCTGCAAGTGCCTTCTTCATTTCGCTCACAGTAGGGAGAAGAGGTCTCAAGGCCTCAAGTTTGTCGACGAGTTGTTGAGTTGCGGTCGCCTTCTTAAAATCCTTGGCGGCGATAATATTGGAAAGGTCTATCGAGACCTCTCGGATCTTCTTCTCAAGCTCGGATCGTGAGGTGAACTCAATCTTTTCTCCTTCGCCGTCCACAACAAACGCGCCAGGTCGGTCTGCACCAGATGAAGTATCCGTTTGTCCGACTTCGGTGTTACGCTCCTTCTCCACCTTGATCTTCTCCTCGAGAACATCAATGTCACCTTGGATTTCCTCTGCCTTGGCAAAGTTCTTGCTCTTAATGGCAGATTCCATTTCACTTTTCATCGATGTAAGTTTGACCTCCATTTCAGTCACAGTGGGATATTTTTCCCTGAGAGACTCGAGGCCGTCTAGATCCTTCTGAAGGGCAGAGGCCTCCTTAAAGCGCTTGGAAGCGATGGCCTCTTCAACGCTTCTTTGGAGAGCAGAAATATCAGTCTCGAGGTCCGCTCGAGATGAATAGGGACTTGTTTCGGCTTCGACTTCGGCCTCGCCATCATCCTCAACAGCATCTTCGCCTACGTCGGCCACATCTTCCAGCGTCAAACCCTCGGCGTCCAAAGCATCCTGCAAACGCTTCTTGGCAGCATCAATTGCGCCTTGGCCGGATGCTGCTGCAGAGAAATTGCGCCGAGCAGCAGCGTCGGCGACTGCTTTCTCCGCCTTTTTGACTGCTTGCTTAAGCTCTGAAATGGTAGGAAGATCATCGCGCTTTTTGATAAGTCCATTGACCTTCTTCTGCAAAGGAGCACACTCATCGTATGCCTTTCGGGCCAGGGCGTCGTCGAGCTTGACCTGGGTTTCCTCGATCATGGACTCCAAAAGAGTACGCGTCAAGGGCCGCTTTGCTTCCATGGCCTCTTTGAGAGGAGCACTGCGATATTGAAGTATATAATAAGAAGGCGACAGAGGAAGAAGTGAGGTCGTAATTCGGGAATAATTGAAGCGGTGCACGGAAGCAAACATCCCCGGTATGAATGCGTACTTACATCTTGGCCTCGAGTTCAGCAGCAGTCTGAAAGTCATTCTTTTCGGCGGCCTCATCGAGACGCGCAGATTCCTCGGTGTAGAGAGCTTTCAGTTCCGCGAAGGTCATGCCAGAATACGGATCACGCAGAGCATCGGCGATAGCGATAGCTCTATTCCGGCGTTGGAATGATTGCACCTTCACGGCCGCGATCTGCATTGCCTTGTACAGCTCGCGCTCCTTCGTCATGCGATAGGCGGACTGAATGGAGGTCGCGGCATTGCGTTCACGATAAATCTTGAGCATGTGAAGTCGCAAACGTCCCCACGCTGTGAGCAGCTTCGACGCCTGACGCTCGGCGACAAATCTTCCAAAGCGACCGATAGTACGAGCAGCAGCATGGACTCGGAGCAGAGCGAGGAGCTCCAATTTGGTGGCGAGTTCTAGACGAAGGAAGATCTTGGTGTGGCCAATCTGCCAGTCGGCGTCGGTGATATCCAAACGCTTCGAAAGCACCTGGACCAAATGCGATATTCCTTCTCCCGCAGCTGTCTCCTCGGGATTGAGAAGTAGGTGAAAGCGATTGTAGAAGCTCGCGTGGTCTTCCCGGAGGGCATAACCCTCACGGCGGATGCGGATGGTCTCCATCATGCCTGCATACCGAAGCTGACGAAGAACCTCCCCGGAATCAAACAATGCCGATGCCTTCTCAAGATTTGGCTTGATGCATCTGTATGTATCGTAGCATTGAGAATTACCAAAATATAATTAGACGTGCGAAGAAGAAAACAGAGAAGGAAGTAGGTCAATCAGTATTTCTTCTTACCTGATGTAATGCGGTTGCGTTTGCTCCAGGTCGGCAACTAGCGTCTGAAGGGACGTCTTGAATTGAGAAGCAACACTGACTCCGCGGATGGTAGAGCGGCGGGCTGGTGTTGTGGCGAGATCCGCCGAAGTAGAAGAATCGCCGCCGGTAGAGCATGCAAAGATGTCCTTGGCAAGTTTGATGCTGGATTGCGACCCCAAGTCCTTGAGCTCATTGCTGAGTGACTCCACATTCTTTTCGACGAATTCATTGGCAGTGTATCGGACTTCTCCGGCATAATGAACAATGATGAATTGACGATCGTTGCCGAACTTCGGCGTAATGTAATTCTTGTGCTTGCCGCTACACTGGGAACTACCATTGCCTTTCTTCTTGCCCTTGGGGCTGGCGACTCCACCAAATTGTTGATGAAGATGAGAAACGAACTTGACATCCTTCTCCGACGCGCTACCCATACCACCCCATGCATCATCTAGGATGCTGAGCAGTCCAACATTACCGTCGCCACCCTCAATCAGTTCGAGACAGGGCCGATTGTCGTTGAAGGTGATGTAGGACCAATCCACCCCCTCCGACTCATACAGCTCTTGCTCGACCTCGAAGAGATGACGATTGAAGTGCCGCTGAAGCTTTTCATTGGCGTAGTTGATCAACAGCTGCTCAAAACCGTTGGTATCGAACTGCTCGAAGCCATAAATATCGAGCACCCCAATAAAGCCGGCATTGAGCTTGGCCTTGCTGGAAACGCACAAACCAGGAGAGAAGCCATCCACCGAGTCACCCCTACCACGGCCATCAAGAGACGGGGCAATCGTTTCATTGATCCGTCCCACGAGCCAAAGGAATAGACTAGAGTAAGCCATCTTAGCCAAAGCATCGCGCTTATCTTGGGCTTGGGCCACGTTCTGGGGCTTGTGAATCGTCTTGCCTCCAACAGTGAGGAGCTTCGTCAGCATTGCCTCCTTCACTTCATCCTCGTTGAGCCCTAATAGAGCACACGCCTTAGTGAGACTCGGGAGGCTGGCATCAGTAATCTTAGCGTTCTCGCTCTCGCCGGATCCCTCGCCCTCTGGATCACCTTCCTCTTCGAACTCAATGTTACCCAAATGAAGGGTCGCCGCCACGAAGCTTAGGATAACTTTCCTATCATCATCCTTCAGTCCAATCTGACTGAGGCACTCCATCGTCACCTCAAAACCCGTGGCATCGCGACGGCTCTTTTGGGCCGACCGATTTCCAAGGTAACGGAAGGCTGCAACACCAGCAGCGAGGTCGAGATCCTCCAATAATCCATCGTCGGCACCTGTAAGGAGCTGATAGAAGATGTGGTAGTTCCTCTCTCCCTCGATCTGCGTCGTAATGCGCGTCTTCTCCAGGAGATAATTGGAAATAGACGCACCAATGATGTGGCCGGTGGTGGTATCAAACGAGATCTCGATAAATTTGCCAAACCGAGAAGAGTTGTCGTTGCGGAGAGTCCGCGCATTACCGAACGATTCCAATAAAGGATTCGATGAAAGAACCCGATCCTCCAGCGACGAAACATCAGCAGAGGCCGACGTTTCGCCATCTCCCGCCAGAGCCTTCTTGGTAATCCGAGCCAGATACTTCATAATAACCTTAGTCGCTTCGGTCTTACCGGCGCCACTTTCTCCACTAATGATAATGCTCTGATCGCGAATCTTTCGCCCGCCCATGGGACGAGGACTCATACTTAGCACAGCGTCCTCCTCCTCGATGTGCGGTTCAAGCTCTGGCGCCCCCGATGCAATGAGAGCCGAGTAGGCCTTGTCAGCAACCTTGAACAGATGAGGTGGAAGCTGGTCCTCCGCGTGGGGGGTGCTGGACGACGATGTCTTCCTGTAGAGCATCATCTGCTCCTCAGAATACAGGCTCTCGCCCTTCACGGTAACATTCTTGTACGGGTTGACAGACACAAGGATGGGGCCGGCACTGGTGTAAATATCATCCCTGTTGTAACGAACACGAAGGGCGTGAAGAAGGCTCGCCTCCGTCACGTGGGGAAGATGCAAGACATCCGGCAGGCCCTGATAATCCTGGGGGCTGGTGAGCTGAATGAGCTTGGTAGAATCACTGATCTTGTGAAGGGCACCATCGGACGTCTTGACGAGGACGGGGACCGACGCATCGCTGCCGCTGGCAGAGCCGCCCTTCTTCTCGTCGTCTAGAGTCTTGATGATGGTGCAGGGGTAAAACAGATGCTTGGAGGAGTACAGAACTTCGTTCACCTCGGCCTCGAAGGCATTGGACAGATTGTTCTTAACTTTGAGCGGTGTCTTGGCGGGCGTTTTCGTGGCATCGGCAGACCTTTGGTCGATGGCAAGGGTGGGATCGAAAAAGTATTCGACCTTGGCCTTGCCAGTGACCTAATAGCGTGAAAGAAAAATAGATGGATTCGAAATGGGTGAGAGGGTATTGAGCCAATAATAGATGGAACGTGCATGTGTGTGTGATGTGCCGATAAATGAACCAAAAGGGAACAAGTTGTGGTGTAACGGTTGACCGTCATTTTACACGTGAGCGAAACATGATAACCATGACGGCATCGTCAGGAAAGACGGACGCTTGCATTCGCGACCGAGCTGGTATCTGGATACATCAGCGCTATCGTATCGGTTCAATGAGGAATAAGTCGGCACAACTATTACGGCACACTCCAGGTGCCAATTGATGATTGTGATGTGCCTGAACTCGAAGGAGAGAAAAACACACAAGATACGCGGATACGCGCCAAAAGTCTTGCACAAATGAACGCACCAGATCCACTGCCTGAGTCTGCCCTCCGCCCATCGATCGCCTCGTCTTGAGGCTCTCGACCCGCGCCTTCGACTTCTTCTTCCCCATGGTTGATGGGTGATATGAGTTCGTTGTGTGTTTTTGACGGTTTACGTTTTCTGTTGCGCTGTTGCCTTTTTGATAGTCGGGCGACAGACGGACGAAGACATGGTGAGCATGAGACGTACCTAGGTAGACGGTGATCGTGAGACTGGATAGGATACATGTACGGATATCGGATAGGATCGGATGGGCATGCATCATGCATGGCATCATGCATGGGGCGCGGCGGGGGGCGGGGCGCGCGGCGGCGGCGGCGCCAGGGCTCTCTTCTAATAATTAATGAAGGATTATTACATGTATATTACTAGTAGGAACCTATATTGTTTTTGTAGGAAGATCTACCTGTGAGCCTGTGAGAGTCCTCTACATGTAGATCTACACTACATGTACATGTATGGCATCATCTCCAACATTCGAGTTATATGCTATTGAAATGCATCATCCGCGCCTCGAGAATCACCATCTTCATCTCCCCTACCGCTACTACATCTGCTTTGATCTTGTCTTTCTTGTTGTTGTTGTTCTTCTTCTTCTTCTTGTTCTTTTTCCCAGGCAGCCTCCAATTCCTCTTCTTTTCGAATCCCATCCATTATTTTCTCCACGGCACCATCTACACTCACTGTCTCCTCCTTGGCTTCGGCAAATGCGGCCTTGGCATTCTTCAAGGCACTTAAGAATTCATTCTCGGAATCGATGGCGGCCCCTGCCGCGAAGTAGCTCTCAGGGATCGGCGCACCGAGCTTTTCGTTTTTGGCCCCCCGAAGATCGGCGTAGAAAGATGCGTCGTCGCTACTACTAGCGTCTGCGTCCTGGTCGTCGAAACTATCTTCGTTCTTGTCCGACGCATTCATCATCGTCGAGGGAGCACATTTTCTCAGATTTTGGTGTCTGCTCGCTCTACTACATGTACTACTTCTGGCGGCCAGCTTCGGACCGCCACGACTGTCGCAGCATGACGCCCAATGCTCGCGAAACGGTGGCACAAAACCAAGCGCTTCCGAGCCTTTCAGAGCAAAAGACAACAAGTGGATGGGGAAGAGGGGCCTCCTCATGGTTGGGTCGCTGGTCGCTGGACGTTGGTTGTGTGAAGTGCTCAAGTGACGTGAGAATGCAAGAAGTGGCGGACAATCGCTTTCTAGCTTTCGTCAAAGAGAAACATTTTGATGTCGGCTGGGTTTTGTATCGCACATTGAACAAGCAACGCGCACCTGCCTCCCCACGCGGTCATTCCATCAGACCTCCCACCGATGCGAAGACTGCTGCAAGTTCTTGCATTCTCCAGCCAGTTTTCATCGCCTGTTATCAAAACAAGGAGTAGTCGACTTGCAGTCTTGCAGTAGAGAACAATAACAACAAGTCCGCAACTTGCAGACTTCAACTCATTAGTGTTCGCTCAAATTTTCCACGAGACCAATTCAATTCCCCGCTCCCAAGCACCCCACGTCGATCGATCTGAAAGCCAAGCAAACTCTGCGGAGTGGTCATTCTCATTTTCAGTACATAAGCATGTCGGAACGGCCTTCGTCGTTCAAGCGCGAAAGAAGACGGAACCAACCACCTGCCGCACCACCAACGACGTCCAGTCCATCATCTCCCCTTCGGCCGGCCGGACCGTCAGTCAATGCCTTGATGGATGTCGTTCCTTCCTCGCCAGCAGTCGCTGCAAGTAGAGAGAATGATGTGCCACCGAGTGGAAGTGACAACAGGCGCCAGGAATCGTCCAGTCAGCATCGACGTCGGAGGGAGCGCCAGAACCATATCAAACCACCTCAAGACCAGCAACAACCCGCTGAGGATACGACTGGTAAGGAAGAAGAGGAAGAGTATGAAGGAACACTGCACCGGCTTGCATCTCAATCGCAGTGGGGCGAGCTAGATGTGATCTTGCGGCGGTATCTCGGAGCCGGGGCGCCAGGAAGCGTTGGGAAGAGCAGCGGTGTGAGAACTCATGATACTCACGGCACGCACGAGACCAATCCCAATACACCAACATCGGCGCCTTCAGCTGCAGCATCGCGGAACAAGAAGAGGCCGAGTCCTAAATCTTCCTCCTCACCAGACGCCTGCATTGACGAGGACCACCCGTCAGTGGTGCCAGTCACCACGGACGATGATGATGAAGCAGATACCGATGCGCCGACTCGACATGCAATTGAAATGGAGCTCAGCTTGTCTCAAGGATCGACTGCATCGCTACCGCTTCATTTGGCATCAAGGAACGGTGCGCCCACGTCGACTCTGCGTCTGCTAGTGCAGGCGTATCCCTCGGCGGCGGTGATAGCTGATGGAAAGGGCGATTTGCCAATACATTTGTTGCGGCAGTACGGAGACAAAGAGGCACAAAAGCAACGAATACCGATACATGAGTCCGTGAATGTGGAGTCGATCGAAATCCTTTTGCAACCACTATGCTCGACTAGTAGTGATGCGACCCAACCACCAATTACTGGAGAAAAGCAATTGGAACGGCTTTTCAGGCTTCGGGCTCAAACTGATGATGACCTTACTGCCGCTGTAGAAGCTGCCAAGCGAGTTCTCTCGTCAAAAACAAAAACTGCCATGGGAGCCGATGATTTGATAACAGTGGCATGCGTTACCCCGTCGTCATTTTCGGGTCATTTGCCCCTTCACATCGCCGCGGAGTTTGGTGTTTCGTACGATACGCTCCTTGGTTTGGTCCAATCCAATTCTGCTGCAGCAAAAGAAGCACTGAACATGCAATCTCCTCTGGAGCAGTTTGAGAATGGGAGGGCAGGGAAGGAGGCGCAAGATGCGGAAAAGAGCAAGAGGCGCTCAGAAAGGGTAATTGAATCGGCGACATTTGGGCTTGGAAGCTCAAGTGAAGGACACAGTCAGGAAGATTGTGGTCGCGTCATGGAATCCTTCCGCCGCCGATCCGACCTTCTATTTGCCATGTATCCAAACGCTGAGCCAAGTTCACTGCAAAGGGATGAAGAGTCTACCAATATAAGTCGATGCAGCGATGCCAATCGAAAAGCTAAGAAGCGGCGGAGCAGACAATCTCGCAACGTTCCGTACCGTCATGATTCATCCCGCATGCATCGAATTGAGACCCTAATCCAAAAGGAAGCATCGTCTGGCATTGAGGAAGGGCTATCGTTACCGATCCAAATATTTTGGAGCTGGATATGCGACAATGCTGTTGCTAGCGACGACAAGCGCGAGAATTTCGTTGGAAGTGTCGGTAGAGTAATTGATGGCCTTGGGCAACAGGCTCTATGGAAGCTGAGCCTCGTTGCTTCGCCTGTGCCTAAGCTCTTATTGCTTGGGAATGGAAAGTCTGTACCAGAAGAAGCAATTTGCCGTCGGCCGAACGCTTCCTTCGACCAGATGCTTCGGTCCTCGTCTCAACACGGGTGGCAATTTTGCATGACAGGATTCCTCACTGCCAGAGATGCACTTTCGTACAGCAGGACTTGCCGCCAAACTCGACAGGAGAGTGTGAGAATTCTCCCAGAGATTGATCTAAATGAACCGGACCAAGACTTTACCTTTGAAATCGGCATCGATGGTGGATTGATCGACTCCCCATTACCTTGGCAGGACTTGGCACAAGCGCTAATTACCCCAGACTGTACACACACAGTATACGTCCTGTACGATCTGGAGGTCAGTGAGGGCTTTGATCCGGGCCGTAGTGGAGGTCTGGTGGTGTGTCGCGATGATCTAACCAGTGATATCCGTCAAGAGGACTGGCGGAGTGCACCAACTGGACGATGCATCGTTGCAAGGGAGCAGAAACCTACGTCCCGAGTTGGATTTGTACCGGGTATGATTAATGAGGCCTGTTTAAGCTTTCAGTACCAACCAGGTGCAAGGTACAGTTTGTTCAGCTATGGGACATTGAATGCTGATGGAGTTTCGAGCTCCATATCCATTACGAATGTCCGCATCAAACAATTAGTCCACTGTGAAGATCGAGCTGGAATGACTCCGTTGCACGTCTTTTTATCCTCGCACCCAGAAGGTTGCAGTTTGCCCGACACCATCACTTTGAGAAGACAAGTTGGAGCTCTCACTGCAGCAGGCTTTGGGTCAATGGGCATTGTTCCATTGCATTATGCTCTCAAGGTCAACTCAAGTCAGAAGGTCCTGAGGGCACTGATTGCCGAGAATCCTTCAGCTCTCCTGGAAACGGATCGCGAAGGACGAACGCCACTCCATGCGTGCTTTTTGCTTAAACGAGAAGAACCGCCGAGCGAGGGTATTGTCAAAGCGCTACTTACCAATCCAGGCGAGAACGCTGCCAAGGTTAAAGACTCTCACGAGCGCTTACCGATCCACATAGCGGCAGAGCGAGGTGCTTCGCTGGAAATCCTCAAAGTCCTCGTCGATGTCTACCCCGACTCCTGCTACCGAGTCAACTTAGCTGGTGACCTTCCATTGCATCTGCTAGTTCGTTCAGGCACTGCCACCACGGAGAGTGTCGAGTTGTTGATTGAACCGATTATGCGCAATGAGACCATCTGCAAAATGGGCGGTTCAATTGGTTGCCAGCTCCCTCTCCATATTGCTTCAGAGTATTCCTGCGCCTTCGAAATACTCGAGGCCTTGCTTTCGTCATATCCGGAAGCGGCCACCATTGCTCGATCTCTCCCCAGTGACGCCGATAAAATTGAGGTCGGCGATTTTAAGAACAATACCAATGGCGATGACAAATACGAAAAGGTGTATGCGATTGACCTATTTGAACGAACGAGAGAGTTGAATACGAGTGGCATTGATAGCATGCACCCATCTGGGAACCGGAGAAAGAGTTACCTCACGAGTGCTCTTAGCAGCAAAGGCTCTATAGCATCGAGCGATGATCCACACAGCTTGAGTGGGAGAGGAGATGATGCTGTTATCGAGGATATTTCCCCCGTCAAAACACCACACAAGGGCAGGGCCAAGAGAAGAGGGAGCTTTGGCGCTACTAGTATGAGCAAGAAGAGCGTTGATAGCCTGTTCGATGCAGGTACCGTTCACTCAACTCAATCTCGCGATTTGGCCGTAACTGATATGCTCTCTGCTGACTTTGATCTCCGTTCAGACCTGATCTTTGTCTACGGTCCGCTCATAAAAGCACCTGGGGGTCTTCCGTACCGACATGACCGCCGCCGAGTTAAGAGGCTGACGAATCTTATCCGTAGAGAAGCAATCCAAATAGCAGAAAGACATGGCGAAGACGTTGATGCTACGGGTCGTGATCTTGGCGGCAATGTCGAAGGCGACGGCACACCTCCTAGTAATGTCCCCGATGGCCTGACGGATATGGCGAGATTGGCATGGTGCTTCCTTTGTTCTCACAATGATACCTATATCAATGATGCCAAGGCTACATTGCGGGGATTGTCTACCTCAGCAGTTTCGGTACTTGCACAAGTTCCAAATCCGCACTCGACGCCTCTCGGTGGCATTCCGATTGTGCAATCCGCTTCGACCAAGTGTAAGGAGCTCATCCAGAGTCGATTGAGATTTGTTGGGCGCTACGTCCTCGATCAAGACGCACATCCTTTACATAAGTCAGATTCCTCTATGGTTATACGAGCGGTGGATCACAGTTGTGTGGAGGCATACAATCAAGTGCGAGAGGCCTTGCGAAAAGCTGAGACTATCGACGAGGGCAAGGCAGAACTGCATGATAATTTTGAGCAATCTGCGACGGAAGATGACATTGGCACTATTGTGCATCATACAAAAAGTAATTATCCGAGCAAGGACTTGGTTGATGCGTTCGTTGCATTTGCAATGAAGGCAGGCATTAATGAAGATCGAGCTTCTGCCGAAATAAATGCTCTGCTTGGAAGTGGTTTTGGTAGTAGCCACTATGATCGATCATCCCCTGACTCAAGCGACAGCGATGTCGTTTCAGAGCTCGGTGACCACCCTATCGATGCTTGCGCTATCAGCACAAGATCGGCCCACGATGATGACGTTGCGAATAAAGATGCACATCGAACACATCGAAAGGCGTTCGTTGAGTTTTGCCAGGGCCAGCTCTTTAACAAGGATGGTACCCGCTCTGTTTGTATCAAGTTTATGCGTCATCGGTCTCAATTTGAGCTTGAGGTTGCAGCTCGGTCAAGGCTAGACCTAGCTAGCGGTAGCAAATGGTTCATTGCTCCGATACTCGAAGACTTTGATGTTGACCGCATCAAGAAGAAGTGCAAACGAGAAAGTACACTGAGTTCACCCCGCACGACACCTGAAGGAGAGTACAACGATTATGCTGTTCCGATCAAGGGCTACGACACTGGCAGCGTTTCTACCAATAACCGTGGAATGGACAGCAAAGACGAACTATTTGCTTTGCATTCAATTGAACGAAATGCTTCCATCCCATTCTTTTCGCTGTTCCGATACGCCATTGTACTGCCCGGTGGAGACAAAGACCTGGATGCGATTTCTCAGCACGAACAATTGAAAATCGGTCAAATTAGGCAGTACACTCTTCAAGTTGCTTTGGCCCTTGAGCATTTGCACGAGAATAGTGAGTGCAATGCATTTTTTTACAGAATATATCGGGCTCCCTGTTTCCACATTTGTTTGTTTGTGTGTTTAGATATATTTATCTCACCCTTGTTACTGTCGTATCCGGTTTTCGCCACTTCATATAGGCCAACGGATCCATGGAGATCTGAAGCCGGCAAACGCCGTCCGCTTCGGCGACAGGATCACTCTGGTAGATTTGGACAGTTCTTGTTTCATCGGTGCGCATGAGCAGGGCCACGGGAAGAAGGATCACTTGGGAGGAAGCCACCACAAATTCTCAACTGGTGTCCTGCCGCCCGAAATGATCTTTAAGATCGACCTGGAGACCGAACCTCACTTGCTCGAGGACTATCAAGACTACCACCGTGATGTTGTTGACGATGCCAGAGATTTGAGCCGTCTCAATCCCGATGATGTTGAGACGGTTTCTCGATGTATTGAATGCCTGTTGGAAAGAGCAGATGCTGCTAAAAATATGGGATCTGCTTCAACTTCTCTTCGATCTAATATGGGACAACCACTCGCCGGTCTCAAAGACCCATCTATGCATTGGAAGGATGTTATTTCGGATGCTTTGATTTCTATTGATTTCCAAAATCTCCCAGAGACTTTGAGCAGCTGTAATACCCTGGTAGATTTTGCCTTCAATTGGGAGCGCTTGAATTCCTCAGCAGCATTGTGGGAGAAGTTTTGTCCTCGATTGAGCTTAGATGGAAGATATTCCTACGTCCTCAAGACCTATGACGAAAGGCCGTCCAGAGGTACGAATGTCGGTGCCGATGACTCAAATCTACCGTATGACCTCGTCCCTGCCAGTGCCAGTGCCGATATTTGGGCATTGGGATTGCTACTTTATTCTCTCTGCTCTGGAGGCAATCTCTTCCATGTTGGCCATAATGGAGATCTTCGATCATTCAGTGCTTACGCAGCGGACTTGCATGGGTGGACGAAAGAAAGTGCCGATTCTATAGTAAGGTCCAACGTTGACGACCCGTTGGCGCAGGATTTGTTGACAAAGTTGGTGGTACCTGAGCAAAATAGATACAAGACCATGGAGCAAGTCCTGTGCCATCCCTTCTTTGGCGATCACACCGCTTTGGAAGCCCAACAAATCCTCGAGAGACACGAAGAGCAGGAATTGCTTGCCGAAGAGACGCTCTTCTTCCCTCAGATGATTACAGCAAGTAGGAAATGTCTCGTCCTTGGCGTAGAGAAACAAAATCGGATCATCTTTGAGGAAGAAAGGCTTGTGGTTCCAACGGGCATTGTTGTTCTGCCGTACGAGCTCCAGGTGTCGAGTGATGCTAGTGGCGATTGTCCTCCCGAATTACGGAGTATGGAAGCTGACAGACCATCAATCAAGAAAGGTGACAACAAATCCCTCGAGTTGGCCGCATTTATCGGCCTCAATCTTTTGGAGATAAATCTTGCCACAGCCCGTCTTACTTTTTGGCTGACAATGAGAAAGAATCTGGCCCGAAATAGTGGCAGTGAGTTCAAGCACCGCTTAAAAGGATGGCTCAAACGGGCCAGGTCGGAACCCTGTGTTGATGTAGCAGAGGATATTTTATCCACTATTGGGTTGGGACCTGAGTATCTTGGAATTTGCAAGGAAATTCTGGAAAAGGGCGATGCAACGTCTCATGCTCGGGCCTACATCAAGAACCCGATGGGTGCTGCCAAGGAGGCGATTGATCGAAGCTCGTCTGCATTGCTCGAGTGCTACTCATCACAATATGTGTATCTTATCGACGAGTTTTCCGGATCTCCGACCGTCTTTTCTGCTAGCACAGCTGAGTGCGAGGACCCAGGTGGCCTTACGACGACATACCCGATTGCGGTCGACTCCAGCGCTAATTTGTTCCAGCCCCTGCTCCTTCAGTTCATGATTGTGACCTCGATGGCATCGCTTGCCCGGAATAAGTTCCAAGGCTTGGCTTGTATGCTGGGGATGCCGCCCACGTCGGCCGTTCCCGACGATTGGCTACGGTACCACGGCTTTCTTGTTCATCGTCCTTCTACCAAGACGGCGACAATCGCAGAGTTCGGCGTTCTTCAAGACTGCATGAGAAAGAAGGAGGATCGTGCCATGATGCGAAAGCTCAATGCGATGCAGGATGACGGAGGTAGTACCGCCGGCACCAGCCATCCAACAATATCGACGACATCCAGTTTTGATAGTGACAATGCCGGCCAGAAAGGTTTGCTCATGCTCCAATTGGAGACCTTCTTTCGAGAATACGATCCAAGGCGAACCTTTTCCGGATTGCGCCGTGTTTCCGACGGACGTGAGTACAACGGCTATGCCTTTTGGGTGTCTGACGGCGCAGTAGAAATCCTCGAAAGCCAGATGCCGGAGGCGATTTCTCAGCAGCGGTTGAAGATGTTTGAGCAAGAGCAAGGTCGATTGGTGGCCCTGCAGAGAGACCTGGAGGGTGTTTCTCTTTCACCAGTCGCTGATGCCAATACCGCAACTTACCATACCAACGAAAAGGCGAGCAAGGGTAAGTCTCGACTTGAGCCCCAACTCTCCGGCTTCGTGGGTCTTGGTGACGTGGAACGGCATCGGCCACCGCCTCAAGACGAGTATGGTAGACTGAATGACGAGTTTGAGGAGGAGGAGGAAGAAGAACCTCTAATTCCCCATGCATTTGGATCACCATACGCAAGTCCATTGGAACGAGCGATGCAGCACTCGTCGTCACAAGCAGGAGCGGCAACGTCAGGTGTGGTTGGGAACGAGTTTAGTCTGCCGACGGACTTTGGACAAGAAATGAATAGAGGAAGGAATACGTCTCGCAAGGGATCCATGGGGCACATGTCGGCGGGCAAATTTTCGTTCCTGTCGGGACAGCATTCAATTGCAAGTAGCGCCATATCAGATCGACGGAAGAAGATGAGAAACACGGCAAAGAGCCAACCGAGGATGCAAATCCAGTCCGTAAGGGGTATGTTCAGTAACAAGTCAGAAAGATCAATAGGCGCGAAAGGGAGGAGTTCAAAATTCTAGAATTGATAAAAATGGCACATCCCATACATAAAATGCTTTAGAAAGGTTATTCATCATGCACTATCCGCTTCAACAGCCTCACAAGGACGTCCAAAGAACTCGAGCAAGCCTATACACGAAAAATACCCCATGCCTCTCAATTCAATTCAAACATAAACTCGCTCCACCTTGGATGTGGATGAGAACTGGACGCCGATGAAATTCGTACTGGGCGGGACGCCTCCAGAGGCAGAATGCGTCTTCTTGGCCTTGCGCATCTCGTACATCTCCTTCTCGGCATTGATGATGGCCTCGTCGCTATCGATGTCGATCTGCCCGTCGCCAGCAAGGCACTTCTTCACCGAGATGGTCCCCTCGGTAGCATCCTCCATACCCTGGAGGAAGTCGGTACACTGGCGGCGGCGCTTCCACCAAATGTCGGCCAAGTTGCGGATGCGTTTCTTGGTCTGCTCGCGCTTCTTCTCGTTGCCGGCG
>Ga0115006_10001299_pt1 | contig 15355 bp, 17 predicted proteins | sample ArcOceMetagenome_3_FD_88943 | JGI IMG/M metagenome (GOLD analysis project Ga0115006, IMG submission 88943) | Marine eukaryotic phytoplankton communities from Arctic Ocean - Arctic Ocean- Svalbard ARC20M Metagenome | ecosystem: Environmental > Aquatic > Marine > Oceanic | place: Arctic Ocean...
AGTAGCTCTCCTTCTGCACCGTCAAAGGCACCGACGACTTCAGGGTCACGCAAATCGTATTGGTGGCACAGGGATAGGGCTGGGTCTGTGCGATGTTTCGAACGTCGAAAATCGCATCTCGCACCTTGAGAGCCTGAGCCTCTCCAACTTCGCTGTTGTAAATGTTTTTTGGTTTGGTCAGGTCGTCCTGCTGCATCGACACTGGCTCATCCCGCATCATTTCAAACAACACGCTGCTGCCCCATGCCCATCCAGCGCCACCAGCTACCTCTCGTAGGTCAGTTGCCTGAAATGGATACTTTCTGAACATTGCGCTTATCTTGACGTCAGGTGCGTCCTGCACTCGCGAGGGATTGACGATGTCAAACGCTAATACATAAGAGCGCCCAGCGGTCATACCAGCTGCAACATGAAAGGTGATTGCGTGAGGAGGCGCATCCAGCGGGTGATCACATTTCCCGAGGCTCGGGCAAGTGCACTCCCAGCAAGCTGCCAAGAAAGGATGAGCCCCTGCCAACTCTATGGGGCCCCTTTTGGCTTTCGCCCCATCCAGACCAGAAACTTCAATTATCAACTCACCATCCTGCCACGAATGTCTGTAGTCAACAGTCGAAGCAATCGTGAGAGTAAGGGTATTTGATTCTCCAGGGTACGGCGTCCGTTGTCCGATCTTGCGCACCAAAAACTCCCCCGGCGTCATCGATGAGAGCACTCCTTCCCTGGTACCCATAGATGTTTCACTTATGGAGAATCCGGCGTCTGGACAGCCCTCAACCCAACGAGGACAGCCAACCGAAATTTTCGGGCGCTGCGCCTCCTGCCTGGTCTCAAAGTTTTTCACCTCGAGGGCAATCATTCGTTTGGCTTCTGCCGGAATGGCACTGATGACTGTCAGCTCCAAGACGCCATCTTCTTTATTCCACTTGATATTATCGTCAAAGTAGTAAGAGTGCATTCCACTCAACTTGATTCCATCATTGCCGAAAATGAGATCCTGGAGGTTGGAAATTTTTACCACCGACCTCTCGGGGATCTTGGCATTGGATTCGATAATCATCATTAGAGTGTTCCAGGAACGTTGCACGGTACTGCTTTCCGCAATATCTTTTGTCGTCAACTTGGGTTCATCTCCTGCGCCAAGAACCAGCCCAGACATGGTGGACTCTCCGATGATGATATCTTCCGACTCGGCACCAACCGACGGCTGCAGTTGGTCCGCCTCAAAGTCAGGATTTGTAAGCATGAAATTGAACACAATTTCTTGGTTTAGAGCGATGCCTGGATCATCACGAACTTGCAGCATCAAGACACCCTGCTGGTGATTCCACAAGGTTGAGAACATCGAGCCGTCACGTCCGCCCACGTCTACATCCTGCGGCACATTGCTTTGTGGGCGAAGCCCCGAAATGCTGATCTTGGATCCTTTGACAAGATCGACATTGCTGACAAGTGTGACAGTCAACGTGTTCGGGTTTGAATTGACTTTTGAACACTCTGAGATCATCTTTGTTGTGAACATGGGAGCATAAACCTTTCCTGCACATGCGGCACCAAAATCTTGCGTGACAGACATGACTTTGGGCACATCCGAGGGCAAGAATCCGACATCCGCGCCACAGCTGGCCGGGATAAACTCAAGCCCGTTCGTTTCGATATCAATGTCGGGGCAGTTCGTTTGGCAGTTTCCATTCAGCACCTGAAATGAAAAGATATAGTCTCTGGACTGTTCAATTGTCCCCGCAACCAGCAGGACGAGAGATTGTGGCGGTGTCGAAAAATCACCCCTGTCGCCCCATCCCTCTTCGACGACCTCTTCGTCTTGCTTTGAATTGCCTGCTGCACCATTCCACCAGCCAGTACCGGGGGTGCCGTCGCGAGAGGCCTTGAGCACTGAAATATCGGTGCTGTTGCTGTTCATGAGCGCAATCGGCCCTGTCTTTGCTTCAAATCCCTTGAAGCCCTTGATAGTGAATGCGCCACTTGAGGCAGAACTGATTGGGGCATTCGAGCGCAGCGTGATGGTGATGAGATTCAACGCAGAAGGCGCAGCGGTGCTTTGACCAATTTTTGCAGTGACGATCTCGGGAGAAATTACCTTCAGGGCATCCCATCCGTCCATCAGAACGGCCTCTGCGCCCTCTGCTGAAACACTCACCAGCGGTGCATTTTGGGCTATTGGAGGGTTTGTGACATCAAACGAAATAGAGTAATTTGCGCCCGGCACTGGGATCGTATTCTCCTTCAGAATGAGAATTAGGGAACCAGTGTCCTGGTCCCAACGCCCAACCGTTTTGAACAGGCTCCCAGATACGGTAGTGACCGCCAAAGCCTCGTTGCTCTGCGTCTGCCTCCCCATGATGCCCATGATGGTGACCTTTGATGGACGCAGCAATTCAAAATTGAGCGACAGAGTGGCGGTAATAGTGTTTAGTGCCGACGCAAATTGGGTCGCATGCCCGATCTCCTTCAGAAGAAAGCCTGGCGCATCAATTGTTAATGGCTGTTTCGTGACATCAGCAGGTCTGTCCATGGAGCACTTGGGAACAGGTGCCCGGCATGTGCCGGCATTGAAGGCCCAGATGTTGATGAGTGGAGATCGCTGCGACGTGAGCGCGTTTGTTAGCTTGAACGAAAACGTGTACGTGGTGTTCCCCAGATTGGCCCCTGACTTGGTGCCGGGTGAGCCGACGTTAACATACAGAAGCTTCTCAGCTTGATTCCACTCTGCGGTTGTCAGGTGGCTAAAATTTGAGATGATTGCAATAGTTCCGTTTTGAGCTGTCCCCCCGTGAAACCCCGAGACGAAGATAGCAGCCGCCGACGTGAAGTCAATGTTCGTTGCAAATGTAACGGTAATGGTGTTGACGGAACCAGGCCATGTGGTGGACTGTCCAATCTGCTTGATGACGAATGCGGGAGCATGAACTTTCAGCGGATGAGCGTCACTCTGGTCGCATTTCTGCTCACACGATCGGCAGGCTTCGCAGCGATCGCCTTGCGTGTCGCAAGCACGACACTTTTCAAAGGGAACACTTGTACTGTCCTTGAGCATGTTTCCAGCTTCGAAAGGAATGCTCTTTGCGCAATCGGTGCCGGCAACAGATGCTCCAACACCGACATCAGGGGATGCATGGCAGCGCCCAGGATTCATGATTTCGAAAGAAAAGATGATCGCCTCGTCATCCACCCTCCACTTGCTGGTATTCAAAATCTGAAGAACTAGCCTACCAGAGTCTTGCGCCCATGTTCCGTTGTGGCTCAGGATTCGACTAGACGGAGAGGTTTGGGTTATCGACATGCTGCTCGTGCTGAAAGTATCCGACCCTTTCAAACCTTCAATTGTGATGTTGGTGAGGCCCCCAAGAGCAATATTCGGAATCAAGGTGACAGTGATTCTGTTGAGAGCATTCGGGTAAGGATTATTCTGACCGATATTCTTGACCAAAAATTGTGGCTTCAGCACCAAAAGGGCAGCTGCCTCTCCCTGGCTGGACCGATTTGCGATCGGGACGGTAGTGAAATCATGCCGAAGCGGGGCTTGTCCGATAACAAACGCGGAAGTAACTGCATCCACACTGATCAGTGGGCTGTCTTGCGGGAGCACCGGGTTAGTCACCGTGAAGTTGAGGTAGTAAGGGATTCCTGCAAGCAGAGGGTCTCCGTTCGTGACAGTCAAGCTTATTTCGGACATTTCATCGTCCCAAACAAATGTTGTGTTGTGGCTCTGGGCCTCTCTCAGTTGAACAGCGCGGATCATGCATAGGCATGAGCTTTCTGTTGTGTTGCTGCAGTTGAAAACTGCATTGTTGCAAGGCTGGGGCACAACGCACGACGCGTCTCCCGCGCTGGAGCATGTGCAGTTTCCCTTGCGCTCGGAGATGCTGCACGCCCCACGAGGGTAAAAGGACGAGCCCGCACAGCCTGACTTGCCGCAAAATCCGGAGTGCTTCGTGTAGTCCTTGGGACCCAAGAAATTTCGCAGCTTAATGACACTGCCCACGTCGATCTTGACATTCGGTTGCAGGGTCACTGTGACATTGTTCTTGTGGACATCACATCCAGGCCACGGGAAGCTCTGGCCAATGTCTTTGATAAGGAAGCCAGGTGCACACACCTTGACATCCGGATTGGGGCAGCTCAGGCCAGGCGTCGCGGATGATGCGCACATTTTCTCAGCCGAAACGTCGCATTTACCGTCCACGGCCATGAGCGTCTTGCTGGCAAGGCATTTGCCGTCAGATGTCATGGCTGTCACCTTGATGTTGTCGGCAAGGTCGGCGGCGACATATCCATTTCGAAGCTTAAACTTAAATGAATACTCCTTGTAGGCGTCGAGCTGCGCGCCTTTTGCCAGACGCATAGAAAGTCGCTTGCCCTGCACGTCCCACGTTGCCATAGCCGTGTTGTTGCCTATACTTTGGAACAGGTTACGGTGATTTGAATCGGCGATGGCATCTTTCAGCTCTAATTCATCGTCCGCAGCATTTGCGCAAGTAGAGCGCGGGTTGCAAGTGTCGCTCATGTCCATGCCGCTTAGGCCGATGATGGAGATTGTAACGCCCATCTCACTTTGTAAGACGGTATTTGTCATAATTGCGACTGTGATCTCATTGCACTCGCCAGGAAAGCACGTAGATGAGGAGATTTTGCGCACCTTGAACGAGTTTGAGAACGGGCTCTTGGCGACAAGAAACTGGTCTGGGTTCGATGCTCTCTCCATGAAGAAACAGTCACGATGGTAGCCAGCACGCTCCACCTTGATCGTAACCGGGGGCTTAGGGCCATCAGAGTCGACGATCGAAGGCATGAGAAAGTCGAGAGCGATTAGAACTTCGGATCCTGCGGCGATTCTGGGAATATCAATTCCTGCGCCACCTTCCAGAACCCGCAATGTCAAGATTCCATCGTCTGACTGCCAGTCATCCACAGTGACGCCTGCGAAATAGGAATTGGGTGGATCTGACTCGTCCGCGCCAAAACGGACAGTAGGCGAAGAATTCACTGATCCCGAGCGCACGAGCCCCTTGATGATCAAGATGGCGCCGGCATAGATCTCGAGGTTGGGCTTCAAGGTCATTGTGAGCGTGTTGACCATGCCAGCGCAGCTCCCTCTCCACGTGTTGGACTCTGGATCCAATTTTCCGTCGCACGGGCTTTCTCCAATTTGGAAAATGTCAAACGTCGGAGGCATCGCGGCGGAGAGTGCACCCATGCCATCATCATAGGGCCATTTGTTGGGGTCGGCAGGAACGATGTCCTTCGGGGCTGCGTAAACACCGGGGCCTGAAATGGACAAACTTGGCGCATTACCCATTTGCTTGAAAGATGGGTTCAGAATATTGACACTCAGCGTCAAAAAGGCGCTCGAGGTCTCTGACAACGTGACGGTGAGATGTGCGTCTGAGTCGCACCACCGCATGCAACGTTTGCTTGTGACCAGATCCACGGCGTCAGTCGGACGCGCCAGGCAGCTGGTGTCACGCGCGCTGCCCGATTCGGGGCAGAAGCCGGACTTGCTGCACCAGTCCAAACAGTGGGCTGGAGTCCACGTCAAGTTGGCGAGTTCGCTCGAAGACGAAGAATGAAGCTCGACTTTGTCAACATTTTCCCCGTTGAGGCCCTTGATTGTGATCACAGAGCCCTTAGGAAGAGGTTTCGATGGGTCGATGGTCACCGTCAGAGTGTTGAGGCCACACTGCGTTGTTGTCGACTCCGAAAAGTACGATGCCGCTGAAATTTCCACGTCACGGATGCACATGGAACGCAGGCGGTCCCTCTTGGCCTCAACCTCGTCGTCATACTCGCTCCATTGCGTAAACATGGGCGTGTAGACCTGGACGATTCTCGACCAACATGAACACTCACACAACTTGTGCGCCAGCTCTTCTCCAACGGCGCACCCCGGCGGCGACCAAAGAGCGGTGGCGATACTCTCATGAACAGTCATCGACTCGTCGATTTGGCACTTGGGATCTTCTGTCAACGCCCGACACAGGTTATCGCCCCCCGGGCCCTTGTACGCGTCGCACATCATGTCCATCGCTTTGGCCGGACTCGGAATCCTGCAAATCTCGACAGTTCAGTCGGCACAGTGCGCGCTCGCAGCACCAGAGGCTCACGTTGGCATCACATAGGACGCGCAGTGCTGGCGCAGTACCCGCTGGGGCGGCTGCCGCCATCTGTCATGAAATTGCTGCACAGGTTGAGGAACTGGCGCGCTTTGCGTGTCCACACGAACACGTCCTTGACGGCTATGTAGAAGTCGTACTCTCCCGATGCCGTGTTGACGCGCACCTTGACCTTCTCTATCCCAGGTTGCGTCTGCCAGTGCGACATCATATGACACCCAGGTTACACACACACTCAGGTTTACATTCAGCTTACACTCACATTTCACATTACAATTATTCGCCCATGCTGCGCCTCTGCCCCGAGCAGTTCACCAAGCGCAGTGGCCCCTCGGCTCCTCTCCCCCTTCCTGTCTTTATCCGCAAGGGAGGCGGCATAATTACGGGGCCTGTGCTGACCTCATTGAAGTCGAGCTTGATGGAGTCGTCCGTCGACGGGCCGAGTGCCACGCCTGCGCACAACCAGGTCAGTACGTGCATTCATAAATACCTCCCGGTCTCATCTGCCCGAACTACTAGCCTACTTGAGACTTGCGCCTCCTCGATCTCGCTAACATGCACGGAGTATCATGGTTGGTTGGACTCGGAAGGGTGACCAGGCCCACACATGTCCTTTTACAACGCACTGAGGGCTCATCGCTCTGCCTCCCTCCACGCGCAGAGCGCTGAAGCTCGCGCGAGGAGGCTGGGATATGCAAGATTGGAAGGGGGTTTCCTCGGGGCTGGTTGCAGCTGGTTGGGGGGACTCTCACATTGTGCAAATGTCGGGGGGTTCTCGAAGCCATCCAGACACGTCAAGATGTCGTTGCACTCGAAAGGAACCACTGCAGACCCAAAAACACAGTGGTAAGCGTCTTGCGCCCGTGCTGTGTGCACTGTGGGGGGCGGATGCAGCTTCACGAGAAGAGAGTGCGTGCTGTGGCGTGATGGTGGTGTGAGGGATGGACATTAAAGCAAAGGCAAGAGTCTGCACATGCACGTCCTGCACGTTGCGCGCCCCAGCCCAACTGACCAGCGGCCCGCCGCGCAGGCTTGGCGTCGATGAACTCCTCGTTTCCGTATCCCTCTAATGCACACTCTGATTCGTTGTGTTCGCCCACGACAGTGCCGATGCACAGATACCCTGCAAGTCCATCGTGGAATCAGAAGTCAATGGCGATCTGATCCAGTCTTCATCATCAACCAGCGCACAGAGAGGCACCCTGTGTCTGGCAGCCCAGACCACCCAGCCTCCTCCGCTACTCCTCGCTCTTTGAGAAACCTGGCCGCGCATAGCACCAAGCATCGTCCAAGACACTTTCGAGCACACGCGTGGCCACACACACTGACCACACAGCCTGCTTACTGCCGCGCACAGCATTCTCCGCCAAGGCTTGTGCACATTGCACTGTCCGCACCTGCGGCCTGTGGAGCCGCGGCGCGCAGGAGGTGCGACGCGCTGGCGACAACCGCAGCGCAATACGCCCACAAGCGACAGTGCCCATAGTGCGGAGCTGCGCACAAGATGGCGGCACGCCACTGCAGCTGAGACGCGCCCCGCAGCGAGTATGCCCTCCACTGTCCCAACCTGAGAGAAGGATCAGGGCGAGTGACAGAGGCAGCCTGCGCCGAGGCGCCCCCATCGCGGCGCTGCGGCCGCGCCCCCTGCGAGTCCTATTTGTGACGCCCAGTGCTCGTCGACTTGTCCAAGGGCTTGTCCTCAGGTGTCCTTCCGGCCCGCTGCTTGCCCACTCCACGCTACCCCCCGTGAGCGCGCCGTTGGAGCTGGATAATAATCCTGAGGCCATCCGTTGAACCGCAAAAATGCAAACGCGTGATTTAACCTGGCCCAACGGGGGTTTAACCGCTACTTTACGGAGCTGAAATGGAAATGGGGGCTTCGTGCCAGTGCCGGCCCGGGGCCCGGGAGGGCCCGGGGCGTGACTCCGGGTCCGGCGACTCCGGGCCCGGGGTCCGAGTCCGAGTCCCGGGCCGACTCGGAGTCACTGGCACTGGCATCAATTTCGAGTTGAATACTATGAGAGTTGCCCCGGGCCGCCTTGGAATAACCCCGGGCCGGGCCGCAACTCACGCGGCACAGGAGCGACAGGCCAGAGCTCCTCCCCCTCCTCCCTCCTCCAGGCAGCTCGCAGCCTGCATGCCAGCGCTTCGCCGAACTGACTGTTTTCCATACTAGAAGGAAACCCCTGCCCCATTGAACCAAATCGAAAATTGGTCTCAGTCAGGGGACCGTGCCACACAGTGAGGACACCAATCGGCTAAGCAAATGCGCACACGCAAACGATCTTCATCCGACTTTGTGAGATCGGAATCATCAGACTGGAGGGGTTTTCAACCTTCAACTACTGAGACAGTGGCAGAGTGGACGCACGTTCAGCGTGATGTGTCATAATGGTTACTCAAAGAGCCAGTACCAGAAAACAACAGACGCTCTCTCGCTCGACAACTCAACGTGCGTTTCAGTTTCATCAGCCCAAAATGGGAATCTTTTCCCCACAAATCAAGAAACACCACAAAGGGTTGTCTACAAATTGTTCCCGTCCCCTCCTTCCCCTTCCTGCGCACGCAATCGGCGCCGAGCATCGTGCGTGGTGTCGTACATGCTTTCATTGCATACGTAACCCTGCTCCATAAATTTGATCGCAGGAAATCCCCCCACGATTAGTCTCACCCACAAAAAGACCCGGCAAAAGATTAATCTCACCCTCAAAAAGAGTGGGGGGATTTCCTGCGATCAAATTCTACGCGTTCATGCACATATGGACCCTGCGCAAAGAGGCCTTTGGCATTCATTCCGGCATCGTTCTAGACACGCCGTTTGTTACAGAAACTCTGCATCCCCCAGCGGTCCCTGATTGGTGTTCGCTCCGGCATCGTTTCTGTGCTTGTGCGATTCTTATGGACAATCTGCGACTCCCGGGGATACTCGATTTGCAAGTTCAGCAGTACACCCAGTCCATCTTCTGGTTCACGCCCGGAGGCAAGGCGCTCTCTGCGTGTCGCGAGGGCGGTAGCGCACGCACGCCCCGACTCACGGCGTCGCTACCGCGGACTGTGATGGGCACTGCAGCCGGCAACAGGGCGGGGGCGGCGCTGCTATTCGGCGTCGTGCTAGCTGAAAGGAGTTCAACGTCGCCTCTGGACTCGGCAGCAGCCCTGTGGGGCGGATCTGCGTGCGTGCTGCCCGCACCCGAGTCGTTGCCGCTGCCTGCGGCGCCGCCGAGGCTGCCGCGCGGCCCGTGCGCCTCTGACGCGACGGGGACCTGCACTGCTGCCGCCTGAGCGGCGGCAATGTGCTGTGGGCCAACGCGCTGGTGCAGTTCCTCCGCGTACCAGTCGTATTCTTCGCGTTGCATGTGCAGGGAGAAACTCATGCGAAACAGGAACTCAAGCTCGAGGCGGTTCAGCTCCACGGTCTGGATGCCGCCCACCTCTGCCCAGTGCTTGTTGCTGTAGTAAAAGTCGTCGAGGAACTTGCTCGCCGACATCACCGCGACGATGAAGAGGCGCTGGAAGTTGGCGGACGTTAGGCACACGCCGGGGTCCCGCTTCTTCAGCCGCTCCAGGTAGATGAGGGCCACCGCAAAGCAGCATGGACTGGCCCCGCTGTACTTGGCGACCCGCGTCACAAACTGCGTCGGCGTCAGGGGCGGCCTGCTCCCATTGAAAGAGGCCAGGGTACACGTCTTCCGGTTCCGTTCGTTCCTCTGCACCGTCTCATCGAGCATCGCCGCAATGACGCCCACCAGCGGCTCCTGCATCTGCGCGTCCTCCTTCATCGACTCCACCACCTTGTGGTGCGCCGCCGTTGGGCCCGGGGAGACGCCGGCGGTTGCGTGGGACGAGGCGGCTCCGTGATGACCCGCCGGCCCCATCTCAAGGGCCGGCCCACGCCCGCCGGACCCGGCCGGGTCCTTTTGCGACGGGCACCGTTCCCGCGTTGTTTTTTACTACAGGACCTAGTTTTTTACTTCACCAGTCCGTGCAAAACGACTCCATTTGGCATTTGACCATTTTCCCACGAACCAGAGAGACTCCCACGAACCGAAGTGAGAGAGTTCGATCGAGATTGCATGCCGCGGCGGCATGGGATTGCTCGACGTCGCGCTTCAGCGTCGCTCAGGCTCTGGCGCTCGCTCTTGCTGGTGACCGTCGCGGCATCTGCGTGCGACGGGGGCGTGGGGCGATGCGAATCGAGCGCCTGGCTCCGGGGCGCGAGGCCGCCAGACGGCCCAAGCGTAGATGCCCTGCACCGGCTCGTGGACGTCCTGCACCACCCTCCGCTCCGCGGTGGCGGCCGGCGGCACGTCTCTGGCGTAAAGGTGGAGTCGGGCCGCGCGGGGGCGGAGGCGGCGTCGCACAAATCGGCGCACGACTCGCATTCGTGCGTGGCGAGAGCGGCGGTCAAGAAAGATCGGAAACGGGGCCGGCATTGCCCCGGCACCGACGGTGTGCGGACAGGGGAGGAGCGGCGCCTAGGCAAGAAGATCCGGGTCAGAAGGGAGGGTGCAGACACGCACAGGCAACGGTCCAGCGACAAGCGCAGCGCCGAGAAGAGCAGCAAGCGGAGAAAGAAGAAGAGTAGCACAAAGGACAAGGAGGGCCGGAAGAAGAGGCGCACAAAGGACAAGGAGGGCCGGGAGTGCACAGAGCCCCAGGCTGCGCCAGAACCGGCTGCGCCAAAGACGAGCGTGGCCCCAAAGCCCGAGGAGGGTCTGGACAAGAAACCGCAAGGAATGGCGCTCGCTCGGAAACTGATGACCAAGATGGGCTGGGGTGGTGACGGCCACGGTCTTGGAAAGAATGCGACAGGTGCGGGCTGCATCTGGAACAGCACGCAGACTGGCAGCCGAGTCGTTCTTGCTAGTCCTGCCTCGTTACTCTGCTCGCTGACCCGATCCCACCTTAGCTGCCAAGAGCTAACGAGGTTGTTCCCATACAGGAATCGCGCGCCCGATGGAAGCGAAAGTGAAAAAGGATACGCTCGGCATCGGCGCTCGCCGCGAGAGCCAGTGAGAGCCCTGTTGGATGCATGCGCATCCGCGCGCGTACATTTCGATTCATCTATGCGCCTATGTCGCTGGGTGTCCGCATGCAGCCGGTAGAGAAATTGACGAGCGATGAGTGGGTGCTCCAGGGCCGCCCGGCAGCGGCGGGAATTCCAAGAGATTGAGGAGCAAGCCTTTCCCTCGTTCCCTGCCAGACCGCTGCCCATGCCTAACGGAAGGAGAGGAGACGGTCAGGGAAGTATTATTGTGGGGGACGAGGACTTTGTGGGCAAAGTTCAAGGACAGACTGTGATCGTGGGCAAGACCAAGTCTGACGGCGCTGGCGGTGCCGAGGCGGGGCGGCTCGCGGCAGATGACGATACAGAAGAAGGGGACGAGGAGGTGGGGTTTCGCTGTTCACTGAGGAGGGGCATTTGTAGGCAGGGTTCAAGAGCGGGGTGTTGGGTAGGGGGTGGGCTGTTGCCTTGCGTGCCTGTGGCTGGTGCTGTTGTCGGCATGGTCGTTGTGCTCGCGGTGCAGTTGGTCTGCAGGCGTGCATGCTTGGTGTGACTCTTGTATTCTACGCAGGAAGCGAGCACGTCAACAGTGTCCTCCTCCTCCTCGCTCGGCGAGCCAGTGTTAGGGAAGATCGTCCCACCGCCGACATCCCCTCCCGCCAAGAGTCCGTGGGGTGCTAAAAACGCACCGTTCCGACGGGTAGACCTTCTTGCTATTCCCTCCCTTGCACAACTGTGCGCGCGCGTGTCTTGCCTTTCGATTGGGCCTGAGCAGCGCACGTTGCAGGCAACAGAAAGCAGGTGCCGTGCTTTTGTAAAGCAGGTGCCGTGCTTTTGTCGTCACTCTTGGCCTCCAGGCGCGGGGGCGTCAAACTTCTTTCTTTCTGCGTCAACCCTCCTTTCTTTCTCCGTCAACCCTCTTTCTCTCTACATCAACCTTCTTTCTTTCTCCCCGCACTTGCAAATCTTTCTTCCCCCATTCCGGCGTCGGAACGTTGCCGCTCACATGCTCTGTGCTGAGGCAGGTGCTACCTGATGACCCGGAAGTCGCAGAGTTCAAACGGCAGACTGGCTACAACTATGAGCACAGGCAATTCCAGACTTCAAAGGACTGCAGCAGTGTTGGCAACAGGGGCGCCATGAGATTGAATCCCCATCGTGGCAAAAATTTCAAGAAACAGAAACAAAAGCTCAAGGATCGCGCTGCCTTCGGTTCCCCCTCCCCTCCCGTTTCTGTAGTTGAGTGACTGAGTTGTGCATGCGCGCTTGCCTGTCAAGCGCGTCTACTTCATCACCCTCACTGGCTGTACTCTTTCTATGTGCGGCATCATGTGGGCTCAGATGTGAATCACTCATCTCAACCCGTCTCCCTCTTCCCCCCGTGACAGGAACCATCGACGTCAACTACCGGAATTCCAACCGCGTTGTGTTCAATTATGATGATGAATAAAAGTCCTACACGCGGGGCTACGCGAGCGCAACACATTCACTTCTCACAGAGTTTTGGAGCCTGACGCTGCTTCGACACGACACCAGGCCCGGGTGAAGAGCGGAGGGAGCCTGGCATCGGCCCAGGCCCGAGAAGACGCCAGATCACGCCTCCTCGCTCGCACATTTTCAACTCAACAATTGAGTCCCCTCTGACCCGCTCTCTGCATGGCCACCGCTCACGGGTCAAGGTCATCACGCGCGGTGAGGTAGCGCGAAATGATGAGCTTCTGGATCTGCGAGGTGCCTGCCGAAACAGAGGGCAGGGAGAGCCAATCATGTCAGGATCGCAGCCCCGATCTCCTCAGTAGCCGTCTCCCTCTCCATCCCTCCTGCCCTCCCTCCCTCCTCACCTTCGTAGAGCTGGTAGATCTTGGCATCGCGCATCAGTTTTTCGACGGGGTACTCGGTATTGAAGCCAGCCCCTCCAAAGATTTGCACAGCATCTGCAACCACCTGCAGCGGGCAGATGGCCATGCCATGGGCCGCATCAGTATTCTCCAGCGCGGCGGGCACACATTTCCCCCTCCTCAACTACCAGCGCCTTTTCAACATGCGCACTGGACTTTCAGAGAGCACCAACAAATGCATGCAGCAAGTGCAGGCACAGTCCCTCTATCGTCTGCGCCAATGCATGCAACGCGTCCATCGCTATCTGTCACAATGTCCTCCCGCCCACGGGTCTGGTTGTGCATGTGGCGAGCGCCTGCACACCTTGTTGCAATGGTCTCCGGCAAACACTTTGGCCATGGACGCATACAGCGTGTTGCTGCGCCCCTGCCCATGCACTTTGCGCGTCAGCGACCGCAAGACCAGACACGGACTGACAAGCCCAAAGTGAGCCCTACGGGACTGACCAGCCCAATGTGAGCCCTAAGCTGACCGCAACGGAAGCAGACTAGCACGCCAACACGCAACACAAGCACGCCAACACGCAACACAGACGTGCCTGATCAATTTCGTAGGCGGACTTGAGATACAAGAGCCGCGACGCCTCGATGCCCGCAGCCATGTCCGCCAGCATGAACGAGATTGCCTGCGTTCGTGTAGCACGAAGAGCACAGACAGGGCGCGGGGGAACGCGCAGGATTCACACGCAGGATTCACACGCAGGATTCACACGCGCCTCTGAGTAAGAGCCTCTCAGTTGCTGTGACATCAACTTTGAAAGAGAGAGCGCGCGTGATTGGCACCTGATGCTGGATGATGGGGACGCCCATGGTCTCGCGCTCCTTTGCATATTTGATTGCCTCGTTCATCGCTCGCCGGGCAACTCCAACAGCACCAGCAGCAACGGGGGGGCGGGTGTTGTCGAAGGCACCCATGGCCACTTTGAAGCCATTCCCCTCCACCCCAAGAATATTTTCAGCGGGCACGACGACATTGTCAAAAAAGAGAGGCCGCGTGTCCGAGCAGCGCTGCCCCATGTTGACTAACTTCTCGCCCACGGAAATGCCGGGGGTGTTTGCATCGACGACGAATCCCGTCATTCTCTTGCCTGCAGACGCCGTGGGGTCCGTGACGGCGAGGACAAAATACCAGCCGCCGTCCCCCTCCTGCGCCACGCCGCCATTGGTAATCCACAGTTTGCTGCCGTTGATGACGTACTTGTCGCCCTGCTCAAGAGCACGTCAGTCAGTCGTGGTGTCGGGTCTGCGCCCGGGCAGAGGATCCTCTGTCGGGCGATGTTTTTGACGTTTGCAGGAGTGCTTCCTGCTTTTCGGCTTTCGTCTTGATCGCTGCCACGTCGCTGCCTGCGCCCGCTTCGCTCACTCCATATGCGCACTTGAGGGGCGCCTCGGTCATCCGACCAAGATACTGAAATTTTGCGCGCAGGCAGCAAGGCAAGCAAGCAGGGTAAGTGTGGGGCGCGCGCGCGAGCGCATGCAGCTCGCGGTGCGCGTGCAGCACACGTGCCACGAGCAGCACCTTCTTCTTGATGGCCTCGCTGCCGGCCAGGATCACGGGCATTTGCGCCAGCGAGTTTGCCTCGATGGCGGTGACGCAACCAGAGCACCCGTACGCCAGCTCCTCATTGATGACACACGCCTCAATCGTGTGCAGCCCGAGCCCACCGTACTCCTCGGGGATGTGGCAGTTTACGAGGCCCATCTCCCACGCCTTGTTGAAGACGTCGTGGGGGAACTTCATGGTGCGGTCCAGCTCTGCGGCCTGCGGGATGATGACATCCTTCGCAAAGTCACGGGCGGCGGTCTGAAACGCGACCTGGTCCTCGGTGAGGGAGAAACTGAGGCCGTGCGCGGACGCGGAGAGGCTCCTGAGGGGCGCAGTCTGTCAGCAAGACCGCTCGCACACACACACAAAATGCCCGCCCGCCCCTCGCTCACGTATACGCGCAGGCATCGATACACCCCGCCACAGCCCTGCCTTGCTCAACCTGCGCGACACACGCGCCGCCGCCTGCGCGCCGCGTGCGCTGCGTGCAAGCTGCCGGGCGAGCATCTTGTCGACGACGGGGCGCAACGCGGAGGTCATGTCGCTGGTCACGGAACCACCCCGGTGACACGGCGCATTCTTTTTACTTAATTTTACTGCTAGCTCCCCATGGCGGGGAAAACGGGCTTGAAAGCAAAATGGCGGAACCCGCGGCAATGAGCAAACGGTCTGCCGCAGCCGGCGCGCCCGCGGCCGCCGCCGCGCTCGCGTGCGGCAACGCGGCGTGCGGCAAGGCGCTCGCGCCGCCGCTGCTGCAGTGCTCCAAGTGCAAGGCCGA
>Ga0115006_10001301_pt1 | contig 15345 bp, 16 predicted proteins | sample ArcOceMetagenome_3_FD_88943 | JGI IMG/M metagenome (GOLD analysis project Ga0115006, IMG submission 88943) | Marine eukaryotic phytoplankton communities from Arctic Ocean - Arctic Ocean- Svalbard ARC20M Metagenome | ecosystem: Environmental > Aquatic > Marine > Oceanic | place: Arctic Ocean...
ATAAGTTTACATTGCTTAATTATTAACCTAAAAAAGGGTAAAGTAAAGTCTAATTTTAGCTTGGACGTTTAACATAGTGAACAGCGGAGTTAACATGTTGAGTACGTATATTGAATACGCATTTTCAGCCTGTATTGTTAATCACATATGTATCTAACCAAGCCATTAATTGTTGGTAAAATGGTTCTAAATGTGAAATGAAAGGTGCATGCGATGCATGTTCAAAGATAAATTCATCACTATTAGATGCTAATAAACTGATTTTATTTATTACTTTGTAAGGAACAAGGCTATCGTTTTTACCATACAAGCGTAAAAATGGTTGGGTTATTGTCCTAAGCTGCTGACGTAAATCGCTATCACTTAGTAAGTTAAGTGCAAGGGCTAATACCTTTTTGTTAGGTAAATTATGTGACATGACCAGTTCGGTGATAAGCCGTAAATCTTTTCTAATATTTGGGCTGCCCATTGCTTGAATTTTTAAAAAACCTTGTAGTGTTTTTTTAGTATCTTCAGCAAGTTGTTGATGAAAATTAGCCAATACTTTACTTTTTATGCCTGGCCAATTTTGTTGGCTTTGTTCAATAAACAAGGGCGAACTAGCTACTGTAATTAAACCAAGTACTTTATTTGGGTGTTGTGTTGTCATTTTCGTGGCAACTAAGCCGCCTAGAGACCAACCTAAATAAATAGCAGGCCTTTTAATAGTTTCGGCTAAGTACTCACAAATTTTTTCTAAGCTGTAGGGGGATATATCAACATTATGGTTATTACCAAAACCAGGTAAATCAATAGTAATAAAACAATAATCGCAGTTTTTATCCTCATTAATACGATCAATAAGAGGTTGCCATACTCCAGAATTTAACCCCCAGCCATGCAAAAGTATAATGGGTATTTTATTGTCTAAAACCGTATTATTAACATTGTTATTAGGTACTACAGTTGAAAATATTAAGCTTTTTGCCATGCTTGTTACGTCAAATCAAAAATAAAAAGAGAGTTTATCTCATCCCGAGCAATAGCAAAAGGTAAGTAATAGATGGCATGGATGCAAACGTTAGCAAGGATAAAGTATTGTGCAAAATCCTATTTTTATAAGATCAGTTGTTGCAACTTGTGTGGGCAACGGGTAGGGGAAACTGAGCTTAACAATCAGCCACTTGAACAAGCACTGGTCTGTCAATATTGCCTTAATGATTTACCCTACTTTCAACTAGACATAGTGTATGGCAACTTACTCAACTGGCCTGCTGTTTACATAGCTCTACCCAATATTTACTTTGATCGGCTGTTTGCTATATCACCTTATATTTATCCTTTTGATATGTGGTTAGTACAGTTAAAATATTCAGGTAGATTTGAGCTTGCAAAGTTGTTTGCTACTATACTGGTAGCACAATGGAAAGCTCAGTATGTTGCACAAACTACAGAGGTAATTGATCTGGTTATTTCTATTCCACTACATACTAATAAATGGCAGGAACGTGGCTTTAATCAAGCACATCTAATCGGACAATTTTTTGCGAAAAAATTATCACTCACTTATGATGCCGACCTTGTCAAAAAGATAAAAAACACGACAAGTCAAATGGGTAAAACCGGTAAACAGCGGCGAAAACACTTAAAGAATAGCTTTGTTCTACAAAAAAAACTGGCGAATAATATTCACCATGTTGTCATTGTTGATGATGTTGTCACTACAGGAAGTACGGTGAGTGAAGTTAGTCGATTATTAAAAAATGCTGGCGTCAATACTGTGTCTGTCGTGTCAGTTTGCTTGGCATTAACTCACTAGTTTAAAGAGTATTTCTAATCTGTATAGGCTGTTATGTAATCTTGTCATATAAAATCATAATGACTTAGTTATGATTTTATTAACTATTAGATAAAACCTTAAAAACCATTAGCACATAACTAAATAGCAGCGTAAAATAACTATTCTAAAGTAATATTGTTAGGTACTTCCTCTTTTAGTTTAATTGAGGTAAGTCCAGAGAGCTAAGAGAGTTAAATAATGATCAGTATTTCAGAAAGTGCGCAAAAGCATTTTATTAATTTACTTTCGCAACAAGCTGAAGGGACACACATCCGTGTTTTTGTTGTAAACCCTGGCACCGCAAAAGCTGAATGTGGTGTTTCATATTGCCCACCTGATGCTGTAGAGGATGATGATATTGAATTACCTTTCGATGGTTTTTCAGCTATGGTTGATGCTGATAGCAAAGGATTTTTAGAAGAAGCCGAAATTGATTTTACAACTGATCAAATGGGCTCACAACTTACCTTAAAAGCGCCTAATGCTAAATTACGTAAAGTAGCTGATGATGCCTCTTTATTTGAACGTGTACATTATTTTTTGCAAGCTGAAGTTAACCCCCAATTAGCTGGTCATGGTGGTGAGTGTACCTTGGTTGAAGTCACTGATGATGGCTATGCTGTTCTACAATTTGGTGGTGGCTGTAATGGCTGTGCGCAAATAGATGTTACCGTCAAAGATGGCATTGAAACACAATTGATTGAGTTAATGGCAGGAGAAATTAAAGGTGTTAAAGATGCTACTGACCATGAACGTGGTGATCACTCTTATTATTAAATCTGTAATCATAAAAACTATTGTCATTCAGTCATTGTGGTGCACTTAAAGTGATCATATTGTTACTAGAAAAATTAGGCCAAAACCCACCACGCAGTTTAAGATTGTTTTTGAGGGGAATTGGCCTTTTTGCTGTAGGCCTATTATTTATTACAACAGGCTATTTTTATCACCATTTATGGCAAATCATTGGCTTGGTTATTGTATTTTGTGCATGTATGTTATCTGCTTGGGGATATTTAGGGATATTTAGTCATCGGTGGTTAACAATTATTTATACTAATCAGCAGCGCTCAAAAAAACGTTACAATGGGGAGCATAATGCGACTCGATAAATTTATAAAGCGTTATTGGCTGATGATAACTGTGCTTATTTTAACAGCGATTGTTACCTTATCTTTGTGGCCAGTAGCACAATTACCTAAAGTACCTGGTACAGACAAATCACATCACTTTATTGCTTATGGGGCTTTAATATTTCCGTTAGCGCTGAGAAAACCAATACATTGGCCATGGATTGCACTTAGTTTTGTTGTTTTGAGTGGCGTAATTGAATTAATTCAACCTTATGTCAATAGATACGGTGAATGGTTAGATATGGCAGCTAATCTTGCTGGTTTAGTTTGTGGCATTATCATAGCAAGGATTATAGACTATTATTATAAGCAAGCTAAGACATAAAGATAAGGTTATTTTTATTGTGTTTTGTCGTTACTTGTATGACGAAAATAAAGGAGTAGCTGATGCCTAATACGTTATTGAAATTTTTTGCGTTATTTTTTATGCTTACTACTTTTTCTTCGAAAGCAGCAGTTATTTTACAATATCACCATGTTAGTGATAACACGCCTGACAGTACTAGTATTTCGCCACAACAATTTGCGGTACATTTACAATATTTATATGATAACAAGTTTACAGTAGTGGCTCTTTCCGAATTAGTCTCAGCGATACAAAAGCAACAAATATTACCTGATAAAACCGTGGCTATTACCTTTGATGATGCTTATCTTGATAATTTAATTCATGCTAAGCCTATATTAGATAAGTTTAACTTTCCCTACACTATTTTTGTCAACCCAGGCATTATTAATCGTAATCAAAACACAAAAAAATCACAGTATTTGTCATGGCAACAGCTCAAAGTATTAGCTGAAGAAGACGTTATTATTGCTAATCACGGCTTTGAACACGACTCACTCCTACGTATACCTGATGAACTGTCGCAAAGACAATGGCTAAATCAACAAACGTCATTATTGTTAAAGGCAGAAACTATTATTAAACAACAGACTGGCCAAAGCTGGCGCTATTTTGCTTATCCTTATGGAGAATACGATATTGCGGTACAAGCTTGGGTAAGAGCGAATAACTTTGTAGCCTTTTCGCAACAATCAGGTGCGATTAACCTAACCACAGACTTAACCAGTATTCCTCGTTTCCCCGTGTCTAAACCCTACGATAAAGTGTCTGGTTTACGTGATAAACTTAATTCATTAGCTTTTACGATTAAATTAGAAGGTGAACAAGCGAAAACTACATTTAAAAGTCAGCAAGCTAAAGACGTAACTTTTACTGTAGAGGCAAGTGATTTTTATAAATCATCGCTTAATTGTTATGTGTCAGGTTTGGGTAAACAAAAAGTCATATGGCAAGGTGATCAGCGTTTTACATTAAATTTTAGCCAAGACTTACCTATAGGCCGAGTTAGAGCTAACTGTACAGCGGCAAGTATTGCTAAACCAGGACGTTATTACTGGTACTCTAAACCTTGGTTTATTTTAAACGAAGATGGCAGTTGGTTCCCACTATAGAATTCTATAAATCTAGACGTCATAGTTACGGTTAGTACTAGGAAGAATATAGCGCGACTATTTTTTGGTAATCACTGAGTAGTTTGTCAGTGCTTATTGTTGGAGCTTTGCCAACGATTTGCTCGGGTCTAAAAATAGCGGCTACTTTTCCTTTTGGGTTAATTAATACAATTGAAGCACTGTGATCAACCCAATAACGATCAGCTGATTGCGATTGAACATCTTGCGGCTCTTGGGTAATCGAATACATTAAGCCTAAACTTCGTGCAAAGGGAAATAGCACATCATGCTCAGCCCGCAAGGCTTTGAATTTAGGGTTAAAAAAACTAATATACTGGGCTAATTTTTCTACACTGTCTCGTTGTGGATCAACTGAGACTAATAATACTTGGCTATTATTAGCGATACTCGTCAATTCATTGTATATGAAATTTATATTTTGCAAGGTAATAGGGCAAACATCAGGGCAGGAAGTGTAGCCAAAAAATACTAATGACCATTTATCTTTAAGTTGTGTATTATTAAAAACCTGGCCTTGTTCATCGGTTAAACTAAAGGCAGCTAACTCTCGTGCTTGTTGATAGTGTAAAGCAAATTCAGGTGGTGGCAGTTGTTTGGTTTGCAACACTAAACGAAAACCAACAATACCAGCACTCACTGATAACACCGCAATTATGATAACAATATACTTATTCATTACTTAACTTATTCCTTGTTGACTTATGTGCATTACTAATAACTTGGCAGTGATGATATCAATACGTATAAATAAACACTTTCATGCCTGATATTAATGTCTCATTTATTACATGGGTAGCCAGTAATGATCGGCTAATAACAAAATAAATAACACCATTAAATGGATAATAGAAAACTTGAATGTAGCCATTGCTGTGTCTTCTTTGGCATGAAATTTCAATTGCCAAGCATAACCAAAGAATACAAGGTTTAATATACAGGCGCCAACAAGGTAGAGCCAATTACTCATGCCAACAAGGTAAGGTAATAAACATACAACAAATAAAAGTACTGTATATAATAATATTTGTGTTTTGGTAAAACTAACGCCATGTGTGACAGGCAACATGGGAATATTTACTTTGGCATAATCATTTTTTCGATGAATGGCAAGTGCCCAAAAATGTGGTGGTGTCCAAGTAAATATAATTAAGACCAGTAATAAAGCATTAGGGGCTATCTCGTTGGTCATAGCTGTCCAACCTAGTAGTGGCGGAATAGCACCCGCCAAACCACCAATAGTAATGTTTTGTGGGGTTGCTCGTTTTAAATATAACGTATATACAAAACTATAACCCACCAAACCTGCGAGAGTTAAAAACGCGGTAAGTGGGTTGACTAAACTGTATAAAATAACAAAGCCAAGTAAGGCAATACTTGCAGCAAAGATAACAGCATTATTAACACTTATTTTACCTTCAGGCAGTGGCCGATTATGAGTTCTACCCATTACGGCATCAATTTTTTCATCAACAATATGATTAATCGCTGCCGCTGATGATGAAAGTAAAGCAATACCTAACATTGCGGGTAGTAGCAACTGCCACGGCAAGCCTGTGGGAACAGATAAACTCATACCAACCAGTGCTGTTAGTACTAATAGGGCAACAACCTTAGGCTTAGTAATGTCGTAATAAGCACGCCAATTAGTAAAAAAATGTGGCGAAATTATGATATTTGGCGCTTTAGCCACTCTAGGTAATACTTCATTAACTGTTTTAGTTATCGCTTTATTCATAAGTTAACTCCTGAGCGTTTTGTTTTAATTTGTAAGTTAACGCAATAAGACTGAGCATTAATAATGCTGCAACAACATTATGAGCTACAGCAACACTTAGTGGTAATGAAAACCAAATATTACTGATGCCTAAACCAAGCTGTATTAGTAATAAAGTAAACATTAATAATGCACTCTTTTTAATGTCACTACGATGTGAGCGAATAAAAATGACAACCGCTAACCATGCAATAAAGAGTGCGGTAATGATAGCGCCTAACCTATGCGTTACGTGAATAGTCATGCGTTCGTCATGAGCTAAATAGCCAAACTCATAACTGTCTTTTTTAGGAGGGATTATGTCAAAAGACTTATCAAAGGTTAAATTTGCTCGCCAGTCTCCCTGACAGATTGGAAATTCAACACAGCTCATCGCTGCATAATTTGAAGATGTCCAGCCTCCTAAAGCAATTTGTGCTGTTAAAATAACAATACCAATAAGGCCAAAACTGATATATTTATTAGTCGCTCCCTTGCTTACTTTTTGACTAGTACTTTGATGACTCAATACTTGGGGAGATCTTTTGACTTTATGTATTACTTTGAGCCGTAAATACAATAAAAATAATAAACACAGGGTAGTAAAGCCACCAAGCAAGTGCCCCATTACCACAATAGGCATTAACTTTAAAGTAACGGTCCACATACCAAGCGCTGCTTGAAAGGTCACTACTGCAAGTATAATTAAGGGCAATAAAAGTGGCATTTTCACAGTTTGTTTACGTGATACTCGTGCGTTAATTGATATTAAAGCAATAACGGCGATCAATACCCCTAAAGCACCAGCAAAATAACGATGAATCATTTCATTCCATGCTTTTACTGGTTCAACGGGACGCTCTGGAAAGACTTGCTCTGCCACTGCAATTTGTGAGGCTGTTTGGGGAACATCAATTAATCCATAACAGGTTGGCCAATCTGGACAACCTAGACCAGCATCAGTTAGCCGTGCATATGCGCCTAAACCAATCACAACAATAGTTAAGAGTAGGCCTATTAACACTAAACGCATGAAGAGTTTGTAATCTTTATTAGTACTGTTCATAAGCTTAACCTACCTTCGAATATTTCAACAGTTTCTTCATATCGGCAACAATGGCTTTACTAAAAGCTGATTGTTGCGCTAGTGTTGGTGGTATGGTGTGGCTTAAAATAATATTGCCTAACGGATCAGCAATAAGCACTTGTGGCTCTGGTAATTCAGTGCTGATGACTGCTGTTATAGGCTGTATTTGCCATTGACTGCGCGCTAGTTGATTTTTTTGTTGTTCAGAAAAAAGGTTATTTTCCAAGAGCAAAGGAGTCACTCTTGGCATATCTTTACCGAGAGAAACATAGCTGTTATAGACGGTTTCTATGCTGGTTAAACACACCTCAGAGCACTTTTCTGGTAGGCGATAAATAATAAGCCATTGATCAACAATGTTAGTATTGTCAATGTTCAATGTTGTTAAGGTCATGGGTTGCTTGATCAATTTACCTTGATTGGTTACACCTAATTGTAACCATTGATTGTCTAATGCCAGTTTAGCTAAAATTATAGGCAGTAAAAATACGGCAAGTAGCATCACTAAACTGCGACGATTTTTATATTTTTCAGGGTTTGAGATAGTTAAGTTAGCCATTTTTTGTTGCCTTAGAATCTTACTTAATAAAAGGTATTCCTTTATTTTTGCTTCATTTGTGATCTACTAGATTGTTAGTGTCAAACTTCTTGTTTTATTAGTTTTTATCCGCAAATAAATCATTAATATCAGCCAAGCTATTGCTAACGCTGCCCACTGAAAAGCATAACCAAAATGTTTATCTGCCGGCATAACAATAGGATGCCAATTTTTTTTATAGCCTAAAGGCGACGATTTATCTAGGTACACAACAAAAGGTAATAATGGTTTATTGATTAAAGTAGAGAACTTTGCTAATTCTATTTGCTGCACTCTTAATGGCCAATTGACTTTCGAGAAATCTTGCGGCTGTAACATGATACCTTGCTCAATAATACGTACATGTCCTGTAAATTGATGTGGCCCATTTAAACTTGCTATGTCAGGCAATATGTTTCTGTCTATTGAGCCTGGCACCCAACCAAGATTGACTAACACCGCATGTTTTTTAGTTTCTACTACCTGTAAAACTCGATAGCCTAATTTGTGTTTATCTACTTGATTGTCTAGTAAAAAAACATGGCTGCTATCAAAATTACCAGTTATAGTCACAGGAAAATCATTAATACTGTCTTTACTTTTAAATTGTTGCTTGGTTGATAAATTAATAACTTCGTCGAGTGTTAAGGGTGACTCCTTATTGAGGGCGATAATACGACTGACTCGTTGATCCTTTTCAATACCTCGTTCATATTGCCATAACGATAATTTGAGTAAGATAATAAATACGAGAAGTGTTAACCCTAACCAAAGTAGGCTTAATAACATTGTGTTTAACTTTGTCGATAGCTGCAAATATGACGCCTTATAAAATGTAGACAAAAACAAATAACATTACCCAGACGACATCAACAAAATGCCAATACCAACTGGCGGCCTGAAAGGCAAAATGTTTTTCAGGGGTAAAATGCCCTTTTAGCACCCTAAACCACATGACAATCAACATAATACAGCCAAGGGTTACATGCATACCATGAAAGCCAGTTAACAGATAAAAGCTATTCCCGTAAACACCACTGTCTAAATAAAGACGCATTTCTTCAGAATAACCATGAGCATATTCTTGCACTTGAAAGTACATAAAAGTTAAGCCCAATACTATAGTTAACCCTAACCATAGCTTAAGATTACTTCGATTGTTTTTTAGTAAAGCACTATGCGCATAATGCGCCGTTACCGACGAAGTTAATAATAGAACTGTATTTAATAGAGGTAGACCATACCATCCCATTTCACTGGTTGTGGTTCCATCTGGCGTAGTCAATAGTGGCCATTGAGCAACAAAATCTGGCCACAAAACGGCACCTGTTTCAAAATTATTACCTGCACCGCCTAACCAAGGTACAGAAAATACACGCATATAAAGTAATGCACCAAAAAAAGCGGCAAAAAACATCACTTCAGAAAAGATAAACCAGCTCATTCCCTGTCGGAAAGAATTATCCATTTGATGAGAATACTTACCCGCTAATGATTCATTAACAACGTCTTTAAACCATCCTACCAACATGTATACGATAAGAGCGATGCCAGCCACTAATAAGTAAAAACCGAAACCACTCTCTTCGTTAGCTAAATCAGTGACATAAGAGGCAGCGCCAAAAGCGATCATAAATAAGGCAATGGCACCAATAATTGGCCAATGACTTTGGCTAGGTACGTAATAATTTTCGTATTCTTTGTTAGTCATTTTCTATCCCTTTTTAAGTAACCCTATGATGACTTAGCAGTAATGTCATAGAGGGTATAAGATAATGTTAAGGTATTAATATCTTTGGGTAATGCTAAATCTACATAGAACTGTAAGCCCATTTCAACTTCTTCGGCAGCTTTTAAAGGTTGCTGGGTAAAACAAAAACACTCAATTTTATGAAAATAGTTAGCTGCCATACCTGGTGAAACAGACGGTACTGCTTGACCAATAATGTCATGTTGAGCATTATTTTTTGCATAAAAAGACACTACTTTCATTTCACCAGGGTGTACATTTATTTCATTTAAAATAGGTTCAAACTTCCAAGGAACGCCTTGAGCATTTCGAGTAATAAATTGCACTTTGATAAGGCGCGAGGTATCAATACCATTTGCTTGGTAATTAACTGCGCTAGTGTTAGTTTTGCCATTTAAACCGGTAATGTCACAAAAAATATCGTATAGAGGCACTAAAGCAAAGCCAAAACCAAACATAGACAACACCACAAACAGTAGTTTTTTTACCGTTTTGTTATGTGGTTTTGCTGTATTGGTGTCGGTTTGGGCTTTATCAGTCATTATTAGTGCTCATGTTGATCAGCGTTATCAATATCCTTTTGCGGAGGAGGTGTACTAAAAGTATGGTAGGGGGCCGGACTAGCAACCGTCCATTCTAAACCAATAGCACCATCCCAAGGCTTGGCAGGCGCTTTTTCACCGCCACGTATACATTTAATAACCACCGCTAAAAAGATCAATTGTGATAATCCAAAAGCAAAACCACCAATACTGACCCATTTGTTAAAATCTGCAAATTGCAGTGCATAATCAGGAATACGACGTGGCATACCCGCTAAGCCTAAAAAGTGCATAGGAAAAAATAATAAATTAACCGAAATTAGTGAACACCAAAAGTGCCATTTACTCAAGGTATTACTATACATATGGCCAGTCCATTTAGGTAACCAATAATAAGCGCCCGCATAAATTGAAAATAATGAGCCAGTGACTAAGACATAATGAAAGTGGGCAACAACAAAGTAAGTATCATGGTATTGAAAATCGACGGGGGTCATTGCTAGCATCAAACCAGAAAAACCACCAATGGTAAATAAAATGACAAAGGCGATTGAAAACAACATGGGTGTTTCAAAAGTTAAAGCACCACGCCACATAGTTGCTACCCAGTTAAATACTTTCACCCCAGTCGGAACTGCAATAAGCATGGTGCAGTACATAAAGAAGAGTTCACCAAATAGCGGCATCCCTGTGGTAAACATGTGGTGCGCCCAAACAATAAAAGATAAAAAAGCAATGGACGAGGTTGCGTAGACCATTGAGCTGTAGCCAAAAAGACGTTTGCGTGAAAAGGCTGGAATAATGGTAGAAATAATACCAAATGCTGGCAAGATCATTATGTACACTTCAGGGTGGCCAAAGAACCAGAAAATATGTTGGAACATTACCGGGTCACCACCACCGGCAGCGTCGAAAAAGCTTGTACCAAAATAGGTATCGGTCAATAGCATAGTAACCACACCAGCCAGCACGGGCATCACTGCAATAAGTAAGTAGGCAGTAATGAAAAAAGTCCAAACAAATAATGGCATTTTCATGTAAGTCATGCCAGGTGCACGCATATTCATAATGGTTACAATGACGTTAATAGCCCCCATGATTGATGAAATACCCATAATATGAACAGCAAACACAAAGAAAGCGGTACTACCATTTGAGTAGGTTGTTGAGAGTGGTGCGTAAAAAGTCCAGCCAAAATTAGGTGCGCCACTCTCCATAAAGAAAGAACTTAGCAAAATGGCAAAAGCAAAGGGTAAAATCCAAAAGCTCCAATTATTCATGCGTGGTAATGCCATATCAGGAGCACCTACCATCATAGGTAACATCCAGTTAGCAAAACCAGTAAATGCTGGCATGATTGCGCCAAAAACCATAATCAAACCATGTACTGTGGTTAATTGGTTGAAGAAATCTGGTTCAACAAGCTGTAAACCCGGTTGAAATAGCTCGGCACGAATAACCATCGCTAACGCACCACCGGTTAAAAACATGATAAAAGCAAACCACAAATATAAGGTACCAATATCTTTGTGGTTAGTGGTCAATAGCCAACGCTTTAATCCAGTCATTTTGTGGTCGTGATGTTCGTCATGGCCAAGCTCAGTAGTGCTATCATGTACCGAAGCTTCATTAGTGTCATTTAGGGTATTTGCTGTCATTGTTCATCTCCACTGACGACTTTTACGTTAGCACTTTGCACTAATTCACCGGTATCATTTCCCCACGCATTACGTTCATAGGTAACTACCGCAGCTATTTCTTTTAAGCTTAATTGTTTTCGGTACGATTGCATGGCGGTACCTGCCTTACCATTAACAACAATGTCGATATGGTCGGTAATACTCCCTGTAGTAGCCATCGGGCTACCTTTTAATGCAGGAAATACCGGTGCTAACCCCAAACCTGAAGGTTGATGACAAGCTGCGCAATGGGCCAAATAAGTTGTTTCACCCAATTGCATCAGCTCAGGCATACTCATTGAATCACTTAACGAGGCTTTTTCAGCCTCAGCAGCTTTTACAATTAATTGTTTTTGTTCTTCGAGCCAAACTTCATAATCAGCAACTGATTTAACTTCTACAACAATAGGCATGAAACCATGGTCTTTGCCACATAACTCTGCACATTGGCCACGATAAACGCCAGGCTCATCAACATTGGTCCAAGCTTCATTAATAAAACCAGGATTAGCATCTTGTTTAACCGCAAAGGCTGGTACCCACCAAGAATGGATAACATCATCAGAAGTAATTAAGAAACGTACTTTTTTGTTGGCTGGTATTACTAAGGGTTTATCTACTTCAAGTAAATAATTAATACCTTTTTCGACCGTGGTTTCTTGTTGATTTTGATATTGTTCACGTGGTGTTGATAAGACTGAGTAGTATTCGATGTCTTGATCAAAATATTTATAGTGCCATTTCCATTGTGAGCCAGTAATTTGGATGGTGACATCAGAGTTGGTATTGTCTTCCATAGCAATTAGAGTATGCGTGGCTGGAACTGCCATTCCTATTAAAATGACTATGGGTATAGTTGTCCATAAAATTTCAACTTTGGTACTTTCATGAAAGTCTGCAGGCTTTACGCCTTTTGATTTCCTATGAAAGGCAATAGACCAAAACATTGCACCAAAGACAACAACACCAATAGCGGTACAAATATACAGCACTAGCATGTGTAAATCATACACCTCTTTGCTAACGGCAGTAGCTCCTTCTGTAAGGTTTAATCGCATTTCTGCCCAGGCTGGATTAATAAATACCAGACTTACCAGCACTAGCCAAATTGGCTTATGTTTCCCCACACGGCATCTCCTCTTGTTAATAATAGAGAACAGATTTTCAGCAATGTACAATATGCCCATTGAGCTTAATATCTGTAGATTTTGTTATTAATTAACTTGAGTGGCTAACAATTGGGAGCAACACAGGCTTTTTTAATACCTAATTAATGAAATACTTCCCAGTAGTAAGTTAACCACTAACGCTTAAAGTAATCGTATTACCACCAGGACCTAGGCAGGAAAAGATTGACAAATCGACGTCTTTTTATTCTTGTTTTGTTCGTTTTGTATCCATGTCTTTTACTAGAATTACGCTAAAAATTTATCGAGGTCAATTATTTTATATGCAATAAATCACAAAAAAACCATTTAATTCAATGGAGTAATAGCTCTAATGTCTTTGGGGGCTTTGCTAGAAGTAGCTTTGACAAAATTATGAGGTGAGTTAACTCAGTAAATAAAAATTTTTATAAAAAATATGAGGGAATTAAAAAAACAAAAAAAAAGCGATATCAATTTCAAGAATAATTGATATCGCTATTATTTTGTTGGTAATAATGTGTTGGCGAATTTACATCCAACGACCACTGCGAATAATACCTACCGCAATACCTTCAATGTTGAATGCTTGATTAGCTAAGTCAACCTTAATGGGCGAAAACGCTTCGTTTTCAGCGTGTAAATAAACGACATTACCTTCACGTTTAAATCGTTTAACCGTAACATCTTCATCGACACGAGCAACAACTACTTGACCATTGTTGACCTCAGTTGTTTGATGAACAGCCAGTAAATCACCATCAAAAATACCGATATCTTTCATACTTTCACCGTTAACTCGTAACAAATAGTCGGCAGGTGGATGAAATAAGTTACCGTCCATTTTATAACGTTCTTCTACATGTTCAACGGCTAAAATAGGTTCACCCGCAGCAACACGACCTACTAAGGGGAGGCCTTGAGGCTCTATGAACTCTTCAACTAAGCGAATACCACGCGACGTACCAGGCAACATTTCTATGTAGCCTTTTTTAGCTAATGCCTTTAGATGTTCTTCTGCGGCATTAGCTGACTTAAAACCAAAGAATTTAGCTATTTCAGCACGTGTTGGCGGCATGCCAGTTTCACTGATTTTATCTTGAATTAAATCATAAATTTGTTGCTGTCTATTAGTCAGCGGTTTTAACTCAGTGTGTGCACCTATCATAAACATAGCCTGTAATTTTAAACAGTGATACTGGTAGTATATACAGGAACTTATTAAAGGCAAGCTTTACCGTTACCATAATTAAGTCTTTGTGAGTAAACATTTAAAAAGTTTAAACCCAGTAAATTAAACGATAAGCATATAATAATATGATGTAGATTACGGATACATAATTTTATTTATTGCCCTGTTTAGCGGATTAAGATGTGTACTTTATTTATTTACGAATAGCTTTTTAGGATAAAGTCAGCCGCATTTTTTATGATAACTTTATTATAGGCTTAAATTATCTAATGATGATAACGGATTACTTCTGTAGTAAAGTTTGGATTTTTATCAGAATCCCTATTTAAAGACTTGCTAACTGTTATCCGCTCACGTTAGAATCTTGTTATGCTGTTATTTTTAACAACATAACACTTGTCGGAGTGCCAAAGGCTGAGATCGCGAAAGCGGGATCCGTAAACCTGATCAGATTAATATCTGCGTAGGGAACAAGAGAGAATTATTTATCAATTGTGCAGTTAATGATGGAATTAATTACTAACTCATTGAGCACTGATGCGATAATTCTTTTTGCCTGTTTTTAGTTTACACCCTAAAAAGCTCCGCCTCTTTTTATACGTAAATGTCTTTAAAACAGGTAGCGACCATGAGCAACAATACCACGAAGCCACAAACACGCCGTGAAAAACGTGCAGCGGCAGAAGCGTTTTTAAAAAATGTTTCAGATCAATCTTTCCCAAATTCCAATAAAATTTATGTCCCAGGTAAAATACACGATATTAAAGTCGGGATGCGCGAAATTACCTTATCAGATACATTGGTTAGTGGTAGTAAAGATGATCCGGTTTATGAAAAAAATGAACCATTATGCGTTTATGATACGTCAGGATTTTATACCGATAACGAGGTAGAAATTGATGTGCATAAAGGTATTCCTCGTTTACGGGAGAGCTGGATTGATGGGCGTGGCGATGTTGAGTTGTTAACTTCTAATAGCTCTGAATACGCTCAACAACGCTTGGCTGATCAAGGTGTTGATCATATTCGTTTTGAACATTTACCTCAAATGCGTATTGCTAAAAAAGGTAAAAATGTTACGCAAATGCATTATGCCCGCCAAGGTATTATTACTCCAGAGATGGAGTATATTGCTATTCGTGAAAACCTTAAACGCCAAGAAGTAAAAGATGAAACCTTGCTTCAACAG
>Ga0115006_10001302_pt1 | contig 15342 bp, 5 predicted proteins | sample ArcOceMetagenome_3_FD_88943 | JGI IMG/M metagenome (GOLD analysis project Ga0115006, IMG submission 88943) | Marine eukaryotic phytoplankton communities from Arctic Ocean - Arctic Ocean- Svalbard ARC20M Metagenome | ecosystem: Environmental > Aquatic > Marine > Oceanic | place: Arctic Ocean...
CCTCCAGGGCCTGGGGGGGCTCCTGGTCCTCCTGGTCCTCTTGGTCCTCTCGGCCCTCCTGAGCCATCTGGGCCTCCTGGGCCTGGCGGGCCGCCTGGACCCGAAGGGCCACCTGGACCTGAGGGGCCTCCCGATGGGTCACTTGGGCCTCCCGGGCCTGCGGGACTTCCAGGGGGATCATCTGGGCCTCCCGGGCTGGAGGGACCTCCCGGGGGTTCGCTGATGCTTCCAGAGCCAGACTGGCCACCAGGGTTCGGGGCCTCTCCTGGGTCTCCTGGCGGGTCGCTAGGTCCTATTGAGCCGCTGGCACCCTCTGCTGGCTCGGCATCACTTGGCACCGAAAGATCTAGCTCTGGATCATCCGCGCTCGGTGCGCCTTCCTCTGACCCATCGGTAAGAGTCGTCTGGGCGGCTCCACTCACCACTGATAGGGACCCCGTAGGTGTGTGTGGTCCTGCAGCTGTCTCCGTAGGCACGTAAACCTTAGCTGCTGTTGACAGTGGCCGGGGCGACGCTGTGTCGGCCCGTAAGCGTGGGCTGGATCGCACCGCGGGATGTGCCGGGTATGCCGGAGGTCTGGATCGGGGTTTTCCGTGCGCCAGGTTGGATACAGGCACGTCGTTTAGCCACTCCGCCAGTCGCTCTGAGGAGATGATTAACTCGCTGGGGTCGCCTTCATCCCAAAAGTCTCGATCTTCCCACCCACCGGTGGTAGATCCATCTGCCACTCCTACCGAAGTTGCAGATACGACTCCTACCGGAGCCTGTGTCATCACTCTGTGTTTGCGGGAGACGGGGTATCTGTGGGGGGAAGAACTCATGACTACATCGTAGCTGAGGGCCAGCTCTTTGACAGATGGTCGACGCTGTGCCGCTTGCTCAGACTTTAGCAAGGGGTGATTGGCGTAGAACGGTACCTCTTGCGGACTCAGCCCTTCCTCCGTAATAGCTACCTCGGCGACTGGTTGCACCGGTACTTGAAGTTCAGGGTGATTTGCTGGTAAGCCAGCCGCAGGGAGGTGTGTTGCCACGCCACCCACTGATTCCCATTTGAATAGATCTCTCGGACCTACGAAGGAGTCAATGGGCAATCGCGGGTTGAGCCACTGATATCTGGTGGGGTATAACCTGTCGACTATTGCCGTGACCTCCGATGGTAAGTTTTCCAATACTTGGCGTTTCCATAGGGCCATACTCTGAGGCGTCGCCAAGATGATGTGCTGGGGGATTTGTACAACTTCTCCAGAATGCTTCAGCTTGGTAAAGCTGATCAAGAAATCCCTGATGGTTCGCGAGTCTACCGACTCGTCGCGCTCCAACCTTTCCCGTTCCTGCTCGATGCGTTCTTTGAGCAATGCAGTGGGGTTAGGTAAAAAGCCTTTAATCTCATTTATTTGAGCAGGCAAGCTCGTCTCTTGTACCTGACGTACTTCGAGCTGCGTGGCTGCTAGACCCGTTTTAAGGTCAGAGACGTCGGTTTTCAGGTCTTGTACGCTACCGGCTATGGTGACCACTATTGTACCGATCTCTGCTAGTTGCTTACTGAGGCTATCCATTGAATTCTACTGACGTTGATCGTATATATATCTCTGCTGGCACTCGGGGTTGGTCAGTAAGTTGTTTACTACTTGGGTGACTTCGCTTAATACTTCCTGCGCGGGTCTGTTAGCGTCTATTACTATCAATCCTATTTTAGGGGATAGTCCTGCTATGAAGGTAGTGTACTGCGCATGTAGTTGTTGTAAGTAATCTAACGAAATGCCGCTATCTCCTGCTTGATCTCTGGTAGTTATTCTATGATAGACTATTTTAGGGTCAGTTTTCAAGTATATAACGACCTCGGGGGACCAGTTAGAGGAATAGTAAGCTGATAAATACAGGTCTATTTCTGGTTGTCCAACTATTCCCATTTGTTGTAATAATTCCCAGAATACAAATCTACTGTCTAGCGGTGATCGCTCGGTAATGATGACTTTCGATGCTCGGTCAGCTGCTGCTTTATCTCTAGACTGTGTGTGGAGAATAACTAATTGTAATGCTAGGGCGTACTTTTCCTTATTTAAATAGAATTGTTCTAGAAAAGGTTTCCATTCGGGGACAGCTTCGCGTATGATGGTGAGATCAGGTCCTAAGGTCGCCCCAAATGTCACTTCTAAACTATCTAATAAACTGGTCTTACCGCACCCTATATTACCAGATACACTGATCACCACTCTAGGGATTGGTTGGTTCATTTATACTGACAACTGTTACTTGCCTATATATGTCTTACTACAGTATGACCTATGCACTCACCCCCCCTAAAGCGCCAGGAACGATGATGAAAACCATCGCACAGAAAACATGTTCATCCAACGATGCAGCATGGACACTCTGTAGCTGATGCGCAATGATGACCAACGTTATGCGCGCGAGCCAGGTACAATAATCGATACCAGCCACAGATACAGAGAAATGTCATCTACGGTCGGGAGTGACTACAAACGAGCACACGTGCTGTCATACACACGTACTCCAGCCTGAAACTTGTTCTACACGCAGTAAGGCAAGAACAATACTAATTACAGCGACGTTCATGCATAACGTGAAAGCTGTGAACAACGAATGTATCACACAAAAACATTAACATAGAACGAGCAACAAAGCTAAAAGTCGAACACCAAGTGCATAACCAGCACCGTAAAAGCTTGCACACAACGAAACAAACGAAACGCGAACTGTCTCGATGAAAGTGCCAAAACGATTCACCAGATATGACCTCGGTAAAGCGATACAAGCGATAATGTGCTGCTTATTAAAAACGAACAGACTGAGTCACACTGCAGTGAAACAGTCCAGCTACTGGCCACCGGAAAAAATACGCGATAAGAACGGCCACGAAGTCAAAAACATCACTACTGGACCTAGTTTAGAGCAATCGATAACTATTCTGCGACACATCGGGCAAAAGATCGATGCTCCTATGGGAACAAGGTTACAGCAAGTGTTGAAAGTTGCATGTCCTCGACACTACAAAACTGTATACGCGCACATGCGACCGAAGCAAAAACGAAGCGTCAGAGTGCACGAAAAAGTGCGGAGAAAATTAGGACACGTTCCAATATTCGTACCCGAAAAATTCATGCAAAATATTTGCGACCAGCAAGCGTGCAACAAGAAAACAGGCTACTATCGCACGATGTCTGCACAATATCAACACATGAAACACTGGCTATCCAAACACAACATAAACGTGGATGGCCATTTATGTGACCCATGTTGTGGAAGAGACGAACGTGCCGCCTACAATATGAACAAATACTTTGCACGCGCGAGTCAACTCAGTCTGAGTGACAAACCAAACAAACTTGGAGACATGGTGGACCTAACTGACATAGAGGGACTGACTACGTACTGCAGTGATAAGGACTGGGCTGTGACGAGCACTCCCTACGAAAGCGGTCCGTGCGGGCCAAAAACGTTGAAGGCCCTTGTCTCTTCTCCGCGGCGAGGGGCCGTTGTGAAGTTGTCGGTCTCAGCAACAGCAACTCGTGTGGGACGCGGCGAGTGGTGGAATAGTCACAAGCCGTCACACATACTAGTGATGGACCCCGTGGCTTATCCCGGGTTCTACAAAGAGAACTCCAAGGGACAGTTAACGCCGAAGGAAAATCCAAGCAGCGAGGCATACATGGTGTGGCAACGTGGCTGGGCTGGCGATACTAAGTACGATAACATAGCGACTTTATACGCTTAGACATCGCTCCCAACAGTCCTAGGAAAGACGGAACAGAGTCCGATACCAATTGTATCCAGCATAAACTGGTATACTTAGTTTACTTTTCATTAAGAAGTATTAATACTACTCTTGGGTGTAAGATACACTTTTCCAATGAATAACAATTTATAATAACTTAGCAATAACAAGAGTGTACTTGAACTATATACTAGGATCAGCCATATCACACACAGTCATCATATCATATCATATCTTATCCTGTACAGTCATCTATGCCCTGCACAGGTCATCATTAGATACTGATGACACCTGATAGGTTCTGTACAGTCATCTAGGCTCTGTACAGGTCATCAGAAGATACTGATGACACCTGATTGGTTCATCTGATGATCAGCTCTTGACCCTCAGATGACCTGTGATGATTATCTAATGATCATCTAATGCTCATTCATAATCATCCTACTGCCTGATCCAATCAGATTACAATGATTAGTTTTGATCTGAAAGATCACTTAATTAATCATTTTTAACTTAAGTTCTAGCCAATCACTATGCTTGCTACAACTCACCCACTAGAGTTTGCTATAGGGAAACTCGATACAATAACTAGCATCCCATTGGCTCATTGAAAGTAAATCTGAGGAACTCGCTCCATACGAAGCGAGGAAAACCTCAGGAGCGCATTCTAGCCTACCAGCCAGTAATTACATCTTTTCTCGTAGACGTGGCGCTGCGGTAATCTATGTACTGTCACAGTCGCCGGTGACTTAACATTTCTAAACGAAGTGCCTGTTGGGCTAAGGCCAAGCAGGCGGCCATTGCCGCTGGTGATGGTGATGGGAAGAGCGTTGGCTACGCTGTTGTTCACGTCTTTCCCACTCACGTTCGCGTTTCCGTTGAGGCGCTGAGGACCCCGGATACCAGTCAAGACCCTGGTCAGGAGCCTGCTCGTCCGGTCTGCGCCGGCGGGGAGGCGGCAGCACAGCATGCTGTGGGTATAGAGGGACATGCCCTCGCTGTACATGTGGTGCTGGCGCACGCCGTGGAGGCGGTGCTTGCGTCCTCCAATCTGGTGGCGTCGGTCGGCGCCAACTGAGGCACGCCCTGCCCGAGGGTGCCCGTGCCCTCCCTTGGCGGGTATGCTGCGCTCCTTGTTCTCCTGACGTCCTCCAGCTAACGCTGTCCGTCATTAGGTCTTCTGGGGGGCGCGTTTTCCCTGATCCAATGGAGCCGTCGTTTGACGACGGGGCAGCATCGTCGATGTCAACTATCCAGTCCTCAGTGTCACTGAGCTCTTCGGTGTCCGAGGCACTCAGGATCTGCTGCAGAGTGCTGGGTTCGGCACTTGGCGTCACGGTAGGGGGTTCCACACTGTCGATTCCAGTGCCGTCTTCGTGCGCCTTAAGTTGCTCTGCGACTTCTGGACTCGTATGCTTGGTGATCTCTGGGGTGGCTGTAGTGTCAAGCCCAACGTCGTACTCTAGCCTACCGGCTAGTGGTCGATCGGGGGCCTTGGCCGGTCCTACGCCGAGCTCTTGCTTACCGTCTGGTGGCCGAGCCGTTGCCGGGTTTGGTCTTGCGTCAACTTCTAGCCTACCGGCTAGTCGTTGACCAATGGTATTGGTCTGTCCTATGCCGAACTCTAACCTACCGGCTAGTGATCGCACAGTTGCTCTGGGTCGTTTTGCGTCAAACTCTAGCCTACCGGCTAGTGGTTGAGCAGTTGGCAGTGGGGTCACGTAGTGGTGCGTTTCCCTGTTGGTGGGCTCCAATCTGCGTCGCTTGCCTTCCGGTTGGAGTAAGGGGTTGAGGTGGAACGGCGAGCGGAGTTCCGTGTCTATTCGATGATTAAAGCCACGGGCTCTCAGTTCGAGGAAACGCAGGTGTGTCTGACTGACATCCATGAACGGCTTACTCCGGAAGGTCCTATTCAGGTGTATGAATGCGTTACTTATTGCAGTTCGGTCCGGCCCAACTGTTGCTCTTATTGGCTCCATTCGGGGGGTCTGGTAAAAGGCTCCCAGGAAAGTATATGGGGCCGTTCGCCCCGCTTCCGGCGGGCGGATCGCCTCTGCAGGGATGATAGGCTGGAGGAGTCTTACCACAGTGGGTTCCAGCGTCAGCCCGCTCCTAAAACGGAAGTAGTAGGCCGGCAGGATCATCAGGAAGTCATTAGCCGCGCAATGAGCTAGGAACTTCCCGCTGAGCGGACTCCCCTTTTTGGAGTAAGCTGACCCTGCTCTGGCCGCGACTTGGTCAAACACCTGAGGGTTCCAGACCTTCAGTTCCTCTGGTAATTGCGGGTTGGCCGCTAGTAGCCATCTTACGCGCTCCGGGTCTCGACTGTGCACAATAGATGTGGAGGTGATAAGTACCGCTCCGCCAATCCTACCAGGCGTAGTTCCTGCTCGGTCATCCTGGTGAGTGTATCGATCGATCAGTTTCTTACTACGCTCCTGTATTGTTTGTTGACTGAGTCCTCGTCCCTCCCAGACGCTGCGCATCCGGTCGCAGATTTCCTGCGCGTCGGCGGCCGGTCTCTTACCATTTCGTACCATCCATAGCATACCATTTGGGAACGATGTGCGTATGAATGCCTCTAATGCCGCGGCCGCCAGAGCAGTTACGTTGTAACGAAAGTCTGTCCGCTTGTCCTCGTTATTCCATAGGCATGCAAATGGGGGTGACGCCTCAAGGACTGCCACACGGTGCATCACATGGTGTTGCTCGCTGGTGACGTTTGGTCCACGCTTACCGTCCGGTTCCACTTCCAGGTTCCCACGTAAAGCTAAGGTCACGACCCCCTTTGCCTCTGCAGTAGCTGTTGCAGCCATGTCTTCGGGCTCTGTAGCTGGTCGAGCGGTGCTAACGTCGGTAGTATGGCAAGAAGAAATCGGCGGTGACGGTGTCCGGCCAGCCTGGCACTGTGTCCGGTGTTACTACGTATAAGCACACTCTCACAGGTGATTCGGGGTAAATTGCGTCACTATCGTCAAAGTGGGCCAGGTCTGGACCTGATGGCTCACTCGGGATGTTTTCTACGGCGATAATAAGATAAAGTGACGATACTAGGGTCGTTAAATAGCTATAGGCGGGTGCGTCGCTGGTCTCTCGCAAGACTTCAGCTCCGGTGGGGTAGTAGTGAGTGGAGACGTGGTGAGGTCCAGGGTACGTGAGGACCAGCTCGTCGGCTACAGCTGCCTCCCACGGATGTCGGTGATATTCTCCGTATCTGCTCCACAGGCTTCCGCCGCGTTCTTCTCCTGTCGCATTTGGTATGAAGTCGTCGACTCCGATCTCATCCAATGCACTGGTAGCGCAGGGGTGGCTGCGGCCCGCCAGCTGGTGCTGTGGGTCGGCGCACTCTCTGGAACTGTTTTGTTCGGACGCCAGCGTTGGCATCACCGCTTACCGGGACTCTCACCTGCATTCATTCCAATTATGCATCTATAATTTGTTAGCAAGCCGGATCAGATGATCTACCACCTGTCTCACTGAATTAGCTTGTTCACAGGCCTGTCTGAGTTTAGAGGTGAGGGGTAGATTGGTGTAAATGTACTTGCGGGGTTGTCTCAATACGATGGGGTGGCAGTACGGATCTTTTAGGAAGTCTGTATGTGGCCGGGTGCCTATGACAACGTAATGCGCTGGGTTAGTCCGAGCCACGGTATTCATAACGTCCATTTCCGTATGGGCGTCGTCCGTACATGCCCAAATCATTGAGAAGTACTGAGCGGGGAACTGATGCATGTTTATTGGGCTATCTGTGTCGCCATTCCATACATGTAGTGGCATGGTGATATCGTAATCCTTTTTTGCGTGCATTCCTAGGTGCAGCCTGTTGTTTTCACAATCCACTGTGGTTGTGATTGCCTCCGATAATTGGGTCCCTTTACCGATGTTTACTAGTAAATGTGACCTAGATCTGTGCACATGCATCGGTGTTATCTGCATGTATGTCGTGTCAAGTGGCGCGCAGCTGCGTTGCGGCCAGGTCATCCTACCGGGTGACCTTCCGTTACTATTGGTTGATAGCGCTCTACCGAGCGCTCCACTACTGGCTTGATCTCCAGTGGCGGCCGTATTCTCTGCTCCAGTGATGGAGAATATCCGCTGGTTCCCGTGGTATTTGGGGTTGATCGGCAGTCGGCGCAGCTTCATCTTGGTGAATAGCTCCCTTAATAATGGATCGGGGATAGGGTAGACGGTTGCTCTGCGATTGCTGGGCTGCCCTATCCTGCTTTCTCCACTCTGGGCTGTCTCGGGGTGGTAGCGTGCCTTCTTCATGTGTCTACATGGCATCTTTGCTGAGCACCGCTTGAGTTGTACTCCCGGGGTGTTGGTCCAGATCGTGGTAGGTTTCATGTAGCGTCTGCCGTAGTGACAGTACGTGGTGTCATGAGCGTAAGGTTCTAAGTGTCTCATGATCTCCCTGTACTTCATTCCTATTGGTCGCCCTGATGTGGGGTTCTCTAAAAACCAGTACTGTGGTTCTAATTTCTCTATGACCTTGAGCGTCGCTTGTACCCTCGCATCCGCTCCTTTCAGATCTCGTTCCCCGATGGTCTTTGCCATACTGTATTCTGTGCAGGGCGGCGAGGCCCAAATCATATCGAACTCACCTCTATGGTACTGACAATAGTTGTTGGCCCAGTGCCGGTCGTCAGCCCAGCGCTCTATGTCTACGCAGTGGGTCGGGCGGAATTCCGGTCTATTGTCCAGTGTCACGATTTCACAATTGGGATACAGGAGGTGCAACATCTTCTCAACCGAGCCAGTGCCGCTGAATAAAACCAAGAATTTATAGCGTCGCTGCTCTCCACCCCCCCTTACGCGGTCAGCTGCGGAAGCGTGAACTACCTCGAACGTATGGCGTCGGGCCTCCCGCCTGTCCATCCTTGCGATGCCAACCGACCTTGCTTGTGCAACGGACAGCTGTGATGTAAGGTCGCATGTCATATGCGTGATGGCGTGGGCTGCACGGTTGCTAATGCGCGACTTGCGGTCACGTTCATATTCCAGCCAAACGGCATTGGGGCAGCCAGCGTTGATGTAACTTTCTGGCAGCCAAGTGTTCTCTTCTGACCCAAAGCCTAGCCACTTGATCAGCCAGTGGCGTTCCTGGGCGGTGGTCAGCCGAGACTTGCACCATTTGTCAGCCAATATGCGTTCGACTACATGCTCATCGTGGCCTTGAACTACGACTGACTCCGGTGCAGTCAATTGCGTCCTGTGCGGAAACAACCACGACTGTGGCACCGGTTTCAGCTTATTCCGCGAAAATACTGGGTAAAAGTCCTTCATGACCTCGGGCAACTGCAGTTTATAAGCCACAGGGTTAGAGTCTAGCAGGGTATCTGGATCATGATTAGCGGCCGGTTGGAGGTCTGACACTAATTGTCGATCCTTATCTGCGTAGTACAACTTGAGAACTTCGAACGGTCCGTAGTATTTCGGTCTGAGTTTGACAAATAGGTCCTTGTCTGATGGTAATGAAATGTATTCCGAAGACAGCATAACTTTGTCTCCAGCCTTGAATGGCGTGGGTTCTCGTCCTGAGGCTGTCGAGCTCGTAGCCAGATCTTTATAATAGTTATGGATGGCCTGCTTTGCTTGAGCCACCATTCCCATTATATTATTCGACATCTGCTCTACACCCTGTACATTGGTGGGCGCGTCTTCGTTGAGGATTCGTGTCAGTAGGTCAAGGTTGTCTGGCGGCGATTCTCCATACATCAACTGAAAAGGCGATCTTCGCGTCACGTGGTGACACGATGAGTTTATTGCGAACTCAGCTGCACTGAGATGCAAATCCCAATCTGTTTGGCGGGGTTCCACTAATGCTCTCAGGATACCTTCCATAGTGCGGTTGGTGTTCTCGGACTGCCCATTTGAGCGTGGGTTGTAGGCAGTAGTTGCCGCTACTTTGACGCCCATTAGTCGCATTAACTCCTGCCAAAACGGGGCTATTAGTCTCGGATCACGGTCGCATCTGACCTTCATGGGCGTGCCATGGAGTTTGAAAACGTTATCAAAGTACAGCCTGGCAATCATGGCGGCAGAGCTGTTCTTGAACGATAACGGTACAAAATGTACCATTTTCGAACATGAATCAGTTACCGTCAGTATGGCATCGTATCCCCTAGCCGTTCGTGGCAACCCAGTGACGAAGTCCATTGTGACTACTTCCCATCTTCTGTGCGGCGGGACGATTGCCACTGGTGTGGGGACACGGGAACTCGCGGATTTGGTGGCAAGACAGACAGGGCACGATCGTATATAGTCTTCTATCTCTGCACGGCAGTTATCCCAATGAAAGTTACGGGTAACTCGTTGGAGTGTCTTAAATACCCCTAAGTGGCCTGCTGTCGGTACGTCATGCGATTGTTCCAGCACAGTGCGTTTCAGTCCTACGGCTGCTGCCGGGATGACCAACTGGTAGCGTCCTTCCGCTACACGCCATACGTATTCATGTACTAGCTTGTGCTTGTTGTCACAGTGGTCAGGCAGCTGGAGTAGCCTTTCTCGTACCTTTGTGAGTTTCTCGTCTGCTAATTGCGCGTCCCTTAATTTCGGTAAGAAATTGTTGGTGGCAAACGTGAGTTGGTCACCCACTGATTCGTGGGGTACCCTGGAGGCTGGAGGGGCCCATATCACTTGTGTGTCCCATTCGGTTTTGCGAGTGTCTCCTTTCGCGTCTACATACGCAAGCTGACCTGCTTGGTACACGTGCATTATCTCCATGTCCCATTGTCGCAGTTGGTGCTGAGTCGGGTACTCCTTGGCACCCTTGAATCTCGGCACTACGAACACCGCACTGGTGGCTGGGTAAAGCTCTCGCTGTTGCCTGTACCACTCAAAGATTTTAGGCCATGTTACCGCAGTTGGTGTCTTGCTATCGAACAGCCCGTGGACCCACAGTCTTTGACCTTGGGTGATGTGATCTAGTATACCCTTGGGGTGCTGATCGGTCACGCACCAGTGGTCATTGAGCTGTTTGTTTAGTCCCTTCTCGTCGCTGCATGCGTCGATGTCAAAGGGTCCCAACCAATTATCCCAATATTCAAACTGTTCAGGGTCAAGTTTGCAGTCGTCTGTGGCTATTACTGCAGACTTCTCCACCTGGGATATGGGGGGCTGTGGTAGCATGGCTCGCAAAACGGGGTCGATTGACTCTGGGATTGTAAAATCCTTGCCTACCGGCAATGGTTTATCTGCTTGGCTGTGTTTATTAGCCGATTTACCTACCGGTAAATTTCCCTTAACAGCCGCCTGTTCCCTGGCCGTGATTGACGACTCACCTACCGGTGGGTTTGAGGTTTTGCTTTTGCCCGGGGATTTACCTACCGATAAATTTCCCTTATTGGCCATCTGTCCCCTAGTCATGATAGGGGTCAGTCTAGCGGAGGGTGACCTCTCCGGAGGCACCTCCCAGTGCCAGCACTGCAATAGCTGTCTATCCCGGTCTCTCTCGACCTCCTCGGTTTCCATATGTATCACGGAGGGAGAGGCTGATAACACCCGGAGGTTGGCTTCCTTGAGGTGAGCTTCTAGGCCTTCTCTTGGAGAGATAGTTTCGTAGTCCGGACGGCGGGACAGTGCATCCGGTACAGGGATGGATTTTCCAGGAACGTGCTCAATGGTATGGGCTCCTATTTCCACAAGATGTTCAATCCACCGTGCCTGCCGTCGGGTTAACTCTTTCGACGGGTTGAATAAAAACTGTAAGGCAGCGTGATCTGACTGAATACGGTAGTGGGCACCGATCAAGTAGTGTTTCCATTCTTTGGTACTTTCCACTATTGCCAAGGTTTCCTTTTCTGTGGTGTTATAGTTTGCCTCTGCGGCCTTTAACGATCTGGATTTGAAAGCTACTGGTTGGTATCCATTCCCTAAATCCTGCATTAGAACGCCGCCTAGAGCTACGTCCGAGGCATCCGTACTCACCAGGTACGGAGCTTCTCCGCTCTGGGCTTTAGCTTGGTCCGCTATAATGAGGCATGGGGCGGAACTCAAAGCGTGTTTTAGTCCTTCGAAGGATTTCTGACAGTCCTCTGTCCAATGCTTTTCAAACTCGTGATTCGGTATGTCACCCTTCAACAAGTTAAATAGAGGTCGAGCTATATCCGCATAGTGGTGAATGAACTTGGAATAGTAACCTACCAAACCTAAGTACTGTTTAACATGTACGACTGACCGTAAGCGGGGCCACTGTTGCACGGCCACAGTTTTGGACTGCTGCGGGCGTATTCCATCCGCTGCCACTACGTGTCCAAGAAACTTAACTGACTTACGGAAGAACTGCGTTTTCTTTCGGTTGAGCACAATCCCCACCTTACGCAATTGTTTGAGCACTGCTTCCAAGTGCTCCTGATGTACTTCCGTTGCTGATTTGTCACCTTCTCTGCTAGAGAAGATGATGATATCATCTATATATACCCGTACAAACTTACTCAGGTTAACTCCGTCTTCCGTGGTGGTATGCAGATACGAGCTCAACGCACGTTGGAACGTACTAGGGCTGTTCCGCATTCCCATGGGGAGCGACCGCCACTGGTACGAACCGAAATGACTGCTCATGGTAGTTTTGGGTTTCATCTCGTCAGAGCAGGGAATTTGCCAAAAGCCCCACAGGGCGTCGGCTACGGTGAAGCACTCGGCTCCTGCCAATTCGCTGATAACCTGATCGATGTTGGGTATGTCGAAGCGGTCAGGCTCGGTGATTTTGTTAATAGCACGATAATCTACGCATAGGCGGTACTCTGGGGGGGCTCCATCGGTCTTAGCCTTTTTGGGTACCATAAGGATGGGGGCCCCATAGGGAGAGCTTGATGGTTCTATGACCTGTTTCTCCAGCAATTCGTCTAGCTGCTCTTTCAAACACTTCAGCTCTACTGCATTCATTTTGTAGGGTCTGCGGTACGGAGTTTCTCCCTTATGTTCCTCGAGAATGCGGATGTTAGCTGGGACGTGCTTGCGATCCTTCAGAGGTGGTAGTGTGTCAGCTAACACGTCTGCGAACTTCTCAGTATAGTACCGTATCTTTGCTTCCATTCCCGGCCAGCTCTCTTCCTCTGTGCTGTCTTCTCCTGCATTTCCCATGATATCAAAGGAGTTTCCCGCTTTCCGTATCTTCCCGTACCCTTCTGTTTGTTGCTGCAGCCATGAGTTCGTGCCCTTTTCGCCTACCGGCTGGGTTCTAGGAGGTTGCGCGCTCCTAGCGCTCATATTTTCTAGTTGTGTGCCTACCGGCACGCTGTCGTTAGAATCCGCGCCTACCGACGTGGTGCTAGGGTGTTGCATTTTCTCAATGCTGGTGGTCTCTGGTTGGGTACCTACCGGTACATCCTCTGGTTGTGGGGTTGCGTCAGGCCCCTTCCCTATTCCGCAAAACCGCTGTATGTTACCGTATAGAGTTAGCAGATACGTCGAGGAATCCTCGTCTGCTATGCTTGTATCGGCTGCTGTAGCGATCAATGCCTTAATGGTTGCCTTTTGGACCTGATGTTGTCTCTCTTCTGTCCATTCGTCAATGATTTGATCGTTGGGATCGACCCATTGATACGCTAGCCTTTGTACTAGGTGCATTTGATCACGGCTTTCCCAGTAGGCTACATCCGATAGTGCCTCCTTGGCCGATATGATCTCTAGGTAGTTGTGGTTCATTTGCGGTAGCGAGGGTTTCCTTGTGGAAATTACGTGGTCTATTCCTTTAAACGCAAACCCAATTGTACCCTTTGCTAGGTTGGTGTTGAGTTGTGTGTCGTCCAGGGTACGTTGCCAGGTTCCACCTAGGATAACATCGCATTCCATAGGTATATCCAGAACGTAGCATTTTACCGTGTCGGTGTACGTCCCAACTCGTATAGGCAGTAATGCTATCGTGTCTGAAGTATACTTAGATCCGTCGGCTACTGTTACGCGTATCTTTCTGCGGGTCTGTTGTACTGAGAGTCCATGTTTCTTTACTAAACTCAACGGGGTGAATGATTCCGATGCACCAGAGTCGTACATGCAGTTAACCATGCCTTTAGCATAACCAATCAGTTTGGCTTTAAACAGGTATAATTCTGCATTAGACTCTGCAGTGTTGTAACAGGTCTCTCTGATACAGCCGTCAGCCCTGATGGTACTAAGCTGGCAGTGCAGGGGGTCGACAACCTCTAGTCGAACAGCCGTGTCTTCAGTGCCCGTCGGGAACAGGCTGACTGCGATACGCGGTTCTTCCTCTATGGGCTCTGGGTCTACGGCCGCTGCCAGTTCATTGAAGCTGGATTCGACGTACGTTTGCATTAGTTGGCTGAGACGACGCTTGTGCTGGTTGTGTCGCTTTTTCCTGGTGGTCTCCAGAGTACCTATTTGCAGAATTATGTCTCTAATTCCTTCCAGTTTGGTTTGTAGTGCCCGTTTTGCTACGCTGTTCTGTAACTTCGGGCCTGAATATTTCAGCTGATGTGGTCTGGACTCTAGATGCTTTCGGTACCCTGGTTGTTCGTATTCGGGCCCGTCAGACAATTGCTCGCATACCGTGACCTTAATTGTTTGGTTGGTGCAGGGCATGGTACATGTGCCTTGCAGACACAAACACGGGGCTACCTCCAAGGAGGTAAATACTTTAGGCTTGGTGTCAGCTACTGCTACACTTCCACCCCCCCTACAAAAGGTGTCCTGCAACTTTTCCATAGTGTTCAGCAATTGAATACAGACACCGGTCTTGGGAAAAGGCACCTGGTCCTGCATTGCGATAGATCTACGTGATGGCAGTGGCATGAGTACGGAGGACGGTAACATGTTGGCTAAGACCTCAAATTCCGTCGCAGTTGAGGTCCATTCTAGTTTTCCGAGGGACTTGTATCCTCATTGTTCTCTTCCACCCCATCGCACATGGAGCACTGCAATGCATACAACTGCTCTTCCTGGTCAGGATATAAGGAGCAAAGTTGCGCCATTGCATTGGCGGTTGCCATTTGCATACGTTGACGGTAACCTGGTTTCTGTTTCAGTGGGCAATCTCTTGCCCAGTGTCCACCCTCCTCAGGTCCCGGAGCACCACACAATAAGCAGCGCTTTTGGTCGCGCCACTGCTGTTTCTGCGGGTCACCCCCGGGTCGTGGGGGTACTCTTGGCGGGTACCTACGCTGATTGTCTGCGGCTGGTCGGTACTGTCTCGTCGGCCCGTCCGTGTGGTTGGTGGGCATAGCCCTGGCCGACGCGTGTGCAGGACTGCGACGATCCTGCTCGGGCCGAGGGCGGTATCTGCTTCTGATAACCGCCAGAACATCCGCAGCCATATCTGCGTCATCTTGTTCGTGCTCTGGATCGGCGAATGTTACGTCCATAGCGTCCACGGTGTGTTCCTCCATATTACCATGATCGCCAGATGATATAACACCTGCACTTTCCAGCTGCTGGAGAGTTTCTGATATTACCGACCGAATGTGCCGCTGCTGTCCCCTATTGGCCTGGCCTTGTGTCTCCACGTATTTCTGTTGGACAATAGCCTGATCCAGGTGCCATCTGAGGGCACCGAGATCCGTCTCTCGGACGTTCTGACGCAGTCGCTCTGCTAGGATCAAGCTTCTAACGCGGTCATCCAACTTGTCCATAAATGTATTGATGATCGA
>Ga0115006_10001303_pt1 | contig 15339 bp, 10 predicted proteins | sample ArcOceMetagenome_3_FD_88943 | JGI IMG/M metagenome (GOLD analysis project Ga0115006, IMG submission 88943) | Marine eukaryotic phytoplankton communities from Arctic Ocean - Arctic Ocean- Svalbard ARC20M Metagenome | ecosystem: Environmental > Aquatic > Marine > Oceanic | place: Arctic Ocean...
TCTTTATGCACCAAAAAACCGTCAGATCGCGCGAAGTGCCCGCGCCAAGTCCACCGTTTCCCTCATGAAATGAGTACGACACCTCTAGGTACGGCGTATCCACCGCAGCCAAATCAATTTCACCATCACCGTCACGCGTCATTGCCAAACATGAAAATCATCTCCGCCTCCACCCAGCTCGCTGTCTTGGCCACCGCCGTCACCATTGCGAATGCCTTCCAGGTCGACACCCAAAGCCAGCAGCGGTACAAGAACGTCGTCGAGAAGTCCCTCGTTCAGCCACAGCCTCGCCCTCCCATCAACGTCGTCGACGATGAATCGTATCTTCCCCCCGACGATGATTTCTACCATTACTGGTACGACAACCGAATCCACGTCTTTGGCAACACGGGCCTCCTCGGCGGCCTCCACGCCTTCGTCGCCCCCTTCGCCACCCGCGCCATCGACGATGCCGCCTACGAGGGCGAGGACATCCGCACCATGATCTCCCGCCGGCTGTCCGACGACGTCCTCGGCCCGGCCAAGAGCCGCGGGGCCCGCATCTGCGACCTGTGCAGCGGGGTGGGCATCTCCACCCGTGCCCTCCAGCGGGCCTTCCCCGACGCCGACACTATCGTGGGCGTCGACACCAGCCCCGAGATGGTGTCCATGGCCAAGTGGCTCACCAACCACGTTGGCGGTGTCCGAGACGTCGCCCGAATCTTCTCCGAGCTGCGGAGCGACACCCTGCCCTTCCTCCTGTCCGTTATCGATCGTTCCAATCTGGTGAAGAATCGTCTCGGGTGGTCCAACCGTCCAGTTTATGCTCAGGGCAATGCCGAAAAGACTGTCTTTGAGGACGATTCCTTTGACCTCGTTACCATCATGTAAGTTTGCTGCATTCCCAGTGCAATGCATCTCTTCGATCAATACCCGCTGCATAATCCGTATTCATCTTACATTCAAATGCCATTCCATTCGATTTACCTCCCAACAACAATTACATCTCCTTAGGTACGGATTCCACGAGATTCCCCGTCTTGCTCGCAGCCGCGTCGCCTCCGAGGCCCATCGCATCCTTGCCAATGGTGGGAAGCTGGCTGTGATCGATATTTCGTCCGACTACGACCCGAGCCCGGCCATGCTGTCCGGGGAGCCCTATGTCCTCGAGTACAAGAAGAACATTCATCAACAGATGGAGGACCTGCCGGGCTTTGTCGACTACACCTACCAAACAATCGTTCCCGGCCACGTTGGTATGTGGCTCCTCACCGCCGACAAGAGCTCAGATTCGGCATAGCCTGTTTATATGTACAGTCATCTGTAGCAACAAAGTCACCAACACCACGCAATCAATATAAACATCAAAACCAGCACTCCGCGGGGATGGCCTGATCACCTACGTAGTAGACTCGACTCTACTCGTCACATTTTTTCACATATTCCGGTATTGTCAGCCCCACGACGCGACCAAAGAAATCATTCGATGTTTGTTCCACCGCACACCCTATTTATTTGTACAGTAAGCCTTCCATCTGGGAATTTACCACGGGATCCAAAAACTGCCAGTCTATTAGAAGAGACAACCCAGAAGAAGAAGGGGGGTCAATCACGAGGGGAGAGAAGGGGCGAGACAGTGTTCTGTTCAATATGCCGATTTTAGATCCTTTTAGAAAGAAAAAAATCAGAATTGTAAAGAGATAGAACATGCCCTCTATTGATCGGAGCACATATTTACCTTCCTTTTGTCCACGATGATTCGATTCGGCTCCATTCCATCATAGCGATATCGATCGAGCTAGGAATTCCTACGTACGCGTACGTACACGTATCTCTCTCGTCAACCGTCATGTCAACCGTCCACATGAGATTTCAGGCGAGGCGCAACCGTTACACGTACATTGCCATTGTTGAACATTGAACACAGGCCCTGCCAGCTCACCAATGTCAGGCTTTAGCTTTGCATCACCTCCCCCGGTTCCCGCGGCTGGCGGCGTCGGTGGCGGCGGCTTCAGCTTCGGCGCCGCCGCTGCGGGCACACCTGCCTCGACCACAGCCCCTGGCGCAGCACAAGCCCCAGCCACCACGCCCGGGCCGGTCCAAACCCCCACCGCGGCTGCGACCAACACGGCCACCAAGGGAGTTAGCTTCTCCTTTGCGTCGCCTGGTCCGACCTTCGGCGCTACGCCGGCCAGCACCACGGCTGGCACACCTGGATTTGCCTCCCCTCCGGCATCCGCCGGTACTGCCGGCACCAACACTGGTGTGGCCAACCCCCTCCTGCGCCACGCCGGCGTCACTCCCGGCCTGTCTCGGGGCGGCGGCGGCGGCGGCAGTGCAATGGGAGGAGGGATGGGCGGTGCCTCCCCGGCCTCCTTCCTTTCTCCGGGCATCGGAGGCGGCGTGGGCGGCGCTCCTGGCAGCGGACGAGTAACCTTTGCTGCCGACAGCACCGGCATCCTGGGCGGGGGTGGGTTGCGCCGTCGCCGCGGGGGTGTTGGCGAGAAGGAAAATACCGCTGGGATCGGAAACAACCCTATGGCCACCATGCCGATCGGATTTCGGAAGGCGCCCCCCAAGGCCAGTCTGCTGTCCCTGTCGCCCATGGGCGGTGGGGGCGCTCTCGGAGACAATAAGACGAGTTCTAATGATGCCGCCAAGGTGAGCTCTTTAGTGGACGTAGATGTCATCTATACATGTTATTGTGTCAATTTTTGTGTTTCATGCAATGTTTATCTAACTGGCTTACGTCTCTCCAATGTCTTATAAATATATATCGATTATATATACATATATATATATATATATATATATTATACAGACCAATGCATCGTCTGCTCCAGCCGCCGCTAGCGCTTCAGCTGTTCGTGAACGATCGCTCGTCCCAGCCGCGCACATGGCTCCCTACAATCCCAACCCCTATGCATCGTGGGTGGTCGTCTACGGCTACTCCAATTCTGCTCAGCTCAGCACCATCCTGAATCGATTCGGTACCTACGGGACCATCCTGGGGCACCACGGTGGCATCGGTGGAAGTGCTGGTGCCGATTCTGCATCCTCCGCCGACAGCAACTGGATCTGTCTTCGCTACGAGACGCCTCTCCAAGCCGAGAAGGCCCTCTGCCAGCACGGCACCTTCCTGGACGGCGGGAATCCCTCAGCGCGAGACGGCGTGGCCATCGATGCCAGTGGACGGAACGATCCCCTCATCATCGTCGGCGTCATGAGGATGGATGCCGGCGTTGCACGCACACTGAGTTTGGCCGGTCCCGAGGGTGGTGTTGCCCCGCCCCGTGTCTCGGGTGGTCAACCTGTGATCGCCAATAAAACCGCAAAGGCCTTATTGTCGGAGGAGGACATTTTGTTGGGTGGTTCTGGCGGCGCCGCTGGGAATGGATCCGTTGATGCTGGGCGGCCTGGCAGCGTCTGCGACAAGGTTCTTGGATGGATATTCATGTGGTGAGAGCCGGTTCATAGCGTGATTATTATAGAGAGAAAATGACACTGGACACTGTCTAACTAAGTCTAAATTATCATTCCACCCGGCGGTGCCTTCTCAACAGCTGCACATATTAACTTGTATAGCTGCTTCGCTCCTTTATTTGAGATCCGATCGTCAAATATATAACGGTATCCGTTGGAATGTTTGCCATCCTGGTCAACAAACATATCGAAGCGCTCAACCCCAAGTATGAGGCTACTCTTCTTGGAGGCGAATCCAACCTCATTTTGAGTCGTCGGTTCTTGAAGCGCAAGTCGATCGTCGAGGTAAAACTGCATGCAAACGTTTTGAGCGATTTTCAGCAGACTCTTACTTAAATTTCCACAGTCGCCAGTCACGTAAAAGCTGGCATCCTTATAACACGAAGTACCCCTCTCCATTACGGCCATTTTGGCAGATAAGCCTCCCACATTGAAAGCATTACTTTGCCATCTTTCGGACCAATTGAAGGACCTGCCTGCAATACTCAACCCCTTCGAATCAGCACTCAACAGAACGGCTCGGCCGGCTGGTTTAAGTACAGTAACTGCCTGACCCATGACGCGTTTGTAATCCATTGAGGCGCCCACGGCAGCTCCCGAAGAGCTTGGTGTCTGATGCTTCTGCTTCTTGCTTCCGGCAAAGGGCAAGTCTGCGAGATATGCATCCGCTACCCCGCGACGTAGCGGTAGATGCTGAGCATCCCACACAATCATGTCAACTCTTGGTCTTTTGTTCCTACCGCTACCGGAATGAATCGCCAAAGAAGCAAGCCGGCGTTTTGTATGTAATGCCGCGGAAGCATCTGAATCGCCGCTTATCATGAAAAATGCGGTCGCCAAATCATCCGCCTGTGCTTCGAGTTCAATCGTTCCCTCCCCCGACATTGCGTTGATGAAGAGCCCGCACCCTCTGGGAGATTCCGACCCTGTGCCCGAATCATCTAAATTTCCAGTTGCAAGCTGGACCATCGCCTCTGCAACTGGTGGCTTGCAACTATTTGATACCCAACCCAAACTATGCTCTGCTACAAGGCGAGAAGTTGAGTTTGTGAGGGAGAGAGGTCGCTTTGGATTCAGCAATACATCGAGCTCCAACAAAGTACCCGCGGGTGTGGATTTAATTTCAGCAGACAATGAGCATTCAGCGACCTCCGATGAGGCCAGCTTTGCCCCGGCGTTTTCTAGGCCACGGGCAACACAAGTAGATAAATCTGCAGTCGTCATCTCTGAAAAAAATCGCTTGTCTCGCTTGCCTATGACATGAATTGTATTTGGCAATGTCTCGGAATAGATTGCTTTTGAAGCGTCATTGTTATGATTGTCGTCATCAATGCCGAAAAATAAAAATACCGATTGTATGTTCTTGTTTTTTGTACTGGCCGGATCATAGAAGGAGTTGTTTGGAAGAAGGAATCGCGCCAATAGTCTGACACGCTTATTCATCCCAAGTGAAGCCCAGACTCGTTCTCTTGCAAATTTGGTCGGCACAATCACTCCAATACAGAGTGCTCCGAGATCAACTGCTTTGTTGATGAAGCGAACGATGGCACTGTAGTCTCCTCGTGAACGCTCTGAAAACGGTGGATTCGATAAAACGCAAACACGTCGATTTTCACTATTTTGCTTGCCACAACCAGCAACGAACCCGTGTAATTCAGCCTTTGTCAATTGTAAGAAATCAGCCTTGAGTACGTTATCCAAATCAGTACAATGCGGGTCAGTATCAACACCTATAGAAGCGGCAGGAGGTAAATTCCTTAAGAGTGAGCCGCCACCAGTACCAGCATCAACAAACAGTTTCGCGTCGTCTTCTTCTCCGAATAGATCACCGACCAATTTCATGAATCCCTCAACGACGACCTTGGCAACCTCTTCTTTTGTGTAGATGGTGTTGACTACAAATCCTCGGTTGCTTGCTGGGCCAGGCCGGTCGGGCGGAAGCGTCGATGGCTTTGGCATTGGCATTGGCAGCAACTGTCCGGGGAGTTTTTCCAAGCCCACCGCTTTATCTTTCAGGACGATCTGACATTTGCGACCAATGCTCAGCGCCTCGTTGAGTCTGTTCATACATACCCCCGAAGCTACAGTCTGCTCGATGCGTTGTGATAAATCAGCGAGATCACGGTCGGGTGATGACGTCGTCTCTCCATCCACAACATTCATCGACAACACCTCCAAGTAGGCATATTCCACATAACGAAGGCTGGAAATTGCCGCCATCACGAACTCGGCTGGATTTTGGGAGCGAACCGATTGTTGCGAAGCAGGAGGAAAGGTGACCTCAAGCTGGGAACCTGAATTGCCTCTCCGCTTCCATCGAACCTTAGCTGAGTCGTCCGACCCTGGCGACGAATCTTCGTTGTGAGAAAAAGTGAAGAGGAGACGACGAACTTCAGCCTCGGCCAGTCCCTCCAAGCCGCCGCTGACGGTGAAGGTGAGGCGGTGGTTGATCATCGCTATCGGGATAAGGCCGCTTACGAGTATGCCGCTTACTCGTATCGTATGGAAGAAGCGGCGGCGCTCAATTTTGTGTGGCGGTACGACGTCGAAATGACGCCCGAACGCCGACGCGACCGACCGACCTGACATGCGATGCGCGATGATGACTACGAGTACGTAGGCTAGATGATTCGATTCCTACATGCGATACTAGTAGCCGGCCGCCGCCGCCAGAGGTCGAAGAGGTACCGGCTACCAAGGCATTCCTACTCTCGATACTCGTAGAACCACCACCCCATCGCCGCTGGTGCGTGCGCGGTCAGCCAAAGCAAGGAGGCGAGACCAATTCGTACGGTGACGAGATAACGTGGAGGTTCCCCCTCAGCAGCACATCTTTGTGTCGGAGAACCTGCAGACGGAAAGTGTGTTGGCGCGCGCGCACCGCGATCGCATCGACGAGTCCCCGCTCTCAAGATATTCATAGTCCGCCGGGATCGGTACATGTAGTCAGAGGTCCACTACTTTCAGCAGCGGCGGCAGCACCATGCCGACTTCTCGAGATAACCCTGGCGTCCCGGTCGAGGCGGTGCGTCCAGCTCACGAACCAGATGCTCTGGCGGAACATCAGGACGCTGCAGTAGCTCGGGTGGCTGCGACAACTGCGGGGCCCGAGAGTACCAATACCGCCGACAGTGACGGCGCTCGGCGGCAGAAGCAGTCGTCCATATTGAAAAAGCCCGGGACAGCTCCGTCGGGGAAGCGTGCGTCCATAAATTTGGGCGAACTAGAGCCGCGGGAAAACCTTGCCAAGGGGGTGAGGCCGACGCAGTCGGCCTCGACCTCAGACTCCGGTGGTCTGAACCTTCCTCTGGACGGGGGCGATAGCAGCGCTAGTGTCGCGGCATCAACGCATAGCTACGAGAAGAAGAAGAGACAAACGATGGACCTTGGCTTCCTGGGAGGGAGAAAGTCGAGAGCAGACCAATTCACCGACCAAGACGCTTCTGCGCGGACGGAGCCACCGGCAAGGAAACGAACCGCCGGCTCCATGGGACTGGGCTTCTTCCGTTCCAGGAGTCAACAGAATAGTGCTGCTGATTGGTCTGAATCAGAGACAGAAGGCGCACCGCTATCTCGGAAGAGTTCTGGATCGCATGCCAGCCATCACCGGACTCGATCGGCGACCTCGGTCGCTTCGTCTGCTGCTGCAAGTGCAGCTTCTCGGGGGTCCTTAAGTGGGAGTTCTCGGACCTCCACGTGTCCGCAGATACCACCAGCTGTCACCGATTGGATCAACCATCGCTTAATCAACACGAGGGTATGGAATGGACTCACCATCTTCTTCACGGTGGTTCTTTTGTTCGGAACACAGATCCAGGATCTTTGGTGTCCCAAATCGTCAGATCTTGCGTTCGACGTGCTGTTCACGTGTTCCTTCGTTTTCCTCATCGTCGATGTCCTCCTACGCTCGGTGGCCGACCCGTCGTACTTTCTCTTTACTGTTAGAAAACGAGATTTCCGTTCTTCAGACGGAGAGCCAGCGTACACGCGATCTGATGCGCTGTGTGGGCTTCACAACTGCTTTCAAATAGGATCCTTCATGTTCTGGTGCGATTTGCTAAGTACTCTGTCTCTTCTTTGGGATATTAGCTACATTGGCGGGCTCCGAAACTCAATGATCCTGGTAGGCATCGGTATTGATGTACTCGGCGTACCAGTAAGTTTCCTCAGCGCCCTTGTCGTCGCGCCCAAAAGATTCTTTCCTCACTTACTCCATTTCACTTTCTTGCGTCATATTTATACCGCAGGTCGAGGGCATCGGTACATTCAATGAGCGTTCTCCGGTCCAAATCATGGACGTCCTAGTGATTGAAATCATCATCGCTATTCTTCGTACTCTGCGAGTATCTCGCTTCATAAAAACATCAGCTGTCGTCAAAACTTCGTCCAAGGTGAACTGGTACTGGCTGCCAGATCGGCTCAGCCCAAGATTTTGGTTTCGCAAGTGTTGTGGCAAAGGCCACAAAAGCACAGTGGGAGAAGGCGGAATTCTGGCCGATCTCTCTGACAGCGCACCGTTGGATCTGAATAACAGCCTGACGATGACAGCGAGAAGTTCGGCATTGTACTCCAGAAACTGGCATTCATCTCTCTCTTCTACTGGTTCGGGTGTGTACGAGGAAGGACGGGGAGTTGGCTTTGCGGTCAATACTTTTCTTCACAAGTTTGGTGCCCAAAATCGCCGTATTAAAGAATTTGAGAGGCAAAGGGCGGCAACCAAAATCCAGCATGCTTGGAGAGAATACCGTCAAATTACCGGAAAGAACTCGCCTCGGAGCAAGATTATTAGCCCGGCAGCAAGCAAGAAGTCATCAAAGATCGAGTCAGCGAAGAAGTTGGTCCTCCTCCGCTCTCGGTCGTCAAACGCAAGTGCAACGCCGAAGGATGCCGAGGCGGTGAAAGAGTCGCAGGTCGGTAGTGCCATGCGAGAGCTGACGGGGCAACGTGTCGTTATTGGGATCGTTGTTGCTCTTGTCTTGACAGTCCTTTTTACATACACAGAGATCAACTCCACCGCCTTTTCGACCATGGTTGTGTTGCACGAGCAAACACAAGACACTGAATATCGAAACATTTCGCTTGCCGCTGCCCGGAAAAGTGCCGTCCCAGAGCTGTTTAGCTACGAGGATGCGAACGGTCTTGTGACCAACTACGCGTTGGCAGACGGAGTGAATCCATTAGATCTTCGACCACGAGAGATATTGAATATTTCTGTGACCGATGTAGAGAACATGACTAGCGTCGGCCTCTTCGATATGAGACAAACGAAAAAGGACGGGGCTCTTGTTGAGCTTATTGATACTATTTTCATTCTCATCATTTGGTTCTTTGGTGTCACAGCCTTTGCTGGGCCTGTAATGACTTTGGTCGTTACTCCCATCGAGCGCATGATACGCTTGCTGTCCATGCTAGTGAAGGATCCACTTGGATATCAGGGGACGTCGCGCTACAAGAAGTTTGTTCTAGAGGAAGACCACTATACGAAGAACACTAAATGGACCAAAGATGTACTCAAGGGCATGGAAACGTCGTTCCTCATGTCCACCATTCTGCGAATTGGATCGCTCATGAAGGTTGGTTTCGGTGCCGCCGGAGTGGAAATTATCCGAAACAATTTGGCCAAGGGCGAATCGAAGGGTGGGTTAGTACTGAACACCCAGGGTACCACGGTGCAATGCATCTTTTTGTTCTGCGATATTCGTCAATTCACAGATGCGACCGAATCTCTTCAAGAGGAGGTGTTTGTCTTTACGAACAAAATTGCATCCGTCATTCATTCCATTTGCAACTCGTACGGAGGTTCGGCCAACAAAAATGTCGGCGATGCCTTTTTGATGAGCTGGTTGCTCAGCGATGAAAAGTCTGAAGGTGGAGCAACGCGGCGAAGATCATCCTTCGGTGCAAGAAACAGCCGTGGGCCAAATCGACTCACGCGAAGTCAGATCAAGGCCGACTCAGCTCTATTGGCTGTCATAAAGATATCCATCGCGCTGTATTACGACAAATTTTTCCTCGAGGATATGACCGAAACCAAACGGGGCAGACTTATGAAGAAGATTTCGAATCGGATGGGACCAGTGGTTCAAATGGGGTTTGGTTTGCATTGCGGAAAGGCGGTCCAGGGAGCCATCGGCACGCAGAGGAAGCTCGATGCAACATACGTGTCCGATGCGGTAGAGTTTGCCGAGTTTTTGGAATCGTCTACGAAGAAATTCAAGGTAAACATGCTCATGTCAGATGCGTTCGAAGATCTACTTAGTCCACAGGTGCAGCGCCGATGTCGCAAGGTAGATCAAATCCTCATCTTGGAAGATGACATGGACCCTGACGACCCAGATCTTGTCGAGATTGCCGAGAAGGTTGACTTGTACACGTACGACATGGACATCGACGAGCTCTGGAGGCATCGAGCTCGGACCCGAGCTGCAGCTCTGCGTTTTGGTGGCTCCTTCGATGCTGGGACCACTCACAGCAGTCCAGATTTTCCCAGAAATAGCGATAGTCAGCGTGCCAGTGGCAGCATACGACCGACCTCACTGAACGCTACGAATACGATCCGATCAAGACGGGACATCTTCGGCGGCAAGAAGGGTAGCGGTGGTGCCGGTGCGTCCGACGGACAAGCAGCTGGCTCCACGCCCCCGGCAGCAACAAGGCCAACGGGAAGGAGACGGACGAGTCTGTTGATTGGACGGTCAAAACAGAATGCGGCGCCAGCGAATCTGACGGGAAGTATCATGGGCTTGGGCAACGACGCGATGATGCCCAGCGACGGCATTGAATACGGCCTCAACGAACGAGGAGTTCCGATCAACATGCCCGACCTGACCCTGCCTTCGGGCCGATCACGGTACACCCTATCCAGCTGGAATTCGGAGGATATGCGGATCATTCGTAAGAGATATTCCGAGGGATTGTTCTTCCCACAATTCAACGCGGCCTTGCAGGCCTACTATGCCAGAGATTGGGATCGGGCGGGGGAAACCTTCGCCATCATTCTCGACCGCTTCGAGGATGGCCCATCCCGATACTTCCTCAATCAAATTAAGGCCCATGATGGCATCCCGCCGCGGAAGTTCATTGGATACAATATGGTTTAATTGATAAAATAATGACCTTCTTGATGCTTGTGAGATCTAGATCTACGTAGCTAGATCTACCGGTCCGGTACACTTTACGTGTAGATCTACATGTGTGCGGTGTATAGGCCCTGAGGCCCTGTAGCTAGATCTACCGGACATGTCAGGTTCCGCCGAGGTGGTATTCGACTCACTCGACTAATCAAAAAAGACTGGGCGCACGGTTTTCGGACGCGGGGTTCGGATGCTTCAACGTTTCCGAGCGATCGCGAGCGAGCGAGCGAGACGCACTCAAGCACTCAAACACACACAGTCATACATGTAGGATTCTTATTCGGTCACGGCGACTGTTCCCCAACGATGGCGCCGAGTTGGGTCCAAAGTCTAGCGAATATGAGCGGAGATACTTCCTCCGAGGCTACGGGTACGATATGCGACGAGGAATCCGGCCTCGAGGCTTCTGAAAGGTCGGCCATTATTGCAACCGCACCCGCCGATGACGAATATCTCCGTCTGTCTCCATGCCGGCCCCACGAAAGCGAGACTCGCCAAATCACTTACTCGTACCGGCGGCTTCGACGTCGCCACCCACAATATCCACACCGACAAATACGCCATCGAACTCATCTTTTTGTTCCGTTGATGGTGTCCATGGTGCTGGGGCCGTTGGGGCCGCCTCTGGTCCGTCCAGGCGGTCATCATTCTTCCCGTGCGTCATGCTCAACCGCTCGTTCTGGTCTGGCACGCGCTCAGCAGGATGGCTATGGCGTGCCCGATCGACCCCACTTCACCAGCGCATTTCCCGGAGAGTTTACGCTGGAAAATCCGGACGGGACGAGGACCCCGCTCATCAGGCTCATCGGCTCTCCGCATTTCAATAAAATGGAGGATTTGGAGGGATATACAATCCTGGTGGACGAACAGGACGGATACGTCAAGTACGCCGAAATCGATGAAGAGAGCGGCAAATTGGTCCCCACCGTCTACAGGATGGGCGGGGAGGATCCCGAGACGGGAAAGACGGTCGATCCGAAGAAGCTCCGGCTGACCCGACGCGCCCAGCCGAGCAAGGAGGCGATTGCCGCCGATTGTGGCCTGTTCTGTAAAGAGGAGGTTGATGGGAAGGAGGGTAAGAAGGAAAAAAAGCCCTCGGGCGGGGATAAGTGCCGTGGCCTAATATGTTCTTTCAAGAAATCGCGAAGGCTAGCGAATAGTAGCTTTGGCAGTATTGTCAGATCGATGCTTCGTGGTGGCGGTGCACTGCACGATCACGAAAAGGATCAGGTCCTCGAAGACTCCGTACCGGCAGTGCTAAGCCGCGAGGAGCAGCGCGAGCGCGACTTCGATCTGGCCCGAAGGCAACTCGCGGCAGAGAGGGCGGATCGACAACGGAAGCTGAGCGGAGTGAAGGATGGCAAGATGTTGAACTTGGTCATTCCAATTCAATTCGCTGATCATCCGCGAGATGATTTGCCGCCGGAACACATGATCCAAACAATGTTCAATGCCGTCAACGGCCATTCGACGCTGGCGCCCACGGGGTCTGTCCGGGATGCCTTTTACCAATCCTCTTATGGTCAGCTCACGGTGGTGTCGTCCGTCGTTCCGTGGATCAAGCTGCCTCAGCCTCAGAAATACTACGCAGGCGGAAAGTCTGGCTTCGTTCCCGCCTTCCAGGAGGCACTGAGAGGTGCCCTAAACTTCCTCGAGAACGATCCCAACTTCTCCTTCAAGGACTTTGATGCCAATGGCGACGGCCGGATCGATGCCATTACGTATCTCCACTCCGGATACGCCGCCGAGTGGGGTGGCCAGGACTGCACAGACTCCAAGTCTGGCCCTGGCGACAGGATCTGGTCACACAAGTGGCGCCTGGCACCCGATTCGTGGACGTCCACGAAGGATGGCGTCGAGGTCGTTGACTACCACATCTCACCAGCTCTCCACGGTCGTTGTGGATACGAAATGGGACATGTTGGTACTATTACTCACGAATTGGGTCACTATGTTGGCTTGCCCGATTTGTACGGCGGCAATGCCAATCCAGGCAATGGGGTGAGTGTTGACTGAATTTTTTGCATTTTCACGAACTTTGCTCACATTTATTTGTGATTACATGTATCTTCGCATACTTTGCTAACCATGTTATTATGTTTATTCCATGTTGCACCTTCCAGATTGGGAATTTTGGTATGATGGGTAACAGCTGGGGCTGGAGTTCAGACCAGTTATACCCTCCGATCATGTCGCCTTGGGCAAAGATGGAAATGGGATGGCTACAACCTGAGGAGATTACCAAATCTGGCCGATATACCCTCTCTCCGAGCGCTATCAACCCAAAGGTGTACAAGATATCCCAAGGCTTCCCGGAAGGAGAGTACATTCTAATCGAGAACCGCCAACCTCTCTTATTCGATAGAAAGCAACCGCATGGAGGATTAGTAATGTGGCATGTTGATGAGCTTTCACTCCATAACGTCGAAGGAGGTTACCCCGGAAAGGAGGGGTTTCCGGAGGATGGCAAGCACTACCGAGTCAGTTTGATACAGGCGGATGGGTCCTACTCGCTAGAGAAGGGAGAAGACCGCGGTGATGCCGGCCACATTTACTTGACCGGGCAATCGCTATCCGAGGACGTCAAGACTTATCCCTCGACAGCCTCTTATCAAGGAGGCATATTGAAGGCGACCGGTTTTGGTATCTTCGACATCAAGGAAATGCCGGTCGACGGAGGCGATACGAACATGCAGTTCTCGGTCACATTTGCTGGGCAACAACTACCCCCAACACCAATGCCGACGCAATCGCCCACCATTCCGAATATTCAGTATAAGACAGAGTCAAGGGACATTCTGAGCACCTACTCGGGTGGATCGGGTTCATATGGCAACATGTTCAATATCAAGGCCGTGAAGGAAGTGACCGTTACTCACATGGCCATTCATGCACGGTACGGACCGAACGACCCTCCCATGGATATCGAGGTGTACACAAAGAAGGGCACATTCATTGGTAGCGAATATGGTGCCGCACTCTGGACAAAGATATGCTGCTCTGAAAAGATTACTGGCGCAGGCTTAGCCAAGCGGACCATGTTGCCAAAATCCGCCTTTTCGACTGACGTTGTAATTCCGAAGGGTGAAATTCAAGCCTTTTACGTCACCGGCAAGCAAGCTGATATTCGATACTCGAAAGGAACAGGTATGGTGGGCGACATCCTGAACGGGAACTTGGACATTCAGATCCTCAATGGCAACGGGGTAGGTTTCTACCCTTTCGGCCAGCACGTCGAAAATCGCTTGTGGAACGGTATGATTTTTTACGATACACAAGTCCCAATCACCGATGACGAGGGAGGGGACGGCCCTCTCGTTGCGGCTCCAACAATACCTCCAGTTCCGCCACCGACCCCGGTTCCTCCAACTCCAAGGCCTCCCATGGCCCCAGCTTCTACTCCTACGGTCCCGCCACCTCCACCGACAAATCGTCCACCGCCGCCATCAACGCCAGCAGCATTTGACGGTAGCGGAATCGACTTTGGTCCAACTAAGTCGATCAAGTCAAGTTCATTCTCGGGGAATAGCGGCTCGTTTGGAAACCACTTTGAGATGATAGCCTTCAAACCCATGGCCATTCGATCTCTTGACTTCCACACAGATCTCAAGGAACCTACAAGAGTACAGGTTTGGACTCGGCAGGGATCATACGTTGGTTACGAGCGCGATGCATCGGCATGGCGCCAAGTGTGCGACACGGTCGTGACAGGGAAGGGCTACATGCAGCTAACGCCCATCCCTGAGCAGTATTTCAGTAACGTGTATGTCGACAAGGGCTCCAAGGTATCTTTTTATATCACACTGGAGACGCCAAATATTCGTTATACCAAGGCAGACACCGGGACATCCAACGGTGGCATCAACGCAGATATTCAGATTTATCCTGGATCTGGGGTAGGACAATATCCGTTTGGCTCCACATTGGCTCCACGTAACTTCAACGGGGCCATCAACTACGCTATAGAATCTGTCCCGACACCGGCTCCAACGGCAGAGCCGACGAGGAAACCTGTTCAAGTACCGACGCAAGCCGGTGGCGCACCCACACCCACTGGAAGCGTGTCAAGCGTTGGAATGAGAGATCTTCAGACCACCTTTGCGAGCGGAAACGGAGGATTTGGCGCGATGTTTGACGTTGCCTCCAAAGCAGCCGCTGATGTCATTGTCAAGACTCTCGATTTCCACACCGACTACCCCGGCAGTGTCAAGGTATCAGTCTACACCCTCCCTGGATCCTATGTCAAGAGCAAATATGATTCCACTGCATGGAAACTGATTTGTGAGACCACCGTAGAGGGCGCTGGGTATTACTCTCGCACTTCGATACCAGAATCAGCGTTCAACAGTGTCCATATTGTTAGTGGACAAGTCCAAGGGTTTTACGTCGTTTTGGACAAACCGGCTCTGAGATACAGCGATGCCGCTCCCGTTGGGACTGTGTTTGCAGAAGACGATTATATCGAGATCCGAACCGGTGCTGGCGTGGCCCTAGAGTTCTTTAGTGGTGTTTATGAACCTCGAATATGGAACGGAGCCGTCAAGTTCGAGACACAAGGCGCTACCGGGACCGCTCCAATCCCTACACCTATCCCAACACTGCGTCCAACTCCGGCACCCACAAAGAAGCCGACTCCTCGGCCTGTTTCGACAGCCGAAGGACCGGCGGTCTCTGGTATCCTCGGCACTACGCTGGAGGCAGGATCAGGATCCTACGGGGTTGTTTTTGACTTGGTCGTAGCGAA
>Ga0115006_10001304_pt1 | contig 15316 bp, 7 predicted proteins | sample ArcOceMetagenome_3_FD_88943 | JGI IMG/M metagenome (GOLD analysis project Ga0115006, IMG submission 88943) | Marine eukaryotic phytoplankton communities from Arctic Ocean - Arctic Ocean- Svalbard ARC20M Metagenome | ecosystem: Environmental > Aquatic > Marine > Oceanic | place: Arctic Ocean...
GCGCGTGCAGCGAGAAGCTGTGGCACCCCGGGCACGCCAGGACCGCCAGCACAGTCGCCACGACGCCCCGCCGCATGGCCCGCAATGTCCCCTTATACCGGCCCCTTAAGCCTTTTCGCCGCAGTTCGTGGACCGGCTTCCCGCCTTCAGAAGAAGATCGCAGCCCGTGGGGTTCCTGCACGATCGCGCGCGCGCAGCCCGTGGGGTTCCTGGCCACCGTCCTTGCCTGCGCTGTCAGCATGCCGCACGAGTCCTCTGCCGCTCCTCCGTCGCTCAAGCCGCTCTCGCTCATCGTGGCGTGCACCAGCGAGGGGGGCATCGGCAACGGCGGGCAGCTGCCCTGGCGCATCCCCGGCGACATGGCCTACTTCAAGCGCGTCACCACCGACACGTCGGGGCCTGCGGAGGCGGGCGGGCGGCTCAACGCCGTCGTCATGGGCCGCAAGACGTGGGAGTCGATTCCGGCCAAGTTCCGCCCACTCCCCAACCGCGTCAACGTCGTCATGTCGCGCAACCCCGCCGCGCTGGACCTCCCGGCGGGCGTGCTGGCGGCGGAATCCTTGGAGAATGCACTTGCCGCCGTCGACAATCGATCGGACATCGACCAGTGCTTCATCATCGGCGGTGCCGAGGTGTACAAGCAGGCCCTCGCGCTGGAGCGCCTGTGTAAGGTGCGTCCAGCGGTTGTGTGGCGTGCCGCCGACCAGCCTGCTCGCAGGCGGCTTGCTGCGCACCTAGTCCAGTGTCGGTGTGCGGGCAGCAGGTTGAACCGTGACGCATGTTCTCTCTTGGCGCAGGTGTATCGGACGCTGGTGCACGGGTCGCACCAGTGCGACGCGTTCATTCCCGCTGAGCTGCCGTCGTGCTTCGAGCGGGATTCTGGTGAGTAACGCTGCACGCGTGATCATGCGTGATGGTGGTGCACACAGTGGGAATCAGTTTCCGCAGGCGAGTGGCTGACGGCTGTGCGTGCGGCTCGAAGCAGATGGCGAGCCGCTCAATTGTATCAAGGAAGAGAATGCTATCAAGTACGAATTCCAGGTCTTTGTCAACAAGCGCGCCTTGGGACAGACAGGTGCCCCCAATCGTACGCAGGCAGGATCGGCCAACCAGCAGCACGCAGAATACCAATACTTGAATCTGATCCGGGACATCCTGGAGACGGGTATCTACAAGGGCGACAGGACAGGCACGGGCACCATCGGCAAGTTTGGCACTCACATGCGCTTCGATCTGCGCAACTCTTTTCCTCTCCTCACCACAAAGCGTGTCTTCTGGCGTGGCGTGGCGGAGGAGCTTCTCTGGTTCGTTTCGGGCAACACCAACGCCAACGATCTTCGGTTCGCTTAGCTTGCGCCCTCGCCTCCCCCCGCTTGCGCTGTCCCGGGCCCTCAAGCTGCCCCTGGTTTGTGTGCGCTTCCCGGCTTGACACCAGCAACTGACTGGAAGCGCTAGCTGGTATGGTGCAGGGACAAGGACATCCATATATGGGACGGCAACGGGTCAAAGGAGTTCCTCACACGCCTCGGGCTCGGGCATCGAGAGGAGGGCGACCTGGGCCCCGTGTACGGCTTTCAGTGGCGCCACTTTGGTGCTACCTACACCGACATGCATGCTGACTATACGGGCCAAGGGGTTGACCAGCTGGCCAAGGTCATTGAGACGATCAAGACCAACCCCAACGATCGGCGCATCGTCCTCACTGCATGGAACCCGGCCGATCTCGGCATCATGGCCCTGCCGCCGTGCCACATGTTCTGCCAGTTTTATGTTGATACCGAGCGGGGTGAGCTCTCTTGCCAGATGTATCAGCGTTCGTGCGACATGGGGCTGGGTGTGCCCTTCAACATCGCCTCGTATGCGCTGCTCACCTGCATGATCGCGCACTGCTGCCACCTCAAGCCTGGCGACTTTGTGCACACCATGGGCGACACGCATGTTTACAGCAATCACGTGGAAGCGCTCAAGGTGCAGCTGGAGCGCGAGCCACGGCCGTTTCCGACGCTCAAGATCAATCCCGATGTGCGCGACATCGACAGTTTCAAGTTCTCCGACTTCACCATCGAGGGCTACAATCCGCACCCAAAGATCGCCATGGACATGGCTGTCTAAGCCAAGGCCCATGCCCGTCATGCATGTCGCACGGCCCTGGCTGTCCAATGCCATGCGCATGCAACCGCCACGGCCGAGACTTAGACAGCCGGGGGGAGAGATTGAAAAGGGGTGCACGACAGCGGGCTGGCTTGTCTTGAGGGCCTCGGCGCAACAGATTCTTCGGTAGATGCGTGTATTAAAGGGAGGAATAGATGACACAAGACAGCGACAGCGACAGCAGCCTGCAAGAGGGAGCCCTCACGTAGAGCTTGAGAGCATGCGAGCATGCGCATCGCTAGGCCGCTCTCAAACGACACCAAGCCTGCACCAGAAGGGAGAGCAAGATGGGTGCAAAGCGGGGGGCCGGACAGCCCCGAGAAAGCCAGCTTGGAGCCACCCCCTTACCCTTGATTCGTCTTTTTCGAGTTTCCAAACATGTTGAAAATCTGCCCAGAGTGGCACAGGCATGAGCACGTGGCGCGTTGCTGGTTGCACCACACGCGTTGCTCGTTGCACCACACGCCAGGCCAGCGTGCGGTTCAGACGTCTAGAGAGCAGGTCAGAGCAGGTGCGCGCAACACAGGCTGCGCTTGGCACAGCGCGCGTGATACCGAGTTGCTTTTCTTGACTGGTGGCGGCGCAGCAGCGGGAGGCGCTGGTGGAGCGGCTCCCGAGGAGCTTGCCGCCTGATTTGCATTCGCTTGCGCCGCGGGTGCTTGTGGCGCGGGTGCTTGCGCCGCGGGTGCTGCGCTGACCGATGGCGTGGCGCCACTTTGCGCTGGCTTGCCGCCCGCCGGCGCGTTGGCGGCTGGCACGGCCGCCTGTCCCAGGCGAGCTCGGAGGCGGTTGGCTTCGTTGGAAGCCTTGATGGCTTCTTCATTTCGGTCCTGCCCGTCCATTTCCCGCCGCCTCCAGGTCAGCAACCCTTCCCTTTGCCCCGCTATCTAACGCAGCCGCCGTCAACTGGCATGGATGGTAACGAAGCGAGGAAACACGGTAACAAAGCGAGGAAACGTGGGTGACAAGAGACCTGCTGGATGAGACACTGGGCGAGGAGGTCATGGCATTCGGCCGAGCGCGCAACCGCCTTGGAGGAATTGGGCGCCGTCTCACACAACTGCGTCAGCCGTGTGCGCGAGTCAGCACACGCATCTGGCTCCACGGCAGTGCCCTGCCGCCCACCATTGGCCTGCCTCCCCGCAGAGCAACCGCCACGCCGCACGTACCACGCAAGCCTCCCTGCACCACATGCAGCAAGCATGTGCCACTAGCCGTGCAGGGATGCAGGGATGCAGGCACCCAACAACAAATGCCAACTGCCAACGAGCGACAACCAACGTCTATAGCAGCAGGCGCGAGAGGCGCAGCTGGGCATGCCTTTGGCACCTGGATGGCAGCGGAGAGGGCCTCGATGCCGGCAGCCGCAGACTTGAGGCCCAGATGAGCTTTGCCGAGGTAGAGTAGGGCGTGCGAGGCCTTGTCCACGTCATCGCTTTGCCTCGCCATCTGTGTGTGTGTGTGTGTGTGTGTGTGTGTGCCCTGTGCACGTCATGGCTTTCCCTCGCCATCTGCTCTCCCGTGCCACCTACTCTCAGTCCTCGCTCCTCACCACGCCCACACCGCGCTCGGTGCAAGCCACGGACAAAGCAGCCTAGGGCGGCAAGCATAGAGCGTCAAGCATAGGGCAGTAAGGCGCCTCTTGCTCCTGTGCCGCTCTTGCCTGCCGCCTTGGTAGCACCAGACTGCACAGAACGCCAGGAGAGTCGGGGAGGGGGCGGGTGGGAGGAAGGGGGGGTCGACCTCGTTGAGTTGGGCACCGTACTCGAGCATGAGCTTCTTGTCACCAAGCTTGTCGTACTCGACGACCAGGGCCGCCAGGCACGTCTTGCCTCCCTGTCATGTGCGCGAGTGAGGGAGCGGCACCTGAGGCAGAGCAAGGGACAGCAAGGTATAGCAAGCGACAGCACTCTCGTCGCCCAGGGGCGGCCGAGCGAGCCAGCGCAAGCGACAGCAAGGCAACAGCCAGCAGCAAGACGCCGCGCGTGCAGCGGGGCAGAGGGGGCGGAGGGGGGGGGCGGAGGAGACTTTGATATCGCCAATGGCTCGCTTCACGGCAAGGCAGTCGATCCAGTTTTTGGCAGCTCTGTCGTTCTGGCCCAGCGCCGACTCGAGCTCGGCAGTTTGCTGCAAGGCGTCCGACTCGCCCAGGCTGTCTTGCATGGCGCGGTAGATTTCCAGCGCTTCCTGCAGCTGCACCACACCCTGCGCCGTGACCCCCCCGTTCTTGGCGGCGAGGCACAGCGCGCGAGCAACGTTGCCTTTGTCCCCCATGTCCCTGAACAGGTCGATGGACACTTTAATCTTCTGCAAGGCAACGGCCTGGTTGTTCTGCAGACCGGCAATCTGGCCGTGCACCAGCGTCGCCTCAGCCACACCTGCATTCACACCCAGCTTTTTGCACGCCTCGAGCGACAGGCGCAGCTTCTCGAGGGCCCTTTGCCCGTCGGCGCCGCTGCTTGCAGGCGAGTGCTTGGCCATCAGGAGTGCAAGCTTGCACTGGTGGTTGGACAGCCCCACCATGTCGTCGGATGCATAGGCGATCTTCTCGGCCTGTTGCAGGCAATCGAGGGCGCGCTCCCCTTGCGAGGCCTGGGAAAAGAGCATGCCGAGCTCCGAGAGCGCCTCGCCCAAGGCATGCGGGTCCAGGAAGATCTTGGTGCCCGCCAGCAAGGTGGTCTCGGCAAAGACATCGCGCGCTTTCTGCATCTGCTCCAGCGCTCCGTTCAGGTCGCCAGACAGGGCCATAATGCGCGCCAGCAAGAGCTCGGCGCGTGCGTTGTCCAGGGTCTCCGAGTTCTCAGCCGAGAGCTGGCGCGCCTGCTGGCAAACGTGCTGGGCCTGCCCAAGGCTGCCCATTTTGATGTAGACCTGTCCCAGGAGACACAAGCAGTCTGCCGTCGTCTTGCGATCGCCAAGAGACTGGCGGATCTTGAGACCTTCCTCCACTTGCTCGAGCGCCAGCTTGGTGTCGCCGAGCACCAAGTTGACACGCGACAAGCCGCACAGCCCGCGCGCCTCGCCCATGGGGTCGAGCTGCTCACGGCACTTTTTGCACGCCTCCTCCAAGTGCGCCTTAGCTTGCTCGTACGAGCCCTGCACAAAATGAATATCGGCAATGTTGATCAGGCACTGTGCGACAGTGGTGCCAGAGCCCGCCTTCTTGGCCAGGGCCAACGACTCTTCCAGGCATTTGATGGCGGTCACGGTATCGCCGCGATAGAAGTTGAGGCGCCCGAGCTGGAGAATGGATTGGGCCTCGCTGTCACGGTCACCAACGTCGACAAAGATGTTGAGGGCCCGCTCATAATGGTCCAGAGCGCGCTTTGTAATCCACAGGCCGGCGTAGATTTCGCCAAAGGCCACGACGATGCGGCCCTCGCAGGTGGGCCGGTCGCTGTTGACGGCCGCCGACATGCCGCGCTTCAGGACGTCGGCGGCCTGTGCGATGTCCCCCAGGCGCGCGTAAGCCTGCCCAAGCGCAATAGCCGCGTCGCACTCGTCTTCGATCGGGAACTCGGCAGGGCGCTCGCCCTGGTTGCGCTCCGTCACCTCTTGCACCATGCTCAAGTAGGTGTCAAGATCCTCGGCTGCAGCACGCGTGTCGCCGCACGCGAGGTTGGCACAGCCTTTGCGCAGCAGCGCCACCGCCAGCCCTTCTCTGCCGCCCGACAAGAGGCGCAGGTTGTGGCACTTGGTGAAATTTTCGGCGGCCGACTGGAGCTGGTCGATGGACGCGTAGGCGCAGCCGAGCGACCAGTACGAGTTGGCCGTGGCCGCCTGGTCCTTCTGTTCCAGCTGCACCACCAGATTGTTCTCGTACATGGCCACGGCGCGCAAGGCATCTTCATGCTTGGCGACGCGGAAGAGGGTCGACACCAGGCTCGCCGTGCCCGCAACGCGATCAGGCTTGTCGCTTTCCGTCACCAGCTCGCCACCGACCCCACGGCGCAGGAACTCGGTAGCCTTGGGCGTATTGCCGAGGCGATAGTATGCCATGGCGATCAGGTTGCAGCACTCGTAGGCGCCGTGTTTATCGCCAAGCTCGTCGTGCAAGTGGATGCAGCGATTGAGCACGTGCACAGCTTCTTCATAGCGCTCGAGCCACAGGTAGCTGGAGCCGAGTCCCAAGGAGATGTCGGCGCCGATTTCCACTCGCGCCCGCGAGCCCTCGCGCCAGACCTCGCCCAGCGTCACACCCGCCTTCTTGAACGCCTCGAGCGCATGCTGGTTCTCCCCTTGCATGAGTTTGATGTTGCCAAGGCGCACGTAGGCCTCAGCCTGCCCATCCTGGTCGTGGAGCGCCTTACGCACCAAGAGCGCCTTCTGCGCATGCGCCGTCGCTGCCACCATGTCCACGTCCATCTGCGCGTCGGCCAGCTCTATGTGGGCAGCACCCTCGGCAGCCTTGTCTCCGTTCTGACGGGCTTGGTAGAGCGTGCCCTCCAACTCCTTGACCAGGAAGCGCACCTCCTCCTCGGGGAAGAGCTGCTGCATGAGGTGGATCATTTGCGACGCCTGGAACGCATCCCCGAGGCGCATGTGCGACGCCTTGAGACACTGCAGGCAGTTCATCGCCGCCCGCCCGTCCTTGGCCGCGCGGAACAGCTGCAGGGCGGTTTCAAAGTAGCCGATGGCCTGCTTGGTTTCGCTCTTGGCTTGCATCAGGGCGCCTAGGTTGTGGTAGCACCGCGCCTCCTGCACCTTATCCCCACGCCCCGCGAGCAGGGAGAGGGCGGAATCATAGCACACTTTGGCGCGGTCATAGTCTTTGAGGTGCATGGACACGGTGCCGATGTTCATCTGGCAAATGGCCTTGTCGGAGCCAACAACCTGCGAGCGACAGAGCAGCAGGGCCTTTTCGTACATGTCGATGGCGCTGTTGTAGTCTTGCTGCTCGCACGCGCACGTCGCCATGTTGATGAGCACTTTGGCCTCATTGGCATCGAGCTCCAGGTGCTGCATGAGCTTTTGAGCCTCCTCCAGGTGCGCTGCCGAGTTGCCGTAGTCGCCCGACAGGCTGTAGCAGACGCCGATGTTGTTCAATACCTCGGCACACGTCTTCATATCATTGCCCTGCCGCAGGCGCTTGAGCGCCTCAAGGTGGAGGGTGATGCCCTCGTTCATCCTGCCTTCGTGCACGGCGAGGAGGGCGCGGGAGTTGAAGCACTCGACCTGCCCTGCCTCGTCCTTGATGTCGAGACGCAGAGCATAGCATTCCTCATACGCGTCACGCGCCCGCCCCAGGTTGCGCAGCGCTGAGTGGATGTAGACGATCTTGATGAGGGCATCGGCCTGGCCCTTCTTGTCATTGAGGCTCTTGCGGAGCTCGAGACACTGCTCCAGGTGGTCCAGAGCCTGGGGCAGCTCGTTGAGCTTGGATGCCGCTTGCGCCAGCTGCATCAGCATCGCTGCCTCGCCCACCCGGTTGCCCTTGTCGCGCAAGTGCGAGAGCGCGAGGGTGAGGGACTTGATGGCAGCGGGCTCAGCAAGCAACGTCTGGACGCAAGCGAGGTGCTGCAGGCAATCCACCTTGCCTGCCCAGTTGCTGTGCACGTCGGCCATGAGCGCAGTCTGCAGCTGCTGCTTGGCCTCCTTGACTTGCCCGAGAGCCGCATAGCAGGCGCCAATGTGCATGGTGCACGTGGCGATGGACGCTTTGTCGTTGGTCTCCGTGAGCAGCCGCTGCGCTGCCTCGAAGCGGCCACGGGCGTTGGGGTAATCGGCGATGTTGTAGCACAGGAGGCCCATTTCCTCCAGGCAGTCGGCAATCCCCACCTTGTCCTGCGATTGCGTGCGCAGCTCAAGCGACTGCTTCAAGTAGGCCATGCCCTCCTCAAAGTTGCCGAGACGCCCTTGCACAGCGCCGATGTGATGGAGGCAGAGGGCCTTGTGGTAGGTGTCGTGCTGCTCCTGGTAGAAGTTGATGGCCTGCTGGAGGAACTGGTGAGCGATGGGATACTCGCCGATCGCCGCATTCGACAGCCCCAGGCGCAAGAGCACCTCGGGGTCCGCCGCAGCCTCGCCGTGCACGGAGTCGGGCACCTCTTGCGACAGCGTCAGGTACTGCACGTAACACTCGACGGACCGCATGTGCTCGCCGAGCTGAAACGACACGCCGCCCAAGCTGTTGCGCAGCACCCCGCACCGATCGTACACAGCAAACGTCAGGTGCACCAAACCACTGTGCGCGCACGCCAGCTGGGTGGAGCGAGCATGCGGTGACAGAAAAGCAGCAACGCACGGCTGCGAGCCAGCACAGGCGCAAAAGGAGAAGCAGGGCGACGCAGCCAGCAGCCTGCGACAGCACGTCTCCGCCACACGCAGGCGCACCTCTCGTAGCACAACATGAGGGCCTGCTTGTCGCGTTCGGCGCGCCAGATGGCAAGGCTCTGCTCATAGTATTCGGCGGCCAGGCGCAACTCGCCGGCGGCGTAGTGGGCGAGCGCAAGGTTGTCGAGGCACTGGGCCTCGCCCACCTTGTCCCATGTCTCCACCTTGATGGGCAGACAGCGGTCGTAGCTGAAGATGGCCTGCTTCTTCTCGCCCATCTTCATGTAGGTGTCGCCGAGGTTTTCATAGCAGATGGAGATGCCGTTGTCGTCCTCGAGGCGCTCAAACATGTGCAGAGCCTCGGTGAAGGCCTCAAAAGCTCGTGTCAGCTGGTCCAGCAGCAAAAACTCCAGTCCGATGCGCACCAGGCAGCGGGCCTCGCCGGTCATGTCGCCAATGTCCTTCTTGACGCGCAGGCTCATGGTGTAGAAGGTGACGGCCTTGTCGGGCTTGCCGATGCTGCTGTACACAGCGCCCAGGTGGTCCAGGCAGAGGGCCTTGGCTGAGTGCGCACTGGCATCGTCGCCAGACAGGTACTGGAACATGTCCAGCGCGTCTTCCAGGAACTTGACGGCGCTTTGTTGGTTGCCCGCCTTGAAGTGAGCGAGGCCGAGCGAGATGAGCGCATCCACCTCGGCCGTCTGGTTGTCCATCTTGCGCTGAATGTCGAGGCAGCGCTCGAAGGCCGGGATTGCCTGCGAGCTGTCCTCGATTCGCATGTATGCCACCCCCAAGCACCGATAGCACTCGCTCTCCGACGACAAGTCGCCGAGATCGACGCGGAGGTCGAGGCTCTGGCTGTAGTGCATGACACAGGTGCTGTAGTTGCCCAGGTCGTAGTGCACCAGCGCCAGCGAGTCGTGCGAGTCCGCGATGCCCCGCTTGTCGCCCACCTTGATGCGCACCTGCAGGCATCGCTCGAAAAATTCAATGGCGAGATGATTATCCTTCTGCATCTTGAAGACGTTCCCGAGGTGCTGGAGGCAGACGGCCTGCCCGTACAGGTCGGCGTTGTCCTCGCAGATGACGAGCGACTGCTCGAAGTAGTCCATCGCCCGCAGGTCATACCCAATGTCACAGTACGTCAGCCCCAGCTTGTTCAGCGCCTCGGCGAGCCCGATCTTGTCGCGGGTTTTGCGACGCAGGACGAGGCACTGCTCAAAGGCCTCGACGGCCTGGCGCACCTCTCCGGCCTCGTAGTAGATGGTGCCGAGCGTGAACAGGCAGGAAGCCTCCTTGTCCAGCTCTCCCAGCTGCCGGCACAGCTTGAGGCATTGCAAGCAGTGTTCGATGGCCTCGTAGTTGTCGCCATTGGCGGCGCACGTGAGCGAGAGCTGCATCTGCGTCTTGCCCTGCCCCGAGAGGTCGCCCTCATAGAGGTCGAAGCACTCCTCGAAGTGCGCCACCGCATACTGCGACCGCTCCAGCAGATTGTACAGGCACCCCAGATTGCTGAGTACAATGATAAGGCCCTCCTTGTGGCCGATGGCGCGGCAGAGCTCCTGGGCTGACTCGAGGCACTGCATGCCCTCGTTCTCGAGGCCGCTCTCGCAGTAGAGCAGTCCCAGGTTGTTGAAGCCCTGCGCCTCCGACAGCCGGTCCTGGTCCAGCTTGGCCTTTTCTATCACCTTGAGAAACGTCTCTGGCCGCGTGTCTTCCGGCCTGGTCTGCCGCTGGCGTTCGCGCTTCTCTTCGTTCTCCTTCTCCGTTTTGGCCTCCTTGTTGTAATCCTCGATCCCGAGGAATATGTGCAGATCGCCGTCCGTCGCGATCTCGTCCTTGGCCATCGATTCGTCCAGATACGTCTGCAGCTGTTTGCGCCGCTCACTCACGAACTCAGGCGCCATAGAGTTAAAGACCTGGTCCGGAGGGAAGGTCGTGTTGAAGGTGGTGTGCTTGCGCTTGAGCTTCTGGTCCAGTTCCTTGAAGTCGCTGAAGCGCTTGCACACGCTTTTCACCTTGAACGCAGTCTTGGTGTGCACAAAATACACGGTGAACGGCCGCGTGTACGGCCCTCGCGTTTCCGTCTTTGTGATGACCGAGCGGATGCCGCACTTCTTCTCGTCCGACTTGAGCGAGTGCGAGACCCACGCCTCGGCGCGCAGCAGCACGTACTTGTGCCAGGCGCCATCCTTTGAGATCTCACACCGAAAGTCCGACGGCCGGTTGGGGTTGCTGGAGAAATTGCTCAGGTGCCCGTTTTCCTGCAGGCGCAGCGACGGCGGCGGAGCGTAGTACACACGCGCGCGCGGGGGATCAGCGCGGCGCACGGCGCGCGACCGCAGCGCAGGGGCAACGCAACGGGCCAGAGCCAGCGCTGTACACAGCGGGGGGGCGCCGCGCGCGGCTACCTGGCCGGTGTACGGGTCGATGGGCATCGCTGCGAGGGCCCTGCGGGAGAGCGGAACCCTCGGCGGAGCGCGGAGAAGGCGGCGCTGCGCACAAGCACAGCGGAGCCCCGCGGCCGCCCTGCAGAGGCGGCGGTGCAGACGACCCGCGCACGGGCGCCTGCACCGAGCACGCAAGCGCGGACCGGACGCTCAGCGCGCTGCCCCCGCCCTCCTGGGGCCCCTAGTGCATTCCTCGGCGAAGCCAAGCGCCGCCTTCAAATCCGTGGCAGTACAAATCCTTCTGCACAGGGCGTAGGCTGCTTGAGTTCGTACACGCCAAACGGCGGTCACCGCCGGGCCGGCGCCGGGCGTGAGGCACTGGCAGCACACGCACGGCGGGAGAGGTTGCGCCGCAGCGGACGCGATGGCCGGGGAGGCCGGCGCGCCACGGGCCGCCTCGTCACGGCTCAGCCAGCGGCGCTCAAGCTACGGCATGCGCGGCGCGCCGCCGCCGCCGACAGAGGAGGAGCAGGCCGCTGCGATCGAGGCCGCGCGCCTCCAGGCCGAGGCCGACGAGCGCGCGCGCGAGGCAGAGGCCGAGGAGGCGCTGGTACGCGGGCAGTAGAAGGGCGGGGGCACGCAGTGATAGAGCTCTATCGTCCCGTGAAAAGCACATACCACGCCCGCCCGCCCGCTAGCGCACTGCGCTGCGCGCTGCGCATTGCCGACCCCCGTGAGCCGGAGCGCGTGGAGCAGTGCCGCGGGTAGCCTGCACCCGAGCTAGCCAGGGGCTTGTTGAGACGTGCGTGCGTACTCGCGTGCGAATGCGTGCGGGTATGCGTCCTGTTCACACTCGTTTGTCTCGCAGGAGCGCATGCTCGATGCGACGTTCAGCGCTATGGCGCCGCCAGCGCCTGGGCGCGCGAGCGGAGGAGGCCCGCCTGACGCAGCGCCAGACGCGGGCCCAATGCCCCCTGGAGAGCCGGCAGCGCAAGGCGCAGCCGAGGAAGAGCGAGCGCCCCCGTCCGCAGACGGTCCGCGGCCGGACAAGGGCCTGGAGGCAGCGCTGGACGAGACAGAGCACCTGTGGCAGGCCGGCAAGCTCAGTGAGGCACTCGATGTCCTGATGCGGCTGCTCGCCAGCGCCGAGCTGGGCAACTACCGCGGCGACGAGGGGCGGCTGCTCACACGTATTGCGCTGCTGCACGAGGACATGGGGGACGTGCCAAAGGCGCTGGAATTTCATTTTCGCCGCCTGGAAATGGCGCTCAAGCAGCCGTATAGTGAGGGACAAAAGGCGCAGATTCGTTGCTACGACAACATCTCCTACCTCTACCTCAAGCAAGGCAAGGATGTGCAGTTTCGCACGTACTGCGAAAAATCGGAGCAGGTCCGAAGAGAGATGTTGCGATTCGAAGCCGAGTCGCGCATGCCGAGCCGTGCCCTGAGCGACGCAGAAGAGCACGAGCAGCAACAGCAGCAGAAGCAAGAAGAGCAAAGAATGGCCAATCTCAGGCGCAAGCAAGAGCAGGTCGAGCGGGAACTGGCAGAGCGTCTGAATCTTGAGAACGAGGGCCTCACGGAACTTATCGAGGCACTCAAGGTTCCGATCAAGAAGCGTGACGAATCTGACATTAGTAAGATTCAAAATGCTCTAGAACCTATAGAATACTTTCAGAAGAGGACTAACGATCACCAGCGACGAGAACTTTGCCGCCTCGCACAGTACGAGACGCACATCGAAGCCTTTGCCATGTATGAGCCCGGCGACCCTGCAGACAGAGCTTGGATCATTTTGGGCTGTACGCCCTTCCTTGAAGACTATAAGGGCTCTGTCGACGTTGTGGCCTGGGATGAGGAGAGCAAGGCTGAAGTTGTGAGCAACGTGGTGCACTACGGCAACCTCTTCGGAGAGGATGCGCTCGACGGTGCGCGCACGCGCGTCGACCGTGTGGTCGTAAGTGACGATGGTCATGACGATGTCATCACAACAAACCACTTCCTCACTATCATGCGCGAAGATTTTGAGCAAGTGATCAACACATATTATCATGATCGATTTGAGGTGCATCCGGAGACTCGGGTGTTGGACTGCAAATACGCAAATCTGGGTGACGGCGGTGTTGGTGAGCTGTGCTGGTTTCTCATCAACAGCCGAAACAAGGTGCTGGTGTCCCTGGACCTTCAGCTGAACAACATTGGGCCAGAAGGCGCGCATCGTGTTGCTGACCTGATGACAAACAATCGCGCGATTACCTACCTTGATCTCAGTCACAATCACATTTCAGACCTGGGCGTTACGGGGCTGTGCAAAGCTTTGGGTGCGAACACAAGCTTGAAGACTTTGTCTCTGCGATCGAACCAGGTTACGCAAAGGTCCGGCGATGCGCTGCAGCAGCTGCTGGAATCCAACACTGTGCTTACTAGCTTAGACCTCAAAGAAAATGTGCTTTGCTACTCTGAAGCTGTCAAACAATGCACAGACTACGCAACGAAGCACAATTATGCAGTGCACACTAACGAGCAGCAGGACTGGTCCCTCTTGAAGCTGGCCCAGAGCAGGGAGCATCGGGCGCAGGAGGCAGCTGAGCTGGCGCTCAAAAAGTTACCGGGCTGGTCAGCGTCGACTTGCACGTCGGACGATCAGTCCTCCTCGTCGACTGCCGCTGGCTGGAAGGAGCGCCAGCGCCGGTTCGGTCTGCATGAGGAGTCCTACGATGCCCTCGAGACCGAAGCGGTGCTCAAGCGAATTAAATTGGCCCTGATGAGCAACAGAAACTATCAATACCGAACAAATCGAGAAGGACAAGGTGTGCTACGGAAAGAATGCCTCAAACATGATTCCACAAAACGCCGTTTCATGGAGCAGCGAGACCTCATAAAATGCTTCCAGGTGTTTGACATGACACTGTCGGCCGACGACGCAGCAGTGCTTGCGCTCTCGTTTGGCTACCTGCCATACAAGCAGTCCGGGTCCGAGCGGAGCTCCATGACCAACACCCCTGCCTCTTCATCGCGTCCGACAAAGACACCCCCGTCTAGAGGTGCAGGAAACGGCAGATCGGCGTCAGACTCTCGCTCTGGCACCGGCGCGTCCGCTTCGAGGCAAGCCAGTCGCCAGTCTGGATCCACAGCGCAGAGCAGGCCAGCCACCAACACAGGTGGGATGGGCAACAACAGCCTAGGCCGAGCCCTGGGTCGCATCAGGACAGCGGAATCAAGACAGACGGATGAGGCGCATGCTGAACTCGCAAATGACCTCATGGTGGTGTGGCCGGTCGTTGTGGACCGCCTCGAGGGTGGCTGTTCTGACCTCGTAGATCAGTTCTTCCAGTTTGAAAAGCTCGAAAGGTCCGCCTGTGTTTTCTGTATTCTACACAAACTTGTAATCTCATTTCCCTTTTGATGCTGTTGCGCAAATTTGCCGTGATTCCGATGTCGTGCGCACTTGCTATCAATGTGCCAGGAATACTGAGCCGATGCTGACAAAGAAAATGGCACACTACCCGCCTCCTCCCCCCAATGAGCAGCGATCGACACGAGCTGGAGCAAATGCTGGCCGAGCAGTTGGCCTCTGCCAACTTCGAAAATCTGGCGCATATCAAAGAGGAGCTTGATCGCGTCAAAACGACTGCTAGCAGATTGAGGGGCGTCTGATCCCGGCACTTGTGGCAAGTTGCCAGTGTGTAAACTGACTTGTGAATGGACTCGAGAAATGAGAACCAAAACTCCTCGCTCAATTTTTGAGATCTCGCGATCTCGTTTGCTCCCTCTCGCTTGCTTTTTCTTGCCTGTTCATCTTTCTTTCGTCGGGCACCCGCGGCGGAGGAACGAGGGAAGCCACCCTGGACTCCAAAGAAACGGTCGGGGGGCGCCCACCGCAACCCTTATATCTCCGCCTTAGCTCTATCGCCTGCAATGCAGAAGCCCCCTCTTTTCCTTGAGAGGGACCCATGACTGTGATAGCCTCGGTCGCAGCATGGAGGGCAGTGGGAGAGGGGTGGGTGGAGTAAGCTCGCTCCGGTGTGTTGACTCAGATGATGCCTTTTGCCCAAGTTGAGTCATCCTTACATTTTAAGCAAGGATCACTGATCCGCCGGACTGGTCGCGTCACGAGTGGGAATTGTCAGTCACAGATAACGAAAAATCGTGGAGCTTGCGCGCTGACCGCGCAGGAAGGATCACTCTATACTATCAAACTCAAGTCAGCCTGCAGGAAACCGGATCTGAGCCTCTCGGGCTTGGACCCAGTTCCTCTGTCGAAAATAGGAACTCTCTTGCTTGCCTCCGGGTGGCAAAGGAAAAAATAGGAGCTCTCTTGCTTGCCTCAGAAATGCCGGTTCCTATTCCGCGGAGTCGTACTAGGCTACAGGGACGATGTGCATGGGCGCAGTTTTAGTATATGATTGAGATCGGGTGGAAAGTTTACTATTTTGGGTACGGACCACGGACACACTGCTGGTGTATATATGACCACAGGGTCCGTGTCATAACTGCCCTCC
>Ga0115006_10001312_pt1 | contig 15295 bp, 13 predicted proteins | sample ArcOceMetagenome_3_FD_88943 | JGI IMG/M metagenome (GOLD analysis project Ga0115006, IMG submission 88943) | Marine eukaryotic phytoplankton communities from Arctic Ocean - Arctic Ocean- Svalbard ARC20M Metagenome | ecosystem: Environmental > Aquatic > Marine > Oceanic | place: Arctic Ocean...
CGATTAAAGAATTTTTAACAACAGAGATTCCTGTATTTGGAATTTGCTTAGGCCACCAGTTACTTGGTTTAGCAAGTGGCGCAACGACGGTTAAAATGAAGTTTGGTCATCACGGCGCTAACCATCCAGTGAAAGATTTTGACCGAGACGTAGTTATGATTACCTCACAAAATCATGGTTTTGCTGTAGATGAGGCCAACTTACCCGCTAACCTTAAAGTGACGCATAAGTCATTGTTTGACGACTCTTTACAAGGTATTCATCGTACTGATAAGCCTGCCTTTAGCTTTCAAGGGCATCCTGAAGCAAGCCCAGGTCCGCACGATGCTGCACCATTGTTTGATCATTTCATTGATTTAATCAATGCTTTTAAAGAAACCAAATAGACTCACAAGACAAGAGAGAAAGACAACCATGGCAAAAAGAACTGATTTAAAAAGTATCTTGATCTTAGGCGCAGGCCCAATCGTAATTGGCCAAGCCTGTGAGTTTGATTACTCAGGTGCGCAAGCTTGTAAGGCATTACGTGAAGAAGGTTACCGAGTTATTCTAGTAAACTCTAACCCAGCTACTATCATGACAGACCCTGATATGGCTGATGCTACTTATATTGAACCCATCCATTGGGAAGTTGTACGTAAAATTATTGAAAAAGAACGTCCTTGTGCGGTACTACCGACAATGGGTGGTCAAACAGCATTAAACTGTGCACTAGAGCTAGAAGCTAAAGGTGTTTTAAAAGAGTTTAATGTAGAGATGATTGGTGCAACGGCTGATGCTATTGATAAAGCAGAAAACCGTAAGCGTTTTGACAAAGCAATGAAAAATATTGGCTTAGAATGTCCACGTGCTGAAATTGTTCACTCTATTGAAGAAGCAAAAGATACCGTAACACGTATAGGTTTTCCTTGTATTATTCGTCCGTCGTTTACCATGGGTGGAACCGGTGGTGGTATTGCTTATAATCAGGAAGAGTATGAAGAAATTTGTACTCGTGGTTTAGATCTATCACCTACTTCTGAATTATTGGTTGATGAATCATTAATTGGTTGGAAAGAATATGAGATGGAAGTGGTTCGAGACAAAAATGATAACTGTATCATTATCTGTTCAATCGAAAACTTTGATCCTATGGGGATTCATACCGGTGACTCAATCACTGTTGCTCCGGCACAAACGTTAACGGATAAAGAATATCAAATCATGCGTAATGCCTCATTAGCGGTATTACGTGAAATTGGTGTTGAAACAGGTGGTTCTAATGTACAGTTTGGTATCTGCCCAGATACTGGCCGTATGGTTATCATTGAAATGAATCCACGTGTATCTCGCTCATCTGCACTTGCTTCAAAAGCAACAGGTTTCCCGATTGCTAAAATTGCAGCAAAATTAGCCGTAGGTTATACCTTAGATGAATTATCAAATGATATTACGGGTGGCAAAACACCTGCCTCATTTGAGCCAACAATTGATTATGTTGTGACTAAGATCCCACGTTTTAATTTTGAAAAGTTTGCAGGCTCAGAAGATCGTTTAACAACACAAATGAAATCTGTTGGCGAAGTAATGGCGATAGGCCGTAATCAACAAGAATCAATGCAAAAAGCGCTGCGTGGCCTCGAAGTTGGAGTGAATGGTTTTGACCCCATTGTTGATGTAACACAACCTGGTGCAAAAACTAAAATAATGCATGAACTCCAAGAAGCAGGTGCCGATCGTATTTGGTATGTTGCAGATGCTTTCCGTCTTGGTTTAACAATTGAAGATATATTCAGAGCAACTAAAATTGACCGTTGGTTCTTAGTACAAATTGAAGATATTATCAAAGAAGAAGCAAACGTTGCTGAAGGTGGCTTAAAAGTATTAACATCCGATTATTTACGTAAACTTAAGCGTAAAGGTTTTGCTGACTCACGTTTAGCAGCACTTATTGGTGTAAGCGAAGCTGAAGTTCGTAAAAAACGTCATGCTGCCGATATTTATCCTGTGTATAAACGTGTTGATACCTGTGCGGCTGAATTTAGTTCAGATACTGCTTACATGTACTCTACATACGATGAAGAATGTGAAGCCAGCCCAACTGACAATGATAAAATTATGATTTTAGGTGGTGGGCCTAATCGTATTGGTCAAGGTATAGAATTTGACTATTGTTGTGTTCATGCCGCTTTAGCACTGCGCGAAGATGGTTATGAAACTATTATGGTTAACTGTAATCCTGAGACAGTTTCAACTGATTATGATACCTCAGATAGACTCTACTTTGAGTCAATCACTTTTGAAGATGTGCTAGAGATTGTTCGTGTTGAAAAGCCTAAAGGCGTTATTGTTCAATACGGTGGCCAAACGCCGCTCAAATTAGCTCGTGCCTTAGAAGCCGCTGGTGTGCCAATTATTGGTACCTCACCTGATGCCATTGACCGTGCAGAAGATAGAGAACGTTTCCAGCAAGCGGTTGACCGTTTAGGCTTATTGCAACCAGAAAATGCTACAGTTACTTCACTAGACGAAGCAATGGCGAAAGCTGAAAGTATTGGCTTCCCACTTGTTGTTCGCCCATCCTATGTACTTGGTGGTCGCGCAATGGAAATTGTTTACGATCTAGAAGATTTGCGTCGTTATATGACAGAAGCTGTTAGTGTATCGAATGATTCACCAGTATTACTTGATCATTTCCTAGATGACGCGATTGAAGTCGACATTGATGTTATTTGTGACGGTACAGATGTTGTTGTTGGTGGTATTATGCAGCATATTGAACAAGCGGGTGTTCATTCAGGCGACTCTGCCTGTTCACTGCCTGCCTATAGCTTAAGCCAAGAAGTTCAAGATGTAATGCGTAAACAAGTGACTGATTTAGCGTTTGAGCTTGGTGTTATTGGGTTAATGAATACGCAAATGGCAGTTAAAGATGGTGACGTTTACTTAATTGAAGTAAATCCTCGCGCAGCGCGAACTGTTCCATTTGTTTCAAAAGCGACTTCAGTACCACTCGCTAAAGTGGGTGCCCGGGTTATGGCAGGTAAGTCTCTGAAAGAACAAGGTATTATTAAGGAAATTATACCTGAGTACTTTTCTGTCAAAGAAGTCGTTATTCCATTTAATAAATTTCACGGTAGTGATCCATTGGTTGGGCCAGAAATGCGCTCAACAGGCGAAGTAATGGGCGTGGGTGATACGTTTGAAGAGGCCTATGCTAAAGCAAATTTAGGTGCAGGTGTCTCAGTACCTAAAACTGGTCGTGCGCTAATTTCTGTTCGTGATAGTGATAAAAAACGTGTACTTGAATTAGCTAAAATTATGGTTGATTTAGGTTACGAGCTAGATGCCACTCACGGTACTGAAGTTATCCTTCGTGAAGCCGGGGTTCCTGTTCGTCGTGTCAATAAAGTCCATGAAGGTCGCCCACATATTCTCGATAGAATAAAGAATGAAGAGTACAGCTACATTATTAATACAACAGAGGGTCGAAAAGCTATTGAAGATTCAAAAGTCTTACGTGGAGGAGCCTTACGTTATAAGGTAGCTTATACTACTACCTTAAATGCTGCTTTTGCGAGTTGTATGGCTCATGCCGCTGACGAAATGAGTATTGTTCGCTCTGTACAAGAGCTACACAATAGATTATAACCATTACATATGCTTTTATGTTGTTAAATATTTGAACTGAAATAAATAGTTAAGGGTGATATCAATGTTACTAAGCTGATATTGCCTTTATTATTAGGATGAAAAGATAATAACTATGACTAAATACCCCATGACCCTGCGCGGTGCTGAACAACTTCAAACCGAGCTTAAAATGTTAAAAACAGAAAAACGACCACGCATTGTAAAAGATATTGCCGATGCCCGTGAACATGGTGATTTAAAAGAAAATGCCGAATATCATGCAGCAAAAGAAGAACAAGGCTTTTGTGAAGGACGTATTCAAGATATCGAAGGTAGACTTTGTAATGCCCAAGTTATTGACGTTACAACAATAACTAATCACGGTAAGGTTATCTTTGGTACAACGGTAACGTTACTCAACATAGATACTGAAGTTGAAGTCACTTATCAGATTGTTGGTGACGATGAAGCTGACTTTAAAACAGGGCGTATTTCCTTGAATTCTCCAATCGCTCGTGGCTTAATTGGTAAAGAGGTTGACAGTGAGATAGAAATTACCACGCCAGGCGGTATCGTAGAATATGAAATTGTTGCAGTAGAGCACATATAACATTAAGTCAGTTTTCTACTAATTGTAGTGTATTGATAAAGCTATACAGTTGTAAGCCTCAAACTTTGTTTGGGGCTTTTTTGTCTTCGTAATAAAAATATAACGTGAATGAGTTGATGTAAGTAGGCAATAAACGTTGTAAAAAAAATCTATCTACATTACTCTTTAGTGATATCAAAATGATATCACTAAAGGTTTTAAATGGAGTTTATATGAATGATAAAGTAGGTTTTTCAATTAATGGTTATATTGTTTTTACTATTTCTTTAATTTCTGGAGTATTTGTACTGAGGCAATCAGCTATGGGAGATATTAATCTTTTAACCATTTTAGTCGCGCTACCAACATTACTTTCTATAACTGGATTTTTTATAGTACAACCCAATCAAGCAAAAGTGATGACCTTTTTTGGTAGCTACGTTGGTACGGTTAAGATTGATGGATTGCGCTGGACTATTCCGCTATTTTCGAAAAAAAATATCTCGCTAAGAATACGAAATTTTGAATCCAATCAAATGAAGGTAAATGACAACCACGGTAACCCCATTGAAATTGCAACTGTTGTGGTTTGGTCTGTTGAAGACACTGCAGAAGCTGTCTTTGAAGTTGATGATTACATTAACTTTGTTAATATTCAAAGTGAATCAGCATTACGTAATTTGGCGACTAGCTACCCTTATGATCAGCATGATGGAAATAACGTTGCGTTAAGAAGTCACCCACAAGAGGTTTCACTAGCCCTTAAAGGTGAAATTCAACAACGTCTTCAAAAAGCTGGTGTTAAAGTTCACGAAGCACGTATAAGTCACTTGGCCTATGCTCCCGAAATTGCTAACGCCATGTTACAAAGGCAACAAGCTTCAGCAATTATTGCGGCGAGAAGTCAAATTGTTGATGGAGCCGTCGGTATGGTTGAAATGGCCTTGAAACAACTATCAGATAAAGATATTGTAGAACTGGATGAAGAGCGTAAAGCGACAATGGTAAGTAATTTATTGGTAGTTTTGTGTAGCGACAAAAGTACGCAACCCGTTGTGAATACAGGTAGTCTTTATTAACGCTAGCAGTAATTAGGAACCAGCATGGCAGCTAAAAAGAGCTTTCCATTAAGAATTAATCCTGAGGTATTAGCGGCTGTTCAACGTTGGTCAGATGATGAGCTGCGTAGCGTTAATGCCCAAATTGAGTATGTGTTGAGAAAAGCGTTACTAGATGCTGGTCGGGTTAAATTAACCCAGAAAGTTGTTACTATTGTAGAAGACGTTGAAGCAGAGGATGGTTCTAAAGGTATCGAATAATGTAACTGTTATAAGTAAAAATGACAGTTTTGTAGCTGTCATTGTTATTAATTAACGATTAGCAAGAGCATTAAATTTTAGGTATTCTAACTTTTTGCTCAATACTTTCACGATATATCACTAATGTTTTACCAATCACTTGTACTTTAGTTGCCTTAGTTTCACGACAAATTGCATCAACAATCAAGCCTTTAGTTTCTCTGTCATCTGTTGGGATTTTAACCTTGATTAATTCATGATGATTTAAAGCGTAGTCGATTTCTGCTACAACCGCTTCCGTTAAACCATTATTACCCAACAAAACTACGGGTTTAAGTGGGTGTGCAACACCTTTTAAGTATTGAATTTGTTTTTTGTTTAAGCTCATGACTGAATTTCATTTTATAGAATAATATATTAATTATATTTTACCTTTAACTTAACCTTATTACCAAACCTATTAATATTTTTCATGTACGTTTATAAATAGTCTGCTTTATAAGCAAGAATAATAGTAGAATAAGTATAATCATAGTAGTGGTTTAAAAACGAGAAGAAAATGAGCGGGACAAAGAAAAAGCCGGCGAATAAAAAGCACAAAGCAAGCAGTCAACGCTGGTTAGATGAACATTTTGATGACGAATATGTAAAAAAAGCACAGCGCTTAGGTCTTCGTTCGCGAGCTGTGTTTAAATTAGAAGAAATTAATGTAAAAGATAAATTAATTAAACCGGGTATGAAAGTTGTTGATTTAGGGGCTGCACCAGGTGGTTGGTCAGAATACGCAGTCAAAGTGGTTGGCGACAAAGGCCAAGTTATTGCTTGTGATATTTTACCCATGGACGCGATTACTGGTGTAGATTTTCTCGAAGGTGATTTTAGAGAAGAGGCGGTACTTGATGCCTTGCTAACACGTATTAATGGTAAAAATATTGATGTAGTTATGTCAGATATGGCTGCCAACATGACGGGTAACGAAAGTGCTGATTCAGCGCGTAGTATGTATCTTATAGAACTGGCTCTTGATATGTGTAACCAGGTATTAAAACCCAATGGTGCTTTTGTTGTTAAAGTATTTCAAGGGGCAGGTTTTGAAGAGTACATGAAAGCAACGCGCAGCTTGTTCAAGGTAGTAAAAACACGTAAACCTGAATCATCTAGAGCGCGCTCTAGAGAAGTTTATTTGGTCGCTACTGGCTACAAAGGTTGAGTATAGAAACTATTAAAGTTGTAACCAGTTGTTACACTCTACCAAAGTTAAATAGCGATAGAGCTTGAATTGTAGTAAATTAGTCACCATACATTATAGTAATTGTATTCTTACTCAAATAGTAAATATCACATGAGGTCATTAAGTTGAGCGATATGGCAAAAAATCTTATTTTATGGTTAGTTATTGCGGTTGTTTTGATGAGCGTATTTCAGAGTTTTACTCCTAATACTTCAGAAAATCAGCAAATAGATTACACCCGTTTCATCAAGGATGTCCGACAGGGGCAAATTAGTGATGCAAGCGTTGACCGAAATGGCGTTATTACAGGTGAAAAACGTAGTGGTGAACCTTACAAAACGGTAATTCCTGGCGGCTATGATCGTGACTTAATTAATGATTTAGTCAAACAGGGGGTTCGTGCTGAAGGAAAACTACCTGAAGAAACGAGCTTTTTAACCACTATATTTGTGTCATGGTTCCCCATGATATTATTGATTGGTGTATGGATATTTTTCATGCGTCAAATGCAAGGTGGTGGCGGCAAAGGTGCTATGTCCTTTGGTAAATCAAAAGCACGCCAGTTAAGTGAAGAACAAATCAAAACTACCTTTGCTGACGTAGCAGGTTGTGATGAAGCTAAAGAAGATGTTGCTGAACTAGTAGATTATCTTAAAGAACCAACGCGCTTTCAAAAACTTGGTGGTCGAATTCCTTCAGGTATTTTACTAGTTGGTCAGCCAGGTACCGGTAAAACTTTACTCGCTAAAGCTATTGCTGGTGAAGCTAAAGTGCCATTCTTTACTATTTCTGGGTCAGATTTTGTCGAAATGTTTGTTGGTGTTGGTGCATCGCGAGTTCGTGATATGTTTGAACAAGCAAAGAAAGCTGCACCTTGTATTATTTTTATTGATGAAATAGATGCGGTAGGTCGTCAACGTGGTGCAGGTATGGGTGGTGGTCATGATGAACGTGAGCAAACACTAAACCAAATGCTAGTTGAAATGGACGGCTTTGAAGGTAATGAAGGTGTTATTGTTATTGCGGCAACTAACCGCCCTGACGTATTAGATCCGGCATTACTTCGTCCTGGTAGATTTGATCGCCAGGTAACTGTTGGTTTACCCGATATTCGTGGTCGTGAACAAATTCTTAAAGTACACATGCGTAAAGTTCCTTTAGGTGATGACGTGAAAGCTGATGTTATCGCTCGTGGTACTCCTGGATTCTCAGGTGCTGACTTAGCCAACCTAGTTAATGAAGCAGCTTTGTGTGCTGCCCGTACATCTAGACGTCTTGTGAGTATGCTAGAGTTTGATGCCGCCAAAGACAAGATAATGATGGGTTCAGAACGTAAGTCAATGGTTATGAGTGAGTCTGAAAAAGAAATGACGGCTTACCATGAAGCGGGTCATGCTATTATCGGTCGATTAGTTCCTGACCATGATCCTGTTTATAAAGTCAGTATTATCCCTCGTGGAAGAGCACTGGGTGTAACGATGTACTTACCTGAACAAGACCGATTTAGTCATTCCAAACAACACCTTGAAAGTAATATTTCATCTCTGTACGGGGGGCGTATTGCCGAAGAGGTTATTTACGGCAGTGACAAAGTTTCAACTGGTGCTTCCAATGATATAGAGCGAGCAACTAATATAGCACGTAAAATGGTTACTCAATGGGGCCTATCTGAAAAAATGGGACCTATGCTATTTGCTGAAGAAGAAGGTGAAGTATTTCTTGGGCGTACTTCGTCTAAATCACTTCATATGTCTGATGAAACTGCTAAACTGATTGATGAAGAAATTAAAGCTGTTGTAAACCGAAATTATCAACGTGCTGAAAACTTAATTAAAGAAAATATGGATGTACTTCATGCCATGAAAGATTGTTTAATGAAGTATGAGACTATTGATGCGTTACAAATCGATGATTTGATGGCTAGAACCACTGTTCGTCCGCCAGCTGGTTGGGATAATAAAGGTAATTCAAATTCGAAATCTGATAACAACAATACTGATGCTAGCCAGTCAAATGAAAATAAAAAGGTAGATACTACTGAAGATTCAACGCCAAACATTGAACCTGATACAAGTAACCCAAGTGGTGATTCTTCTACTAGTTAATATTATTTATTAGAAATAAAACCTCGATATTCTTCTGAATAACGAGGTTTTTTATTTTTTAAAGTATAGTTTTTAACTGAATTATAACTTCCTGTAAATTAGTTTTATTAACTTAAATCAAATTATTTAGGTATGAGCAAAATATAACTTATGACAACAAATATATTAACAGATGTGGAGTCTTCGTCTCCGTTAGTTATGGGTATTTTAAATGTAACTCCTGACTCCTTCTCTGATGGTGGGAAATATTCAACCTATAAGCATGCTTTCCTACAAGCCGAAAAAATGATTGAAGAAGGTGTTGATATTATTGATATTGGTGGTGAATCAACAAAGCCAGGTGCAAAAGCTGTTTGTGAAAATGATGAAATTGAACGTGTTATTCCGTTGCTTAGTGCAATCAAGGAAAAATTTGCCATTAAAGTATCTATTGATACTAGCAAAGCAGAAGTAATGCGGCAGGCTATACAACATGGTGCTGACTTAATTAATGATGTCAGAGCGCTTCAAAATAAAGGGTGTTTAGAGGTATTAGCTCAAAGTGATCTACCTATTTGTTTAATGCATATGCAAGGTTTACCAAAAACAATGCAAGACAATCCAACATATGACAATATCATTGGTGATATCAAAAGATTTTTTATTCAGCGTATAACCGCTTGTGAAAAGGTAGGTATTAATCGCTCACGTTTAATTTTAGATCCTGGTTTTGGTTTTGGTAAAACCTTAATGCAAAATTATCAACTATTGGCGCAACTAGAGAAATTTAATGATTTAGGTTTACCCTTGTTATCCGGTACCTCTCGAAAATCAATGATAGGTGACTTGTTGTCACGAAATGTTGATGAACGCCTTGCAGGTAGCTTAGCAACGGCTATAATATCTGCCCAGAAAAAAGTAAATATTATTCGTGTGCATGATGTAAAAGAAACGGTCGATGTACTCAAGGTTTTGAAAATGACAGCTAATTATCAATAAAACTAATTCGCTGTTTAATAGTTACTATTATTGTATCAATTAGATCCTCTACTTCATTATAAAACTAATGGAAAGAGCGATAATTTCAAGGGAACACAATGTCAGAAAGAAAATATTTTGGAACAGATGGTATTCGAGGTTTAGTTGGGCAATACCCAATTACCCCTAACTTTGTGATGAAGCTTGGTTTTGCCGCGGGTAAAATTTTAGCTGGCCAAGGCACCAAAAAAGTACTTATTGGTAAAGATACTAGGATCTCAGGCTACATGCTCGAATCCGCATTAGAAGCTGGTTTTTCTGCAGCCGGTATCGATGTTGGCTTACTTGGTCCAATGCCTACGCCTGGTATAGCTTATTTAACCAAAACATTTAGGGCACAAGCGGGTATCGTTATTAGTGCTTCGCATAACCCTTTTTATGACAATGGTATTAAATTTTTCTCTCAATCCGGAGAAAAGCTTCCCGACAGTGTTGAATTGGCTATTGAAGCTGAACTTGACAAAGAAATGAGTTGTGTCGAATCAGCGCAATTAGGCAAAGCCAGTCGAATTAATGATGCTGCAGGCCGCTATATTGAATTTTGTAAAAGTAATTTTCCAAGTAAGTTATCGTTAAATGGTTTAACTATTGTGGTCGATTGTGCTCACGGTGCAACTTATCACATTGCCCCTAATGTATTTCGTGAATTAGGTGCTAAGGTCATCGAATTAGGTACAAACCCTAATGGTACAAATATTAATGATGGTTGTGGCGCTACCGATATGGCTGCAATCAGTAAAGCGGTAGTTGACCATAACGCTGATTTAGGTATTGCTCTTGATGGTGATGGTGATCGACTTATGATGGTTGATCACACAGGGTATATTATTGATGGAGATGAGATTATTTATGTTATTGCCTGTAATGATTTAAAAACAGGTAGGAAAAATGGTGGTGTTGTTGGTACACTCATGAGTAATATGGGTTTAGAGCTAGCATTAAAAGCGCTAGATATAGAATTTGTTCGAAGTAATGTTGGCGATCGTTATGTCATGGAGCTGCTAAAAAATAAAGGTTGGCAACTGGGTGCAGAAAACTCTGGTCATGTTATTAATCTCAATCATACTTCTACTGGAGACGGCATTATTGCTGCCTTAAATGTTCTCACTGCTATTAGTAAACAACAAAAATCATTATTTGAATTACGACAAGGTTTGACTATGCTACCTCAGCTTTTAGTTAATGTGCGTTTTTCGGGTATTAATAATCCATTAGAAGATAGTTCAGTACTTGCTGCCGTTGATGAAGTTAATGAAATACTAACGGGAAGAGGTCGGGTCTTATTACGTAAATCAGGAACAGAGCCACTTATAAGAGTCATGGTGGAGGGGCCAAATAAAGATGAGGTTGCATTGTTGGCTAACAAAATAGCAGAATTAGTTAAACTTGTTGAATAACATTTATCAAAGATTATTTTATATAGTTTTATAAAAGTGTATGGCTATAAATGAGTGTAACCTTTTTCCTTTTGATTTTTTTGATACTTGTCGTATTTTATAAAACTACAAAAAAGTATAAAAAAACCACAACCAGTAAAAGATAAGCGTTAAGTGCTTGTATCTTTTGCTGAGGTTAGTTACTATCTCGCGGCTTAATTTAAGTAATAGTTCATTTAGTTATTGCCTATAGTCATGAGATACAACCCTAAGCTAGGAGGTATGTATGACCAGACAAATTATTGTAGCCGCTAATTGGAAAATGAACGGTGACTTAGCCTTAATTGATACTATGGTCTCAAGCTTAAAAGATGTTAAAATCTCGCCAGCTACAGAGGTAATTATTTGTCCTAGTTTCCCTTACTTAGCTTTGCTTAAAAATAAAATAGCGGAAACTAAATTAAATTTTGTGCTTAACGTTGGAGCGCAAAATGTTAATGAAAATACCAGTGGCGCCTTTACTGGTGAAATGTCTACAGCAATGTTACAAGATTTAGTAATAAATTATGTAATAGTAGGGCACTCTGAACGTAGAAGTCTTTACAACGAAACTTCTACTTTAATTGCCAATAAAGTAATTGCTAGCTTAAAAGCTGGAATAACACCAATATTATGTATTGGTGAAAGTGAAGAAGAAAGAATAGCCGAGAAAACTCAGGCTGTTTTATATTCTCAGCTTAAACCTGTTATTGAACAGGTTGGTATAGATAAATTTATTGATGTTGTAATCGCTTATGAGCCAGTTTGGGCCATAGGAACAGGGAAAACAGCATCAAGTGCGGTGGCACAAGAAACACATCAACTTATTCGTCATTATATCTCTCAACAGAGTGAGTATGTGGCGTCTAAAGTATCGATACTCTACGGTGGCAGTGTTAACGCAGTCAACTGTAAAGAATTATTCGCACAAGCTGATATAGACGGTGGTTTAATCGGTGGTGCTAGTTTACAAGCTGAGCAGTTTAAAATTATTTGCGCTGCAGCGAGAGGAAAATAGACATGTTGTATCAAGTATTAATTATCGCCTATGTATTGATCGCTTTAGCACTTATTGGTTTAGTGCTAATCCAACAAGGTAAGGGTGCCGATATGGGCGCTTCTTTTGGTGCGGGTTCATCTGCAACGGTTTTTGGCTCGGGTGGTTCAGGTAACTTTCTAACCTCCGCTACAACCTATTTAGCCATAGCCTTTTTTGCTATTAGTCTAGTTTTAGGTAATTTAACAGCCAATAGAACGAAATCTGTCGATGAGTGGAATAATCTAGCTATTCCAGAAGAGCAAGCTGTTGACGCAATTCCAACAGAGAGTATGGAAGCAAGGACACTACCAGCAGTTATTAATAGCGATGTACCATCTTCTGATGAATCATCTAAAAGTAATGATGAAAGTAATATTCCAGATTAATATTTTAGCTAACTACCCTCATTGTTAGCAATATATAATTAAAAGTAAATGTAGTTTAGTATTATGCGGTTGTGGCGGAATTGGTAGACGCGCCAGCTTGAGGGGCTGGTGACTTAGGTCGTGGGGGTTCAAGTCCCCCCAACCGCACCACTAAACTTATAAAAGTAGACATTTAAAGGCTAATTCTTTCAAATTGGCTTTTTTTTCCATACAGTTGTCTATTATTGATTGCTAATTATTCCTAATAACCTTGGTAATCACGATAATTATTTGCCTAGAATGCACTTCGATATGTCTCTATTTTTAATCTAATATATCACTTAATTATTTAACTCTAAATATCCAGCAGACTATAAATCAATTCACTGAATCTTCTATTACTTTGATGTCCTGATTTAGTTGTGCAAAACCTATTTACCAAAAAAGCAATAGTGCAACGCGAAACGAAGCCAATTATTTTTATTCTATTTAAAGTTTGCTATACATTTTTAGGTGCAAACATAATTATTGCCATACCTAGAATAGCGACAAAACCACCAATAAGATCCCACATAGTTGGCTTTACACCATCAACCATCCAAAGCCATAATAAAGCTACAAATATGTATACGCCACCATATGCAGCGTAAACTCGACCAGTTGCAGTAGGGTGAAGAGTCAGTAACCATGCAAAGAGGGTTAGACTCAGCGCAGCAGGAATTAATATCAGTATACTTTTATCTTGTTTAAGCCAGAGATAAGGTAAATAGCACCCTATAATTTCCGCTATTGCTGTTATACCAAAAAGAGCGATAGTCTTAAGTTCAAACATAAAACACCTTAAACGTATATCCAATTATTCAAAAGAATACTTCCTTTATTCATATGCAGAAATTTACTTTTGAAGTTCTTAAATTTAATTAGAATAGCGTATTCCAATAATTGAATCAATTAGTTAAAAACAACTAGTCATTGTTTTATTTAACATATTTGAAGTCATTTTTCTCACTTTTTAAAGCAGAGAATAACGGTCTCAATTTTTTATAAATTTCTTTATAAAAAATTTTAAGCATAATAAAATTGTTTAATTGCATTATAAAATAGTAGGATTATTAAGTCATAGAGTTATTATTTTAAATAAACGATTACGCTATTAAATTCCTTTATTCAGTTATGGTCCTATAAAAAATGAAATCTGACTATGAGACGTTAATCATAAGAGCTTGTATAAAAACTGTATTGACCAGTAGTTAATTATTTTCAGCTGACGTTTAACTTACCTTTAAACTTAAATCCTGTGATAATACATCCAAGTACTGTTACCTAATATTATTGAATAAAGGCAAAAAAATTCAACATGGCTGTAAAATCATCAACGCCTAATCATCACGTCTTACATGACACTTACCAAACGCAAGGTTACTTTGTTCTTAAACAGTATTTTACTGAGCAAGAGTTAGTAGCTTTGCGAACAGTAATATTGAGGTTTCATCATACATGGCAGCAAGATAATCGCGAATTTTATGAGCAGACTGCTTTTAATTCATCTTTAATAACAGGTAGCCGTTATCTTGATGAAAATGATAGGCTTGCGCTGTTTAACTTTATTAGTTCAGCTAAATTAATGTCACTGGTTAATGCCATTATAGAGACCCGTCCCGCGTTTATGAATACGCAGTTGTTTTTTAACCCAGTTAACCCTGAATTAACTGATTTTTGGCACCGAGATTGTCAGTACGATCATGATATTGAAGTTCAAAAAAAAGTCATTCATGAAACACAAGTTGTACATTTGCGTGTACCTTTATTTGATGAGTTGGGTATTGAATTGGTTCCTGGTACACATAAACGGTGGGATACTGAAGAAGAGTTTAATGTTCGATACGAGAAGAATGGTAAAAAAAGTTATGAAGGCCTTTCTCAAGGTAAAACAATTCAATTAAACACCGGTGATTTACTGGTATTTTCAGCAGATATGCTGCATCGCGGCTTGTATGGGTTAGATCGGTTAGCACTAGATATTTTAGTGTTTGATTCTCGTGGCGACTTTGTGGATTATGTTGATCCTGATTGTTTACCTACTGCTAATATGCTCAAAAAAGTAACAGAACCCTCGCTATTCCTAAACACTCTTCGCCTAAAGGCTGGTGCACATAAGTAGTACTATATTTGATTCTAGTTCACTTTTAATGACTCACCATTACGTCAAATCATTTATTTAAAATGTATGTTTTTGTATTGTGTAATGCTTTTTCAATAAAGCTTCATAGGTATAAAGCGTTAACGTAAGTAAACCAGTTGTTTACTATTTTTAATCTAATATAAGCTCTTTTACTTTATAAAAAATATAGTCTCTTCGTACAAATGTCACAATACCGTCTCAAAAATGTCATTTTTTTTTGTTTATATACGGGCAATCATTATTTAATTAAACAAAGGTAAAACAATGACATTTGAAAAATCAATCATAGCTCTTCTACTCATAAGTAGCCTCTCGGCTTGTTCACTTGACGGCGATGACGGTGAAGCAGGAATTAATGGCACTAACGGTGTCGATGGTACTAACGGAGTCAATGGTGTTGATGGGCAAAATGGCCAATCGGCAACAAATTCATTAGCGATAA
>Ga0115006_10001313_pt1 | contig 15290 bp, 13 predicted proteins | sample ArcOceMetagenome_3_FD_88943 | JGI IMG/M metagenome (GOLD analysis project Ga0115006, IMG submission 88943) | Marine eukaryotic phytoplankton communities from Arctic Ocean - Arctic Ocean- Svalbard ARC20M Metagenome | ecosystem: Environmental > Aquatic > Marine > Oceanic | place: Arctic Ocean...
GAGGCATCAGGGCTGCGTCCGGGACGGGTCCGGACCATATCCAACCGTTGGTTGCGTCAGAATTTCAATGGGGTGATCACTAACGCCCTTTGGGTGATAATACCGTGTTAAACTGGTAGTGCGTTCCCAGGAAACCATATCACAAGATACATACCCGCCGCAGCGTCAGCCGCCGAGGCCGCGGCAGCTGGCTTTGAAGCAAGCACGCCTACGCCTCCGGCTCGAGCAGCAGCCACGCGTGCTCGTCCTCGCCGCCATACTCGATCAGCTGCAGCACCGTCGCCACCTCCTCGTCGTCCACGATGAAGAGCATGCGCAGCCTGCTCTCGCCACGCCAACAACCGCAGGCGTCGCCACGGCTGCCAGGCGGCGGCGCGACGCCACGAGGCGCCGGCGGCACGCTGGCTCCAGATGGCAGTTTTGTATGCCCGCAGGGCGTGCTGACCCCGGAAGAGGTCGTCTTGGCCCGCGCCAACTTTCGGGAGTTCGACGTCGACGGTACCGCACGCCAAGCGGCTCCTTGCCGACGGCGCCTGCGCCTGCTGAGCCCCACCCACCGCCGCGGCAGGTGACGGCCTCATCTCGCACCAGGACTTTGTGACGGCGATGACGCGGCACGACTCCGGCTGGGTCGCGCCCGATCGGCGCGCGCAGCTCGACGCCATGTACGCCGCCGTGGACCTGGACGGCGACGGCAGGGTCGACTTTGCCGACTTTGCCGTCATGCGTGTCCGCAAGAAGAAGAACATCGCGACGCCGCGATCCGGCAGCATCCCCACGTTTCGCGCGCAGCCTGGTGCGGCGCCGCAGCCGTCGTCGGCGGCGATCGCGGCCGCGCTCGCTGCGCAGGCGCGTGTCGCCTCCGTGCCGCCTGGCACCTACGGCGCACCGCTGCAGCCCGCGGGCGTACCGCACCCGCACTACGGCGCACCCCACCCGCAGCCGCCGCAGCCCGTGCTGCCTCTCGGCGGCACCGCCATGGGTGGGCTCGCTGCGCACCTGGCGGGCATGCAGTCCGCGCGCGGGGGCGGCGGGATGGGCCACCTCGCCGAGCCGTCGGCCGAACTTTCGCCCCGCGCCAGCTTCCTACCGGCGCTCGTTCAGGCCTACTACAGGCTCACCCCGAACGGCGACGGGTGGCTGCCGTCCGCAGAGCTGCAGGAGCTGCTCTGCGCGGTGGCCCACACCTGCGCGATGCCACTCGCGCCGGCGCAGGCGGCCGACCTGTGCGGGCAGGTGCGCCGACCGCTCCCACCGCGCCGTCGGCAGACCACACGCCCTCGTCCAGGCTCGTCTCAATGGGCCCACGCGTGTGGCAGGCCGACGAGCGGGGCGACGGGTGGATCAACTTGCACCAGCTCCTGGCCATGCGCTCGGTCACGCTGTACTTTGACCGACTGCAAGCGCGACAAGGCGGACCGCCGCCCACGCCGCTGCAGATGGGCGCGCCCGCGTCGCATGCTGGAGTGCGCTCGCCGCGAGAGCTCGGGCCGGTGTCGCCACGAGCCCAGATCGAGCGGATCCTCGCAGACGCCGACTCGCAGGCGCAGCAGGCCCGGGCCGCTCTGGATGAACTCGCGCGGCGCGAGCAAGAAGAGGTGGAGGCAGGTGGCAAGACGCAGGCAGAGCTTGAGGCGGCCATCTCGCGCGAAGCGCGCTCCGAGGCGGCGGCGACGGCACGGCTGGCGCGGGAGGGCGAGGATCGCGCCCGGTGGGAGGCGGAGCTGCAGGAGCGGATCACGCGCACGCTGCAGGCAACGGTGCAGCAGCAGCTGCAGGAGCTCAAGGGAGAGGAGCCGCCGGCTGCTGCGGCGGGTGCCAAGCAGGAGGCGCTCGAGAAGCTCGAGGCGGAGCACTCGGAGGCAGTGTCCCATCTTCAGGATCAGCACCAGCACGAGACGGCCACTCTCTACGCCGAGCTGGATGCACTGCGCGAGCAGCTGCACATGAACGCTGCGAGTGTGGCGGAGGCGGAGGCGGAGGCGGACGTGCGCGTGGCCACTCAGCAGGCGCGACACGAGGAGGAACTGCGCGAGCTGCACAGGAAGGTTTCGCAGGCAGATGGCGAGCTGACGGCGCGGCGCGCTGCCGAGACGCGCGCGAAGCTCGAGCTGCGCTCGCGACGCGACGGCGACGGCGGCAAGGTGGCGGCGGACGAGCGCGCGGCGAGGGCGCGCGAGTTCCAAGACGCCATCGGGCTCTCGCCCCGCGGCGAGCCCAGAACCCCACGCCGCACGGTGGCCGACGGCGCACACGTGGCGCCGCTGTCCATGGCGCCGCTGGGCAGCACACCCGTGGCGCCGCCCGCGACGACTCCAGGCGTGGGCGCCAAGCCCGTGGCACCGCTCAGCGGCACGCGGACGGAGGACGGCGCAGATGGCGTGCGGTGCACGCCAAGCCGGTATGACGACATGACGCCCCGCTCGGGCGCACGCGCGGCGCAGCGCGATGCAATCTCTGCGATCGAGGAGCAGGTCATGGACAGCGAGCAGGACTGGACGCCGCGCGGGCCCCTCGCGACGGGCACGCCGGCTGCAGTGTCGCCCGCTGCTGAGGAGTCCACTGCGCGTGTTCGCGCCCTCCCCTTCCCCAGCTCGAGGCAGGCGGAGAAGACTGCGCTCCGGTCCGAGCTGCAGCAAGCCAAGCAAGAGCTCAAGCAGGCGCGGGCGCGCTCCCCTGTGGCGGATCTGACGCAGCTGCAGGCGGACGCGCGGAGCGCGGCGCGCGACTCGGCAGCACGGAGCACCGAGGCGCGCGAGGCGCTTGCACGCGGCGACCTCAACCTGGCGACCAAGCTGGCCAAGCAGGCCGAGGCCGATTCCACGCTGGCGCGGCAGAAGCGGCGCGAAGCGGAGGCTCTCAACCTGAAGATGCAGCGCGAGCGTGCCCAAAACCCTCCACCGACTGCCGCGTCTCGGCTGCACAAGACCGAGGCCGGTTTGTGCTCCGACGCCGACACAGGCATCGAGCCGCAGGCAAGTCCACGCCTCGCGGTGCCGATGGCCTCCGCTCAGTCCGCCGTCCCTGCGCTGCAGCTGGCGGGCATCGCGGGCAACGGTGCAGCACGTGCACCTGAGCTCAAGCAAAAGCCAAAACCAAGCGCCCGCTTTGGATTCGGCAAGCGGCGCAGCGCTGACGACCTGATGACTGCGGAGCAACGCATCTGAGGCTGTGGACGGACATAAAAGTACCTCTCCGCGCAGTGCAGCGCGCCGAATTATTCCGTGGAGACGGATGGCACAGAAGGCATGGACAAACGAACGACGAGTGTGATGAACACGATGTCGTCGTTGATCGTTGTCGCGAGCGTCTCGTGTATTGTGTCGTTTTCACGGCGCGCTTGTTTTCCGTGTCGATATGCGTTGCGAAGTGCGAAGAAAACGCTGAAAAAAGGAGGAAATTTGTGCGTGGCACGTAGCTTAGATAAGATGAAGATAGCTCACAGTGAGCTGGTGTGCACCTATTCGGTGAGCCACGCTCGTGCCTATTCCAGTGGCTCGCGTCCCTGCGTGGTTACAAGGTTAGCGCTGCGTCGCTGTCCGCCGCCAGCGTCGCGTAAAGGTTTGCCAGGTCCGGTTCATATCGGGCTCGCAATCCTTTGCGAGGCAACGCAAAGGTAGGCGGCGAGATGTGCTCATATGCATTCGCGCCTCTCGCCTGCGAGAGGGACTCGACGACGTGCACCGCCTTCACCCACTCCCAAGGCTGCAAGCAGCCATGCTCCTGAGCGTCGAAAAAGGAGCGCGTGCCCTTGCTGAGGCGGTGAGCAACGAGGCCCGCACATGAAAATCCCCATGTGGCCGGTGGCACATGGCGAGCCTCAAGCGGGGCCAGCTACCGGCTTTCAACAGGCATGCCCACCGCCACGCCTTCGAGCTGGGCGAGGACTGCCGCAGCAATGCGCGGCGCGTTCTCCGCTCGCTCCCTGCATGACATGCAAGCAAGACATTTGGCGACGAGCCACTTGTGGAGCCCGTTGCACGTGTGGCGTGGGGTTTTGGAACAGGTGGCGGCGACCTTTGACAGGGCTGCCGCGCCGCAAGTCCAAGCGCTGCGCTTGATGCCAGCGGAAAAGCGCCTCCTGATCCAGCGCCACCACCGCGACGATCGGGCGGCCGATTGGGCAGTGGCACCATATCTGATGGACCAGCGGGCAACGGTGGGCGTAGATCGTCTCCAGGCGCTGCGCGCACACGAATCGGCCGGGCCTGGGTTGCAGGAACGAGTTGCGCTTCCCGAGCACGCGCAGCGCGCCCGTGTCGGTGCACGTGCAGATGTAGCCCGTCTTGAGCCAGCGTTCCGCGTCGTAGGCCTCGCTGGTGAGGTTGGACTTGCCGTGATAGCCCTCGAAGGTGTTGGCTCCCCGGAGGTAGAGCTCGCCAAAGTGGCCATCCACGTGGCCCGGGCCAAAAGTGCCCACATCGCTGATGGGGCCGCCCGCGCCGCGCTCGTATGCCATGGCCCGGAGGCCTCCGTTGCCGTCGCTGCCGCCGCTCAGCTCGCCTGAGATGGGCATCAGCTTCAGCTCGTTGCACGGCAGCGGGAAGCCCATGTCGTCGATGATGGTGCTCTTGGCGGGCTGTCCCCTCGGCGAGCGCGGAGAGGGCGGCGCTGCTGGTGCGGCTCGCCGGGCCGTCGCCATCGTCTGCATCGACACCAGGCCGCCGGCCTCGGGAAAGCCAAAGACCGGCAGGACCGTGGCGGAGACCGCCACCTCAAAAAATTGAGCCACTTCGGCATCGAGGACGCGATCACAGACCAGCACGCACCGCAGCCTCCCGCCCAGCGACGCGGCGATCGTGCCGAACATGAGACGCTCCAGAAGCGACTTGGGCCCCCTGTCGCTCGTCTCAAGGTTCGCCCGCAGCTTGCGCTGCCACGCCCACCGGAAGAGCATGCGGTAGGGCCTCGACCACTGTCTGTGGATGGCTGTGTACTTGCGGTGGAGCAGGCGGAAAGCGCCAGGCAGCCTGCAGACGCCAGGATGCGGAGGCGGAGTGAGGCCCTGTGCCGCGGGCAGGACCCAGACCGCACGACAGGTGTGCATGCGCGTCCCATGACGAGCAGGGCCAGGCAGACGCGCGTGCGCACGCACCCGACCAGCAGCGTCGGCTTGAGCTCGCGAAGGTCCTCGAGCAGAGCGTTCTGCACGCCGTGGTAGAAGCCGATGGCCGCACCCGAAATCAGGCAGAGGAGCTGCATCGAGCGCTCGAACACGTGAGCGAGCGGCACGTACGAGAGGTGCAGGTCCGTCTCGCCCACCACGCCGTCCATGCACATGCGCAGCCCGCAGAGAGAGGCGACCATGTTGGCTTGAGAGAGTCGGCAGCCCACTGGCTCTTTGTCCAGGCGCCGTCGATACCTGCCATCGCGGGGACCATGGACGGGCTCGCTCGACCTGGGCCTCGTTTGGCGGATTCGAACGGCGGCGACTCACATGATCGTGGCGAGCGCGCTCGCCGGCGAGGGGCATGGCGGCAGCCTCTGGCAGTCTCCCATGCGCTCGACGAACTCGAAGCCGTGCAGCTTGAGTGGGCAGCCCTCCGGCAAGGTCTCCTTGAGGATGAGCTCGTCGTACCGAAGCGGCTCCCGCTGCACCAGCAGCCGCAGCGCGGCACCCTTGCCCTCGCGCACCAAGCGCAGCAGGACGCTCGTCCACCGCTCGCCACACACGACGGCGGCGACGCCCGAGTCGAGCAAGAGCCGCTCCATCTGTTGCCGGGCAGGCGTGGCGGCACGGCGCACATGGACCGATGGAGACGCTGGTGTGCGCGGGCGCGAGCAAGTTGGCTGGGTCAGGTTGCTCGGCTGGTGCGCGGCCCACGTCATGCGGGCGGCAGCAGGGACGGGCCACGCCGCACCTGCACGGCCCCGACGGTGAACCAGAGGGGGACCGACACCAGGCCATACGCGTGGCACGCCTGGTCGACGACGACCCACTCGGGGCAGTTATCGCACAGCACGCCAACGCACTCGCCCCTGCGCAATCCCAGTCGGAGCAGCGCGGAGCCCACGGAAAGGACCCGCTTGTACAGCTCGTCGTACGACGTCCACTCGTACGGGCCGTAGCCGCCATCAGGCAGCGACCGGCGCACGCCCAGGCAGCGGCGCGGCCCGAATCGACGAACTGAAGACAGGAGCGCCTCGTACCTGGAGGACGCCGTGGCGCGTGGTGGGGACAGCATCGTGGGGCAGTGTCCCCGAGGGCTGCGCGGAGGCCAGTGAGTGTGCGGCGGCGAGCAGGGGCACACATTGTGCTGACTCCGAGGTGCTCGTCCTCGCTCACGAGCTCGTGAGGTGCAAGCGGAGAGCGACTCGCCAGCCGCGGCTCGCCATCATCTGCACCACCTCCGTGGACGTCGACCGAGACGACCGTGGCGGTGGCGCTCGCGGCGCTCGAAGGGTTGAGAGGCGATGCCAGCCTTTTTGACGCGACGCCGGCGGCCGCTGCCGAGTCGGCGGCCTTCCCCTTGCCTGTCCGCGGCGAGCGCACCTGCATCCAGAGTTTTCCCTTACTCCAGACCTTGCTCAGTCTGCGCGGCCTCGGCAAGGCACCGGCTGCCGGCGCGCCGTCGGCCGCAGCGGGCGCGCCGGTGTCGCTCTCCCCGCGGAGTGCCAGCCAAAGGAAGACCGAAGATGCCACCACGACAGCGGCCGCGGGCAGCGGCGGCGTTCCGCTCACAATATCTTCCCAGCCGCCTTGATCGCGTCCAAGCCACACCTGAAGAGAACGAGGGCAAAGGTTGGTGGGGAGTGCAGATGGGGGTGGTACGCCACGCGCTGGCGGTGGCGCGGGCGTGCCCAGGGCTGTGCCACCCGAAACGCAGCCCCGCACTCGTTTGACGCGCGGCGTCTCACCGCAGCTAGCAAAGCGACTGCGGGCCCGAACGCCGCGACCGCGCTCCACCCGAGCAGTACCACCAAGCCGACGCGCCCGGCTTGCGACGCGGAGATCCGCTTTATGATCGGTGGCGCTGGCGCCACCTTGTGCGGCGGCGGTCGTCGAGTTTTGTGGTGTTGCCAACAAACGTCGTTCTCGACGAGGAGCGTGGTGGCAATGCCATAGTGGTCGGAGAGGTGCCTGAAGGCCACGACAAAGCGAGGACTCGCGTGCAGGGCAGCGCCAACCCGCGCCCAGGCCAGGGGGGCTGAGCGCACAGTGGCTGCTGGCCTGTGGCCTGGCCGCCGCATGTGGCCACAGTGGATCTGGCGTGGCGCGCGTGTACGGTGGCGGCTTGCCATCGGCGCGCGGGGCCGAGGCGAATTTTTCGAGCTCGGTGGATCGAGGCTTGGCCGACACGCGCGTGCTGTCTGCATCGCAGAAGAAGAGGTAGTCGAGCCGCTGCGGATATTTGTGCTTGAACATGTACGCGGTCGAGCGCGGAAACTGCAGCCGCGGCGGCCGTGTGGAGACGTGCTGCCCGGCGCTCTCCTTGAGCAAGTCTCGCACGCCGCCATGACGTCCGTTGAGGATGCCGACCATCTGACGGTATTCATCGCTCTCCTGGGGCAGCGAGTCAATGAGGTAGCCGAACGCGTCAGAGACGGCGTGGTCTGCGATCGCGTCGATGTTGAAGTCGCCCGCCAGCAGCCACGGCACGCCAGAAAGCCGGGCTGTCTCCGCGACGAACTGTCGCACCTTGGCGAGCTGCCAAGCGGCGCACGCGCAGGGCGATTGATGCGCCCTATCGGTCTCTCCGGGTTGAGTGTGCAAAGCGGCGTGCAAGAGCGCGGGTGCTGCAGTGGCGAGACGGTGGCATTCGCGACAGCGTTGTGAGGATTCCGGGCTGAGGATTCCGGGCTGTACCTGCTGCACCCTCAGCTGCCGGTACCCCTGCCCTTTCGCCAGGCCAAACGTCGGCTCGGACGACGCAGCCGCTGAGTGCGAAGCTTGCAGGTGCGTGTTGAAGACGTACAGCTGCCGCGAGCCCACCTGCAGCTTGGCGAACAGGATGCCCTTCGCAGCGCGCGCGTCGATGTGCGCACCACCTGCGCGTCGAAGCACGGAAAGGCAAGGCGTTCTGACGGCACGTGCGCTCCGTCGTGGGCGGCCAGCCACAGCCTGGCTTTTGACAACGCGGGCCGCGCCGGCGAAGCGCTCGAAGCCCGACTCGAGGATGGGTAGCTTGGATGCGATGAGAAGGCCGGAATCGGTGAAGTAGCCGAGGCCGACACGGAGCGGCGACACGGCCTGGTGGACGAAGCCTCTCTCCTCAAGCTGCTGCCTGAGCCAGGTCTGCCTGCAGAGCATGCGGCGGGCAAACGGCGTCGCGAAGCACTCCTGAAGCATCAGCACCTCGCAGTCTCGGAGCTCAGGCCGCTCCACGAACTCCTGCAGCCGCTGGTCGCGGAAGTCGTGGCCAGGCCCACCAAACAGGGACGCGCCGAAGGGCAGTGCGTTCAGGTTGTACGAGAGCGCCTTGAGGTCGAAGCGCTTTGGGACGCCTGGCTGGTACCGAAGCTCCTGCAGGCCCATGTGCCACAGAGCTCGTTCCCACGCCGGCGCCTCGGTGCCGCCGATGCCGCCGGGGGTCTCGCGGCTGTCTATCCGTCGCGGCAGCGCGTGCCCAAGGTCCTTTGCCGCCGCCTCGACCGCCGCCTCAATGGACGCGGCCTTGGCGGCAGCAACGGAGCCCAGCGTCTGCAGCTTGCGAAGGATCTGCTCCGTCACCAGGGGCAGCTCGCGCTCATAAAGGCCGCATCTGGCGAGCGCTTGACGCTGCCAGTCATCGACAAAAGGCTGCTTCGGGTCCATGGCCTTCAGGGCGGCCGAAAGCGGCACCCAGGACACCTCTCGCACCTCCGGGGCGATGGCCGCCTTCGCCGTGGGCGCCAGGTTCCACCAGGCACCGCTCGCCTGCAGACGCTCGAACTGCTGCCGCCTCCGCCGCAGCCCCTGGTTGATCTCCTCCGGAGAGATGTGCAGCCAGGCGTTCTCCGCGATGTCTGCGATGAAGACGAAGACGTCGCGCTGAAGAGGCGCCGCCGCGGACACCTCGTCCATGGAGGCGGCGCGGGCAGGCTTCGCCGGTGGTGGCGCGGTCTTCTCGGCGTGCTTCGTGGCGTCCTTCTTAGTATCGTCGCACAGGTCGACGTGCGCCTTGCAGAAGAGCGTGGCCGCCAGCTCTGGCGGAGCGAGCGTGCCGCTTCCCGTGCCGCCCGCTCCACCTGTGCCACCCGTGCCCGAGCCGTCGCCGGCGAGCACTCCGATCCCAAATTCCTCGTAGAGCTCGCGGCACGCAGTCTGCAGCGGCCCGCTGTCAGTCTGCCGCTTCGCACCGCCTGGGAAATGGTACTCGCCGGCAAAGCGCATGGGCACGAGCCGTTGCCGCTCGGAGCGAAACGCATTGACCACCTGAGGAGGCCCGAGCGAGGGGTGCAGGTTGTCAGGTGCGTGTGGTGCACAGGTGTGTGGCGAGAAGGGACGGCGCCGCGCACCTCGTAGCGCCCGATCAGCACCTCCATCTCGGCCGAATCCTCCGGCTGGCGGACCAGAATTACGCCGGCGGCAAGCATGGCATTGGGCTGGCCCGCCTTGGCACTAGCGGGTGTGGTCGACGATTTAGTTGGGCTGAGAGGACTCACGTTGCGACGACCTGGACTCACGTGCTCGCTGAACATCGTCGCCAGTGACAGATTAGATTGCACTCACTAGCTACGTTCCTTAGCGGCGCAGCCCCACTGGCCTCTTGGATCTGGAATGTCTTCCGCGTCGTACTGCATGCGGTATGCACTCAACCGGCTATAGTGAATCTGGTCTTCGTGCGTGTAACGGAGCCGAGGTGTGTAGTTGAGGTAAGCTAACAGCGTTAAACCGTTAAACCGATGTACTCAAGGCTCAGCCGTCCAAAAAAAAAATGACACGGCACGGTGGCCGCCTCTCATGTGTCTCACAGCTATCAACTTAGAGTCCCGGTCAGCTATACTCGTACTGGCCGCGCGTCTCACTTTGCGCCCTTCTTGCCAGGGCCCTTGATGCCCTTGAGGGAGGAGAGCAGGTTCTTGCCGCCCGAGGCGGCCTTGCGCAGCGCGTCTGGCTTGAGCATGCCACCCAGCGCCTGCTGCACGCCGGACGCGGCCGACGAGCCTCGCGACTCGCCCTCGTGGCTCGCCGGCTCCTGCCTCGCGCGCTGCTTGGCGAGCTGCTTGGACACGAAGTCCCTGGCCTCGGCCTCGCCGCGGTGCTGGAGCACGCGCAGCAGGTCGGCGCAGTTGCGCTCCGGCGTCGGCTCGCGCGCGCTCGCGTCGCCGCCCGGGCCACCACCGCTCGGCCCCTCGACGGCAGCGAGCGTGTCCACCTCGGCCGCAAACGGGTTGCCCTCCGCGGTCTGGTAGAGCGCGACCACCTCGCGCACGGGCCGCTTGAAGATCTCGACAATCTCCCTCAGCCGCGCCGCAGCGCCCTCGACCGCGTCCTCGTCGAGCTGGCAGCCGCAGCAGTTGTTGATGTTGAGCGTGAACAGGTCGAGCAGGGACTGCAGGTCCTCGTCGATCGTCATTGCGTCGTGCGGGTTGTTGCTGTTGTCCCGGCCGAGGAATGCGCGCGTGCCGCCGTCGAGCAGCACGTGCTCGAACGCAGCGAGCGCGGCGCGGAGCACCGCGAGCGCCACGCCGGCCGTGAGCTCGGGCTTGACGAGCCCCACCATCGCGGAGACCTTCTCGGAGAGCAGCGGCAGCAGCGCCGCCATCTGCTCGGGCGGGTCGCTCACCGAGCGCAGGTACAGCTCGCCCAGCAGCGGAACGCGCAGGTCCCAGAAGATGAGCCGCGTCGCGGCAAACTGAAGCAGCTCGCCCGCGCTGCGGTCGAGCGACTTGAGCGCCTGGTCGAGCGCGTCGGGCCGCAGCCCCTGGCTGCTCACGCGCGCCCAGCCGCGCTCCACCTCCTCCCACAGCGCCACGAGCATCGGGCCGCAGGAGTGCACGTTGTTGACCATCGTGCTCAGCATCGTCGGCGGCAGCGCCTCGAAGCGGGCGACCACCGCCGCCGGCAGGCTCGGCGCAGAGACGCTCTGGCGGCGCGGCGCGGCGCTCGCGGGCTGCGCATCCGCCGCGCGGGGCGGCGCCAGCTCGGACGCGTCGCCGCAGAGCGCCTTGATGCGGCCGACGTACGCCAAGACGGCGCCGATGATCTCGTGCAGCAGCAGGTCGAGGCAGCGAAGCGCGCCAGTGCACGGCTCGACGGTGCCCAGGAAGAAGTCGACCGTCTGGGAGAAGCACTGGAAGAGGTCGACGAGGGACGACGAGACGAGCTTGGTCGCGAAGACGGGCGTCCACTTCTCGTGCTCGAGCGACGCCTCGAGCACCTGGTAGAAGGCGGCGTGCTGCTGCTCGAGCCAGCTGTCGAACATGGCGCCGACGGCGCTGCTGTCGAGCAGCGCCACCGCTGGCAGCTTCGGGTGCGACAGGGCCGCCTCGACCTGCGCGAGCTGTGGCAGCATCTCGCGCGTGTCCTGGTCGGCGAGCGCGCCCCGCCCGTGCACCTCCACTTCGGCTGCCATCAGACCACCCAGGACGGAGAGCATCGTTTCGACTGCGCTGGGGTGCAGGGTCGGCACCACGGACTGCACGGTGGGCGCTAGCCGCTCCTTGACCAGTGCGGCGAGCGGCGCGAGCGCAAGTGCAAGCGCGCTGAGGTACGCGCAGCCGGTCACGCTGCTCACGTACTCGTCGCCCCGGCGCTTCAGCTCACGCGCACCCGGCTGCGCGGCGTGTGCTGCGGCCTTGTCGAACAGCTGCTCCGCGGCGAGCGTGAGCATCTCCCGCACGACATTGAAGTGTGCCACTTTCAGGCGGTCGCTGACACGGCGCCGCGCCGGTCGCCGCCTTCCAGTCGAGTTGGTGTCGGAACCGACCGAGTTGGCGCTGTGGTGTCGATCCAGCCCCACGTCGCCGTCGTCACCCTCGTCCGCGCCGTCATACTCTGCCGCCACCTGGCTCTCAGGCGCGTCTGCACCATCAGCGACAGAGGCGGCGGCGGCAGCGGCAGGTGTCGAGCCTCCGACGCCCACGGACGAGTCACCGGCTGAGCACTTGGCCGAGCGCATGACGCCGACCGCGATGCCCCCAGGCAGCCGCGTCGCCGCGTCGCCTGTGGCCACCGCAATGCCGCTCGTGCCCTGCCGTGCGGCGCGTGGGCGCAGAGCAAGGCTTGCGTGCACGCATGCGCCCCCTCGGCTGCCTTGGGCGCCGCTGGGGTCGACGGATGGCACTGTGACGATTTCTGCGCCCACACTGAAGCCTGGGCCGAACGGCACGACCTCCAGTCGGAGTCGACAAGCCGGCGGCAAGCCTACGCGCAACAGGAGGGCGACCCGCGTCGGCATCGGGGCGGGGAGGCCTGGCGCGGTGCATGATGCTGCTACCGCCGCCGCGTGTGCCGTCTCTGCGGCGACCGCCTCTGCAGCGGGGTCCATCGCAGACCCAGCGCCGCCGGCGTCGCCGATGTCGCCTTCGTGATCGTCGCTCGGCTTGTGAGACGTGTCCGCTTCGTCGAACGGATTGATCGAATCCGGAGCAAACGGGTCGGCGCCCTCCCAGCTCGCATGCTCCGCCTCGTCGAATGGGTTCGCCCCCTCCCTTTCTGCCTCGTCTTTGCTCTCGGATTCAAAGTCTGAGTCGCAGGCCTCGTCTGCGCCTACAGCGTCTGGCGAGCCCTCCCCAAGCGGATCCTCCGAGTGGGGCAGCAGGCCAAGCGACGACCAAGGCGCGTCCTCAGGGCCAAGGTGTGCGAGCAGGCACGGTGGCGACACCACAATCCAAGCGAGCAACTCCACCAGCGAAGCCAGTGTGGCCTGCTCCGCCTCATCGCAGAGCTGCGCGAGGCCGCTCAGCCTGTTCAGCACGAGCAGAGCCATCGGCTGCAGCAGCACGCCGCAGCCACGCGCCTCCTCATCCATGCGGTGGGCCGGTGACGACCGCAGCTTGGTCTGCAACCGATTGAGCTGGAAGCAGAGCTGGGGCATCAGCTCCGGCAGGTTGACGTCGAGTCCGTACTGGAGCTGGCACAACGTCGTATGCAGCATGCCTGCGTGTGCACAACGGGGCGATCTCGGCGCCGGCGGGTGGGCAAGCGCGCGCCTGCCGTGGCGCGTGACCCAACGCGCGCGCAGGGTCGCCTTCTGACACGCTCGCCGTGCAGGCGTAGTGCTCGGCGTCGCTCAGGAGCACCACCGGCTGCAGCACCTCGCGAATCAGCCGGATCATCTCGCCGGAATTCCACACCACCGAGGTCGGCTCGTCCGCATCAAAGCGGCAGCTGAGCAGGCTCATGTACAGGTGCGTGCTCAGCGGTGCCGGCAGCACCACGGCGGGGGCGTAGTCGCCCTCGGCCCAAAGCACGCAGCCCCGACGCTCGATGGCGCCCTCGTTGCCCTGATCGTCGGCATCTGCCGACTCGCCCGTGATGTCGAGGATGTTCTTGTAGAGCCCCTCGATCCTTCGCAGGCACTCGTTGTACGGGCCCATGGCAAAGCCCTGAGAGCGCCGGAGCTCCAGCTGGTGCATGAAGGGCGTCGGCTGTGCCACCTGCAAAAGAAACGCGCGGCGCAACAGCAGGCTCGACACGAGAGAAGAGGCGGGCACTGCAAAACGGCGCCGCGAGCTGCCAGGGCTGCCCTGCGCGCTCGTGCACAGGGCGGCGGCTCTCGGGGACGCGTGGACGCGTGTGCGCATGCCATCGCACAGAGAGCAGCTCCATGAAGAGAGCGTCCACGAGCGACGCCATGCCGGCGGCTGGGCTCTGCTCCGGGTCGTCAAACTCAGAGTTGAACTCGTGGAGCATGGCGTGGAGCGCGCAGCCCACCAGGGCGGCCTGCCGCTCGAGCCACTCGAAGAACTCTTGGTCCGTATCTGCTCGGCACGGCAGTGTGATCCGGCGTCCGGGCAGTGCAGTGCGATCGCAGGGGCAGAGCGCAGCAGGCCGTGGCTGCGCGCGGCCTCTTACCGAAGTCGGCAGGTAGGTTCTCCTGCAAGGCGCGCAGTCGGTACGTGAGGCTGCATCGTCGCGCCGCCGACTCGCCCGGCTCTTCCGCGCGGCGAAGCGCCTGCAGCATCCGGCGGTGCTGTCGGCCAGTGATGCCCAGGCGAGTCGCCACCGCCTTGATCAGCGCCGTCTTCTCCTTGTCGTCGCCCTCCATCATGTCCAGAGCGCGCCCCGCGCCAAGCGCCTGCGGGCAGACGGGACATGCACTGGGAGGTGCAAGGCGCGGCTGGGGGCGCTGGGAAGCGCGCTCTAGGGCAAACGGCGGTGAGAGGCTAGCCTGCAGCAGCGCCTCGAAGCTCGCGAGCTCCAGCTGTCGCTTGCTCATGCCGCTGAAAGGAGGGCTGCCGTCCTCCACCGCGTCCCACGGCCCGCCACCCGTCGTCAGGCTCCCGTCGTGCCTGCCCAGGTCCCACCGGAACTCGGCGTCGCCGAGGTCGATGCGCCGTCGCGCCGTCAGGGCCTCGAGCAAGGCCTGCACCTTGATCGGCGCCAGATCCAAGTCGTCGAGCGTGAGGCACGACGGCGGCAGCTTGCACACGCCTGGTGGGAGGGCCGTGAGCAGCGCGCGCAGCAGCAGCCGCCGCTCAAAGTCGATGTCCTGCGCCGCCGCGTGCCATTGCGCGACGACGCCGAGCGGGTCGTGCATGCCAGGCATCCGGAGCGGCCGGTACACCGCCGGTACCACGTTGCTGACGCCACGCTCGGACAGGTACAGCTCCGAAGCTAGCACCGCGCCGGCGTCGGCGTCTGTCATTTGGTTTTGTGATTACTAAGTTTGAGAATTTGCAAGTTCCTGAAAGTATGCACTGGATTTCGCTTAAACAGCTAACAACTACTACCTCCGTATGGGAAAATATTAGCAATAGCTAGGAATGGATCACTAGCTCCTAGCCAGCTTGAGCTGCTGCATGAGTGGTGAGGTCCATGGGTGGGCTCGGCAGCCATATGTATGGTCAATTTGATCTAGGTCGACGTCACTGAGCAACAGCGTCATCCAACTTGTACACTTGCAGCGGTTCGTAGCGCTGTGTTGGCTAAGGGCAGATTTGACCTCGCGGACGCTGTAGAGACCGTCCACAGCCGACTGGCAAGAACCAAGATATTTGACTGGTATATGACTTCTCCTGAGTTGGTAAAACATGTTAGCTCAGTCCTACTCTTCTAATTTCCCCATTTGCGGTCTCCACGGGGCTGTTGGCGAACACCAAATGTTCTCACGGGAGTACGTACTCAGAGTTGGTCGGATGAGCGTGGTTGGGCCTTCGGTAGGGTTCGCGAGCAGTTCGCATTCGGTACGCGACGCAGCGGA
>Ga0115006_10001314_pt1 | contig 15287 bp, 15 predicted proteins | sample ArcOceMetagenome_3_FD_88943 | JGI IMG/M metagenome (GOLD analysis project Ga0115006, IMG submission 88943) | Marine eukaryotic phytoplankton communities from Arctic Ocean - Arctic Ocean- Svalbard ARC20M Metagenome | ecosystem: Environmental > Aquatic > Marine > Oceanic | place: Arctic Ocean...
GCGCCCGACACACACACACACACACACACACACACACACACACACACACACACACACACACAGCTTGTAAGCAGCCATAAAGGGGACGACTGTTCTGAGATGGCGACCTCCCTGAGGTAAGCATGCGTGACACAAAAAAAAACCTACTGCACAAGGAAGAGACACCCAATAAGTAAGGAAGAGAGACCCAAAAAAAAAAGCAAGTTTTTTTTTTCTTGCATTGACGTGCAAGTCAAATAGACCTGTCGTAAAACAAGAAGAGAACACCTGTCGTAAAACAAGAAGAGAACACCTGTCGTAAAACAAGAAGAGAACACCTGGCACTAGCATGTCATAGTGCGCACGCTTGTCTCTGTTGCCCAAAATGTACAATTTAAACAGACTGTCCTCCCATAAATGGGGCATAAATGGGGTCTGGTCGCTCTTGGCACATGTCTCAGGCATGCCTCCAGACAGGTTTACAGTTCTCTTTTGCTATATGAATAGGTCACTTTTGCCATATTAATAGGTCTCTTTTGACGCGTGTGCATACCTCGGTATGCCATATGGTCTGCCACGAGTTAGCTGTTAATGTACCTCTCTCTCTCTCTCTCGCTCTCTCTCTCGCTGTCTCTCTCGCTCTCTCTCTCTCGCTCTCGCTCTCTCACACACGCACGTGCAGTAACTACGGGCTTGCATGCGGGCCACTGGGAAAGACGCAAGAGGCCGAAGAAGCTTTCACCAAGGCGCTCAGAATACACGAAGACCAGATGGGCCCGGAGAGCCTGCAGGTGGGTCAGACGTGCCACAACCTCGCTCTGTTGTTTCGGAACACCAACCAGATGGAGAAGGCAGAAGCGCAGTATGAAAGGAGCAGGAAGGTGTGGGTGAAGGAGGAGCAGTGGCCGCTCCTGGCTGTGTCGTTCAAGGACTCGGCCATCATGTACCGCAATGCCGGCTTGTTCGACCAAGCTTTTCAGATGCTCGACGAGGCGCAGGCTGCAACGAAAAAGGTCGTCAACGTCAAGCCAGAGCAGGTAGAGGCGCAGTTGCAACTCAAGGAATTCCGCCAGGACCTTGAAGAACGCCGAAAAGGTGCCGCCACCTCCTCCGTCTCCAACGTGGGCAAGAAGGATTGAGATTGGGATGACAGACAGCTTTGGAAACGACCCACGTGGGGAAATGTGATCACAAGACGACAGATCGAGCAGTTTTTTAAGAAACATAGACGTGAATGGATTATTTTGGCCCGCACACGACGCCGGTGCCGCCTGGGCGCGATGTTAGAGCTCAAACTCTCGCACTGAGAGTGGAGCATGCTCCTCCATGCCCCTTTTCACCTTTTGTGGCTTCCTTGGGCAAGGTACCGGGAGGCACCCGAGCCCCAGGCGCCGCCAAGACCTGAGGCAAGCAGCGCGGGAGGCGAGTGCACAGTCAATATCCACCCTCGTGCGCCTGCAGCCAAATGACCGCCTACCCGGTGTGCTCCCCTCGCCGCAGCACGCTGCGCTCATCCCAGCGACTTACCGGGCTCGCCGTGGTCGGGGAAGCGCTTGCAGGCGGCGTCCTGCGAGGCCTCCACTACCCGAAGGGTCGGCTCCCAGCTGCACGGGGAGCGGACAGGCACCAGGAGGCAAATCAGCCGTCTCCCAGCTGTGGCTTCCATGGCAACCGCAACCACCGCGGCCATCGGCGCGCAAAACAGTGCAGACAGCCGCTCGCGGCAATCTACAGCCGCCGGCGCGGCTCTGTGCCTGCTGGGCGTGGCAGGACGGGTAGCTCCCGGCGCGCGTCAACCGTGGTGCGGGACAAGAGCTGCGCGGCTCGGGTGTGCCGCGGGGAATGGAGCGATATGAGCCACGCGCACTTACCCGGGGATGGCGTTGCAGGTGCCACTGAAGTTCGGGTCCGCCTTCCGGAGCTGCAGCGTACGCACGGCCGGGGAAGGAACATCAGAGGCCGCCCGCGCGCGGCAGCACGCGCACGCACCCGCGGATGCACCGGGCCCGGGCGGGCAGCCTGGACATGGCACCTGCGCTTTGGCCCGGCCGCAAGGGTGCCGAACCCTTGCGAGTTGCCAAGCCGCGCACAGGCGGCCCGCGCAAGCCACGCGTGGCTCGCGTGGCTTGCGCATGGCAGCACAATGGCAGCCAGCAGGCACCCTGACCGCACCCTGCACCCGCACGGGACGTCCCGCGCACGCTGCGGGGAAGCGGGCAGCTGCCCGGCGCCGGCGCCGCGAGCGACCCACCAGAGCAAACTGCACACGTCACAGCACGCGTCAGTGCTCATCCTGCGTGCGCGCAGGGGCAGCGCGCACGCAGGATGAGCGCATGGGGCCCCGCGCGGCGCGCAGCTCGTCCCACGACCCGCCCCACACCCACCATTGAAGTATTTCGGTACAGGCCCGGGATCGCCACGAACAGGTGTGTCGTGATTCCCGGCAACTGTTTTTTTACTGCTCCGGTACAAAACGCCCTGGTAGTGTGGGGGCCGTGGACCACTGGTGGTCGCGACTTCGAGACTGAGCCTGGAATCAGGAACCTGCACTGCCAGGCTGCAGGTTTCAGCGGGGCCTCTGGCAGGCCATCATGACGAGACGCGCGGCAGGCAGGCAGGGAGCCCGCTAGCGGGCATGCGCGCGGCAGACGCGGCCGCGGCCGAGCATGGGCTCCCGGAGGGCTGGCGGCGGTCCTGGAGCACGACCTACTCCCGCCCCTACTACTGGCACAAGAAGACGCGGCGGCAGACGTGGACGCTGCCCACTGGCGCGCCAAGCCCGGATGGGGCGGAGGCGGGTCGCCCGCGGCCTGCACCCGCCTCCGAGTACCCCCTCTCGGCCGCTGCCACGCCCGCCACTCCTCCCCCCGCAGACGTGATTTGGCAGCCCGGCGCGGCGGAGGCCCGCGACGCCGGCGGGGCGCGGCGCGGCGGGACGCAGCCTGGTCTGGAGAGGCACGACGGGGCGCAGGCCCTGCGGCTGGAGCAGGCCGTGCGGGATGCACGGGACGGGGCGCCGTCGGAGCCGCCGGCGCACACTCGCAGCCCGAGGTCTGGCGGCGCGGGGCAGATGCAGGTGCCGCGCTGCGATCGGAGTGCCGCAAAGCATACAGAGCAGGGCGGTGGTCGCATCTCGCTCGAGATTAGCGCGCCATGCTCGCCGGCTACATTTTCGCACAACAGTGGCAAGGGGGTCTGCACGACACGCGCAGGTTGGGCTGACGCATCGAAAGCAGCATCGCAAGACGAGCGCCGGGACGGCGGCGGCAGTGCTGCTGCAACCCCGGGGGGCGGGACAAGCTCCCGTCGGGAGCTGGAGGAGTTTGAAATCGAAGAGGTGCATGAGTGCCACGAGTGCGAGCGAGACCACAAGATGCTGACCGGCCATGCGCATACCGCAGAAGCAGGGCTGCCTGCGACAGGGTGCTTGGCTCGGGGCCCCGATCATCAGGGCGCGGCGGGGGGAGAGGCTCGAGAGACGCGGGGGGATGAAAATGGACACAGCTGCCTGGACGCACATTCCGTGCCGCCCGCGCCACTTGCCGCGCTCGATCCAGCACCACAACAAGAAGATGGCGCTGAGGACGCTGAGGACACGGCGAACAACCCGTCGTGTGCTTCAATTCGTGTGCTGCAAAGTTGCGGGCTCCTTTTCGCACGGCAGGGCGCAGCTTGCACGTGCTGCATCCCGCAAGGCTCCTCTACTGCGTCGTCTGGTACCTCTGCCTGCTCGCTCCAGCTTGTCGTGGCAAACATCCAAGCCAGCTCTGCAGCAGATTGGAGTGGCGTGATCGCGGTTGGCGATGTGCTAGTTTCTGTCAACGGTATATTTTTCAAAAAGCGACGCACACACCCTGCATGTCCATGCCACTGCGCCCATGCATTTATCATGTGCAAATGGGAGTGCTATCCCGGTCTGCGCGCTGGCGTCTTGAGGATTCATCATACTCGCATCTTTTGCAGGTGAACCCGCATGCAGCGTGTCATTACCAGACGACAAGCTAATAGGCGCCCAGGGCTCGCTGGTGTCTCTGGTTCTTGAGCGGGACATTGGCTTAACGCAGGTTTGCGTCTGTGGTGTGGGCATAGATGTCTATTGCGTATGTGCTTCAGTGCCTTGCAGCTGCCCGGGCCCGTGTGACGTGATATGGGTGTACTGTTTTGCTTCCTCCTCATATTCTCGTCTGTCTTGTTTCCAACCGCAAACGGCCCCTTCCCGACTTTCTTTGCCCATACTTGGTGTCCAGCCGCTGCGGTACAACACAACGCTCTGGTACGGTAAGCAGCCGCCGGCGCTCTTCTCAGAGACATTGGCGCTGATGCTGGAGCAGTACGAGGAAGAGTGCGAGCTTGCACGTCAGCTCACGCTGGACACCGAGGCATTATTCTCCGAGGTTCTGGACGCCGAGCGCACTAGCGACATTTGGACCTCAGAAGTGCGGCATGCGGAGCCTGAACTTGGGCCGTCGCACGCACGGCGAACGCACGCACGGGTTGAGCAACAAGATCCCAGCTCTGCTCCATGTCTGGCGGATGAGAGCAGCAGGCAGGCAAATGAGGGGCAGGAGACAGGAAACGGAGAGAGATGGATTCACAATGACGCAGCGCGTCATCTGAGCCACTCAGTTACAGAGGAGGGAGTAATTGGAGTTGTGCAGAGGGCCGGGGGGCGTGGAGACGTGGCGTCGAGTGCAGCATCAGGGATTGAAGGAGCGTCCACGGTTTCCAATGCGTCTACAGAATGTGTCTCTGCATCCTCGTGGATCAGAGGACGGGGCTCACAACCTGGCGATCAGACTTCTCGAGGCACGAGCGATGAACGCTTTTCGATCAGAAGGACGGAAAAGCAGCAAGCAAACGGTAATCATCAAGACGGAAAAGCAGCTTCCCCTCGACCTCAACATGGTCGAGCTTCGCTCGTGATGCGTTTGTACAGGTGGATTGCCGATGTTCGACAGTCCACAGCTAGTGAGCTTGCACGTAAGCGCGGACACGGTGGACGCACATTCATAGAAGCTAGAGCTCCAATTCCTCCTAATTCGCCACCAGACAATTGCATGGTGCAGGATAAGCGCGGTACTAAGTCATGTGGGCAGGAGGCTGCGAGTAAGGGAGCGGGGGCTGCTCGCGGCACTGCACCAGCAAAGTACTGGCAATGACACATATTTGGTATGTTGGATCGGCGATTAAAGTAATAATGAATTTATCGGCTCACGCGCTAAGGTTGAGTTATTGTTAATGTAATTTAAAACTGGATCGGCGATTAAAGTGATAATGAATTTATTGAGACGCCCAGAAGTCGAGCCAGAAGGCTGGCACGGAGGACAACGCAAATTTCCGTCCCATAGATTTGACACCATCCAATAGATTCGACACGACGTGTCGCACGGGGCTTACATCGCAATAGGACCAGTTCTACGTGGTGGGGTATGTGGCGAGACTTGCTGGGGTACGCGGACAGTACTGTAGGGAGAGCTGGGGGATTTAGGCTGCGTCAAGGAGTTGTAGGGCGAGAATGATTGCGCCATGCCATACATTTGGTTCCGATTTTTGATCAACAGACGTCCATCGGGGCCTTCAGTGCGGAAGAGGATATGCGTGCACTCTTCGAAGACGCCCGCGCCGTGGTCAGGCATCTGCGTTAGAAGACAGCATGTGTGTGTGTGTGTGCGTGCGTGCGTGCGTGCGTGCGTGCGTGCGTGCGTGCATGTTAGCTAAGTGGCATGCTTCTCACGTACCATGCATTCGATCTTCACATGATAACTAAAATTTCAATCTTGTCGCCTAAAGACCTCCCTGTGAAATCATGTGCTGCAATATGCCGTAATATGCGGCATATTGTGCCCCCGCATGATCTCCGGCAGAAGTAAGGTGATGGCATTTGTGACCAGATTTGGATACCCACACACATTACCTGAAAAACCGTAAGACGCATGTTGCTGCCTGGTGGACCAAAAAGGATCTCCTGCTTCACCTGCCTCGCTGACAGCATGGGTACGCCATTGATTTTCACGATTGAATCACCTTGTCGCACAAGCCCGTGGCACGGGCCATTGGCTTCGACGGCAGCAACGGTCACGGTATCAGAAAACACGTCAACTTTGACGCCGAGTGCCGGGATATTTGAGCGTCCTTCAGCGCCATCCCCCTCCCTTTCCTTTTCTTGCTTCATGAACTGGTACAGATCAGATGCATCCCTAGCCGGACGGCCTGTTGCTGCCGGTCGCGGACGTTCTGGTACCCGGTAGTATGCCTGGTTGTGATCAACAGGTGCGTCCTTCTCCTCCACCTGCTCCTTTTGCGGGCCCCCAACGAAGGCAAGCTGCATCTTCACGCTGATTACGCATAGCTGCCCGTCCTTTCCCTTCACCTGCTCACCCTTGTTATTCTTGACTGGCAGGTCAAAGAACTCAGCAATCTTCCCTTCCTCCCCGCTCTTGATAAAGTCCGAAACCTCCTTGCCACTGACAATAGCTTCACCGACATCCACTGATGCTGCTGCTTCTGCTTCTGCTTGCGGCTGCTGTGGTCCCGGCGGCGGCGGGCACCGAAAGGGCCGGGGGCCGGTCCCCGGGCGCACGGGACTTGCCACCCCGTCTGGGCCCTGGGACTCGGTGCCCCCTTCCGGGGCCGATGACATGATAGCGGTCGCGTCCCAATCCTTGACACGAAGCATCAAGTCTCCGACTCCTTTCGCTCTGAATTTGGCGCGATCGAACACAAAGTCAAATTGCTCATTCCATTCCGGATCGTAGTTCTGCTTGATGTACTTCGTCTTTCGCTTCTGCCCATCGAAGTTGATCTCCACGAGCCCATCACACTTGCCCCAGAGGTCCATACTTGGGAGATGCTTGGCAGACAGCACTGTGAGCTGGACACGCGGGTCCATTAACGAAGTGTCCTTGCCAACTGATAGGCAAAAAAGTGTGTTAGTAGATCAGAAGGCGTCTGCATAATTTGAGGGAGTAGATGATCGACACGAGTAGATGATCGACACGAGACACACAAAACATGGCAAGAATGCACCTGAACGCTGAGCAGTCAGAGCTTCCTTCCTATTTTTACGCTGAGCCAGAGCTTGCTTCCTCTTCAAATCAATTTGCTCGACTGCCTTCTGCTGCTCTTCGAGTTTCTCCTCCAGGTCCTTTGACGCTTTCTCTGCTTTTGCCGACACTTCCTTTGCACGCATTGCCGCCTTCGCAGATGCTTCCGCTGCCTTCTTTTTGGCTGCATTTGCAGCGTCGATTGCCTTTTGCTCTTCTTCATCAATCACGCCGTCGGCCTGCAAGCGACCAAGACCGTCAACTTATCACTCAAAGATCATGGCAGGAATCCAGAACAAACACACAAAAGGGAGTACCATGGCATCCTTCAAGACCTTCGCAGCCATCTCCTCACTCTTCTTTGCTTCCTCCTCAGCTTTGCGACGCATCTCAAAAACTTCCTTCATCATGGCTTTTCCCTGTTCTTGCGCCTGTGCCGTCAACCTGGCCGCTTCCTCCTTTGCCTTTTGCTTGTTCTCCTCAATTTCTTGCATCTCCTTCTCCACTTGCGCTTTGGCCGCCGCAAGCTTCTGCTGAGACTCTTGCAAAATCTTGTTGGCCTGTTGTTTGGACGCAGACGTCATGGATTAGGTGTGATCGTCACCCCAAAACTTTGATGTTCATGAAACTTTTCACAGCCATTATCGGCAGCAGGGGGCAGGGCAGCATAACCTCTTCGTTGGCGGATTTTGTCGCAGCGGCAACTTTCTTCTTTACCTCGTCCTCTGCCTGTTTGAGCATCGCGGCTGCCTTTTCTTCAGATTCCTTTTTCAACTTTTCTGCTTCTTGCTTGGCCTTGGTCCTCACGGATTTGGCTTCAGCAGCCGCGTCCGCCGCTTTTTGTCTCGCAAATTGCGTTGACTTCTCTGCTTCATCAAGTGCTGCTTTTTTGGCGTCTATGGCCCTCTGTTCCGCCTCATCAATGTGGCCGTCAGCCATCGCGTCATCGATCTCCTTCTGCAAAGCCGCTTTTCTTGCTTGTTCCTCATCGGCTGCCTTTTGCGCTATAGCAGTCGCCGCATCAATTTTCTGCTTGGCTTCTGCCTCGGCTTGCTTAAGCAATTCCTCCCGGCGTTTCTCGGCTTCTTCTTCGGCTTGCCTGACCACAATTGCAGATACACCTCACGGCTTGAGCATTTGTGAAAGTGCGATCCAGCGATTTGTATAGTTTTGTCGATGTGTGCAAGCATGCTTGCATGCATAAATATTATGTGCTTGTGTGTGCGTGCGCGCGTGCGCGTGTGTGTAAGCGCGTGTGCGTGTGCGGCATCTTCAAAATGCAATTTTCGAGATGAGGTTCACATATCCACAATTTCATGTGCGTGTACACAATACGTGCAGTCATGTGGACTTGCATAAAGACTTGTGATGTCTTGTGTCTGCAGATACCGGATGGTTTCCTTTGCCTTTTCCTCAGCTTGCATTTTAGCCGCAGCTGCCGCTTCTTCCGCTTGACTCTTGGCTAGTTCTTGAGCCCTTTTCAGTAACGCCTCGGCCTCTTCCTCTGATTTCTTCTTCATAGCCTGCGTAAGCCACACCAAAACCTGGCTCACTCGTTGTCTGTACATTTGTACGTGAGCTTGAGGCTCTATGCACAGCAACAAGCACGCAAGAAGGGAGCTAAACCAGAAGTACGGCGACGTGCACAGCGGCAGGGCAGAGAGACCTGGGCCTCAGCCTCAGCTTTTGCGAGCATGGTTGCAGCTTCCGCAGCAGTAGCAGCAGCTGCTGCTTTCGCCTCGTTCTGTGCCGCTTCTGCAGCGTCCAAAGCCGCTTGCTTTATATCAATTGCCCTTTGTTCTGACTCGTCGATCACACCATCGGCCATCGCATCTTCAATCTCTTTCTTAAGCGCAAGCTTCTTCGCTTCTGCCTCGGCCTGCGATTGCTGGGCAAGCTTATTAGCTTCTTCGATTTTGCGTTTGGCCTTATCCTCCGCCGCATTCACGAGATCAATCGCAGCGGCGGCCTGCTCCTGGGCTGCCCTTTCCGCCTTCTTCAGCGTTTCCTCTGCACGCACACCACACATCAGCCATTTTCTCACATACAATGCGGAGAGAGCAAGACTGCAGCCAGATGCGCACACTCTCGTAAAGCAATCTCAATGCCGGCATTCATTGCAAGTTGGCCCAGTGCAAAGCGTGTGATGCTGCGCGGGCAAAAAGCACCTGCTTCTGCCTGCGATTTTTTTATCAACTCCTGCGCTTCGGCCTCAGCCTTCGCGAGCGTAGCCTTTGCGTCCGCTTCTGCCTGCCGGGCAGCATTCGTGGCCTCCTCCTGCGCCCGTTTTGCTTCATCCAGCATGGCCTGCTTGGCATCAATCGCCTTTTGCTCTTCTTCTGTGATCACGCCGTCTGCCAACGCTGCATCGATCTCGTCCTGGAGAGCATTCTGTTTCTTCTGGGACTCGTCTTTGGCAGCCTTGGCGGCCATGCGAGCTGCGGCGCGCTTTTTCTCCGCGACGGCCATCTTGGCGGCGGGCGACAAGGAGCCCGAAACGGTGCTGGCTCCTAATGACACTGCGCTCTTGACAGCGCGCAAGAGCGAGCCGACCGGCTTCTTCCCAGTCGCAATGTCCATGCACGCCGACGCAGCCTTGGAGATGGGCCCGAGGAGCTTTTCGAGGAACCCTGGCCCCCCGACGCTTGCGCCTCCCGACTTCCACTGAGCAATCCACTCCTCAGGGCTCCGCGGAGCAGCATCGCGCTCAATCGTTGCGCAAATCCGCTTCGTCTTGCCGTCGGCAGTCCTCTTTGCGGTGACCTCAACTTCAGACTTTTCAGGCCCGACGAGCGCTGCGACCACTTCCGGCGGCGTGCAGCCTGCCGTGAACTGCTCGCCGATGATGGTGACGATGTCGCCCACCTGGAGCTCGGAATCCGCGGCGTCGGTGCCCGGCTTCAGGCCCGTGATCTTGAGGCCGCCAGGGCACGGACAGAAGTTGATGCCGAGGTCCGCAGTCTTCGGCGCGGCCGGCTTCTGCACGGGCACCGGCCGCGCCGACCGCTGCACCTTCCGCTCGTTTCTCTTCAGCACCACGGGCGCATCATCGTCGTCCGCGTCTGCAGGCGCAGGCGCCGGCTGCGCGCCCGGCCGCGCCGACCGCTGCACCTTCCGGTCGTTTCTCTTCAGCATAACGGGCGCATCATCGTCCGCGTCTGCGGGCGCAGGCGCCGCCTGCGCGCCCGGCGCCGCGTCGCCGACCTTGCCATCTAGCTGCTGCAGCGCCTCGACCATGGCATTCTTCTCGCCAGCATCGGCCATTGCTTGCACGTGCAGATAATAGGTGAACCCGCGTGCGAGGACGAGCAGGCCCGCGAACCCAAAGGACAGCACGCCGAACACCCACGTCAAGACGAGCAGCCCAATCTGAATCTGCACCTGCTCGACCTCGCTGCGCGACAAGTAGTACTTGAGCGCACTTTCGATCGACAGGCCGTCCGCCAGCGGGTCTGCGTCCTCGCCGCTGGCCGCGGCGGCCGACATCGCGCCGGGCGCTGCGACCATGCCTTTGCGTGCGCGCGTGCCGGCCCCCCTGGACCCCTCGCCTGATTGCCCAGTCACAGGGCCTTGACAGTGCCTTGGAAACCAGAGGACCCTGTGTGGGGTATGCGGACGTCGAGAAAAGAGACCACACGCTGCGGCCTCTTTTGCCCCGCAGGCAGGCTCTTTTGGCAGTCACGGTCACGGCAGAGGCAAAACGGCTACAGCTCGTAGAGACTCCCGGGTCCAAGTGAATGGACGTCACGGCAGGAGGAACACCAAGGAACACCAACCGCTCAGACTGGAACGACGTTGTTTTCTGACTGCAACTGCGGACTCCGCTCGGTCACGGGCTCGGCCGCTCGGTCACGGAGCGCGCCCCCGGCCGGGTGTCGGCTGTCGCGATGGAGCCAGGTGCGGGTCGCAGAGCCGCAGGGCCGCGTGGCGAGCGCGTCCGCCCGCACTGGCTCTGCACACGCCCCCCGTCGGTCGGCATGCCGGCCGCCGCTGCCTGCTGACTCGCGCGGTGCCTGCTTACCCCTGTGCAGCCAAGGCAAAGCAGAAGCAGGCACCGCCCCCGCCCTGTGCACTGATCGCGAGCGCACGCCGGCAGTCATGCCGCGCACCTGTCCTGCCGGGCTCCGCGAGTGCAGCGGAGCCGGCGCTGGGCGCGCGTGCTGCGCCTGGCGCTGCGCGTCTGGCGCTGCGCGTCTGGCACTGTGCACCTGCTGTGCGCCTCGCGCACGGCGCGAAATGCCTGCCGGACGGACGTGCGCAAAGCCGTGCGCGCTTGCAGGAGGATCTGACGGGCAGCCTGACAAGGATGCAGCCGTGCGCCGCGCGCTTCGCATCGCTTCGCATCGCATTGCATCCACCGCCCGTGCGCGGCCTCGCCTCATGCGCTAACTCACATGCGCGCACGCAGATAGAAGACGCAATCAGCGCTTTAGACAATGTGCTGAACGCGACCAGCCCGACAGTGGGCAATGGTACAGGTCGCGCCACCACTCTTGCCCTCTGCCTGCATACGTGTCTGTTGGTCACTCACGAAACACGCGGCATTTGCGCTTGCCAGCGCTCACTCCGAGGTTGCCTCCTGACAAACCCTGTCCCTCTCTTCCGCTGCTGTCAATCCCGACAGCGAGTATTCTGGAGGCACAGCCGCTTGATTCCCGGGCACCTGCGAGCGCAAGTGCAGATGCAGGCCAGGAGGCAGGTGCAGGAACGTGTGTCAGAAATCACACAGAAATGGGAGCAGTTGATTCGAGGGGAACGAACGGGCAGAAGGCAGAAGAGATGAGCGAGGAGTCTGATCAACTTCAGGACCATCCCAGCGCTCCGACCAGGGCCTCTAGCATGAATGGGGAGGCATCGTGCGCGGGCGCGGACTCGTCAGCGTTTTTTTCACCCAAATCGGCGTCCTCACACGCAATTTCAGACGTGCAGCATGGCAATAACACAACAGCCGTCAGCGGTATGTGATTATTCGAGCACTTTCTCTTGTGGACTTTCAGTCTCTCTCAAGCGCGCCAAATTCACAGCACATCATCGATCTTATTTCTCTGTATCTGACCCACTTCTGTGTGCAGGGTCGCTAGTGTTTTACACACCGCCCATTGCCCCTCCTGCAGCCAGCTTAGAGCAGCAATCCAGCACCCCCCCCGACGCCCTCAAACTTGATTCCAATAACGACCCTCTCAAGCAATTTTCGCAAGCTGAGCCTCCATGCACTGTGCAAGTAAAAGAAGTCGGTGTCTCATCGCCTACAGGAGGGGATAGTAATGAGGGAAAGGGTGCTAGCGGCGACGAGGAGCATCGAGCCTGGATTCCAGCGACAACAGTAAGTGGAGAAAATCACGTAGGAAATGGCGTGACTGCGGCTACCGATCGCGAACATGCAGAGGTGAAGCTCAACGAGGATGGCAAATCGGAGCTTAACAAGCAGACAGAAGCTCTGCAACAAGAACTGGAAGCCGCTAAACAAGATTTCGTGCGTATTCTGAGCAAAAGTGAGCGAAATGGCTGTCGAGCTGGAGGCGTCAGGGCATTGAGTGCCGTGAATGGTGGCACTTACTCTGGGAGCTACACCAGACATAGTGCAGCAGCGCGATCTACCACACTCCCACTACCACCAGGCTGGGAGGAGAGATACAGTAAGAGCCGAAATCGCAAGTACTACTACAATGCTTCAACCGGAGGCAGCTCGTGGACCAGACCGGGAAGCACTGCGCCATCAACCACCTCATCGTGTGGCCCTTCCTCACCGCCTTCGCAGCCGCCGTCGCGCCCAGATTCTGTTGCAAGTGGAGTGTTGCAGGCGGAACCCTCTTACGGAGGGCATCGAAGAAGTTCTGGCGAGGAGAGGGAGACGCGGTTTCAAGTTCACAAGGAGATGATGTTTTCCCAGCCACAAAATAGAGTGCAGGCGCTGGAAGAAGATGGGGCGACGGAAGATCCCGGACGTGCGGGCCGGCACTCCGTACAGATTTCTCTTTTGGAGGCTAGAGTTGTAAGTTAGCCCGCTTTCTGCCGGCCTGCGTCCTTCCAAAAGCGTCATGTCCTTTCCCCCGTCCTTTCCCTTGTGTTTTATCCTTGTCTCACCCCGTGTCACGACACAGGTGGCAATGGAAAGCAGGATGCAAAGGCTTGAAGACAAATTCCAAACCTTCGAAGGCGAACGACAGGCTCACAAGTCTTTCTTCTCACTATGTTTTCCCTGTCTCTCCCCGCCGTTGCCAGCAGCCTCAGCCGGGCATCAGGAGGAAAAAGAAGAAGATTGCGGGGCGCATACTGGAGAGCAAAAAAAGTTGCCAGCGGTTCAGGCCGCGCACGTGTAAAGCTGCCAACCGTCTCGTTCACAAAAACCGCTGACAAGCGAAGGACGAAGGTGGCAATGCATTACCATGACACGAATCCTCCAAAATATTACGTCGTGCGTCTAATAAACGTGACCGTAGTTGGCAGCAGGCGTGACCGTAGTTGATTGTGCGTGTACTGTGGCTTGACCGTAGTTGTCGCAGACGCAGACCAGATGCAGAGGGTGGGAGGGTGCGACCCGACAGAGAATGTTCGCTCCGCAGTCAAGCACAAGTGCTCTTTGTTGTGGTTGAATTATCGCCAACCTCCCGATGGCGATTCAAACAAAAGGAGATCCATCTTATGTTCATCTCAGGCTTCACGTCTCTCTGGCTCTCCCTCGTGGCCTCTACCTTGCCCAACCCTGCTCCTGTCCCACTGTGGTCGCTTGGACCAACACGTGCAGCACCTTAGAGCGGCCAACAACATTATGAGCTACCAGACCCATCCTGACAGTTTCATGAGCGTGCATGAGGAGGGGGGCCTTCTCCGCCAAGAAGCCAACAACATTGTGAACCACTCCTAAGTCCTAACACTACAAGCCTTTGGAAGGAGGCCCGGAAAGCAGCCTACATCCCCTTCTTGCTCAGCTCCCGCGTCAGAAAGCACGATGGATCAAAATCTCGCACCTGCAGAAGGCACCAAAGCATACCGGTGCGGACGATGATAAAATGCGCGCGCAAGCAGACGTTGTTCATGCAGAATCATGCTCACTGTGGATTGTGAGACCACCGGCAAGATCGCGTGTTTTGGCCACAGCGCTCCAGCGCTCCTGCAGGCCACAAGGACGAGGTCTTATGTGATTATGAACGGTCCGCCTTCCACCCCACACCGATCGCGTCCAGCAGGATATCCACCCACCCGACAGACCGGCACCGTCGACGCAAAAAAGCGAGAATGCAATGTAGGGCACTACGTCGAGACCGAGGACGAGGAAGAAACCCGCCCGAGCGCAGCTGTGCCACCGTCGGTGCGCGGGGCAATTACGTCAACCCGCAAACTAAAGCATACGGCGGCGCGGCTGAGAACATGTACATCGGCACAGCGCTGTGGGTGAGTGTACTCAGGTGTTGCTTGACAACAAGACGTCCTGTTCTGTCCAAGCCGCCTGTGTCCGAATCCGCCACTGGCAGCCTGAGCCTGAGCCTGAGCCTGAGTGTCACACCGTGACACGTTGCTTTGTTTTATTAGTACCGACACTGGAGGAATATATAGGGTACCGAGGGTTTCCCCAGGGGTCACCGCATCCAAACTGTTTCCGCCTTTACTTGTCGCTGGCTACACCGGGCCCTCCTCTTCCTTACAGACCACTCCAGAATGCCCGGTATTAATACTACTATCTGGGGTTCAGAGTGGGGTCCTGTATCTGCTTGGCCTCATCAGTGGGTTGCGCCGAGGGGGCAGGGGGATCCCCATGTCGTCCTTGGTGGTTGAGATGGATCTCCTGCCCCCCCGGCCGGATTGTCCGCTTTGGTCTTTGGTCTTTGGAGAGTGTGCTTTCCTCCCGTTCTCTGTAGGACCGCCAGGCGACTGCCCGTGGAAGCACTACGGTGAGAGGGCTTGGAGCTCCAGGAGGTTTGCGCTGACCACCGGACTGAAGGCCAACCCGCTCCGCGTGGTCTTCCCGAGCATGCTTTACCCGTCAAGGTCGAGAAACTGACCAAAACGGCAGCGTCCCGCGGCCGAGGATGATTCTGAAAATCATCCTGTGTTGCTTTGTTTTATTAGAACCGACGTGGATGTTGTATAGGGTACCGAGGGTTTCCCCAGGGGTCACCGCACCCATCCTTCGCTCACCCCCGTCGCGAGCTACGCCGGGCCCCCTCTTCCTTACAGACCACTGCAGAGTGCCCGGTACTACTATCCGGGGCTCACAGTGGGGTCCAGCATCTGCTTGGTCTCATAAGGGGGTTATGCCAGGAAGAC
>Ga0115006_10001315_pt1 | contig 15284 bp, 15 predicted proteins | sample ArcOceMetagenome_3_FD_88943 | JGI IMG/M metagenome (GOLD analysis project Ga0115006, IMG submission 88943) | Marine eukaryotic phytoplankton communities from Arctic Ocean - Arctic Ocean- Svalbard ARC20M Metagenome | ecosystem: Environmental > Aquatic > Marine > Oceanic | place: Arctic Ocean...
ATTGGGTGACGTCTAGGCATGGTTGGGTGTGCGTGGGACGCGTGGGATCGTCTTCAATAAGCTCTAAACGCGCCGTGTTACATCCTGGTCAAGTATACTTGACCCTGGCAGGGAAGGGGTTAACCGTCCGCCATGGGCTTCCTGTGACCAGGACGGCACTCGGCCGACCGTGGCCAACCCACCCACGACTGCCGTAGCCACATGGCAGCCGCTTGCGCGCTCGACGCGCGGCGTGCAGACCAGCTGAGTGCAGCCTAGAGTGCAGCTCGTCGGGCGCCGGCGCTCACCGAGCTTCAAAGGAACGACCTTGCGGGCTCTCCACAGCTCGAACGGAGGAGACGACCTATGATTTAAACACAAATTCGGCACTCCTACATGTCCCAGGAGTGCCGAGATTGCATTGGCTTCTTCCCTACCCCAGCCCTTCAGCCGGCGGAGAGCCTGCAGTCCGCCGGCGCGTGTCGCCTTCCACGCAAAGCTTCCACGCAAAGCTCCCAGGAGGTGGTCGTGCGCGAGGGTGGGCGTCGAGGCCGCCAAGGGGCCAGGGCTGCAGGTATGATGCCCGAGCACAGCCCCGTGCCGCCCGAGGCATGCCGAGGACTGTGGGTCGACGACCAGCGTCGGACGGTGCCGACCTCGCGCAGAGGCGCGAGTCGGGCTTTCGCGTTTGGGTCTTTTTTGCGTCTACCCGAAATGGAAGTCGCCAAGGTAGAGGTGCTGAGGGCGCACACGACCTTGCTGTAATAGGGCGGAGCGAAGTTGGTTTAGAACTAGACGTCCCGCGGGGCCGCCGGGGAGGGTCGGTCGGTCGTCCCGTCCCGACGGGCGGGCTCGGCGGGCCGGCCGGGGTCGGGACGGGTCGGTCGGTCGGGCCGAGCCGGTCGGCGAGGCGGCGGGCGCGGGGCGGCGGAGAGTCGGTGAGAGTGTGTGGCAGCAGCTTGAGCAGCGGCAGCGCATGTGCGTTCCGCGCGTCGGCGAGACCGTGTCGGGTCGAGTCCGCGTCGTTTCCCGTTTTGGCATGTCAACAAACTTGCCGAGGTAGTAGTGGTGGTGTGCGGAGGTCGTGCGGCCGAGAGAAATACGTGGTCGTCGTTTCGCCTCTGCCCAAAGTTAACGTTCACCATCCCTGGCCCATGGCCCCTTTAATGCAAGGCTCGTGCTGTGCTGCGCGGGCACTGATGACGGATGCTCGGACCTTGAACGTGAAGGCGTCTGACGTGAGAGCGACGGAATTAAAACACGATGATTTGCGCTCTGCCCAAAGAACGTTCACCATTCCTGGCCCACCTGGCCCCTTTATCTTAGCGATCACCGACCCCCCCCCTTTGAGAAACGCCCCTCGGGATCGAACCCTCGGGATCGAACTCGCTGCGCGCGCGGGGGGGGTCATGGTACGCGACGGATGCCGGGCCGGCTGGCTGTCGTGAGCCCCACGGGGGTAGGCACGTATCTTATTGTCTTATTGTCTTATTATCCGAGGTTTCAGCGAGGCTTGGGGGCGCCGCCCTTGGCTCGGCTCGTCCCGCGGCCGTGGATGTCTGCCTCTGCGCTCTCGCACTTGTGCGCGCACAAGCTGCTCTTGTTTGTCGGCGACAGCACGATGCAGGAGGTGATGTGGACGCTCATGCTAGATCTCGGCCGCTGCAGCCATGACCTGCATGGCGGTCATCACAAACGAGAGCACGTGTCAAGGAACAGGAGCTGCGCCGCACTCGATCCACTTAATCTACCTGTCAGAAGCTGTGCCAATGCACGCTGCATGGCCATGGCGCACACGAGCGTGGCGCAGATGGCATCTTCCGGCGCGGTCCTGTTGAAGGCGAACTCACGCTGCTTTTCGATGAGCGCATGCGACGCTGCTGGGCGTGCCATGCTGCACGGTGCTCGGGTGCCGTTCCACGCAGAATTTGTGTGGTCAGCCAATGAGGGCATCGTTACCAATGGCGGCGGCCTCTCCCGCAGCTTCAGGAGCGCGAGCTGGCGCGCGTACTTCGCCGACATCGCTCGGCTCAACGCGACGAGCAGCAGCTCAGCGAGTCGACCGCACGGCGACGCTGCGCGGCGCTTCGCGTTTGACGCTGTGATCTTTACCGCGGGCATGCACGACACGTACAAGGCGCCACAGTTCAAGGTCCCGGGGCCTGCGTACAAAGGTGCAGTGGCCGCGTATGCCCGACAGCTCGCGGTCGCGTTGCACGAGCTCAGCCACCTCGCGCCCACGCGCGTGTTTCTCTCGATTGTCAACCGGTCGTCGTCGCGCTTCTCCCGGTTTCCGCTCCGCGAGATTGTCACGACCGTCCACCCGAATGTGCTCCGCAACGTGAGCGCGGAGCTCGTGAGACGTGGCGAGGGCGGCTGGATCAGCGCGCTCGAGGCAGCACCGCCCGGCGAGGGGGATCACTGCGGCAACATGCTGTACGACGAGAACATGTTTGGCTATGCGAGCACCGCAAACTGCACCGCGCTCGCTCACTGCGTTGGTCGGCTGCTGTGCGACCCGGGCACGGCGTCGATGGCGGCGGCTGGCCACTCTGAGGTGCAGTGTCGGTAACAGTTGGCTGGCAAAACTGTGAGGTGCTGCGTGAGGCGGACCGAAGGCCCGCCGTGGCGGAGCGTGTACGGCTTTAGCGAAGGCAGGCGCTCTCGCGGCAGAGCCCGCGTCGGGGTCTGGCGGGAGAGATCGGCGCATCGTTCGCTATAACAACAACTAACAAGGGAGCCACGTCAGTGGTACCCCCCTTGTCGGACCCCCAACCGGTGTACACGTGTCACAGGCCCCCCTGGGCACACGCACGCCGCCCGACTCGGGCATAGCGCACGTGTCATTCTCGGCGTGAGCACACGTGCGCGTCGAGTCGCGTCACCGGTTGTGTGGGACACGTAGGTGTAAAGGGCGGAGCCCGTTGCACGCGGTTCATACGCGTGTGTGTAGCATGCGCTCGCGGCGGCATGCTCTCTCGTGCCCGCTGTAGAGGCATGCTACAGCCGTATGCTCGCTCAGGCGACGTGAGCGCGCGAGTTCTCCATGTACTCGATGGACTTGCGCAGCTTGGCCATCGGCACCCACCTGGTCAGGCAGTCGGCGGGGTTCTCGGTATCCGCCACCTTGACCCATTTGCACTCGCCCGCCAGCACGCGGCGCTTGAGCACGCCGTATCTGCGGAGGAAGTGGCGGGAGGCGGAGGCCTGCCCAATGTTGTTGCCAACGGAGAGGTTGGCCGCGTTGTCGGTGAGGATCTCGGTGGGCGCCTCCATCGGCAACGCGTGCGCGCGCATGATCTCGAGGACGTACGCGTTGGCCTCGGCGCCCTTGCACGACGCGAAGCATTCGAGCTTCTGCGACGAGTCGGCGATGAGGTTGGTGCGCTTCGTCTGGTGCGAGACGGCGCCGTGGTTGAGCATCGCGCACAAGCCGAAGACGTCGGGCGGGCCGGTCGGCTGGCCGCGCCAGGTCGAGCCGGCGGCGAGCTGCAGGCGCGTTGGTGCGCCGTCGGCGAGCTGCGGGTCGTTGGCGAAGGCGAAGCTCGCGTTGACGAGGTCAGCGTCGGGCGTGCCGCCGTAGGTGATGCCCTCGAAGCGCGTCTCCCAAGCCCACCACGCGAGCGTCTCGGCGACGGTGGCCGCCTCCTCTCGACATGACGCAGCTGAGGCGGTGGTTGCCGACCGAGAGGCGCGGCTTCACCTTCTCGATCCATTTGAGCGCGCCGGTGACGCGCGGCGCGTCTTCGCCTGCGGCGGCGCGAGAGCTAGCTTGAGCCGCATGGGGATCTGGGCCGCTCTCTCGATGGTGGGCCATGCCAGCACCACATTTCCGGGTTTAGTGCCGTTGCGCGAGCTGTTCTTGTTGCAAATGACGCTTGCGAAGAGCTGGAAGCACGGCATTGACTGTCCTCCTTTTTTTCACCGGTATTCTCCGCCTGATCTCGCAGAAGCTGCGATTTGTCCACTATGTACACAATGCCGAAGGCTTCGCACTCCAAAACGTTTGCGACGCGCCGAAAAACACGGGGGAAGGGGCCGCATTTCCTTTTTGTGTGAAGAAGGCCGAAGAATTGCCTTCTTCACTCTTCTTCGGCCTACCACAACCCTGGCCCTCCATTGCGCAACTCCCGGCGCTGCTGGCGGCGCGGCGGCCGCGCGCCGCAATGCGAGGGCGGATGGGAAGGCGCCCGCCCCCACGGAGAAGTGGCTCGGATCGAGGTGATTTTTCGCCTCGCCGCGAAGGTCCGAGTGCTCTCGCTCGAACCACCTCTCAACACCCACCGGGACGCTCCCCCGGACAACGCAGCACGCTCATCATGTCCGCTGGCGTGCACACGCGTCGGACCCCGACCAACCCCGCACCACGCCCTCGCTGACCACTTTGCTTTCGCCTCGCGCTGCGGACAGGGACTTCTTCTCGACGAGCATCTTATAGGACTCCTTCTTCCTCGTCGGCGCGCGTACGGCACAGACGGCATGGCCACCTGCTGGTGGCCAAAGCTCGAGCTGCACGCATGCAGCACGCACGCGAAAAAATACGCCGCGCTCAGCGCGGCGAGGTGCATGCGATGGGTCAGCGTGCGTGCATGTGCGATGTTCCGTGCGTCGCGTGGGAGGAGCGACGCTGTCCCCTCACGATTTAGATATGAGTCCGCCATGGATGTACGTGTGCTGTACAATGTCGAAGGTAGTGCCCGTGCGAAGGAAATGGCGTACCCCGCAGTTTTCATAAGTGGACGAACCTGAAATCCCGGTGAAAAAAAGGAGGCGATGCAATGCCGTGCCTTGGGCACCGTCATCGTGCCGGTGTGCTCGATGCGTGAGAGATCCGTGCCCCAACTCGGGCTGGGCGCGCGGCGGCCGCAAGCGCTGATGTGCGTCCACGTCCAGGCTCCCGCCGACGATGATTCGCTCGTCAACCCCGTCACCATCCTCAACGAGCTGCGCATGCTTAAGTTAAGAGTGAGATTGGGAGGCAGCGGCGCCTCCCGTAGTTGGTCACGGCGTGTCTTTCGCGTGGGACGAGTCGTTTCGCGTGGTTTGCGTAAGCTAAATACGCCGCCGGAGCATACCCGTCGCCCGCCAAAGTTAGTTTGGGCACGCTGTGAATTCGCACGGCTCGGGACCTCGAACACGCGCGCCTGCTGTGGGTCTGTCATGGGACGCGGCGGATGCTGGGTCGGCCGGCTGCTGCGAGCACCACGTGTGGTGGTGTAAATACTTACGACCTACGACTTACGACTCCTGTGCTCGAGACCCCACCGTTCTCGACGGCTATGGGCGTGTGCTGGCTTGGCCATCTCGCCAAGAAACAAGCGCTTGAGCTGGGACACGAGGGAGTTGCGACGTGCCTCCTTGTTGAGGATCCGACTGTCAGAACCTGCGTGACGAGTGCGCGCATCCACCTTGCACATTAAGCGGCCGGGCCACACGGCAAGTCGGCGGGGAGTGCGCGTGCAGACGCCTCGTGCTTGGATTTCGAGCGGAAGGACAGCAATGGGGCAGAGCAACGGTGCGCAGAGCCACGACGGCGCGACGTGCGGGTGCGCGGGCGGTGCGCTCGCCACCTCCAACGCGAGAGAGGCGCTCCTCCGACATTAGAGAGGGCCGACCGGGCCACTTCTCACTGCGCGAGCGCTTCTGCATCTCGGGGCTGCTGCATGAGAAGGACGGCTCAGGGCTGCCGGCAAAGCTCGACGTGGCTGACGTCGTCTGCCTTCCCAGCGCGCGGACAATCTGCGCCTCGCTCGCCGCGGAGCCCATCCGCTGCATCACCTCCACCTCGCGCAGCGCAAGACGCCTGGCAACGCAGTTGGCGTCGACGCGTACGCAGATCAGCAATTGGCATACGCGATGGAACCGCCTGGAGAGGCGTGGCGGCGCGAGGCTCGTTTGGAGGAGCGGCGGCGTGTTCGGGCGCTGGGACTGCGCGCACGCGCTCGCCAGTTGCACCGATAGTCGCGCGCGCCACGCCGTGGGTAGCGCGTCGGTATGCGCACTGGAGAGGGTTGTCTCGAGTGCCATCACTACCGACGCGTGCGCGGATCGCACCTGGTGAATCGTCTGTGCGGAGGACGCCGCCGCTAGTGCCGCGCTGGATCCGCCGCGCATGGTTTCAGCGCTCGGCGCGACCGATTCGTGCGCGCCTCCCTGCTCTGGAGTCGGCACGAACAGCGACTCGACGAATGCGTCGTCATCCATTGCCACCGACGCTCCGCACGCTCCACACGCTCCACTGCTGCCAGCACTGCCAGCACTGCCAGCACTGCTATTACTGAGCTCAGCGATCGCAGCACCCCATCTGCCTGCGCTTCCTGCGCAACCACCGGCGCCGTCGCTTGCTCGATGCGCGTGCGAGCTCCAGCTCGAGCTCAGGCTGCCATCGCCGTCGTGGCCACTCTCGCCATTGCCCCAGCCCAGCTCGAACTCCGCCTCGTGTCCACCCGCCTCGTGTCCACCCGCCTCGTGTCCGCCCGCCTCGTGTCCACCCGCCTCGTGTCCACCCGCCTCGTGTCCACCCGCCTCGTGTCCACCCGCCTCGTGTCCACCCGCCGAGTCTTCGTCCTTGGACTCAGAGACGCGGTCGGTCGCATGGTCCGAGACACGGTCCGAGAGATGGTCGGACGTTTCGCCAGAGACAACGCTGCCCCCGCCGGCATCATGGCTCGAAACATCGGAGCTGTTGTCGCGCTGCCCTCGACGACGACCTGCAACGCGGTGGGCATGTCCCATGCGTCAATGCGCGAGCGTGTGCGCGCGTGTGGCATGTTCGTGTCTGTCCGTCCGTGTGTGCGTGTGCGTGCGCGTGCTTCTCGCAAGGCGGAGAGCGCGCACGTTTGGCGGCGTGCTGGAGCAACCTGGTGGGGGCACTCGACGCCAGCCATGACCGACGTTTCCCATGGTCGTCAGTGAGAGGGATCAGCGTGCCCTTCGCGACGAAGAGACGCACTCGATCGCCTTGCAGCCACTCCTCTGGCAGCAGCGCCCATTCAATATCGTGTGGCGGCGGCTCTCGGAAGATCGCCAGCCCCGGCGCATCGCACGCCAATGTTTGATTGACGATTCGCACGTCGCCTCCACCCCATGCAGCCGGCGAGCGCTTCCAGAAGCCCGAGGTTAGGCTGTTGTGCGCGACCTGCTGCTGCACGGCGGTCAGCCCACGCACTCGTGCGGCGGGCAGGTCGATGCCATTGCGACAGGTTGAGCAGAACTTGTTTTTAAAGTGCCCTTTGCCACTCTTGAAACCGGCAACGCACATTACACTGCTGCCGACGGCTTCGGCGCCCCAGCACTCGAACGCGGGAGCTTGCTGCGTCTCGAATGGTCTCGCCTCGACAGCAATTGGCACGCGCTGATTCACTGTCGAAGACAAGTGGTGAAACTGTTCATTGGTCGCCTCAGAGATGAACTCGCCCATGTCGATGTCGAGCAGGTCCTGCGACGACGAGGCTGCTGCCATCTCACTGACGCGCCGACTCGCGACGCCTCGGCGCAAGCTGCAAGCTCTGCAAGTGCTCGAGTTTTCAGCGGGCTTGCTAACATTAGTAACCGGGCGGGGCGGACGGCCGCTAGACAGACGCACACGTTTTGGCTCTTCCCTAATGTGTGCTCCCTGCACGTCGGATCGGCTTCGATCGAAGCTGCTTCTGCGACCGCCCACGATTCGTCCCGGAGATCCGCTCTCGAGCGGAAGAACGTCCTCGGAAGCGACGCCATGCGATGCGCAGCGAAGCCGATCCGACGTGCAGCGCCCCGCTTTGGGCAGTTGCCACGGCGTAGATTGGGGAATGTGTCATCGGAAAGCTTGATATCTTCCTTTTGTGCGCGATAGCTTCCGTTTTGCGCGATAGCTTCCCCGGGTATTGTGCTGGATCGGCCCAAACGCGCCCTTCCCGATTTGGTATCGTTCTGTTCCCCGGGTTTTCACTCCCACTGCCGGACTGACGGGGATGATGGTGACGGTTAGGGTAGCCGATTTTGGGCTCACCAGCACCGTCACAAAGGCGAAGCCCCTTTCTCAGCGCGCCGCAGGCGAAGAAGATTTTGGGCCTGAAAGCCGTTTTACTTGATTTTTGAGTGATTTTTGAGCGCGTTTGAGCTGCTTGAAAGGTGCTCATCCAGCCTGGTTTTGAGCACGGTCGACTCCGATCATATGGTATCTTCACCAAACTTTACGGGGTTGCTACCAGGGGTCAATTAGGGTTCAGAAAAGGTATTTTTCATGATTCAACACTGAAATCACCTGTGAAAAACCGGTATCCTGAACGGAAGCCAACGTCGATTCGGCCGATCCGACCGTCCCCCGGTGCTACGCGGTCGGTGTGCGCGTCAGCGCACACTTGCGCCGCGGAGCGGCGCCTTATGCTGACGGGGCCCAGCGGCTGGTAGAGGCTACATGTAGGACGCACCAGACCTTGACCATTTGAGTGAGGGAGAGGCTGAGCTCGCGGCTGACATGGCACGATTTTGCGTAGGCCACAATGGCACCCTCCCCTCAGCGCCCCTCACTTGTTCACCCCCATTCACCAGGTACCCCTCTTTTTCAAATGATCTGGCACCAACATGCTACCATCCCTGGTCCCTTAGTTACAACCCCAGGGTTCTGTTACATTTAAAAACACGAATTTAACCCTCCAACTCCACTCACGTGCCCTCGCATACAACACACGTATCACAATGAATGTCTGGATCTAACCCCCACTTCTGCCATGCCTGATGACAACGCACTGTGAGCAATATGTGCGCGCAGCCGCTCGTCGAGCTGCGGTGTGACGCCACAGTGGCTTTCATGCTCAAGGCCAGTTCAACGATTTTCCAAAAAGGCAAGTTTCTCCCAAGTGTGTGCTGGCCACCACACAGACCCCCCTACAGCTCATCGCACCCCCCTACAACTCACATGTACCCCCCTACAACTCACATCTCTGGGTACCAAGAGATGGAGGGGGGTACATGCACCCCCCTACAACTCACATCTTCTCAAATTCCTCTGAGCTGAGGTATAGGGGGGGGGGGTGTTTCAAAGTGACTCGAACATAATGCGTCTTTAGACATCCGCTATCCGTCGGCCTCAGTTAAGAGACACCTAAGACTCACGCTTAATTCACAGACCCGGCACGATGTCGTCGTCACGAGTCATATCCACGAGCATAGTTGGGGCACGTGGGGGACAACGGGGACGCGAGCAACGAGCTGCCAGTGGGTACAAGTACAGGTTTAAACTTTTATAAGGGCCTAAAACTGAAGTCAAAACGCACTTTTACGCCCGCGCAGCGGCCGAAGAGGTTCTAGCGAACTGTCTAAGCGCACTTTTCGCCCCCCGCGCTCCAGCTACAACTTGTTGGAGCTGCGCGGGGGGCTCGAAACTGCGTTCCATTCAAATTAAACCAGGCGCGAGAGACCCAGCCCCCCCTCTCAGATGCGCTCATTTGCCTGGAAATGTCGACGGTGAGGCTGGATTTCGGAGGGGGGGCTGCTCGGAGGGTCCCATAGCACCCACCACACGTTGGGTCCACGGGGCGGGTTCCGCCCTTGCGCGCACGCCAGCTGCCCCTTCTGGTACCTGGAATTGGACGGAGGTGCACGCCGCTCGACGCCCGAGGCACATCTTTTCGGGGGCGGGCAATGGTGCGCAACAACAAGACGGTCCCGCCCACAGGTCACCCGCGCAGGTACACGAGCAGCGGCACGACGCAGGTGTCGCAGGCGCTGCGCATCGCGCACAACGAGGCGCTCGTCGCTGCCGGCCAGCGCAAAGCGGAGAAGGAGGCCGTGCGAGAAGAGAGTGGCCGAGGCTCGAGCAAAGGCTGCGGAAGCGCGCGCTGACGCTGACGCCTCGCGCGCTGAGGCTGACGCCGCGCGCGCTGACGCTGACGCCGCACGTGCGAGCGCAGCGGTGGTCGAATGCGACGCTCACTTCGTCACCGCTCTCGGCTGCTCCCATCGCGTGGGAGCAGCCGAGGGTAGTCATCGCGACCCCTCCCTACCCGCGCAGGTACCCACGACGGTGGAGATCGACTTCACGGCGGCCCTAGTGGTGCGTGGCCCGCCGCTCCAACCCTTCTCTCAATCTCGTCGCGCCTCCACTCCTCTCATCTCACCATCATTTTCACACGCATTGCGTCCGCGCGCTGCTGCCTGCCCACATTGCCCGCCGCAGCCCGAGCACTGACGCAGCATGCTTCTCCACTGCTGTGGCAGGTAACACCTCTCTCAGCGCGGCGCGGCGCCATCACCACCACTCGCGCGCGTCGGCGCGGTCGAGCGTGTGCGCTCGGCACGCGTCATCCCCGGGCTGCTGGCCACGCGGCTGCCGCGCGGTGCTCTCGTCTGTACATTTGTAGGTCGTGTGCGTATGTGACCGTTTTGTTCAGTGTCTATCCATGCAGTCTCGCAAAGCGCAATTCGCCAGTTGTACACCGTTCTCTCGCGGTCCCCGACCCGATCCGATCGAAAACGATGACACACATACCGCGTGTTCGTCGTGCACGCGACGCTCGCGACGCACCTCCCGTCCCCGCATCGGTTCGGCGTTCGCCACAGGACACCACGCCGCACGCGTCCACAACGAGGTCGAGGACACGATATACCAAGTCACCGACAGACCCGCAGTCGCGTAGGTTCAACAAGTTGTAGCTGGAGCTCGGGGGGCGGGGAACTACGTTGGCCACTATCATAGGAATTCCTACGGCCGCGTAGCGACCGAAGAAATTTTGCCTTTTTCGGATCTTTTTTTCGTCGTATATGCACGCACCCCGCGACCGAAACCACCACGCGGTCACGTGCGCTAGTGGGCAGGTGTGCGCCATGGCGGCGTGTGCGCGCGCGAAGCAAACCGCGCACTTGACACTTGACGCGACGACGGTTTCTATCATATGTTGTGCGCGGGGCCTGGCCGGCGCGGTCTGGTGTGGGTGTGTAAACCCCCCTCCAAACGCGCACTTTTACGACGCCGCCGACCCCGCTCTGGGTTTTAGCGATTTTTCTAAGCGAACTTTTAGGCAGCACCAACAACTGGTTGTCCCGTATAAAAGTTTAAACCTGTACTTGTACGCCGCCGGAAGAGAGCTGCTCGAAAGCGAGCTCGAAAACACGCTGAGAGAGCTTGAATACGCTGAGAAAGCACGCAATGCCGAAGACGCCATTGTCAAAGACGTTAAGGCTGAGCTCTCGAAGGCGCCACTCAACCCCATAGGCGCCATCATGCGTGCGCTGGCGCGGCACCAGCCAGACGCCGCTCCCAAGCACGCGACGGCGGCTTCGGGATCCATCGCATCGATCTTTACGAACGATGATCTCAACGATACAGAGCTGTACGGCGATGCTATGATGGCAGAGCTACGTCGCATGGGTGCCGCTGTCAATGCCGCCAAAGACGTCTCGGAAGCTGCCGTCGACGCTCTGCTCGACCACGTTGGGCTCGGAGAAGGCGGTATCACCGAATGGCTCCGCGGTCGACGCGAAGGTGAGCCGTGGGAGGACCGAGCGTTTACTATGACACGATTCAAACGGCTCCTGAACAGCTGCCGCGAGGATCTCGCCACCGGTGCGTCGGGTGTGTCCCTGTACCCAATGCGGTACGCCGACGCCGGCACACTCGAAGTGCTGCTGACGGCGTTCCGCGAGGCAGTCCGGTGTAGTGTCAGTGACGGAGCCGACACATACCCGGCGGAGTGGGCGCGGTGGCTGTGTGTACTCATAGCCAAAAAGAACCGCGATCCGCGGCTGTTCAAAAATCTGCGTGACATCTGGCTGCTCGAGCACGGGCAAAAGCTGATGGAGGGGCTTGTCAAACTCGAGTTTGACGACGCAGCCCACGTCGCCGTGCCGCCAAGCCAGTTCGGTTTCATGAGGCGGCGTGGCGCGCCGCAGCCCACCACAGTACTGCATGTGCAGGCGGAGCAGGCGCATACTATCGCCGGCGCGCAACGGCGAGCGCCGGTTTACCGGGCGTATGTGGACTACCGCACACTGTTCGAGTCTATCGCGCACAAAGTGCAAATGCGAGTTGAGGAGCGCACGGGTGTGGCACTGAGCGCGTCCAAGGCGGTGTTCGCCATACAGCACGCCGCACATGGACACTACGACACGCAGTACGGCGTGAACGAGCCCGGCTTTCCCAGAGCCAATGGCAACGTGCAAGGGAGCCACACCGGGCCGGTCAAAAGCAATCTGGTGCTGTCCGTCGTGCAGCGTGCCATCGAACTCGAACTCGTCGTGGACGGATCGCTGTTCGTAGGGCCCGACGGGCACGAGGTCAATCTCCCGACGCTCTTCTTTGCCGACGACAGCGCCGGCATGTCCGACAGCCTGAAAGGAGTACAGATGTACCTTGACGCCATCTTTGCCACTGCCGTGGCACTCGAGCTGGAGCCCAACGTGCCCACGCCAAATGGGCGCACCTGGGTCAAAGTGCCGCACGGGAGGGCACTCAAAGGCGGCCGGTTCGTCGAGTACCCCGCGCTGCTGCAGGCGTTGCGCGGCGGCATGCGTGTGTTCGACCCCGCCAAATGGGCGGAGACCGGAGCGAGCGAGCGGCTCGAGGCGGACACACGAGTCCGCGACCCGGAGACCGGCGACATCTACACTGTCGTCACTGAAGTAACGGACAAGACGGCATGGCAAGGCCTGGCAGACGCGAGGTTAGCGTAGGATGCGCGTAGCCGTCGGGCGAGCTCAGCGTTTTTACCGCGGGCGTTGTGCCACCGTCCGAGCGCAGTGTTGATGGCGTACGCTTGCTCCCGCCCATGTCGCGGCCTCATGCTGCCTCCTTAGGCAAGTGTCCAGTGCCAGGGTGGGATTGTATGGTCATTGTTAGGCATAAGCCTCCTCTCTGCGCTCTCTGCTCTCGCACGCGGGCATGTCCCGTGCGCAGCTCACGCAGCTCGTACATGCACATGTACACCACCAACGCTCGCTGTACACGCAGCCGCGGCTCCTGCGGCGCGTCGTATAAGAAGGCTTTGGCAATGGCGTCTGCCATTTGGTTGCTGTTGTTGTTGTTGTTGTTGTTGTTGTTGTTGTTGTTGTTGTTGGTGGGGGGGGGGGGGTCTGAGCCTGGCTCTGCAAAGCACCAGCGCTCAGCTGGACCCCGCACCGCGCGCGCCGACGAGATCTGCTTGGCGGCACTGTAGACATGGACGTGCGAAGGATCCAGGCCATCCGACCGAGCACGTCGGCAGCATCACCTCAACCTCCGCAAGTGGCGACCCGCGTGGCACTGCAGCTCAGCGGACACCTGCGGGAGACGTGCGACAGCGACGCCAAATTTGCCGTGCTCAAGGAGAGCGTGGCGAGCTGCAGGCAGCACGCACATTGCGACCTCTTCTTGCACACCTGGGCGACTCTGGAGGCAGATACCCCGAGTTGGCACCGTCCAAATGCGAGCGCGTACGACTCGCGCAAATCATCCAGAGAATGCGCAGCGCGCATTACCGCGTTGCTGAACGTGACCTCATTCCAAGTGGAAGCTCAGACTCCGAGTGCGCGCTTCTCCAAAGCCACGACTTGGTGGACGTCCAAGAGAGGTGACTCGCACATCTCTCTCGCTGGCATCGCCGCCGCTATCGAGACGCAGCGAAAGGCCAACGACCTGCGGCGCGCGCACGAGCTGCGTGGCCATCGCTATGATGTGGTTGTGCGCATGCGACCCGACGTGTACCGTGCGGATCATCCAGAAGTCGCCAGCTGGGCAAGGATCGCACACGCGCCGCACAATCTCTCCGATACCATCTTTTCATGCCGCTCGATGCGGTGGCCTGGCGAGAAGGGGGGCGACATGTGCTTTCTTACGTTCTCGCCGTCGTCCCTCGAACGACTATATAGCGCATGGGAGGCCGTCGCAAACACATTCCTCTCAGCGATGGAGTGTGCGTGGAATGCATGGAAGCAGCGAGCAAGCTGTGATCGGCGATGGTCTCGTTGCGCAGCACTGGGAGCTGCCTCCTGTGCCAAGACTGAGAAGCAGCATGAGTTCCCGGAGAACATCCTCCGGACCGCGCTGGCGCGGGCGCATATGGTAGCAAGGAGCTGGGTGACCCTGCGTACGACCTCGCCAGCGGTGAGCTTCGAGCCTTCTTACACGTGCCACAGCAGCACGAGAGCACCGGGCGCGTGCCTGAGCAAGTACACACCCTGCTCCATGCATGCGGTCACGCAGCAGCAATGCGAGCTGCTCTGTGAGGCAACCGAGGCATGCCGCTTCTATGTATTCGACAGGCTGGACAGTCAACAGCACTGCAGTCTCCTAGCCAGCCGGGGTGACTCGGGCCGGAACGCCCGGAGTGGCGAGCTTTTGTGCAGCAAGCCTCGCTCGCACCCCACGCCTTCAAGTGCAAGCTCCGGAGCCCAGCCACCACCAGCGCTGGTACTGCCGGCAACACGCGCCGCCTAACCAGGCCGCGTCGGGCCGAGGATGAGGAGCAGTCACGGCCGCTGCCACTTCTTGCCCTTGCGAATCCAAGCAGCATTGGCCGTTACGATGGCGTTCGGAATGGCTGGAGTGGGTGGTGGCTCCGCCTGACCTCTGCATGCGACCACTACCCGAGCATCTGCACCCTCTGGAGCGCCGACGCTGCACTTTTGCCGTCGCCCCGCTGCCCTGTCAACTGCCGCCTTGCACCACGACCTGACGCAGGTGTTCTGAAGACCGCCGACGCGGTGCTTATGAGAAGTTCGACCGACGAGCAGCTTGTTGTGAACGCAAGTGGAGTCGGCGAGCACGGCAGTTCTGCTGCCATGCGACGTTCACGAGTGCGCTACTGCATAGAGAGCGAGGCAGGTTCGTGGAGGATGCCAAAATGTCCACCCTCTGTCCTCGCGGTCTCGACGCGGCCTGAAGCAGCTATGCGTTTCTCGTGGCTCTCGAGGTACTACCTGCCACCGCCGCTCTCCAAGACGAATGCCGCCGCTCTCCTCTCCCAACCAGACTTGGAGCGTGGCCAGTTTCGCCTTGACTCGTGGGATGGCAAGGCGGCGCTCATGTCAGTGTGGTTCCGGCACTGCCACACAGACTCTCACACCAGCAGCAACGCCAAAAAAGCTTCTGGCGGCCACATGGAGGACCGTGCGAGCTTTCTAAAGCAGCTGCGCCGCGCAGGGCTGGCGTATGCCTCCTACGGCCGCTGCGGTCGCAATGTGCCGTCCAATGATCGCGTTCTGTCCGCAGACCAGTCCACGTGGCTGGCCAACAAGGTGATTGGCATGCGTCGCCATCCGTTTGCTTTGGTGAGCGAGAACTCTGCGCAGCCTGGATGGGTCACCGAGAAGGTCTATCAGGCGCTGGCAGCGGGTGTCGTCCCTGTATG
>Ga0115006_10001316_pt1 | contig 15270 bp, 12 predicted proteins | sample ArcOceMetagenome_3_FD_88943 | JGI IMG/M metagenome (GOLD analysis project Ga0115006, IMG submission 88943) | Marine eukaryotic phytoplankton communities from Arctic Ocean - Arctic Ocean- Svalbard ARC20M Metagenome | ecosystem: Environmental > Aquatic > Marine > Oceanic | place: Arctic Ocean...
CAGCACATTGAGCTGAGGGAGAAACGCCGGAGATATCGGCGGAGCAGCAGAAGTGAGGATGATGCGGCGTGCACTGCGGGTGCCAATGGCAAGCAAGAGACAGAATTCCCGGGCTACGATCCGGCAAGGGCGGCAGTTATGGTGTCTTGGTCGGCAGTTGGTGACGTGCCTATCAACTTGGCCTTGTTTGCCGTTATCAACCGAGCCATGAAGCCCTTTGGCATTCCTGCCGCCGCCGCATCGTTCCCTCAGTCACTTGTAAAGGGTTTTTGCTTCTTTGTCCCTGGTGTCATCATACGGATGCCATGTTTCATATCGTATGTCACCAGTTGCGAGCATATGATGCAGAACGCAAAGGAGGGAAGACCATTGACGCATAATTGGGAGGAGATGGGTGGAACGATACGACAGAAGATGCATGACAATCTGCTCACAATATTTGACCGAGGGGCCAAGCTTTGGATTCCCGTCAACACGCTTTGCTTCTGGGCGGTACCAGTGTTGTATCGCCCCCTAACTCTGAGTTGTGTGACGGTTGGTTGGATGACATATTTGTCGTTGATGCAACATCGGGAGGAGCAAGATGATGATGAGCATATATATGTAAAAAATGAAAGAGACAGATCTGGTCTGCCGGTCGGTCCAACAACAATTGAAATCAATATCGATTCTGATGGGGTGGATTGAAGAAATGCTAATTTAATTTAACCCGAAGAATACGAATAGATCAGATTGAAACACACTACTTAGTATTCCACCACCCTCTAGCTAGATCTACTACGTGTAGGAATTCCTATGTAGCTAGCTACGTAGCTAGCTAGATCTACTTTTTAAAAAATGTTGGCAAATTGGCAAATTGCTGGCAGTCGCAGCAAGTGGTCCCGTCCTATTGTGGTCCCGCATTTTCGCCCATTTTTCAAGGACGCGACATTTTTTGGCGCCAAGCCCATGGACATCGGCAGGCAGGGGCGGCAGCGCAGCGCAAGTATTATTTGATCTGATCATAACTACGCAGTAGCAATCGAAGTACTGGTATCGCAGCGCAGGCAGCATTTGCGCGGACGATAAAATAATAGGAATTCCTAAGATGTCGGGTGGTAACAAGTCATCGTCGAGCAAGCCGAGCAAGAAAGGAGATATCCGATCGCATTTTATTCGCAAAAGCTCAGAGGTGGAGCAGCAGGAACAACAGCTACGTGAGGTCAATCCCAAGGATGTTCTGAGTATTCTCCAGGAGAACGCACTTGGCTGGCGGACCCGGCCCCGAAGCATCTCGTGGGACGATGTGCGCTACATTATCAAACCAGAGGTGATGCTTCATTTTAAGCAGAACAAGAAGTTTGTCGAGTCCAACCCCAAAATTCTTGACTTGATCATCAAGAACAATCCACCCCTCGATGTCGTCAAGGCCTACGTCAGGGCTTTTCCAACACTACTGATCACCAAAACCAGGTCCCCCTTCGGTGTTAATACCTTCACCACAACAACGTCACTTAGTACCGCTTGTGATGTCAGTTCGCCTTCTCTTGAAATCGTCCGATATCTCATCAAGGAAATGGTATGGTGCCGCAAGCTTTCACAGCATAAGAATATGTTCCGGAATCTTGAAGGCGGGTTGGGATTCTTCTATAATACAGGTTTTCCATTCGGCACCTCTCTCGATGTTGTCAAGGTTCTTCTCGATGAATATCCGAAAGCAGCTTTGCAAAAAAATGGCATCGGTGAAGCTTATGCGGTTCCTGGAAGCATCCCGCCTGTCATGTATGCCCTATCAGATGACCCCTGTCGATTGCCAGATTATCTCGAGAAGTTGAAGCTCCTGCTAATGGCTGCTGCGACGGGGACCACCGATAAAGAGAAGGTGGAGAAGAAATTTCTTTTGCCCCATGTCTTTCTTGAGGCTATTACTTGGGAAGGAAATTTTGCCCGTACATGTAGCTCTCCTCAAGAAGGATGGAACTATCTCCTCTATCCGAATCGTGAAATGGGCATCATCCGTACGCTCGAGTACATGAAAGTGTTTTGTCCCGGTGAGTTTCTTGAGGCCGACGATGACGGTAATCTTCCTCTCCACATCGTGTTGTCGAATAAGAAGGCCATCTATGCAACGGTGAACAGGTTGAAGACAGATTATTCGGCCGATCTCATCGAGTTCCTTCTTGAAATGCACCCCGAGTCCATCACTATTCGTAATGGAAAGGGGCAGCTCCCGATACATCTCGCCTTGAAGCATTGTATTCCTTGTTACCAGCTCATAATCGATGCATCTCCTGATTGGGTGTTTGAGAGCAAATGTCCTATCACCTTGCTCTATCCCTTCCAGATGGTCTATGCAGCAAATTGGTCTTGGTTTCAACGCTTTGACGATGACGACGACGATGATGATCGCAAGGAGGTAATTGAAAGGCACTGCACTCAAGTGTCGTTTGAGATACTTCGCCGTGCTCCAGCTTTGGCGGCAATTGGGCTTGCGGCGCGCAAGGTCGAGTGGTTCCACAGTGAAACTTACAAAATTTTGCAAAAGACGAAATTGGAAAAGAAGTACCTTGAGCTCAAAATTTCAGGCCTTGAATGTAAGCTGGAGGGCCTCAAGGAAAACGAAGAAAGGTCGGAGGCACAGAAGGAAGACCGAACTGTGGGGATGAAGCGTAAGAGGGACGCGGCCGGGCCCGACACTGAGGTTGAAGATGGTGAAGATGAGGACGAGGAAAGCATCAGTGAAGTGGATGTTGGTGGCAGTAGCAGCGGTGGTGATGGTCTAGTTGGGTGATAAGGGAGAAGTCAACCAGCGAAGAATGATGGCCGAGATCTACGGCTTTCAGACGCCCATTGATGAGATTGATGCTGTCGTATGAATCTCGTTCTGATTTCCCTGCGCTTTCCGATGGACGAGAAAGAACACGCCAAGGGTGGCTGGCGATACGACTTCAAACAAGGAGAAAGGAGCGAAGAAGGTAGGAAGGAGTATCGCGAAACGGCATGGTACTAGCTAGTCTAGTAGCAATCACTACTAATAATCCACGACTCTTTGTTTCACCAATGTATATCATCTGACTGCACCCTGCAATCGGATGAAACGAAACCAATGGCGCGTACATGTCGTCATGCACAGTTCTGGCCAAGATTCGTTATCTCGCTAGCTAGTCGTAGGTACTTACGATTATACTCAACCCTCCACAGCGATCCCTCCTGGGAGCTCTGACTTGTCACCACCATTCTTCTTGGTATTGAGTTGACGAACCGATTCATCCTTCTTCTCAGCATCCAGCTTGCTGACCCGCTCACATCCCTCCTTGGCCTGTCGAAGCTCCCGCTCCATCTTCTTGCGCCGCTCCGAGTAGTCGCAGCGTGGGGACGAGTTGTTTTCCCAGCGCTCCTGTCCCATGTCGGTGTAGGCCTCCTCCCGACGCTCCCTGTCCTCGAGGAGACGGCCCTGGAGGAACTCGATGCGCGACTTGGCAGCGTTGAGGTAGCGATCACGGTTGCGCACGAAGGAGGTGAGGGAGACGGCGATGATGTCGCTGTCGGTGGCCAGGGCGACCTTGAGCTTGTCCAGCCTGGCCTTGGTTCGAGGAGTCGTGATAGTGGCAGCTTTGCTATTGCAACTGCCATCGCCATCTTTTGCGGCAGCAGCAGTGCCCTCTTCTTCCTCTTCGGCCTGAAGCATCTGGGCATACTGACCATCGAGAAGCTCTTGGCCGATGGTGAGGGACCGGAAGGCGAAGGCATACTGGCTGGCGCCTCGCACCCAGCGGGGGGTCGGCTTGGCCTGGCTGTGCGAAATGCCGATGAGCGAGTGGACATCGCCCAGGGCCGCCAGGACACGAACCACGATGCGGCGGGTGCCCATGTGGGCGGCGGGGTTCGGATCCGACTTCGACTTGGACTTGAACCTGGTATTGGAGCGCTGCTGATGGGCGTTCTGATCGCCGCGGTAGACAATCTCCTCCTCAGACAGGTCCCCCGTCGAGGAGGTATCGGACCCACCGGAGTGCGGGGCGGATTTGGCATCACCATGCTCGCAGTTTTCGCCACCACTGCCGTAAGTGCTCTCCTGTTCGTCCTCATCGCCGTCGCTATCGTCATCGTCGCCGAAAACAGAGTATCGGTTGCTGCCGCCATTGCCGCTGCCGCATCGGCCACCCCTGTGGTTGTTGGTTATGTCCATGTACGGATCGTCGTCATAGTAATCTCCATCAACACCCCCCGCCATACCAAACGAAGCACCGGGCACGTTCTCCACGATCAGCGCGGCCTGGCAAAGTCCCTCCGCGTCCCAATTGGGGCAATTGGGGCGGAAGCGAGGCGGCTCGTCCCAGTACGGCTTGTCGTCGTTCAGCTGCTGGAGCAGATGCTTGAGGTATCCGGCGGCCAGGATCTTGTTGTCGATGCTGTCCTCTGATCCTTCGTTGGAGTGCCGGGAGCCCCTATCCTTGCGGTTGGGACCTCGGCGTTTACGATACTCGTTGTCGTTGTGGCCCTGATGCCGGTTCTTCTTGTTGTTGCGACGGCGACCAGCAGCGCCAGTCCCAGTACTGTTACTGGTATCGGTACTCTTCTTCTGCGCCATGGCCTCGGCGGCACCGATGGCGGCCAGCCACGCCTCGGCCTTGGTCGGGTTGACCATGTCCCGGGCCGCGAAGGGGTTGTTCTTGGCGTTGGCATTGGTCCCCCGATCCTGAGGGTCCGCCCGCGTGGCCAGGGAAAGCTTGAGCCTCCAGTACGCCGAGCGGACGGCCGGATCGCGGAGCAGCCGCTTCTGCATCTGGGCGTCGTCCATCTTGCGGTTGTTATGGTTGCCATGACCCCATCCCCTGGATTGGGCGAGAGGGGAGTCGTAGTCATCATTATGGTGGCCGTTGTGGTGATCACCGTAGTTGTAGTTGTAGCCGTAGTTCCCACCTGGACTACTTCCAACACCACCTCCTCCCGAGATGTACTCGTAGCCGGAGTTGCCGAAATGAGGAGGATATCCACCACCGCCGTTTAGATGCTGGTGCTGCTGCTGGTGGTTGCCGTGCACGTACGACGAAGACCGCTGTGGCGAGTACGGGTTGGGATGGCTGTTGGGCTGCTGCATAGCTGCTACCATCTGGGCCTGGCGGTGGTGCCGGTCGTAGTGATGATGGCCGGAGGCGTCGGGTTGGACCATGATGCCCATTGTTGTTCCCATCGTGGCGGCGTGATTGCCACTGCTGCCATCGTTGCTGTTCATCATCATGCCACTGGCATCGCCATTCGCGCAACCGTCTCCCCCGCCGCCACTGCCACCGCCGGCAAAGTCGCTGCTGACCGCGTACCCGGTTGCGGCGCTGATGGGGCGCAGCTGCCCCGGATGGATCTGGCCCTGCTGCTGTACGGGTGACATCATGCCCATGCCGCCGCCGGCAGGATTGTTGTTGCCGCCGTTGCCGCCGCCGCTAGATTCGGCGCCGTCGGGAGGTGCCTCGAGGACGGGCAGACGCTGCGGATCCCAGTATGGTCTCGCGGCAGGATTCATGATGACTCTTTGATGTGGCAGGCAATTGAGATGGTGCTCTTGCTGACTGTGGACGTGGAGTTGTTGGGCTCCTCAAAAACAATTTTAGGCGAACTGCTTTCGCTTTCTTGCCGAGCGATGATTCGATTCGCCGATGCCGTACTACTATCTAGCTAGAAGGCCTCTATCTCGCTCTCTACGTAGCTAGCCAATGAGACGGATTGCCGCGATGCGTGGCTGTGCTTTCGCTGCTCCAGCACCTTCACCTTGCCACCACGGATACGACGGATACGAACTGGGATCGGTCGGCGGTTCGATGTCGAGGAAATACGAGGAATGAGACGACTTTCAGGGGACGTGCCCCATAAACTCATATTTTGCACACCAGCATGACGAACATGCCAAGGCATCGCCGTCATCGCCGTCATCGCCGTCACCGCCGATGCCGCCCAAGGCAACGATTGATCGCCGTAGGCTCCGCGGCGGCGGCAGTTGTCATTTGGAGCACAACAACATGTACTGACGCATTTGCCCCTCCGTCGTCGACGCCATGCCCAAAAGCATCATATCTCCTTAGCAACTCGAAGAAGAAGAAGAAGAAGAAGGCATGCGGAGACACATGTACTGGCGCTGATGCCTACTACAGCAACGGGCGCATTCGTCGAAAAGGAACAATAGCTCTTTACTCTATCCAAGAAGGCAGTGCTCACCACGATGAAGACGAAGACATCATCTTTGGCCTGCCGAAAGACAGCGTCGCGTCACCGCTGGCTCTCTTACTACTGTCCCAGCTCGTCCTCTTCATCGGCGTCGGTGCCGTCATACCAACCATACCTCTTTATGGGAAAGAAATTGGTCTCTCTGCATCGGCCAATGGTGTCGTAATATCAGCACCCGCGGTGGCTCTGCTCCTGCTGGCCAACATTTCCGGGCAGTACGCCGATCTTGGCCGGAAGAAGGCGATGCTCTATGGCATGGCTCTCATCGCAGTCTCCGACGTGGGGACTGCCTTTGCCGCCGGTTTGCCGCCTCTGATCGTGGCGCGATTGGGGCTGGGTGCCGGCAGATCCATCTCAGAATCAGGTGAACGAGGGATGCTGGCCGACTTGGCCGGGAGAGTCCCCGAGCTACGAGGAAAAGTGCTGGCTGCCCAGCAAGCCACCGTGGCGTTGGGCATTGCGATAGGCGCGCCGTTCGGAGGGTTGGTTGTAGAGCAGTACGGGCCAAGAGCTTCTTTCCTTTGTGTTAGTGCGGCCGCAGTTGTGGCGTTGGTGATGTACTTGTTTTTGCCAGAGACTGTGGTAGGAAAACATGACGCCACAGACGCTATGGATTCATCCACTATTGACCAAAGCAATGATGATGAATCAGCTGGTGACTGGAACAACCTCCTGCAAGATAACCGCTGGAAGGGATTGGCATTGTGCCAATGTGGAGCCAGCTTTGGATTTGCTGCCAAAATTGCCACGATACCAGTTCTGGCCGCCGATACTTTGCCAGGCGGTGCCATTGGAGCCGGAGCACTTCTGTCTGCCGCTGGCTTGAGCGGCCTCGTCGGGGCACCAGTGGGAGGTCTACTTACCGACAAAGCCGGTGCAAGAACAACCGCTGTCCTCGCTGGCATTTTCAGTGCTCTTTGCTTTGCGGCAATTCCCTTTGCGCTGTCTCCATGGGCTAGTGTTTTCTACGGAGACGGAGTGCTGCTAGAGGCAAACGGAGATGAGCTTGGTGCTCAAGCGGCAGCCTTCTCAGCTTTAGTTATCTTATGGAGCATTGGTGCAGCGGCTCAGGGGCCCGCTTTGACTGCAGTAGCTCAAGAATTGGCGCCAGCGGGAGCCGAAGCAAAGAGTTTGGCATTGCCACGGGCGGCTGGCGATGGGACGTATATCTTCGCCCCATTTTGCCTGGGTTTGGTTGCCGATAAATTTGGGGAGGTCACATCTGGTATCGAATGTGCGGCAGCGGGGTCAATGATGGTGCTTGGAGCTCTTTCGCTTGCAATATTAGGCGGAGGGCCAAAAAACGATGAGGATTGATAGCTTGTAAAATGTTAATACCTACTAGCTAGGTAGCTACTAGCTATCGTCGTAGAGTGTATTACGCTCCGTCATTCTTTTTGTTTCTTCGCATCGTATATCCACTGGCATTGTACGCCGCAAGAACCCCTTCCTTCTTTTTCGCCCTTTCGCCCCTCACCAGAGCAGCAATTTTGCCCGCTCTCCCAGGCTTGCGTCGGTTGGCACGGCGCCTCTCCGAGTTGAGCGGGTGACGCGTCTCATCGACCTCACCAGCCTCCCTCCGTCGCTTGGCCTCCTGCTGCATCTCTCGCTGCTTCTCCCGCCGAGCCCGCTCCTCCGGGGGCAGGGTCGACCAATCCATCTTGCTTTTCTTTCCCTTCTTCTTCTCGGTACCTGCTTGCTGATCTCCGTTGCCATTGGCGGCAGAGTCTACTTCACGCTTGCGCTTCTTGGATTGTTCCTCCTGTTCCTTGCGGTTCTGCTCGGCAATCTTCTTCGCCTCATCTTCAGCCTCGGCAAGAGCTCCGCTCTCGGCGGTCTTTTCGGGATCATCCCTCCGCAGCTTGCGCAACAGTTTGCGGCGTTCCTTGGAATTGAGACCCTTGAGCTGCTCAGCGAGGGATTTGCCATCATCGGCAGCTCCCTCATCCTCATTAGTTTCGTCATCGTTATCCTTGGGGGATTCAGTGCCGCCTTCTTTCTCGGAAGATTGCTCTCCAGATTTTTGTTCAGGTTTTACCTCTGGCTCCTTTTCTTCATCTGGCTTGGCAGTATCTTTTGCCGCCTTCGTTTCTACATCCCTGTTATTATCAGCCTCCTCAGCTACATCCCTGTTATTATCAGCCTCCTCAGCTTCATTACTCCTCGCCCGGTATCGCTTCAATATGCGCCTCTGCTTGGAATTCAACTCCGACGGTTCCATCGCTAGCAATCTCTGGACCTCCTCGTCGGCATCCTTTCCCGATCCCTTGCTCGAGTCCTTGTCAGCGAAGGAGGATCCAGGACGGAAGTTCTTATCAAAGTAGGACAGTTGGCGGGTTTCGACCTCCTCTTTCTTGGGTGGATCCGGCGATGATTGGTCAGCGGCTGCGGCAGTGCCGGCCGCATCGCCACCAGCCACCTTCTTCTTTCGCTTGGCAAAGAGCTTGACCATGTTGCTCGACTGGTTATGCAAGGTTGATACGCACTAAAATAAGTTGCAAAGTATTATGAGACGAATGAGCATGAGGCGAGAATGAGTGGTGAAGGCGGGGTGGGAGCGACGGCCAGACGTTCTTGCTCCACACCGTCCATTTTTCTGAAAAAGTACGAGTAGAGAGATGGTCTTCTTCTCATGCGACGGATGCGGCGACATGCTCAAGAAGAGCCAGGTCGACGCGCACGTTTACAAGTGCAAGGTCGGCTGCAATGCCGTCTCCTGCGTCGATTGCAGCGTTAGTTTCTACGGTGGTAAGAAGCACTTATTTTTGAGCACATGAGTGTATGCGTCGTTTTGGAGCCGATGATTAAAAATACCTGACTCGAGTTTGGAGCATAATCACACCAAATGGGAGTTTCAACATGTTTTAATTAAACTATGCAGGCCCGCTGTATGTATTCGTGCGGCCGTTTGGGGCTTCCAGAGTCTTTATCTTTCTCATCTGCCCTTCCCTTCCCTTTCGCCCCGTCCCCTCCCCCCCCCCAGACGACTACCGAGCCCACACGTCATGCATGACCGAGGCCGAACGGTACGAAAAGACGGTATACCGCGGCCCGAAGAAGGGGGGTGTCAATGGCAAGTCGCCCAAAAAGATGTCCAAGCAGGAGCGGTGGCTGGAGTGCGTTGCCGATGCGGCGCAGACGGCGCCCGCCGAGCTTCGGCCGCACTTTGAACGGATGGCGATGCTTGACAATGTCCCCTTCAAACCAAAGCAGTTCCGCAACTTTGCCATGAATTCGCTCTCCAGGGGCGGAACCCAGCAAAAGTTGGTCGATGATATGTGGGACTTACTGAAGGGAAACTTTGATAAAGAAATGGAAAAGGTCAACAATCAGGGGGGATCGGCGGCCAAGAATGGAGAAGAGGCAAAGGAGGACGTTGCCGGTGAAAATGCCAAGCAACAAAAAGGAGAGCAGGACAACAATAATTCTGAGCCAAAGGAGGGATTGTCAGAGGCGGAGGAAAGCAAAGCCTCGGAATCTTTGGTAGATGCCAAGACGATCAAGAAGACCATGAAGAGCATTTTGCGTAAGGCGCCGAACCGAACGATGAAATCCAAGAAGCTCAGGAAAGATATTCTGAAAACCTTGGCGTTGAAGAAGGCCTTCGAAAAGAAGGTGGAAGGCATCATGACGAAACATGTTGAGTCAAATCCCGAGAAAATAGTGTTCTCCGGTGACGGGAAGAAGGTCACACTGCTCAAGAAAGATAAGTAGATGGATGGAATACATGTATGGAATGAATGATGGCTTGGCTTGTGACGTCTTGTCAAGACAGCAAATTGTTGATTCGATTAAAACATTGCTGTCCTATTTCGACTTTTAGGAATTTCCTAGCTAGTACGGTAAAGAAACAATCTCATTGGCTTCGCCCTGAGCTTTTGGATGGAGCTCCTATTCAGCACGGATACTCTCCAATTGCAACACCTTCAATTTGAATTGCTCCTCCTGCAGTCCTTTCGATTTGCTGGCGCGCGTCTTGATGGTCCCGTCGTAATTGACGGGACTACAACCGACCGCGACAGAGCAGACCGGCGAAGCAAAGACCAACGCGCCAACGCGTACGCGCCAACGCGCCACCATACCGGCGGCCCGGCGACCATACCACGGACCACGGGCCAGCAGCTTTGATGCGCCCGATGCCGACGACTCCACATCATCATTCCATCGTCATCGTTCGACATGACCTTCGGCGGCGGCGAGACCATCAAGCTGTCCTTCGGGCCGTCGGCCGGTGCCGTCACATCGCATCTCTGCAACCTCGAGGGGCTGGCCTGCACCGCCCCCTCCTCGTACCCCGACGATGGCGGTGGCGATGCCGGCGCGCAGCATGCGCCGCTGTGCGATCCCAACGTGACCCACTCCGTCGGATCCGATGGTCTGCACGTCCCCCGCGTACTCTTCGTCGATGGGATGGATGCCTTTGCCGCCAATCCTTGGACTCGGTCTGCAGCGACGTCGCCTGCAGTCGTAGCCGCCTCGGCAGCGACTCCGGCTGCCGTTCATCATCATCGCTCAGACGACACCAAGACGGATACCGGTGTGAAGCCTAGCTCCCGACAAGAGGACGTGGTATTGTCGGCGGCGTTCGATACGCTCAACGTATGTCGTGCCGAAGACGATCCGCGCGTGCCGAGCCGAAGTGGTAGCGCAGCAGCAGGCGCAGGAGTGTCGACCTGGTCGGGAACGGTGGATGTGCATCATCGATCGACTGGTAGGAGCGGCGGCGCGGCATCACAACGAGATCCACAGCAGCAAGGGATGGGAATGATCGACCCCATGGCAATGTTCCATCAGACGGCCGTCAACCTAACAACGTCGGCCAAATCTCGATATCGGGCCGGCACTTCCAATGCAGCCCATTCCAGCCGCTTCGTCTATCCCCCGTCGTCCTCCTCTCCGTCCGGTGGAGATGGGGGCAGTGGCGGTCGACACATGGTGTGGGATTCGGACGAGGAGGAAGAGGGAGACGGCGATGATGGGTATGGATACGCCAACGGCAGAAGCGAGGAGGACAACGAGGAGATGAGACGGCTGCAGGAGCGGAGGGAGGCGCAGAGATGGTACGGGGAGGAGAGGGATCAGTACGATGCGCTGGTCGGTGCCTGGGGGGAGACATCGTCGCATCGTCATCATCCTCGTCGTTGTTCCCAATCACCGGAGGAGAAGGGTGCGCCGAATTCCGGTCCAGAGGCTGCTGCCTCGGGCGACCACGGTACAACGTCTACTCCGGAAAACATGGAGCAGGAACAGTCCTCCAAGTCCCCATCCGCACCAGATTTGGCTTGGGTCGATTACTTTATGCCTCCTCACCCATCGGTGGCGTCATATGCCGCCCCCCTGCCATTCAATACGTCCCTACTGGGACAAGAGGACCGGCAGCGCCCGATGCAGCAGCAGGCTTACCTATCCTCGTACCATGCTGGGTACCACCCTGGCTCGTCCTCCGGTGCCACCATGCCAGGATCGGGATCGTCCCTCTCCACCTCGTGGAGGGAGGATGTGCTGTCCGAAAAGATACGAAGGCTCCTGGAGGGGTGCGATGCCGTCCGTGGATTCAACGTCGCGGTGGAGGGCGGAGGCGGCGGCCTGCTCCACGGTGGATTGGCGACCAGTGTCCTGGAAGAGCTGGGAGATGAATGCCGCAGTGCCGGGCGCTTCTGTCTAGCGGTGGATGCCACCGACAAACGTGAAGAGAGTCGTCGGCCGAAGCTCAAGGCGAGTCAGTTTGGGAGAGGCGTGATGTCCGGTGCCGGTGATGAGATGGGAGGAGAAACGAAGATGATCGAATCCTTCCGCTCGGCGTTGAACAGTGGTCTGGCCCTTCATGGCCTGTCGTCCAACTCCGACCTCTTTTTGCCAATTTCGCTGGCCAAAAGCGCTGAAGCTTTGTTCGGGAGCGATGGGTACACAGTCACCCCATTCCAATCCAGTGCTGCTGCTGCTCTTGCAATCGAGGCATCGACTCTTCCGTACCGTCTGTTGGGTCTTCGTACTTCTGGTTCCGGGACAATTACGCCCATGAGAAGTAAAATTGGCATCCAAAGTGGTCACAGCTTTGCTGGATCGGGACAATCTGGCAACAACGCGGATCCCTACGCCACGCCCGAGTGCTTATCCTTCCATGAGTTCATGCATTGTGTCAAACCATCGAACCGACATTCCGTACTGTCACTCGATGCGCTGATCACAACACTGAGTGGCAATGGTTTATCCCTTAACAGTGCTTTGACGCAGGGAACGTCTATCGAGCGTCGGCGCTTGGAAGCCGAATCGAATCTGCACAGGGGCCGACATCGCTACGGTGGACCTCAACGTGAGGTCGAGCCTGGTCTTTGGCTTGAAGATCGCCATAACTACGGCGGTATTCTTTCGACCTTTTCGCCACTTCCAGCGTCTGGCCAGGCCTCCATCCGGTCCAATCATTCTCATTTTGCCCTATCGTCGACGTACCGGCCGGCAGGCAGCGACCCATCTTCCGATCCTGCGGCGGCCTACACTACCCTGCTCATGGAAGGCATGGGAATTCGATATCGACCGGAAGTTAGTGTTGGGACAGTTGTTCGTCAAAGTATCCGTGGCTTGACTGGTAATGCTGGGTATGCTGCCGGGGCGTACTGGAAATCAATTCTCGGAAGTACAGGCTCAAATCATGAGGGACAGCCATCTGATGTCGACGCATATGTCAATACGCCTATCCTTTCCGTCCTTGGCAATAGCACGAGAATATATCCTCATCTCAACGCAACATCAACAAACTTTGCCGCCGCATTATCGAGGAGATATGCCGGGTACATGTCTCGCGATGCAATGGCCGGTCTAGCACCGGAAGCGGAGGATACTGCCGAGGCCGTGGAGGCTTGTTATGAGATGAGAGATGCCTACGAGCCACCACTCGGCAGCGGGCTCCTTGACGATGACGAGGGCGATTACTTTAGTGAAAATGAGGATTAGTAATCATAAACTGCTACGTAAGCATGGGGAAGAAGACTAAGTATCTGTTTGGTCGTGTTAAGTTACATGCACGCACGCGCAACGGTGGGATAGAAAATTGTTCTGCATTTTCAGCATCTCGCAACCTCATCATGTCGAGCCAGTCGCAGCGATTCCAACAAGCCTCTTCACAATGTCATAGATCAGTAGTTGCGCCGTCACGATGAGACCAACATGGAGGAACCGCGCTCGCATACCGCGGAAATAACCCTTCAGACCCTCCTTCTCTCGAATGTCCCTGGAAAAGTCCCACACCGTCTGATCGCCCTCATGAGCATTTACCGCGCTCAAGAGCATATCGCCAGGTTGCGAGGTGATCGTTGAGAGCACACTTGCCGCGAAAGCAGAAACGAGAGGGATCAAAAGTTTCATATTCGCATCGATTGTCATGTTCCAACCCTTCACTGCCAAATACAAGGCAGTCGTAATAAAATCAAACGACACATTCTTTGTGACTGTGTAGGGGACTGTAAGAGGAAGTAAACACAGAGATCGATTCAAAAGTATGAGGATATATGTATGTATGCGTGTATAACTGGTTGCTGCTGTTTGATTGAAATTCGACAAGACTTTCACTTACCCTGCTTGAGCATCATGGCATTTATTCCCTTCCACAGACCACCCACGCCCTCGTACTTGACCATGCGAAGGAAACCATGGACCCAGCCCTCTCCGCGGTCAAAATCCGGTTCGGAAACCAGTCTGATCCTCAGGGCCTCCATTGGACAGAGCATAAGCGACGCCGCAACGCCGGAAACGCCACCGCAAATCAAAAACCCCAAAACCTTGTTGTTCAGAGAAGCGATCGATGTGGCCGTCGCGAGCCATACCAAAATCTGCCGCACGGCCGGTTTGAGAACCTCGTAAATGCCAAATTTGACCGCGCCTTCGAAAAGGTACCCCCATGTTGTGGGTCCTAGTCCGGCAAGGAGCGATTGAATGCCATCGTTCTTTACAATCTTCATTGTTGCCTTGACCATTCCCTTCCCTCTGAGTGCGGGATCCACCTGCAGCCTTGTCTGTCGTTCGGATAAAGAGTAGAGTGACGAGAAGAGTTAGGTAGGCACTTTACGACGTATATAAGAAAGGAAAGAACAACAAAAAATAGACGAAACTAAAGGTGAATGTACCTTGACGACATCAATGGGGGTGGTGATGCCATGCGAGAAGGCAGCGCAGATGCCGCCGGCGACGTAGTACTTCCAGGCTCCGGGGCCAGAAATCTGGGTAACGGCGGCGAAGGCGGCCACTATTCCGGCGACGGTCGTCCAAAGGACCGCCTTGTCAGCGGAAGTGATCTCATTCTGAGCATGCTCAACCTTGTTAATTTTGCTGGCTTTCTTCTTCTCGTCTTTCGTTCCAGTACTGCTAATACTATTGATCTCCATACTTTCGCTTGCGGCGGATGTCGCCACTACGTCCTGTGTTTGGTGCTGATGCTGCTGCTGCTGAGAGATATCGCCACCAGTAGCACCACTGGTAATGTCTGCTTCGCCACTGTCAATGCTACTCGCCGATGGCGTACTAATGTGCAAGGCCGTTACCGTCGGCGGCGGCAAAGACGAATGATGTTGACCTGAATTCTGCCTTCCACAATGTTGCTGACGAACATAACTTTGCGGCACGCCCTGTCTTGAATTCACAGATTGAAATCCAGATACAAGCCCGCTGTTTGCCGTCAACACCAGCGATAGGGCCGCCAATGACGTTCGTTTCCGAGACGGCATTGTCTTGTTTCTTGTTGTGCCTGTCATTCTCGATGAAGGCCTTCTCTCTCTTTCTTGTTGGAGGGAGTCTGTGTATCAAAGCGCAAGATGTGTTTGGAAAGTTATCGAGAACAATTAGACCAAATGCAATATTAAAAAATACATGCAATGCGCTACATCATATGGCGGAGACCACTATTGCCGCAGCGCAGCAGCAGAGCTCAGAGTGCGCCGCATCCGAAGCGAACCCACGGCCACACCGGGGGGGCGCGTACGTCACAGGCCTCATTGTTCGCATTCGTTGTCGGGACCTTTCCATCATCTCGTTAATCGACCGCCACACAGACAAACTCCGCAGAACTCACACCTTGTAACG
>Ga0115006_10001317_pt1 | contig 15266 bp, 12 predicted proteins | sample ArcOceMetagenome_3_FD_88943 | JGI IMG/M metagenome (GOLD analysis project Ga0115006, IMG submission 88943) | Marine eukaryotic phytoplankton communities from Arctic Ocean - Arctic Ocean- Svalbard ARC20M Metagenome | ecosystem: Environmental > Aquatic > Marine > Oceanic | place: Arctic Ocean...
AGGGAAAGACGTCGACGATATAACCCTGACTGATCTTTTGCTGCAGGTTTTGCCAAAAGTTGACGTCATAGAGGTCGCTATGGATCTCTTCAAACAGTTTTCTGGCCCTTGCATTTCCCGAGAAAAATAGTCGAAATTCTTCTGGAAAAACATCCTCTGGGCCCACCGAGTACCAGGTGCCTGCGCGCATTTCATCGTATTCGTTGCGCGGTTCTGGAATCACCCTAAAGTTGCAATCGGTGAGCGTGGTGATCTCGTCATAATCGTAAAACACCACTCGGCCATGGCGGGTTACGCCAAAATTTTTCAGCGGCATGTCGCCGGGAAAAATGTTCGCTGCGGCCAATTGTTTGATGCAGTTGCCGTATTCGTCCATGGCGTTGCGCATGTCGTCTTCGCTGGCGTCGTTGAGAAAAATATTCAGCGGCGTCATGTAGCGTTCGGTATACAGGTGTTTAATCAGTAGTTGATCGCCGCGAACCTCTATCTGCGAATTCGCCACCGCGGTCAGCTCGGCGAGCAACTCGTCGGAAAAACGCGCCAGCGGGAACATTAGGTTGTTAAATTCTTGGGTGTCTGCCATGCGACCGATACGGTCGTGGCGCGAGACCATGTGGTATTTTTCGCGCACGATGTCGTGGGTCACCTCTTTGGGCGGGGCAAATTTATCCTTGATGATCTTAAACACAATGTTGTAGGACGGCAGCGTAAATACCGTCATGACCATACCTTTGATGCCCGGTGCGATGATGAACTGATCGTTGGATTGCTCTAGATGACCGACCAATTGGCGATAGAATTCGGTCTTTGCATGTTTGGGAAAGCCGAGGCTGTTGTAGATTTCGTAGTCGAGTTTTTTCGGCATTAACTTCTTTAAAAAGTGCGCATACTGGTAGGGAAGGGGAGCATCGACCATAAAGTGATTGCGCGTAAAACTAAACACCACGCTCAATTCGTCGACGTCAAACAACGCGGTATCGACGTATAAATACCCCTCTTCGGTGTTCAGGATCACCAGCGCCATGGGGAAGCTCTGATCGCCATCGACCACTCGCCCGACCATATAGGCGGCCTTGCTGCGGTAAAAAATTGACTCGAGGATGTCAAATTTTACCGCCTCTGCAGGGCCCTTTAGCTGCGGCACTATCTCTTGCTCAAAGACCCCCATAATGCAGTCGAGGTCGAGGTCGATATTCTCGCCGGGCAGGGCGAATTCGGACTCTTCGAGGATGTTGCGAAAGGTCTGGCGAAAATCGTTGCCGCGGTAGCGGACGAAGATGCTGTACTCGGCCTTCGGCGCTTCGATGGCTTGAGATGAGCCCACGTAGACAAAGTCTTCGGCGATCTTGTCGTGGTCGTGGATGCCGCTGAACACCGAGTTAAAAAATGTTTCGGCAATCTCAAAATTGGGAAAATTGAACACCAGTTGGGTGTAGGCAATCTTCGCCTCGCGCCACAGGTCGAGGGTCGCCAAATCTTTGTTGGTGACCATATTCAAATACTGAACGGTCTGCGCAATTTTATCGGTGTAGAGTTCCAAACGGGTGGCGTTGGCTTGCTGCACGCCCTGCCAATCGGCTTTTTCGAAGCGCGCTTTGGCGCTCAGGGTAGCGTTGAGATGGTCGGCGAAGTAGCTGCGAAAACCATTCAAGATGGTTTTTGCCATTCGCCGCGACGTCGAATTGTGGATCAGCGGTTTTATAGCCATGGGTCAATCTTCTCGTCGTTCGCCAACCTTGGCGTGTTTAATCGAATAGCTTATGGAGGTTTTTTAGGTGCTGCTTTCTTTGCGCGGTCGAACTCGGTACCGCCGAGGTTTCCGGCAGCGCCGCGGGTCGCTCAATGGCAAAGGTCTGACCGGTCAATAGGGCGTCGCAGTAGCCGCGATAGATCTCTGTGAACGCCGGCAGCGCCTTGGCTTCGGTGGCGTTGGCGAGGGTGTACCAACCACAGTCGCGGGCGCTCAAATAGACGATCGCGTGGGACCAGCTTTGGTGTATTTTTGGACTGGCTTTGTTGCACGCTTCCAGGTAGGCGCGACGCGCTTCGGGCAACCCGTTTGGCATCGCCACTGTGCGGCACGCCTCGAGCATTTTGTGCAGCGTTGGTAAGTACTCGCTATCAGCGATAATCCGCTCCGCAGCACGGCAAACAACCGACGACGTAAAATGTTCCAACTTGCCTAACCAGAGTTTCTTGGCCAGATTTTCCGAGCGGGTATTGTCGCCAAAGGCGCTGTAGTACTGATTGTGATAATTCACCTGAAACAGCGCAAATACCTGATTGATGGCATCGATCAGTTCGCCCCTCGCGGGGCTGTCGTCAGGATGCCCAGCTTCGGTCGGACAGCGCTTCGATGATGCTGCGATCTCTGATACGACCCTTTGAATCGGGTCTGAACTTTTTCCCATGACTGGATTCCGTTGGCTGACTGTGGTTGTGCCGAGCCCATTGGCTCTTCACGTATTGGAGGAATTTGGTACTCCACGAGCACTGGGCGGTGCCGTTTTCCTGCCAGTAGAGGACAAATTCGGGAATTAATTGGTGCGCAAATGGGCGATCTATATTGGCCATTTGCAGCACGTCGTAAACCGATTCTATCGGCTGCCAAGATTGTTCTATCGGCTTGGGTAGGCTGTCGCGATCCATCATACCGGTATAAAAATGCCACTGTCGCCGCACGTGCTGGACAAACTTGGTATCCCAGGTACTTGAGGTGTCGCCGCGTTCGCGCCAGTAGAGAATAAACTCGGGGATCGCATCCTCGATAAAATTGGCGTTGATACCGCCCTTATTGGTCAGAATCTCGAGTGCGTCTTGCGAGGGACGCCACTCGCGCGTGACCGGCATCTCGGCGCGGCGGCGCTGATTTTTTGACTCGCTTTGTTGCCACTGTCGCCACACCTCTTTTAAAAACTTGGACTCCCAACTCGGCCGAGGGACATTCTTGTCCCGCCAGTAGGCGACAAACTGAGGCACTTGCTGCAGCGAAAATTCGCGTGTCGCACCCAGTTGACCGAGCTGCCGAAGGGCATCCTCGCTCGGTTGCCAGTCGCTTTCGATCGGCTGCGCTGGGTTTCCATTGATCGGCCAATCGCCGGACACCGAACGCCCCGCAGGGCGTTGCCGGGCAATCGGGTGCGGGACAACTGGCGCGGGCGTATAGATTGGCTCGACGGCCGGTTCGTTAAAGGCAAAACTGAATCGTCCATGGCTTGCCGCGGGTTCGCCTTCGGTGAGTAATATGCCCTTGTCGCAAAGACTGCGGGTCAACCGTTGAAGGTCGTTATTATGCCAAAATGGCGTCAGTTGCTGCAGTTGTTGGCAGTCGATGGCGACCCAATCGAACTGGCCGCGGCGCTCGATTGTGCGGTGGCACTGGCACTCCTTGAGCAACTGCAATAGCACCGTCTCTTCGAGGCCGATGGTGGCCGCCAGAGAGGGCGAAATAACGATCGATTTTTCGGGAATCAAAGACATTTGATCACTTTATCAGATGCGCTGTTTATCACAAAGCTCGGTGAACCCGATGATAGCCCTCGGCGCTTAAATCAATTTGCCGCGTTTAACGGTTGCACTTGTTTGGCAGACCGATTACTGTACAAAAAAACAGCCTTGGTCTGCCTGTGGGCAGCGTGCATCGCATCATTGATAGGATCTTACTACTTACTGCGGGAGCCCTAGCGTGGCGACAAAACAAAAATCTGCCTTTGTGTGTAACGATTGCGGTGCCGACTATCGCAAGTGGCAGGGCCAGTGTGGTGAGTGTCACGCTTGGAACACGCTGTCCGAAGTCAGACTTGGTGCGCCGCTGCGCAAGACCTCCAAACAGCGCTCCGGGTTTGCCGGTGCCGCCGACAGCCAGATCTGCGTGCTCAGCGATATCGATCTCGACGAAATACCACGCATCAGTACCGGTACTGGCGAGTTGGATCTGGTATTGGGCGGCGGCTTGGTGCCGGGGTCCTGCATTTTACTCGGTGGCGAACCGGGGGCGGGTAAGAGCACGCTGCTGTTGCAAACCTTGTGTGCACTGGCGGCGAACCACTCGGCGCTGTATGTCACCGGCGAAGAATCCCCCCAACAGGTGGCCATGCGGGCTGCCAGACTCGGCTTGCCGACCGATAAATTACGGATTATGGCCGAGACCTCGGTGGAAACGCTGTGCGCGGTCGCCGAGAGTCAGCGCCCGGCGATATTGGTGGTCGATTCGATACAGGTGATGCATCTCGACGATGTCACGTCGGCGCCGGGGAGCGTGTCACAGGTGCGCGAGAGCGCATCGATGTTGGTGCGCTTTGCCAAACAGACCGGTACCGTATTGATTCTCGTCGGTCACGTCACCAAGGACGGATCGCTGGCGGGCCCCAAGGTGCTCGAACACATGATCGATTGTTCGCTGATGCTGGAGGGTTCCAGCGACAGCCATTTTCGCACCCTTAGAAGCCAAAAAAATCGCTTTGGTGCGGTTAATGAGTTGGGTGTTTTTGCCATGACTGACCGCGGTTTAAAAGAGGTTGCCAATCCCTCGGCGATTTTTTTACAGCGCGACAGTGAGATTTCGTCGGGCAGCGTAGTGATGAGTATCTGGGAGGGCACCCGGCCGTTACTGGTCGAGTTGCAGGCGTTAGTAGACGATAGCCATCTGGGCAATCCGCGGCGCGTCACGGTCGGCCTCGATCAAAATCGGCTATCGATGTTGTTGGCGGTTCTGCACCGCCACGGCGGTATTATGGTCGGCGATCAAGATGTGTTCGTCAACGTCGTGGGCGGCGTTAAAGTGGTCGAGACCAGCGCCGATTTGGCATTGATCTTGTCGGTCATATCGAGCTTTCGCGATCAACCGTTGCCGAGCGATCTGGTGGTGTTTGGCGAGGTTGGTCTGTCTGGCGAGATTCGTCCGGTGGCGAATGGCCAAGAGCGTCTTCGCGAGGCGGCTAAACACGGGTTTAAGCGCGCCATAGTACCGGCCGCCAACGCGCCGAAAAAACCGATTGCCGGTATGCTAGTAACCCCAGTGCGGCGGGTTACGGAGGCGTTGGACGCGCTGTTGTAGAGCGCTTGAATGGGCTTTTTGCGGGCCCATTGTTGGCCCCTAGATTGAAATCAGATTGACATCCCAAGGCTTAGTCCTTACTGTGCGCGGGTTGTTTTGACGCCAGGTTCTGAACCCCATCGCACCAGAGAGTAGCCAGGGTTTAGTTAAACGGGAAGTCGGTGCGCTCGGTCAATTTTGTCCGCCAGCTAACCCCACACTGCCCCCGCAACGGTAAATAAGAATGTCTGTTAGTGCTGCCACTGTGCGCTTGCATGGGAAGGTTAATAGACAGGGTCAAGGCCCGCTTATGAGTCCGGAGACCGGCCTGTTGTCACGCAGAAAAACCGCGGGGTGCGGTTCTGTATTGATCGGTGGAATGCTGTTTCTCCGATTCGTCTGGCACCCGGTAAAACTAGTGTTTAATGCTCGGGTGTGAGCGCAGGTCAAATACCATGAAAATCACGTTGAACAACCCCCACCGCAACCACTTTTTCGGTTACGTAACCGCGGCAGTTTGCCTGTCGGCACCCCTGGTTAGCCAGCCATCGCTGGCGGCCGATAGCGAACAGCTCCAAGAGATTCTGGTCAGTGCCTCGCTGTTGCCGATTGCCAGATCGCGCTCGGCGAGCGCGGTTTCCGTGATCGATCGCGAGCAGTTGAAAAACCGTTTGGCACTCGACGTCAGCGACCTACTGAGGGATGTCCCCGGTATGTCGGTCAGCCGCAGCGGCGTGATGGGCTCGCAGACGCAGGTGCGCATGCGCGGTGCCGAGGCCAATCATGTGCTGGTGTTGATCGATGGGGTCGAGGCCAATGACCCCTCTCTCGGCGACGAGACCAGTTGGGCCAGCTTGAGCGCTGCTGATGTCCAGCGTATCGAAGTACTGCGCGGTCCGCAGAGTGCGCTTTACGGCAGCGATGCGATGGCCGGTGTGATCAGCATCGAAACCACCCGCGCCAGTCAGGGTTCCACTGCGCAGCTGTTTTCAGAGGCCGGTAGCTTTTCAACCCACAGGTCGGGTGTCGCTGTGGGCCATGCCGCGCGCGATTATAATATTCGTTTGAGCGCCAGCCATCTGGAGACCGACGGAGACAATATTGCCCGTAGCGGCGACGAAAAGGATGGCTATCGTAACACCACCATCAATTTGACTGGCGCGTTGGACCTCAGCCGCCAGTTGAAAGCGTCGCTCACCGCGCGGGATCACCAGAGTCGCAATCAGTTCGATGCCGACGACGACTACGACGGTTTGGTTGAGGATCGGGATCGCTCGACAGACGCCGACAGCACCATGCTGGGTTTGGCGCTGAACTATAAGTCGGTCGACAATCTGTGGCGCCATCGTCTGGCGTTATCCGAGGTCGATTTTGATAACCACAATTTTAACGCCGGCGCATCTGATGGCACCACCGCGTCGACCAAAACTCGCTATCAATACGTTGGATCACGGGTTTGGGATAACCTCCAACAGCAGCTTTCATTCCTCGCCGAAGCCGAGCGGGAAGACTATCGCCAGGCCGGTGGTTACGCCTATGGCAGCGACGCCGACACTGTCGTCGAGCGCAAGACCGAGAGTTTTGCTTTAGAGTATCGACTCGATCCGAGCGAGCAATTAACCCTCGGTATCAGCGGTCGTCACGACGGCAATGACCGCTTTGACGATGCCGACACCTACCGTTTGGAAGCCCTTTATAGATTGAGCGAACGGACCCAGCTTCGCAGTACCTACGCGACCGCGATCAAGAACCCGACCTTCACCGAACTGTTCGGTATCTTCAGCGGTTTTGCCGGCAATCCGGAACTGCAGCCAGAGTCGTCGAAAAGTTGGAGTTTGGGTGTCGATCACAGCGCCATGGGTGGTGATCTCAGCGTTTCCCTAAACTTCTACACCGCGCGTCTCGAAGACGAAATCAAGACAGTCTATGCGCCCGACTACAGCTCCAGCGCAGAAAATTTTTCTGGTGAAAGCCAGCGCGATGGTATCGAGCTAGCGTCGCGCATGGCTTTGACTCCGGAGTTGGTGCTGACCGCCGCCTATACCTACACCGACGCCACCGAGACCGACAGCGCCAGCGCTGAGGTTAAGGAGTTGCGGCGCCCCAAGCACACCGCGAGCCTCAACGTGGCGTGGCGCGCGCTGCCGAATTTATTGATTAACACCAACGCTCAGTACAACGGCAGTCAAGCCGATCTGTATTTTCCGCCCTGGCCAACGCCGATGGAGACGGTGACCATGGAGGCCTACACGCTGGTCGCCGTACACGCCAATTACAGCGCGACTCGCCAGTTGGATATCTATTTAAAAGTGGACAATCTCTTAGACGAAGATTATGAAGATGTGTTTGGTTACCAGACCTTGGGCCTCGGTGCGCGTGTCGGCGCTCGCTACAATTTTTGATCTGGCAGCGCTCGATACCTCTGTATTCGATGCAGTGATGACCGAATGCAGATAGACGTCGATGACAACGCCCCGCGTTTACTGCTGTCTTGGAGCAGTGGCAAGGACAGTTGTTGGGCGTTACATCGGCTGTTGCAAGACTCAAACGTTCGGGTGGTGGGTCTACTCACCACCTTTAATGGGCATTTCCAACGCTCGGCAATTCACGGCGTACGCATGGCATTGTTGCGCATGCAGGCGGCGGCAATAGGCCTGCCGCTCACCGAGGTAGCGCTCCCTTGGCCTTGCGATAACCAACAGTACGAGCGCCACATGGCGCAAGCCTTGGCATCCGCTCGGCAGCGCTTGCAAATTCAGGTGGTGGCGTTTGGCGATCTCTATCTAGAGGACATTCGCCGCTACCGCGAACGCCAGATGGCGGACTCGGGTCTCGCCTTGCACACTCCCCTTTGGCAGTTGCCGACCGCACCGTTGGCGCAGCAGATGCTCGACGGCGGCCTGCGTGCTAAGGTAACCTGTATAGACCCGAAGGTCGTTCCCAAAGAACTGGCGGGTAGCGAATACAACCGCGATTTTTTACGCGCGCTACCGGAGAGCGTCGACCCCTGTGGTGAAAACGGCGAGTTCCACACCTTTGTCTACGACGCGCCAATGTTTGCCGCGCCGCTGTCTATAACACCCGGAAAAACGGTCGAACGAGACGGTTTTGTGTACACTGACTTTCTTCCTGAGGAGGGTTTATGCGGATAGTCTCTCTGTTGCCCAGCGCCACCGAATTAATCTGCGGGTTGGGCTTGCGAGATCAGTTGGTCGGGGTGTCCCACGAGTGCGATTATCCCGCCTCGGTGGTTGGCTTGCCGACGCTGACAAGTTCGCGAATCCCGCCTGACCTGGCCAGTGACGAGATCGATAAGTTGGTCAGCCAGCAATTGCAGGATGATCAGGCGCTGTACGATTTGGATGTGCCGCGGCTGATTGAACTGGCTCCCGACTTGATCGTTACTCAGGCATTATGCGATGTCTGCGCGGTGTCGGGCAACGATGTCGCCCGCGCGCTGGGCAGCCTGCCCGGCAATCCCCAACTGGTCAATTTAGAACCCATCTGTCTCGACGACGTGTTGGCGACTGCGACCACTGTTGCAACCGCTGCTGGTGTGCCCAAGCTGGGTAGAGACTACGTCGATCACCTCAGTGATCGCATCGCCCGGGTGGCTGAGCGAAGCGCTGCGGTGGCGACGGGTAAACGGCCGCGAGTGGCGTTGTTGGACTGGTTGGACCCGCTGTTCGACGGCGGCCATTGGAGTCCGGAAATTATTTCTCTGGCCGGCGGTCTGGCGTGTTTTGGCGAGCATCGGCAACCGTCCCAACGGCGCTCTTGGCAGGCGCTAATCGATGCGGCCCCCGAGGTGATTGTTATCGCGCTGTGCGGTTTTAACGTCGCCCGCTCGATGCAAGATGTTGACCAATTTATGGCCTCGCCGGGCTTTGTGCAGTTGCACAGTAAGGCCGCAACCGAGGTCTATCTGGTCGACGGCAACGCCTATTTCAGTCGTCCTGGCCCGCGCTTGGTGGATGCCCTTGAGATCACCGCCAGCACCCTGTACCCGGACATCCATCCGCTGCCGAGTGGCCTCCCCGAGGCGCTAAAAATTAACCCCTAAAACGAACGGCTTGGAGTAGCACGAAAATGACAGAGGACAGCAAAAAGCAGCAGTCGCACCAGCGCAAAATGGAAAAACTTAAAGACAGCGTCGACGCGACGATCGCCTCTGCCGATGTTGAGCGCGGCGTGTCGATCCTGCTGACAGGTAATGGCAAGGGCAAGTCGAGCTCTGCCTTTGGTATGGTAATGCGCGCGCTGGGCTATGACTTTCGCGTCGGCGTGGTGCAATTTATCAAGGGCGAGCAATTGTCGGGCGAGGAAATATACGTGCGCGACAAGTGCCCCGAGGTGACCTTTTATCAGATGGGTACCGGATTTACTTGGGACACTCAAGACCGCTCTGGCGATATCGAAGCGGCCGTCAGAACTTGGGAGGTCGCGGCCAAGATGCTATCGGATCCGAGCTATCACCTAGTTGTACTGGACGAGTTGACCTACATGCTCAGTTTTAAATACCTCGATCAGGCGATGGTCATGGCGGCGCTGAGCGGTCGGCCAGACAATCAAAGCGTGGTCGTGACCGGCCGTGGCGGCGGTAGCGCACTGATCGAGTGGGCCGATACCGTGTCTGAGTTAAAGGAAGTCAAGCACGCCTACAACGCCGGTATTATGGCGCGACGTGGCGTCGACTTTTGATCCCACGCCACACACAACCGCGCGCATAAGATGCGATATGTCGCGCCGCAAGTGCTGATCGCCGCGCTGTTGTCAGCATTGCTTGGGGTGCTGTGCCTAGCATTGACCCTCGGTACTGTCGAGCTCTCCGTGGGCGACCTGTGGCGCACGTTGATCGGGCAAGCGCAAGGCCCGCGAGCCGATAATTTTCACACCATCGTGTTTGATATTCGCCTGCCGCGCATACTGCTGGCGCTTTGCATTGGCGCCATACTTGCTCTGAGCGGGGCGGTGATGCAGGGCTTATTTCGCAACCCCCTCGCCGACCCCTCGTTGATTGGCGTGTCGAGCGGCGCCTCGGTGGGTGCCAGTTTAGCCATCGTCTTTTCGGCAGGGCTGTTGCAGACGAATGCTTGGATGGGTTTGTCGGTGGTCGCTTTCGGTGCCTTTGCCGGCGGGTTGCTGGCCACACTGCTGGTTTACCGCTTGGCCACGTCTGAATTTGGCACTTCGGTCACCACCATGTTATTGGCCGGTATTGCCATCGGGGCGATTGCCGGATCGCTCAATGGGTTGCTTAGTTATTTCTCCAACGACGCGCTTCTCCGACAGATGAGTATCTGGCAAATGGGCAATCTGAGTACCGCCAACTGGAGTCGATTGCTGCCGGTGGCGGTGGCATTGTGCGTGCTTTTAGTGGCGTTGCCACGCGTAGGTCTGGCGCTTAACGCCCTGCTGCTCGGCGAATCCGAGGCGCGGCATTTGGGCATCAATGTGCAGCGCGTCAAACGGCAGCTGATTGTCGCCACCGCTCTAGGTATTGGCATGGCTGTGGCAGTCGCAGGGCTGATTGGGTTCGTCGGTTTGGTTGTGCCCCACTTAATCCGGCTGTTGATTGGCCCCGACCACCGTTGGCTGCTACCGGCATCGGCACTGGGTGGCGCGATGTTGCTGATTATTGCCGATACCTTGGCGCGCGTCGTGGCCTCGCCGGCAGAATTACCCATCGGTATCCTCACTGCGCTGATTGGCGCGCCATTGTTTATTGGCTTGCTGGTTCGACAGCGCCGGGAGTTGCAGTTGTGGTGATTGCCGTCGACAATCTCAGCCTTCGGGTATCGGGGTTTGATTTACTGCGCGATTTGAGCTTTGTCGCCAATGCCGGAGAGGTTACCGTGGTGGTCGGCCCCAACGGCGCGGGCAAGTCGAGTCTGTTAAAAGTGCTGGTTGGCGACCTGGTGCAGACCTCCGGCGAGGTGCGATTAAACCACCGAGAACTCGCTTCGTGGGCGGTCGGTGACAAGGCCAGGATCCTCGCAGCACTGCCCCAGCACAGCGTGTTAAATTTTCCGTTTACCGCTGCCGAAGTGGTTCATCTTGGGCGCATACCTCACCGCACCGGAATCCAGCGCGACGCGCAGATCGTCGATCGGGCTCTCGCCCGAGTGGATGCCAAATATTTACAAAAGCGCTTTTATACCCAGATGTCTGGTGGCGAACGCCAGCGGGTGCAGTTGGCGCGGGTGTTGGCGCAAATTAGCGAGCCATCGAGCCTCGGGGAGCGATTTTTGATTCTCGATGAGCCGACCTCAGCCTTTGATCTGGCGCACCAGCAATTGACCCTGGCGCTGGTCCGCGAACTGGCGGGCAGTGGTATCGGCGTGGTGATGGTGTTGCACGACCTCAACTTGGCGGCGCGCTGTGCCGATAAAATACTGGTTTTGGATGGGGGGAGAATAGCCGCTCAAGGGACACCCGCTGAGGTGTTGACGCGGGCGGTAATCGATCAAGTTTTCGGCGTCGATGTCGAGATCGGTGAGCACCCGATTACCCATCAACTGATGGTCATCAGTTGATGGGCGTTTTTGCATTGCTACCGCTGCTGTTGCTGTTGACCTGCTCGGCGGTTGCCGGTGAGCGCCCATCAGCGGCGATCGTGGTCAGCGACGACACCGCTGTCGAGGTCTCACTGGTGGCGCCGGCCGAGCGGATTGTCAGCCTGTCTCCGAATCTAACCGAGGTGCTGTTTCACCTCGGAGTAGGGGATAAAATCGTCGGCGTCGACGAATACAGCGTGTACCCACCAGCGGCGCAAGATATACCGCGGGTGAATAACCACGCGGCGGCTAATTTCGAGTTGATCCTAGCGTTAAAGCCCGACTTGGTAGTTGCCTGGCAATCGGGCAATGGCATGCAAATGATTGGTCGTCTGCGGGAGTTAGGGCTGACCGTGTTCGCTGTTGAAACCGAGAAAATAGATGCGATTCCGCGGTTGTATCGGCGGTTGGGAGAGCTTCTTGGTATCGCCGCGCAGGCCGAGGTGTTGGCGAGCGAATTCAGCGATCAAATTAATGTCCTATCGGAGACTTATCGAGGCCGACAACCGGTCGCTGTGTTCTATCAAATATGGAGCGATCCATTGATGACCTTAAACGGTCAGCACCTGGTTAGCGATGTGATCAGGTTGTGCGGCGGTCGCAACATTTTTCACGACGCGGTTCCCATTGCGCCCTCGGTGGGTATCGAGGGCGTGATTGCTGCCGATCCCGAGGTCATTGTCAGCAGTGGAAAGTTAGCCGATCTGGATCGCTGGCGCAGTCAGTGGCTGCGGTGGTCTGGGATTAGCGCGGTTGCCAATCGGCATCTGTATCTGGTGCCGCCGGATCTGATGCAGCGGCAGTCGCCGCGTTTGTTAGAGGGCATCGAGTACCTCTGTGAGTATCTACAGAACGCTCGCGCATCGACGACTGCCGAGGTGTCGCGGTAAACAACCCGCACTGGGCGACCGTCGAACACCGGCATCGCCGCTTGGCGATCTCTAGCCGCAAACGTAACCGCTAGTCGCACAAACCTGCAGGTTTGCGCGGGCGCCTATAATGCGCCTGGAATACGCGCGCGATGCGCGCGTAAAGAATGGTATAAACACGCTGGTAAAGATGCTGGTAAAGATGCTGGTAAAGATGCTCGTAAAGAACAGTAGTCGGCATAAAAAAGCCGCTAAAATCTTAGCGGCTCATCGAACCTATTATTATCGAGTCGGCAACTGCCCGACTCTTTAGGCCATATTTTTTTAGTATCTTTTAAATATCATTGTAGTTATAGGTCGTACCCCCTCTCATTATGCTCTACGAGGTCAAGACCGTTGGTCTCTTCCTCTGCATCAATGCGCAATCCTAACATGGAGTCGACTAACTTTAAAAGTACCCAGGTGACCAGCGCCGTGTAGACAAATGTCGAGCCGATGCCAACCAACTGTACAGACACCTGCGACGCCATGTTCATGCCCTCGGCATACCCCTGGCCACTGAATAGGCCGAGTTGATCTGAGGCGAAAACGCCGGCAAAAAATGTGCCCAGAATGCCGCCGACACCGTGCACCGGAAAGACGTCTAGCGAGTCGTCGATCTTAAAGCGTTGCTTGATCGCCTGAGTCGCGTAATAACACACCACACCGGCGCTCAGGCCAATGATCAGTGCGCCACCGGGGCCGACAAAGCCTGACGCCGGTGTGATGGTGCCGAGACCCGCCACCATACCGGTGACTGCGCCGAGCACCGATGGCTTGCCAAACTTCAGCCACTCCATCATCATCCAGGCCATAGCGCCCGCAGAGGCAGATATGTGCGTGACCAACATCGCCATTCCGGCATCGCCGTTGGCCGCCAGAGCCGAGCCGGCGTTAAAACCAAACCAACCGACCCATAGCATACCCGCGCCGGTCACCGTCATGGTCAAATTGTGCGGCGGCATTGCCTGGTTCGGGAAGCCTCGACGATTGCCGATGACCAGCGCGGCGACGAGTGCGCCGACCCCCGCAGTAATGTGCACTACGGTACCGCCCGCGAAGTCCAATAAGCCCATCTCGCCGAGCCAACCACCGCCCCACACCCAGTGAGTGATGGGCACGTAGACCGCCAGCAACCACAGCGCGCTAAACAGCATCATGGCGCCAAAGCGCATGCGCTCGGCAAAGGCACCGACGATTAGCGCCGGTGTGATGACCGCAAAGGTCATTTGAAACATGGCGAACACCGACTCGGGTATATCACCGGCCATTGAGTCCTCGGCGATCTTGCCCATCAGCAGATTGTCGAGGTTACCGATCACCGCATTGGCCGAACCACCATCGCCAAACGCCAAGCTGTAACCGGCGATCAGCCAGATGAGCGAGGCCATACAGGTAATCGAAAAACACTGCATCAACACCGACAGCACGTTGCGCGAACGCACCAGACCGCCGTAAAACAGCGATAAGCCGGGGATGGTCATAAACAGCACCAACGCGGTCGAGGTTAAAATCCATGCGGTGTTCGCAGCGTTCAATTCGTCGGCAACTGCGGTCGACGAGAGCAGCGTGGCGATGGTTATCGCCGCGATCCGTTGGGGGGTAAATAAACGCAAAGACATGACTAGTTCCTTCCTAAAAGACCAATTGCGCCAATATATAAACCAATTAAAAAAGCAATGCACTAGGAAAATTTACAAAAGGTCTAGTATTTTAGGGCTACGCACCACGCTGGTGCTTAAACGATGCGGTTTGGTGCGCGCTGCCCCGACATGAGGCACGCTTTTCAGCGGCTGAATCGAGCCTGGTTGCGGATCGTAAATAACGCGCAAACATGGCGCAAATAAGGGTTTCGATGGCGTAGTTGCACCCTGTTTGTGGCGTTCATGGCGCATCCAAACAGTGCGGCGCGGCGGTTCACCAAAGAGGTTTGTGCTGTCAATCGGTTCAATATTGGGCGCTGGTTGCCACTTTTTCGCTGGCACGTCACCCCACACTGCAACCGACGAGCGGGAGTTTTTAGATGCTCTGGCTCGAAACCTACAGGGCGATGGCAAAGGTCTATGCTTATCAGCTGGGTTGCTGGGTGTATAATACTGCGGTCGCGGTTGCACCATTCGCTGCGCCATTTTTGACGCGATCGGGAATCGGTCGAGCGTCGCACCCAGGATGGGATCGCGCTAGTCGCCTAGCGGCCATTGTTCATTTGCAAAGGATCATGCTATGTCACTGTTATTGTCGGTCGCCTTTATTTGTCATTTACTGGCTATTTTGACCACCCTTGGGTTTGGTCTTACCTACCTGTTGCGCAGGCAATTCATGCCCTACCACGGCGTGGCGCTCGAGCGTGAATGGGATGCTTTGCCGACCGCGCTGCAAACCCTCGTGTGGGCCTTAATGCGCGCGGTCGCGGGAGGCGCGCTGGCCACTGCGCTGCTCAGCACAGTAATCCTGCTGATACCCTTTCGGGCGGGTGAGGTTTGGGCGTTTTGGACGCTGCCCGCGAGTACCTTGGTGCTGGCAGGGGGTGCGCTGTATGCGATGCGACTAGTGGCCACAAACACCCCTGCCAGACCGCCTTATGCGCCAATTATGATCGCCGCTGCACTGGTAATGATTGGCTTGGTGCTGTCTTTGTATGGGTGATTGGTGGGCGCCTCGCCGCGGCTTGAACTCGGCGGTTGCAAAGCGTGGGCGATTCAGCGATTGGCGCTATTTATTTGCGTTCGATAATCGCCAGAATCAGTTTGGAGATACAACTCAGCC
>Ga0115006_10001318_pt1 | contig 15261 bp, 10 predicted proteins | sample ArcOceMetagenome_3_FD_88943 | JGI IMG/M metagenome (GOLD analysis project Ga0115006, IMG submission 88943) | Marine eukaryotic phytoplankton communities from Arctic Ocean - Arctic Ocean- Svalbard ARC20M Metagenome | ecosystem: Environmental > Aquatic > Marine > Oceanic | place: Arctic Ocean...
CGTCGGGCGCGGCGGAGGGTGGGCACCTCGAGGCGCTCAAGTGGCTGGTCAACCACGGGTGTCCTTGGAGCGGCTCGGTGTGGAATTACGCGGTGAAGGGGCGGCACGTGGAGGTGATGGAGTGGCTGAGGGCGGAGGGGTGCGGGGGGTGTTGACCGCTCACTTCAGCGGTGAAAGTGAGGGACGGGTCCTGGGCGGCAACTCTTGTAAATGCCGAAGCAGTCAACGCGCTTGTATCGCGCGTGTCCAGTGCACAAAGACCAAGCAGGCTTGCAACACGCCCTTGGCGATTTCATCGCCTGGGGCTCAAAGTCGAAGATATGCATGCCTGCTTGATCGTGCCGGCGCACTCGCACTGGACACGCGCGATTATTCAAGCAACAAGAGCTGCCGCTGAGGACCCCTCCCTGCGTCGATACGACGAAACATTAGCAGACGACGTCCACACACACGACGAATAGCGAAATCACGTCTTGATGAGACACTTTTGGTAATACGAGATCCTATCATCTACGGTAAGAGTTAGTCTAATACACGGTCCGTCGCTGTCCACTGGGCGCCGCGGACCCCGGTCGGGTCAGCGTCACCGCGCGGTGCGACCTCGCAGCCTCCGTGCTCCTCGCGTACCCCGCGGTGGCCGCGTTGACAAGCGCCGCCCCCGGGGCACCCCTGGCCGACGACACTCCCTCCCTCGCTCCCCCGCCGCCCGCGACGGGCGCCGCCGCGCGTCCCCTCGCGTGCGGCGACCTCGCCGTCTGCGCCCGCGTGATCCCCGCAACCTTACTCAGCGTCGGGTACTCACCGTGCCCGGGTATCAGCGTGGGTTTGGGCGCGAACGCGACTCGTGGAACGTTCGGGGCGGCGGGCGCCCTCGCCGCTTTTTTGGCCGCCGCCGCCTCGGTCTCAAAGTTGACATCCGCACCAGCCGCGGCGGTGTCCCTGTACGCCAGTAGGTGGTACGCCGCGGTGTAGTAGTTGTGGTCCGCGGCGCGCAGGTGCTCTACGAGCCTACGCCGGTCCAGACCCGCGTCGGTGAGCGATTCCAACCGAGCGACGTCGAGGTCGGCGCCGGCGACGGCGGCTGGGTAGTGCGCGGGCGCCGCTTTACCCGCGTCGTGGTCCCTGCTCCGCACGTGCGTTCGGATCCACGGCGAATCCAGGCACTGCCTTAACGTCGCGCGGCGGGATGGGTCCACACGCAACACAGTCTTGATCAAAGCTTTGAAATCCTCAGACGCGGCGTCGGGAATGGTGAACACGCCGCGCTGAATTTTGGCGCAGAGCTCCTGTTTGTTCCCCCCGTGCGCGTGGAAGGGCAGGTACCCACACACCATCGCGAACAGCACGATCCCTGCGGACCACACGTCCACAGGCGGGCCGTCGTACGCCCGCCTGGCGACAATCTCCGGCGCCGCGTAGGACGGGGACCCGCAGTGTACCTTTAATTTCTTGCCGTCGCCCGCGAGCACCGCGCTCAGGCCAAAGTCGATGAGCTTGACGTTCTCCCCAGCGTCCAACAGCACGTTCTCCAGCTTGACGTCCCTGTGCACGATGCCGTGTTGGTGGCAGTGTTCCAGCGCGCGGCACAGCTGGTGGAAGAACCGGGCGGCTTCCTTCTCCGACAGTTTCTTACGAGCTCGAACGTAGTCGAGAAGAGACCCGCCGTCTGCATACTCCATGACGACGTACACGATCTTCGGCGAGTCCACGACGTCGAACAGCCGGATGACGTGCTCGTGCGCCAGTCGCTTGAGCACGCGAATCTCGCGTCCCACCCGCCTCTTATCGTTCTCCGCCGTCAGTTTATCCTTGTCCACGAGTTTCACCGCCGTCTTGGCGCCCGTCACCTGGTGGACGCCCAGACGGACCTTACAGAACCCGCCCTCGCCGACGATCTTGCCGAGGTTATACCCCGGGAGCTGGCAGCGCTCGTTGACGGACCCGATGTCCATCACGGGCCTCGCCACGGCGGAGTAAGGCCGGACCGTTCGCCGAGCGGACGATCGGTCCGTCGGTGAACCCGTCGGTCCCGATATTTCGGCGGAATGATATCCGGGTGAACGAGCGGAAGCCTCCGCGTTGACCGACCTCGGCTCGATCCCCGCGGATACCGCGTAGTTCACGACCCGCGGGGCCGGTACGTGTTGTTCGATGGACGCGGGCGCGGTACGCACGGCGGGTGGCACGGACGCGGCGACGATGTCCGCGAGCGTCTCGTGTTCCTCGTCGTCTCGTGGAGCGTCGAATCGAGACTCTCTTCGCGGCGGCGGGCTCCCTCTCGGTTCATCCATCACCGCGTGAACTACGGGGTCACTGACCGCGAGCTTCTCCAGCGCGGACTGCACCCGCGCCGTTGATGACGGCGGCGCGACGACGGCGCGCGTGTTGACCGGGGTTCGAATAGACGCGATCGGCGCCGTCTCCGGACGACTCCGGGTGACTCCGGAAGAGCTCTTCACGCGCGACGCGGGCGAGTTCGGGTTGTTCCAGTCGCGTTCCCGGAGCGTCGCGTTGGACACCACGACCGGCGGGCGGTACCGCGTCGTGTACGTTGACGTGCTCCCGATCGATACGCCGCTGTCCACGCCGCCGTCGACGCCCGCGCGAGCGCGCAGGGATCCCGCGGCGGCTTGATCGACGTATCTGTTCGTGGGCGTGAAGGTGGCGACGGCTCGTCCCGTGGCGCGGCCGCTCGAGGGACGGGCGGTGGTGGCGCGCGCGAGTTGTTCGTACATGACGGTCTTGCCGCGTCCGTGTAGGAGGTCCGCGCTGGTGGGACGCGCGCTGCCGGGCCTCGACGCCGGCTGCCGAGATGCGTTTGTATTTGCCGGCTGTGTCGCCGGGTTCGTGGTTGATTGCTTCGAAGGGGGGAGTGAGGAGCCGAACGCGGAATGCTGCCTGCTCGGTCGAGTGGACGTCGCGGAGAGGATGCGTTCGTTCCTGTCCGCCAGGGGCATCTGCGCCGTGCGGTTCCCCAGCGCGGTCTGCCTGCTCATGCCCGACGGTTCGAACGACTTGGGCGCCTGCGATGGATGTATCGACGGTTCCGAATCGAGAATCAGAAAAATGCGTTTCGAGGACAAAGCCGTTGACTTTCTCGGGAAGAAGTGGCGAGCGGGTTCGGCCGTGCTGGACATCGGTACGGATCGTGGATCGTCTCACCTGTGGTGTGGTGCTCCGCGAGGGTCCCGCGGTGGTCGCTCGCTTGGTGCGCGCTGGATACGCGCCGGACATTCCCCGCACATCGTCGAACGCGAACCTGAACTCTCGTTGATGCACTTGCGATTTGTCGTCACCTCCCGTGCCAGATCCATCGTCGCCCCGGCCCGTCCTGCTTATGCCGGCGTACGGCCCGAAGCTCGATGCGGCGTCCCTGCTCGGCGACGCGAACGAGCTCGTCCCGGGCTTGGCGCCGGAGGACCCCGTGGGCCTCGCGGAGCGAGTATCCCGCCCGCCGTGAGACATGCCCTCTCACCTAGCACTACACGGCACCTCCTCCACGACAACTCACAAAAGGCAGATTACCGGCTCGCCAACCGCCCACGCGCGGGTCGCCGACGAGGTCGCCGGGGAGTATCGCGCGTCGGTCGCGGCGCGATGCCGTCCGCTGAGTGTGACGACCGGACCCAGTCGGCTGAAGCGACGTCCGAGGCGCGTTGTGGCGCGCGGGGATGCGCTGAACGCCGGAGTGTACAGTTAGGGGCGGTCGGTTGCAGGAAAAAGAGCCGTGTTGGTTTTTTCAAAGCGTCGTCCAATGACTCAGCAGCTGCCCTCCTCCTCCTCACAAGAGACGAGCGCAGGACGGGCGCCTGGCGTCTCGTGCGTCCGTGAACGAACATGGACACTTCCACCGGTGAGCGAGCACCGCAGAGCGCGCCCAGCCGCTGGGCCGCGAAGGCGCGCTCCCTCGGGAACGCCGCCAGGGATGGCGTCGCGCCCCTGCGCAAACAGCTCGGCGCGATCAGGGAGCGCGCCGCGGCCGCGGCCGCCGCGCGCGGGCCCATGGTCGCGAGCCTCACCGCCGCCAACGGCGTGGGTGGGGGCGCGTCCGCGTCGCATCCACAGGACACGGAACCCGCCACGCAGCTCGGGTTCTTCGGCGCGGGGATGACGGCCATCTACAGAGCCCCGATCGCGCAAGTCGCGGACGCCGAGATCAAATCGGCCAAAGTCAAAGCAGCCGAGCTCGCCCCGGGCGACGACGCGCGACCGATCCTCATCTCCTCCGTGGAGTTCGACGCGGAAGACCCCGACCTCGCGCAGCTCGCACGATCCGTCGTCACCATCCGACCCAACTTCTCCTACACCGTCGCCGACATCAAAGCTGACGTGCAGAGGATCTACAACACGGGGTACTTCAAAGCCATCGAACCGGAATCCACGGACACACGCGACGGCGTCTCGCTCAAATTCAAGCTCGTCGCCAACCCCACGGTCCGCGCCGTGGTCCTGAGGGGCTCCTCACAGCTCCCGGTCACCGTCGTGCAGGGCGTCATGAAGCCGCAAATCGGCAAAGTGCTCAACAGCAACGCCGTCGTCGCCGCCGCCCGAGAGATGACGCAGTGGTACGAAGCGAAGAAGATCGGCCACGAGTTCGTCAACGTACAGATCACCCCAGACGGCATACTCGAGATGGACGTCGTGGAGCCGCAGATTGGACAGGTGGAGGTTCGGTTCATCGATCGTAAAACCCGGGAGCCGTGCGAGGGCAACACCCGACGCGAATACATCTTCCGACATCTCAAGAACATCAAACCCGGCGCCACGCTCTCCGGCCGCATGTCCGACGACATCACCGACTTGACCAACACCAGCGGCTTGGAGAACGTCAACGTCCAGTTCTCCCCGCGGTCGCACGCCGTGGACGGGTCGCCGGTCATGGACGCCATCGTGAACGTCACGGTAAGTTTATTTTGGTTATTTTGGTATTTTGGTTATTTTGGTTATCGTACGTATGGGCAATTGTACTGACGTCGTGTTTTGTTCACAGGAGAAGCAAAAAGCCGGATTCAGCGGCGGCGGCGGTATCAGCGCCAAAGGCTTACAGGAGGGCGGCATGTCCGCGCTCGTCGCGAACGCGGACTACTACAGGCGTAACCTGTTTGGGAAGTGCCAGAACCTGACCGCCCGGGTCGAGCTGTCCCCGTCACCCGGCGGGGGTAAGCCCGACGTGGACGTCAAGGTTTCGCACACCGACCCTTGGATCGGGGATTCGCACCGCACCTCGCGGCGGGTCTTTCTCGACAGCGACAGCACGTCCTTGGAGGCCATCCACGCCAAGGCTGAGCCCTCGGAGGATGACGACGACGCCGACGACGTCGCCGCGGCGGGAGACGGGCCCAAGGCGCTGTACGTGCGCAAGGTCATCTCCGGAGTCGAGTACAGGTGAGTTTCTTTTTTGCGCGGGCAGGGCAATTAGACTGACGGCGCGTGTGTTTTGCTTTGTGCACAGGCGGCCGCTGGCGGCGAGCTGGACCGGGACATTGAGCGCCACGTACCAACGCGCGTACACCCACGACGACCTCAAGCAGACCTGCCTCCACGACGCGTACAACTCGCCCCTCACGCACAGCGGCCTCGCGCACGACACGACGTTCAACGTGCTATCTAGGTTCGTGTACGAGGGCCGGGGTAAAGACGAGGCGCTGCTGGTGCTCACCGCGGAGCAAGCCGTTCCGGTGCGTATATTGTTTTTGCTCTAATCCTCGTACGGGCAATTGTTTGTACTGACTTCAAGTGTTTCGTTTACACACTCGCAGGTAACCGCGGATATGCTGTGGTTCAACCGGGTAGTCGTGAGGGCGCGGCGGAAGTTTCACGCGATGGGCGCCACCCTCGAGGTCGCCGCGAAGGGCGGGAACATCATCGGGGACTTACCCCCGTACGAGGCGTTCCAGATCGGCGGCGCGAACAGCGTGCGGGGGTACCCGGAGGGCGGCGTCGGCACCGGACGGTGCGTCTCTTCCCTTCATCTCAAATCTCATCTCATCCCCGCGTGAAGAGGCAATTAGACTGAACCGACGCCGCGTTTCGTTTACGTTTACAGGAAATTCATCGTGGGCTCCGCCGAGCTGTCGGTGCCCCTCGCGCCCGACCAGTTCGACGGGTACGTGTTCTTCGACATCGGCAGTGATCTTAAGAGCGGGTCGCAGGTGCTCGGGGACCCGGCGCTGGCGAGGGGTAAGCCCGGCCAGGGCTACGGGTACGGCGCCGGCATCGCGATGCACACGCCGGTTGGACCGATCCGGTTCGAATACGCGTTTTCGGAGAAGGGCGCGGGTCGCATGCACTGCGGGCTTGCGAGGTCGTTCTAACTGAACCTTTTAATAACTTAAGAGTACTCGTAAGTGGTTCCAGTCGTCGACAGACAGACTCGCTCGCGATGATCATATCATATTGCGTCAATTTGCAATTAAAAATACTGGTACACGACGGCGGGGTACGATATCCCATCCACGAGCGCTATTCGCCCGAGACGTGAATCACCACCCCACCGTCTCTCCACCTCTCCTCTAGGGTTATTACTCTTACTTGCGCCCGCGCGTCGGGGCATCCGGGTTCTTCAAGTCGAACATATCCTCGAGCGCGTGCATGTTGACGAGCGTTTGGGACACCTGCGCCGGGTCCGTCCCGTCGGATCGAAGCGCCTGCATGGGCCCGTGCAGGAGCTTGTTCACGATCCCGCGGCTCAGCTCCTCCACCGCCTTCATCTGCTTCTTGGTGAGCCCGTCGCCGAGCTTGCCCATCGCCTTCTCGAGCTCCGTCGCGCGGATGGTCTCAGCCTTACCGCGCAGCCGCTTAATCGTGGGCACCGTCTCCAACGAGTCCCTCCACGCCTCGAAGCCAGCCTGCTCCTGCGCGAGCAGCTCCCGGGCCTCATCAGCCGCGCGCTCACGCGCCTCCTTGTTCGCCTCCACCAGCTCCTTCAGGTCGTCGACGTTGTACGCGATCGTGTTGGCGTCGTCGCCGCAATCCGCGTCGACGTTGCGTGGCACGGCGATGTCCACCAGCCTGCGCTTCCCGTCGACGCACGCCGACGCCACGGGCATGGACGCGAGGTCATCTTTGGTGACGATGACGCCGGTGGACGCCGCGGTGAAGATGACGTCGTGCTCGGCGGCGAGGGGCAGGAACTCATCCATCAGCGCCAGCTTGATGTTCGCCTCGGGGAAATCCGCCGCGAGTTCCTCGACCCGTCCGGCGCTTCTGTTCACGATGGTCATCTCGGTGCACCGCTTGGACACGAGGTGCTTGACGAGGAGGCGGGACATCGTACCCGCGCCCACGATCATCACCCGGCACCCGTCGAAGGAGTTGGACGGGAGCTTCATCTGCACCAGCTCGGCGGCGGCGGAGGACACGGAAACGGCGCCCGACGCGATGGAAGTCTCCGATCGCACGCGCTTACCAGCGGTGATCGCAGCCTTGAAGAGGCCGGAGAGGTGCCGCCCGAACCCTTCCACGTTCTCGCCCAGCGCGAAGACGTTCTTAACCTGCGCCAGGATCTGGCCCTCGCCCATGACCACCGAATCGAGCCCTCCGGAAACCTTGAGAAGGTGCGAGGTGGCGTCTTGGTCCCGGAGCAGAAAGAGGTGCTCGCGGAGTTCGTCGAGCGGGATGCCGCTGTACTGGCTCATCCACTCCTCCACCTCGCGCACGCCGCGGTGCCAGCTCAGGGCCACCACGTAGATCTCCATGCGGTTGCACGTGGAGAGGATACCAGCCTCCTCGACGTGCGGGAAGGACGTCAGCTGTTTGATGGCATCCTCCCACTTGTCCTCGGGCACCGCCATCTTCTCGCGCACCTCGACGGGGCACGTGTGGATGGACAGACCGATGGACACGATCGAGGACTTGGCCTCGGATGCGTAGCCTGCGGATTGGGGTAATGAAGGGTGGATGTCGGTGAGCGTGAAGTGGATAGATATGGGCGGCGAGTGCCGGGTGAGGGGAAAAAAATATACGGAGTTTGCCACGGTGGCACCGGGCGATACGCATGCCGAAAGTGGCGTCGCACGGCGCGTTCTCGCGGGTTCCGTGGCGTCGCGACGGTGGAAACCACCCGTGGACGTTCGCGACGTGCTAAAACCCGGTTCGAAACGGTCGCGCGACCTTCGTGATGCGCGTCACCGGGTGGTATTGGGGGCGGTCAGGAAATGAAACTTACGGGAAGCGCCGCCCATGCTGCGGAACTGCTCGAGCGCCTTGCTGCTGTCGACCGCAGCCGCGGAGACGGGCCGGAGGGTGGTGTCCGGACGAGCGTTGTCGTGCGTCGTCGGCGGGGTCACCACGGCCCTGGTCACCGTGTTGCGCGCGGTGCGGAAGGTCGCGCGCCTCGCGCCGGCGCACTTTCCGCCGGTGGCGAAGGCGCTGGATTTCGCTGAGGATCGCTTAGGTTCCATCGCGCGGACGCGACCGGAAAGCGCCATCGCGGGCGCGGCGACGGAGTGAGCGCCCATCGCTGAGTCGTTGAACTAAGCCGCGGTGTTGTTGCGGAAACGCGCCGGACTGTTAGAACCGGTGCGGTGCGTCGGGACGCGTCACGGGACGTGCGCGAGCTCGACGGCGTGAACGGGAATGGTTGAAGATTACCGATAGCGAGGACGTAAACGAGCATGTAAAGCGAGATCCTCGGCCAATCAGGAGGCGTGAAATTGGAGATCCACGATCGAGCAGTTCAAGAATCTACTCGACCAAATCTTGCTAAATCACATTTTTCAAGACTGGTTTTCATACGTTCCGAGGTATTTTTTGACCCCGAAATCGGATGCGTGTCCACCCGGGAAAGGAGAATAAACGCCAGTGTCATCTGTTTCGGAGCTTCCCGCATCACCAGTTTGACGCACCGAATCGCGGGAAGATATTTTTGAGAGAGTTCCCAAAAAGCAGATTCATTCAGATAGGAACAGGCAGTACAGTCAGAGCCCGGCCCGATGACAGTGGACACGTAATAAACCGTACGTGGCGGAACCGATTAGCGGTTAGGCCGAGTGGGCACCTGGTCAGCGGGGACGGTTCGGGGTTTCGTATTTGACGACAAACGAAATGGACTCGTACGATCAAACAGTCTGTGTTTTTGTCTTATTCGAAACCTCGTCGTATCCATCACAGCGCGCAGCTCTGCACAACAATCTCAAATCAATCAGAGCATGGGCATGACGTCCTGCGACACCTGCTGGCCCCCCGGCAACAACACCAGGAACGCCAGGAATATCAACAGCAGCGCACTCCGTTGCCGCGCCTCGTCAACCTCCGTCACGTCATCCTGCGGCGAGAACTCGGGAGTGCGCTGGCAGATCAGCACGTACAGCGCCCACGACAGCGACAAGCTGGAAGCGACGATACCGAGAGAGAGGCCGAGGTAGACCCCCAGCGACGTCAGCCCGAGAGCCCTGCGCCCGAACCCGTTCTGGACTACCCGACCGCCGTCGATCTGACCCACGGGGAGCATGTTCAGCGCCTGGGTCACGAGGCCGCACCTGTGAATGAAGACGTGGGAGGGGGTTGGTCAGCGATGGATCGGGTCGTGACTTGGATCATTTGGTCATTTGGTTATTCGTACGACGCCGGTTGGAAGTCTTCAGAGTCATGGAAGTGACCCACACGGGCAGCCGGCAAAAGCCACGACGCGGGGAGGACTTTTCAGCCCTTCGCGCCTTGGGTAACTCCGAACAACCTTCGGGGTAAAGTCGGTGTATTGTCTTCACGAGACTTATTGTCCAACCGAGCGGGAATAAGAATCTTGTGGGAAAAGAATGAGAGCGTACCATCCCGCGATGAACAGCGGGTGCACCATCACCCCCTTGGCCGCCGCGCCCGTATCCCCGAGGAAAACCTCCGAGACGGACCCTAACAGCAGCGACCCGCTGAACAGCTCGGATGGGATCGGAAGAAGCTCGTTCGGGTCCCCGCCCGCGCTCAGCGCCAAGCCGTAAAAGAACAGAGTGGACGCCACCACCGTTCCCGCGATGGGCCCGGCGATGGCCACGTCGAAGATGTCCTCGCGCGTCTTTGGCAGCGATTTGATCTGCGTGATGCTGCCGAACGTGCCGAGCTGGCCGTTGGGAATGAGGAACGGGATGCCGATCTTCACCCCTCGCACGCTCGCGGCGATCATGTGACCGACCTCGTGCGCCGCCGTCGTCGCCCAGATGCCGCCGGCGATTGGAAAAGCGCTCTCCACGTACTTTTGGACGTCGAAGTCCTCGAGGCCTGGTGGGAGCTCGCCGGGCGCGAGGGTGGTGTCGATACCCTGCGACCCCGCGGCGAGCCAGTCCATCGTCGCCTGCGGAAGCCGTGAGACCTCCGCGACGAGACCGAGTTGAAGCGCGCTGCCCGCGGTGAGCGCGAAGAGGACCGTCGCGATCAAGTACTGCCACCCGCTGGTGTTCGGGTTGGGTCCCGCCTTGTCGGCTGGGACGATCAGGAACGATACGCGCGGCCCGCGTGTGGACGCGGATGGATCGGACGAGTCGAACGAGCCGGACGTGGACGCCGATGAAGACGAATCGTCGTCGAAGAGCCCGCCGGGTTCCTCCAACACGAACACGGTGTACTTGTCCGGAAACAGCCGATCGCACCCGGCTTGTACCTTCTCGAACACCGCTTGCCTCGGCGCCCGTAGGTTCCCCTTGACGAGCACGCCCTCGCCGGCGATCTCCGCGCCGAGTTCCTCGGTTCCCGTCACCCAGAAGGTGTTGTACCCGAACACCTCCGTCTTCAAGCGCTCGAGGTCCTCCTTGGGCACCGCGGGCTCGTCGCTGATTTCTAAAATTTCAAAGAGCGACTCGAACTTTTCGCGAACCTCGTCCGAGGAACGCTCGTCCTTGTCCTTCTTCGCGAGGTCGGAGAGGTCGGCGAGGACCTTGTCGAGCTTGGCGTTCTCCTCCGGGGAGCGATCGTCGCGCTCGCGCTCGGCGGACTCCGACAGGCCGTCCACCACGTTGTCCAGCCACGAGTCCTTGTCCATCATCTGCTTCACGGCTTTGTCGTCCAAGGTGACTTGGATCTTCTTCTTGGTCTCCTCGTTCGTCTCGCCCGTGGGCTTGGAGCCTTTCAGCTCGGAATCCACGGCACCGCCTTTCCGCGCCTTCTCCGCCTGCTCGATGGCGTCCAGAACCCCGGGCGCGACGCTCAGCGTGACGCCGTCGTTATCGTCCGACGACGCCTTGGCCGCGACCCGTTCCTCGCGCCTTCGCGTCGCTTCGGCGTACGCTGCGTCGTCGGCGCGCGCCTCCTCCTCGCGCATGAGCTCCTCGTCGGTGGATCCGATCATGGAGTCCAGCGCGGACATTGTGTTGTTGTAGTCGGGCTTGGGCATGTCGTACTCGACCCGCACCTTGGGCGTGGGAACGGGCGATGGGGCGACGGCCGCTCCGGATCCATCATCGGACGCCGTTGCCGTTGGCGCCCCGGTGGACGCTTCGGCATCCGCCTCGGGGGCATCCGCGGGCTTGGAAGCGGCGCGGTCGTCGCCCTTGGCGTCGTCGGATCCCTTCTTATCGCCGCCGAAGAGGCGATCGAGGAAACCCCGGCGGCAGACCGCGTCGCCGCGGGCGCCCGAGTTGACGCGGCGCCTGCACGAGGGCGAGCCCCGATGCGCCCAAGCGACGGATGATGAAGTTTCACCCGCGCGAGTCGACGCGACGGGTCGCGCGGCGACGCGCGCCCGTGCACCGCGGCGCGTCGCGGGGATGACCCCGCGCGCGGTCGCACCCAGGCCGACCACTCCGACGGAGCTCAGCGTCGACATCTCGCGACCTTCCACGCGCTTGCGTGTTGTACTGTTGTAAACCTACATCATAATATCCCTTCCAACGAAGCGCTGCCACGTGACCCGAATCCATGGACCTGAATACCCTCGCAAATAGACAATACGACTGTCGAATTTCCCTGTACGGGTATTTATTATAAATATGTCTACTAATTCTATTTAGAGGGGTTCCAAACTCGCCAAATATTCGTCCGCGTGGTCCACCAGCGCCGGCCTCCGCGCGAACGCCGCATCGAACGCAGCGCGTCCCAGCTCGATCACCCTCACACCGGGCGGCGACGCGATGATCGTCCGCGCCCGGCGGGTCTCCCCGTCGGATAGGACGCACTCCTCGCCGGAAGTCTGTCCGGGCACGAGCTCCCCAACTTTTCTCTTCACCACCCTGTCATCGCGGCGGCGCTCCTCGATGAACACCATCGCCACCCCGGACACCACGATGAACACGGTGGTCCCGTCTTCACCCTGCGCGCATATGTGTTTACCGGTGCCGATCGTGCGAACCACGCCGAGTGCGGCCACGCTCGCGAGCTCGGCGGCGGTGAACCTGCGAAAAAACGGGTGCCGAGCTCGAAGCGCACGCGACAGTTCGTCATCCATGACCGGAAACTTTTCATTCGACTGGAATGTATCATTCACCGACTTCACCGTCCTCGGGACGTCCTCCCCGGGGAAAGGTAGGCCGTGTCGGAGCCGTATGGAGGCGTCGAGTCGACCCGCGCGGTCCATCAGCGCATCCGGAGCCGAGTCCAGTTCCACCGGAGAGTTCTGGTCCGCGTCCCTTCTGGACGCTAAGGTGTTCGCCACCGTCGGCACGAACGACTCCACGTTCTTCAAGATGGGACCGATGGCGTTCGGCGACAGCGTGATCAGCGTGGCGCCGCGGTAGGTGGCGGTGACGGTGCAGCCGCCCGGGGCGCCGGTGAAGAGACGCGACTCCCCGAAGACGTCGCCGCGTTCGAGCGTCCGAATCGCCTTCGTCTCGATCTTTCCCGACGCCGCGCTCGCACGTGGATCCGCCAACGACGTCTCCTCCACCTCCAGCTCGCCCTCCATGACCACGAACATGGTATCACGCGTGTCGTCGCCCTGGACGCACACGCGGCTGCCCGGCGGGTGCGTCTCGAGGTCGGCGCCCTCGCGAAGCATCACCAGCATCTGAGTCCTGTCCAACGCATTGAACACGTCCACGCCTTGCAACACCCCCATGACCTTCTTGGTCGCCTCGCCGAACGCGAGGCGTGAACGCGTGGGCCGTAACCCGGTTGCGGAGTCTCCCTCTGTATCCATGACGGCGTCCTCCGTATCCTCCGACCCCGCCTCCAACCCGCGAATCTCTCCCTTGAACACCCAGTCCAACACGTGGTTCACGATCGTTCGGTGTTCCTCAGAGCTAGTCCTGCCGTCGTCGTCGATGAGCCCGAGGTCGGCGTCGTCGCTATCGTCGCCCGCGCCCTCGTCGCCGATGACCCGCTCGCGCGCAGACGCCTTCGCCGCGCACGTCGCGAGATCGTCAACCAAGCATGGCCGAGCCGTCAGCGCCCACTCGATTCCTTTCTTGCCAACCTCCATGAGCCACGAATCACGCGTCGCGCGCACCGTCGCCGCGCGCCTCGCGCCGAGCAACAAACACGTCTCCCCGAAGCACGCGCCGGGCTTCAACTTACCGGCGCGGAGCAACACGCCGCCGTCGACGTCGTTCTGCGCGCCAGGTTTCTTCACCAACGACTCGAGCGATCCGCTCAGGACGACGTACGCGGTGGCGCCTGGGAAACCCTGCTGGCAAAACACCTCGCCCGCCCTCGCGAGCACCCGGCGCGTGGACCGCGCCGCGATCGCCGCGCGTTCCGACGCGATGAGTGAACGCAGCGGCCTGGCGACGCCGAGGACTTGCGCGTTCTCGAGGTCGAGCAACTCACCCTTGCGCTTTCGTCGACTCGTCGGGTCGGCGGAAGATGAATCGTCAACCGCCGCGTCGAGCGACGCCCCCGCCGCCGCCGCGAAGAACGCCCCCGCACCGCCGCCGAAGAGCTTATCGCGTATGATCTTACGCCTGCACTCGGCGCGGACCGTGGACCCAACTTTGACCCACGTGCGCCAGCCGGTGGCGAAGTGACTCCAGCCCGCGTTGGCGATCCGCATCGCCATCCGCAGCTCGTTCGCGGCGGACACCGACGCCGGAACCCCGCGCCGATCGTCCGCGAACTGCGTCTGCGCAATCTCGGCGGCGACGACGCGGGCCATCGCGTCCAACACGGTCGGTCGACGCACGACCACCGCCCTTAAACACTTTTTGTTCACCTCGAGCGCCTTCATCTTGGGCGGCGCCCTCGCCGCGGCGGACGCCACCACCGTGCGCGCAACCTTCGCCCCGGTCAGCAGACTCAACGCGCACACCACGTCGCCCGGTTTCGCCACGCCCACGCGCTCGGGGACGGGGTTTGGGTCGAGCTTGGTCGGTCGACGCGCGCGAACGACGTCGCCGCGGGAGTTGCCGGAGACTACGTACGCCGACCCTCTCTCGCCCGGATCGTTCTCCAGACACAAAGGGCGCTCGTTCTGCCTCGCCGCGACCCGCCGGGTCCCCGCGCTAACCACGTGCCGCAGCTCACCGCGCGTCAGCGTCGGCTCGGAGCACAGGAACAGACCGGCGCCGCCGCCGAAGAGCGCGGTAGCCCGCAGCGCTTCCCACTCGGCAATCGCGTTGGAGTCCAGCGTCGAAGCGCCGTGCTCGTTCGTTCCCATGAGAACCGGGGGTTCGACGCTTCGGTTCGCGCGCCACGTCACCGTCCACGGCAGCATCGCCTCGTCCGCCTCGGAGTACAGGTCGTTCGGTAAACCGAGCCCGAGGTGGTGCGCGGTGACCTTCACGCGGGTGTAAAAGTCTTGTACCATTATTCGCCGCTCCTCCTCGTCTTCGATCGCCTCGAACCCGGGCGTGAGGGACATCTGCCGCGCCGCCTCCGCGCGGAACAGAGCCTCACGAGCGGTCGGCGGCGGCGGCGTCTCCACGAGGCCGGCGCGGTACGCCTCGGCGCCCTCCTCGCCCGCGGCGTCTTCCCCCCAACTCGCGCCCCTCGAGCCGAACTTCTCGACGAAGTTCCGCTTGGCTTCGTTGTACGCGCGCGTCACCTTGAGCGCGTGTTCCTTCGCGCGGCTCGTGTCGTCAAGCGCGAGGCATTTCGCGAGCTCACGCCGCGAGATCTCCATGAGCGCGGTGTGTTGGGACTTGGCGATGAGGCTGTGCGGCCGCGGGGCGCCCGTGAGCAAAGTCTCCAACCCCACGCACGCCTTCCCCCCGTGCCTCCGCCTCGATAAACCCTCCCGCTCCGCATCGCTCGGGTCCCGGCCGTTACGTTTAGTGAAGTCCCCGATCGCATCCGCCAGACACATGGACCCGGAGACGACCTCGCCCGACGGTTCCGTCTTGATGAGATCCGCCTCGGACTCGTCGCCAGAGTCGATCTCATCCGCGTCCTTAGGTACGTTGA
>Ga0115006_10001320_pt1 | contig 15255 bp, 13 predicted proteins | sample ArcOceMetagenome_3_FD_88943 | JGI IMG/M metagenome (GOLD analysis project Ga0115006, IMG submission 88943) | Marine eukaryotic phytoplankton communities from Arctic Ocean - Arctic Ocean- Svalbard ARC20M Metagenome | ecosystem: Environmental > Aquatic > Marine > Oceanic | place: Arctic Ocean...
AGAGAGCGGGCGTCGCTGGAGTTAGTTGTTAAGACCATTGAAAATCTCGATCAGGGCGTTGCCGACACCCGCGAGCTACTCGAAATGGCGGTGGAGGAGGCGGACAGCGATACCGTTGCCGAGGTCGAGATTGAAATTGCCGGGTTGGATGAAGAGTTGGCCAAGCTCGAATTTAGACGGATGTTTTCGGGCCCGATGGATGCCAATAATGCGTTTTTAGACATCCAGTCTGGATCGGGTGGCACCGAGGCTCAGGACTGGGCTGAGATGATGCTGCGCATGTACCTTCGCTGGGCCGATGACAAGGGTTTTAAGGCAGATTTGATCGAATGCTCGGCGGGTGATGTGGCGGGTATTAAAAGTGCCACCGTTCAGGTCACAGGCGATCACGCTTTTGGTTGGTTGCGCACCGAAATTGGCGTGCATCGATTGGTGCGGAAATCGCCATTTGACTCGGGTAACCGGCGGCATACATCGTTTGCCGCGGTGTTTGTATCGCCAGAGATAGATGATGACATCGACATTGATATCAACCCCGCAGACGTGCGTACCGATACATACCGCGCGTCGGGTGCCGGCGGTCAACATATCAATAAAACCGATTCGGCGGTGCGCTTGACCCACGAACCCAGCGGTATCGTGGTGCAGTGTCAAAGCCAACGATCACAACATCAAAATCGCGACAAATGCTGGCAGATGCTGCGCGCTCGCTTGTACGAGAGTGAGCTGAAAAAGCGCCAAATGGCCGCTCAAGCGACTGAGGATAACAAGTCGGATATTGGTTGGGGCAGTCAGATCCGCTCCTATGTGCTCGATGACGCACGGATTAAAGACTTGCGCACGAGCATCGAGACACGCAATACTCAGGCGGTGCTGGACGGCAAGCTAGATCCTTTTATCGTCGCCTCGCTCAAGGCGGGGCTCTGATCACCGGCAGGACATTTAAATTTTAACCACCTTACAGATACTCAATGACTATGACTGATCACCAAGACGAAAACCGACTGATTGCCGAACGCCGCGCCAAGCTCGATGCATTGCGAGATCAAAATGGCAACGCCTTCCCCAACGATTTTAGGCCGGCGAACAACGCTGCTGCGTTGCAGTCGAAGTTTTCAAGTTATGACAAACCGCAGCTCGAGGCGCTCGACGAAAAGGTCAGTATTGCCGGCAGAGTGATTCGAAATCGCGGCGCTTTTATCGTCGTGCAAGACGGCAGTGGCCAAATCCAGCTCTACGTGACCAAGGCTGCGCGACCCTTTGCCAAAGCGCTCGATTTAGGTGATATCGTCGGTATCAGCGGCTCTTTGCAAAGGTCGGGCAAGGGCGATCTGTTCGTACAAATGGACCAATACCGACTTCTAACCAAGGCGCTGCGCCCGTTACCGGATAAATTCCATGGTTTGGCAGATCAGGAACTTCGCTATCGCCAGCGTTATGTCGATCTGATCGTCAATCCAGAGGTGCGCAACACCTTTCGAACGCGCTCTAAAGTAGTCGATTTTATTCGCCGCTACCTCAACGATGCCGATTATTTGGAAGTTGAAACGCCGATGCTTCAGGTGATTCCAGGAGGCGCCGTGGCGCGTCCGTTTGTCACCCACCACAATGCATTGGACATCGATATGTATCTTAGGATAGCGCCCGAGCTCTACTTGAAGCGCCTGGTCGTAGGTGGCTTTGAACGCGTTTACGAGATCAACCGAAATTTTCGCAATGAGGGATTATCGACGCGGCACAACCCCGAATTCACCATGCTGGAGTTCTATCAAGCCTATGCAGACTTTGGCGACCTGATGGATTTGACCGAGGATATGCTGCGCCGGTTAACCGCCGAGGTACTGGGGTCGACGCGGGTGGTAAACAGTCGGCGGGATGCCGATGGCGTCGCCATTGGGCAGGTCGAGTATGATTTTGCCAACCCCTTTATCCGGCTGTCGGTATTTGATTCAATCCTGCACTACAACCCCGAGATTGAGGCCGAACAACTCGCCAGTGAGACGGGCGCGCGATCTATTGCCAGTAACTTGCAGATCCCCCTAAAAGATATCTGGGGGTTGGGTAAGGTGCAGATCGAAATTTTTGAAAAGACCGTCGAGCATCGACTCGAGCAGCCGACGTTTATAACGCGCTACCCCACCGAGGTCTCGCCCCTGGCGAGACGCAACGACGATGACCCCAGCGTTACCGATCGCTTTGAATTCTTTGTCGGCGGTCGTGAAATCGCCAATGGTTTTTCCGAGTTAAACGACGCCGAGGACCAGGCGTTGCGCTTTCGACAGCAGGTAGCCGAAAAGGATGCCGGCGACGACGAGGCAATGCACTTCGACGACGACTATATCCGCGCGCTGGAGTACGGCTTGCCGCCGACAGCGGGAGAGGGTATCGGTATTGATCGTCTGGTGATGTTACTGACCGACTCGCCGTCGATTCGCGATGTGTTGTTGTTCCCCCACCTTCGGCCCGAGCAGTAACCTTGCGCACCGAGCATCGCTATCGCGAGCACGGCAGCTTATTGCGCGCTCGGCATCGAGCCTGAGACCGCGCCGTCGCGCTGCGTGGGCAGACCAGTCGCGCAGTGCAACGAGTGCGTCACATACAAAGAGGCGCTGAGTAGGGCGATGGCACCGACTTGGTGGGCCGCAGCCAGCGGCACCGGCATATGCAGCAGCAACGTGCTAATGCCGAGGCTGACTTGAACAATCATCAAGCCGAGCATGCACCAAACGCCAGTGCGAGTCGACCCTTGCACGCCTGAGCGCAACGCGCAGGCGACAAACAGGCCGATGGCTGTAACGATCACGTAGGCAAGTATGCGGTGGTTAAACTGGATGGTGGTAATGTCCTCAAACGCAGAGAGCCAAAGGGGTTGCATCGTATATAGCTGCGGCGGGAAGAAATGATCTCCCATCAATGGAAATGTTGGGTAGGCGTAGCCGGCGCGCGTGCCGGCGACCAATCCTCCAGAGAGTATCATCACCGAGATTAGCAGGCTGATTAGCATGGCCGGAGTACGCAGCGTCGTCGGCTGCGCGCTGGGCCGGTGCAGCAGGCCACATGCGACCCAAAAAATGAACGCGTAAATCAGCGCTGCGTTGCCGAGGTGGGCAGTCAAACGGTATTGGCTGACTCTGGGGTCATTGACCAAGCCACTCTTTACCATATACCACCCGAGGAGGCCTTGACCCGCGCCGAGCAACAGCATCACCACCAACTTTCCGGTGAGTCCGGCGGGGATGCGTTTGGCAAAATAGAAATACGCAAAGGGTACGACAAAAATCACGCCAATAATCCGCCCGAGTACTCGGTGCAAGTACTCGAACATAAAAATCGGTTTAAATTCAGCCAAGGTCATGCCTAGGTTGACTTTTTGATATTCGGGGAAGCGTTGGTACTTGCTGAACAGCAGTTGCCAATCGGCCTCGGAAAGCGGTGGAATAATGCCCATAATGGGTTTCCACTCAACCATCGATAGTCCCGAGTTGGTCAGTCGGGTGACACCACCCAATAGAATCATGGCAAAAATAACGCCGGCACAGAATAGCAACCAATAGGCAATCTGGAGATTGTAACGTTGTTGGAGCGTATCTGGAGTCGATTGAAGCATGTGATTTTCTATCTCTGTAAATGGCGTTGCTAGCTGAGTTCAGTGCGTGGCGCAGACCATTGGAAAAATCCGGCCTAGATGCGCGACTTGTGGGACTTGGACAACCACTTTTTACTACGGAAGCGCGCCATAATTAGACTTGATTTAATCAGGTAGTCCAACAGCGTTGTGTAAAAAAACCAAATAACATCGAGTTGCATCTGCAGTAAAATGAGCGGCGCAATAACCCGGCTAATGCCAATGCTAAAGAGCGTCACCATCATCGGATAGCGGGTATCGCCTGCGCCGCGCAAAGCTCCGGCGATACTGAATTCAATCGCCATCAAGGGCATGCACAGACAGAGTATGTGGATCACCTGAATAACGTAGTGTACCACCTGTGGATCAATGATCATGAAATGGGCGAGTGGACTCGCGCTGCAACGCATAATGATGGCCCCGATGAGCATGATATAAAACGCTGTGCGCATGGTACGCCAACCGGCCTGATACGCACCGTCGGCATCGCCGGCTCCGAGATGTTGGCTGACCAGCGTAGCACCCGATATGGCAAAGCTAAAGGCCACCACAATGATCAGGCTGAGTAGCGAAATTCCAATCCCGTAAGCGGCGAAAGGCGCGTTGCCGTAGGTAGTTAAGAACCCCAAAAAGATGAGCACGCCAGACTGAAAGGCGATTTGCTCAAACGCCGCTGGAAAGCCAATAGATAATAACCGGCGCGTGTTTGCGCGAATGTTGGGTAGTGGATTTGTCGCCGGTAGACTGAGTTTACCGAGTAACCATAGGCAGGTGACCGCAATCACGGTGATAGCGGCCCCGATGCCGCAGCCTAAAGCGAGACCCTTGACGCCAAGGGCTGGGTAATCGCGCCAACCGAGGCTAAAAAATAGGCACAGCGAGAGGCTGATAGCGAAACTAACGACCCCGATACACAGGGGTGTTAGGCTGTCGCCGATGGCTCTTAGCGCCATGTTAAAAATTAACGTTAGAACTATCGCCGGAGCGAACAGTGCGGTCCATATAAAAAATTCAACGGCCTGAGCGCGGGCCTGACCGGATAGTCCAAATAGATCGACTAAGGTTTCCGGAAAGGCCAGTGCGAGCGAACTAATGAGGCATCCCAAGGTAAAAAATAGCAGCACTGAGAGGCTGGCAAAATGTGCCGCCATTGCTCTGTTGTCAGCGCCCCAATAAGCGCCGACAAGGGCTGTGGTCGCGCTGCAAAATCCCATTATAAATGCGTGTAAAAAAAAGTAGAGCCGCTGACCGGTGGTGACCGCGGTGACCGCATCAGCACCCATTTGGCCGGCGATTTTCAGGCATGCTAACGCCAGCAACATATAGATCATATTGCTTAAAATAGTCGGCCAGGTTAGGCGCAAAATAGACAGGGTCGAAGTGGCTTGCATCGCTGTCTATGGTAACATCTGGCGGTTGTGGGTAGAGGTTTTTTTACCATGTACATCACGATAATGGCTTTGGGGTAGCGCGACAATGGTCGACGAAGATGAACACCACCAGATCGCCGTAGCGGGGATTGATGGCGAATGGCGCAGGTTGCTTGAAAGCCATATGAAAAGTGGTTCCATGGCTCATTTGATGGCCTTTTTGGAACGCCGTCGCCGCGCGGGAGTGGCAGTATACCCGCCGCAAAAGTATCTCTACGCAGCGTTGCGCGAAACGCCCTACGAGGCGGTTCGCGTGGTGATTATTGGTCAGGACCCGTACCACGGTCTGGGTCAGGCTCACGGGCTGTGTTTTTCCGTGCAGCCGCAGGTTGATGTGCCGCCATCGCTGCGAAACATCTACCGAGAACTAGCCGAAGATGTCGATTTTCATGCGCCTCAGCATGGTTGTTTATCGCACTGGGCTGATCAGGGTGTACTGTTGTTGAATGCTGTTCTCAGCGTTGAGCAAGGCGACCCAGGGTCTCATCGGGGGCGTGGTTGGGAAGGCTTTACCGACGACATTATCGAACGCTTAAATCAGCACAGCGATCGGCTGGTATTTATGCTCTGGGGCAGTCTCGCGCAAAAAAAAGCCGCCCGGGTGAACCGCCAACATCACTGGGTTTTAGAGGCTCCGCACCCATCGCCGCTGTCTGCCTACCGGGGTTTTTTTGGCTGCCGACATTTCTCGCAATGCAACCGTCATTTAATCGACGCCGGCGAGGCGCCGATTGATTGGCAACTGCCGGATAATCCGCGCGCTATTTGAACGAGTCTGGCTGCCCAGTCGGTCGCTCAAGCGTTAGCGGGGTCATATTGTAGCGGCCTCTTGCCCAGTTGAGCGAGGCTAATACGCCGGGTATACGCACGATTTTTTGCTCCAAGCGGGACTTGCCCGGATAGTTCATTAACATCAGACCTATCAGTATGGTCAGCAGTCCTTGTCCAGGTAAAAATAATAGCAACAGGCCGACCAAAAACAAGGTAAATCCAAATAGATTCTTGAGGCCAAAGAGTATTAGGTGTCGGGGATGATCCCAGCGGGCTGTTTTTCGTTGTTTGAAAAAATAATCGCTGGGCAGACGGGCGATGAGCGTCGGTAGGCAAGCAATGCTGAGGATCAGGCTGATGAGCGAAAAGCTGCTCAGCCACACCACCCAAATTGGGTGGTGCGCCAGCCAGTTACCGGCAGCGATCATCTCTGTGCCAGCGGCGGGTAGGGCAGTGCCAGCGTCTCGGCGTCGATACCAGTTTGCGCGTTTATTTGTAAACCATTGAGGCTCTCGACGCCGTCTGATATCACTACCAGTAGTTCGGCTTGGCGCGGCGAACTCCAAGCCGCGCTGGCCACTGAACCTATCCCCTTGCCATTGCAATCAGCCAGAGTTTCGCCGGGCTTGGGCAGTTCGTCGAGCGGGCATTGAATGTGCCGCAGGCGCCGCTTAACAGCGCCTCGATAATGCGCTCGGGCAATAATTTCTTGACCGGTATAGCAGCCTTTTTGAAAACTGATAAATGCTTGGCGATCGAGGTTGAGCATCTGCGGAATAAACTTGTCCAGGGTATCTTCGGTGACGTCGGCAAAACCACTGCGCAGCGTAATGAGATCGGCGTAGGCTTCGCCGCACAGGGTCAAGCCCGGATGCTCGGCGATTACACGGGCGCTATCTTCGGACTTGCAGGTAACCGAGTAGTGATTCTCGGCGATACAGCGCAGCCGGATGTCGGCCTCTTCAACATGCATGCCCGGTTGTGGAAGTGGCTGATGGCAGAGTGTTGCTATGGATTTGGCGCTGCTCGGACCAGAGATTAAAAAGGTTGTTAGCGACGCGCTTAGATCGCTAATCTCGGTTTTAAAAAACACCGCGTACTTCTTTAAGTTGGCGATCGCCTGGGGGATGACCGAGCTATGGGTTTCCAATAGGATGTTGTCATGGCTATCACAGAGCGCTGAAAATAGGAAAATAATGCGACCCTTGGGCGTGCAGTGAGCGCCACGGATCACTTGCTGGTCGGTAACTGTTTGCATGTCGCAGGTCACTTGCCCCTGCAAAAACTTGCGGCTGTCGGGACCATTGAGTTGAATGTAGCCGCGAGAGATCGGGCAGAGTGTGTCGGTGATTTGCAGCTCGCTAAATGCACCTGGTCCTTCGCCAAACGATAGCACTCGCCGTTTGGATGGGTCGAGCATGGTGTTGTGCTGGGGGAACAGTTTGGCGGTATCCATAGATATCCTTTGTAGTGCAGGTTGTGGCGCTATGATCTACTATAGGCGCATTTTACTCGACTGTCGGTGGCTTATGAATAAAAATCGTTTAGTGTGGGCCGCCCGTCGCGGTATGCTGGAGTTAGATCTGTTGCTCGGACCCTTTGTCGAGAAACATTTTGATGCCCTTGATGATGATGACAAATTACGGTTTGAAGTGCTGTTAGAGCGCGAAGACCAGACGCTATTCGAGTGGTTTTTGAAAGCGACGGTGCCCGCCGATCCCGGCATGCAGCGCATTGTGCAGATCGTACGTGATAGCCGCAGCCAATTATAGCCAGTTTAGACTGAGGCGCTCGCGCTGGAATTTGATCTGGCAGTTATGGGCCTCACTGGTGGTTGCATTGGTCGCCATAAACCTAGCAATCGTGCCCTGGATGGCGTTGGTAACTGTATGCATGGCAATTTTGGCGGCCGTGCGGGCGCTGCGAAAGTATTGTTGTCAGGTCGATGAACTGCTAATTTTTAGCGGCGCATCGATTTTTTTTGCCTGGCGGTTGGTGGCCAGTAACGAGCGCATTGACCTGCATAAAAAGCCCCGTTGCTGGGTTACAAAGGGGTTGATCATTGTCTATTTTGAGCGCTTTTCAAAGCGCGCTCTGCTGCGTTTTATACCTCGAGACGCAATGTCTATGAACGAGCATCGCCGTCTGCGCAGACTGCTGCTAGAACTCAGTCGTCGCGGCGAATGATGATATCTTGGCCGGCAAAATTGATCGGCACCATGATAGTATCGCGGGCGATGTTGGACAGTTCCGGATAGTCCAATGTGTAGTGCAACCCGCGACTCTCCCGGCGTTCCAGCGCGCAGCGGATAATGAGTTCTGATACGGTTGCCAAATTGCGCAGTTCGAGTAAGTCACGACTAACTCGGCAGTTGCCGTAATATTCCTGAATTTCCTTTTGCAATAGTTTGATCCGATGCTGAGCGCGCTCCAGGCGTTTGTTGGTGCGCACTATGCCGACGTAATCCCACATGAAACGTCTGAGCTCGTCCCAGTTGTGGGAAATCACCACTTGTTCATCGGAGTTTTGTACCCGCGACTCATCCCAATCTGGAATCGTGTCTGGCTCATTGATACCCGCCGTGATTCGATTGATCGCCTGCGCTGCTGAGCGCGCATAGACGATACATTCCAGCAGTGAGTTGCTGGCCATGCGGTTGGCACCGTGCAGGCCGGTAAAGGCGTTTTCGCCAATGGCATACAGGTTTAAAAGGTCAGTCTGAGCGCTGGTATCGACCAGAATCCCACCGCAGGTGTAGTGCGCGGCCGGCACCACAGGGATTGGATCGGTGGTAATGTCGATGCCAAACGTTAGGCAGTGTTCATACACGGTAGGAAAGTGTTCAATGACAAAGTCGGCCGGCTTATGACTGATATCTAAATACAGACAATCGCAGCCCAAACGCTTCATTTCATGATCGATTGCGCGTGCGACTACATCTCTAGGCGCGAGCTCACCGGCCTCGTGAAAGCGCTGCATAAACTGGCTTCCATCGGGCAGACGCAGCACTGCTCCCTCGCCCCGCAGCGCCTCGGTGATCAAAAAAGATTTGGCTTTGGGGTGATATAGGCAGGTCGGGTGGAATTGGTTGAACTCGAGGTTGCCGATGCGGCAGCCTCGCCGCCACGCCATGGCAATACCGTCGCCACTGGCGCCGTCAGGATTGCTGGTGTAGAGATAAGACTTGCTGGCGCCCCCCGACGCCAACACGGTGCTCTTGGCTTTAAATACCCGTACTTGCTGCGATTCAATATCCAGTACGTAGGCACCGGTAGCGCGAATTTTTCTAGAGTTTTTGTCCGCCTGAGTGATTAGATCAACCGCACAATGATGTTCGAATACATCGATATTCGCAGAGGCTGTGACTTGATCGACCAGCGTTCCTGTCACTGCTTTACCGGTGGCATCGGCGCTGTGCAAAATGCGTCTGTGACTGTGGCCGCCCTCTTGGGTTAAATGGTATTGCTGTTGATCGGTATCGCGCGTGAAGTCAACGCCCTGATCAATCAGCCACTGGATCGCTGCGGGGCCATTCTCGACCACAAACTGCACCGCCTCGCTACGGCACAGCCCCGCCCCAGCGCGCTCTGTATCGGCAATATGCGCAGCGGCGCTATCATTTTTATCAAAGACTGCTGCAATGCCACCCTGAGCGAGCCAAGATGCGCCGGCTTGCAGCGTTGATTTACTGATCAAGGCGACGCGATAGGCTGGATCTATCTGCAATGCCAATGTTAGGCCGGCCGCGCCACTGCCGATGACTAGCACGTCGTAGAAGGTATTTTGTTGCATGGGAAAAACACAGTTTTTTGGCATGCCATGATAATATATCTAAACTATTATTGCAGTGAGTGGTCGTAGGTGAATTGCGCTGTCGCAATTAAACGATGGATCAAATGGATTTACACAAGCAAAACCCGATAGGAACACAACTAAAAAATGAAACACAGCGACATCGACCCCAGCGATCAACAATTGGTGGAGAGAGTTCAGCGCGGTGACAAGCGAGCTTTTGATCTATTGGTATTGAAGTATCAGTTTAAACTGCAGTCGATTATTTCGCGCTTTGTGCGCGATCGCGATGAAATAGCCGATGTGACGCAGGAGGCATTCATTAAAGCCTATCGTGCGCTGCCCGGATTTAGAGGCGAGAGCCAATTTTACACTTGGTTGTATCGCATTGCTGTCAACACCGCGAAGAATTACCTCGTCGGTCGCAGTCGTCGGCCACCGTCTGCAGACATAGACGTAGCGGATGCCGAGTACCTCGCCGCCAATGATCAATTGCACGATCTCGACTCCCCAGAGAATAGGCTGTTCTGCGAACAACTCGACGGCGCAATCCGCAAGACTATTGCCGATTTGCCCGAGGACCTCAGAACTGCCGTTACCTTGAGAGAATACGAAGATTTGAGCTATGATGATATCGCGGAAATCATGCAGTGCCCGACTGGGACTGTGCGTTCGAGATTGTTTAGGGCGCGAGAAATCATCGACGCTAAAGTACTGATATTAATTGAAGGAAATTGAAAGTCGAGGGGAACCTTCGTGCCTTTTGGTTGTCCCATTAACGTGAACGATTGACTAGCAATAGAATCCGTGGGGTTAGTGAATGACAGAACAACGTGATACTTTGAAGGAATCGCTGTCGGCTTTGATGGATGGTCAGGCTGATGAGCTTGAAATTCGCCGTCTATTGGATGCCACGGAGGGAGAGCGACGGACTGACTTGAGGGGCGCGTGGATGCGCTATCACATGGTATCGCGTTCGATCAAGGGTGAGGTTTCCGCGACTGCCATCGACTGCAGTTCAGCCATTGCCAGCGCACTGGAGACTGAAAGCGTGCATGCGGCGAATCCCGCGAAGAAAGTTTTCGAGGTTTTGGGTCAATTTGCGATTGCCGCATCGGTTGCGATGGTGGCAATTTTGGGCGTGCAAGAATTTAATAACCCGGCGCTTGAACCAGGCACTCAGAGTGCCGCTCTCGAACCCTATGATGTCGACATTAATACCGGGCCAGCCATGCAGTTTCCCGCCGGTTTTGAACCGCGCATCGATGCTCAGACGGTCAGTGCTGGATCGATTGATAGGCGGGCGACGACAGCAGCCCCAAAAAGAATCTTGCCGGCGATAGACCAGCAGGCATTTCCGGCGCATAAAATCCGTACTCATATCGACAAAATGCTTATAAAGCATGCTGAAAATTCTACCCTTAACAGCGCTCATGGCAGCGTACCGCTGGTCGATGTCAATAAGGTTGATGTGACGCCGGAGCGTCGTTGATTGGCCGGTATGGCGCGCGGTGTAGGGCAACTTTAGTAAGAGAAACGCAAGATGAGATCATCGCTATGAGAGTTTGCACTCTGTTGCGAACTGCTGCATGGGTTCTATCTACAACGTTTTCCGCTCAGGCATATGCAGCCACCCCATCGGGGATTGGTTCGTTGATCGAGCAGATCGTCGGCGCCGCAGGACATGTAAATTACACCGGTGTTGCAACCTATGAGTATGCAGGACGTCGGTCGATTATTCGGTTATCGAGCCGCATGCACGAGGGTTTGAGGCAGCGACAGGTGGTGTATTTGGATGGCGCGCAGCGCAAAGTGTCGCGTTACACCAATGCGATAAACTGCTTGGCTGCGGAAAACCTGGCGCCTTTGATCGGCAATTTCATCTCTGTGCGTGGTTCGCATCGCGATCTCTATGAGCATTATTCAGTGGTGGTCGACAATCCTGCCCGGGTAGTGGGCCGGAATGTGGATGTGTTGCGTATTATCCCTAGTGATACATACCGCTACGGATACTCAGTGGCTTTGGATAGAGACACCGGATTGGTACTGCGCTCATCGGTGGTCAATGCCCAAGGGCAAGCGCTCGAGCGCTTCCAGTTCATAGAGCTGATGGTCGATCCCGCCCAGTCCGCCGACAGCGATATCATTGCAGCAGATGCGGGAAATGAGCATTGTGAAGATGGTGGCGACGGCAAAGTACTCGACGGCCCCGGTTGGTTCCCGAAATGGCTGCCTCCCGGATTCACGTTGCGCGGAAGTGACATGGCGCGCAGTGATGGCGTTTCGAGCTATATGTACTCGGATGGCATCGCCGCAATCTCGGTATTTATCGAGCCGACTGGCGTGGACGCGCCGCCGTCGTTCGATGCTAACTTGGGCGCCACCGCTGTGGTCCATCAGCAGGCGAGACTTGGGGCCGACAACTACAGTGTGTCGGTGGTTGGCGAGTTACCGAGAGCCGCCGCGAAAAAAATTGCCAATCAGGTCGTCTATCTCGTTGAACGGCAACTCCCGCGCTAACCAGTGGATTGCAGTTGATCGCACCGACAACCAAGGTCACCGCAGTCAGCAAATTCGTGAAGCGCTGTTATACGGATATAACGAACCCCACAACTTGGATGAAAGGAGATTGATAGATGCGCGTTAGATTGGTAGTGATGGTATTTATGGGCTTACTGTTGACTGTGCAAATCGAGGCTCGGCTGCCAGACTTTACTGATTTAGTCGAGCAGGTGTCGCCCGCAGTGGTTAAAATTAACGCTACCGTGAAAGGGGCTGAGCGTCAGACAATGGGCGCTTATCCGCGACAAATGCCCGAAGAGTTACGCAGGTTACTCGAGCAGCAGCAGCGCAGCCAGCGGGATCGGCCCAAGGGCCTTGCCCGGGGTTCTGGATTTGTGATCTCCGCAGATGGCTACATCTTGACGAATCACCACGTGGTCAAAGAGGCCGATGATATTCGCGTAAGCTTTGCCGATCGCCGCGAATTTCAGGCCACCATTGTCGGCAGCGATAAGCGGTCGGATCTAGCGTTGTTGAAGATCGAGGCCGATAACCTGCAAACACTGGCCTTTGCCGAGCAAGACGACTTGCGAGTCGGCGCCTGGGTGTTGGCGATTGGTTCGCCCTTTGGCCTTGATTATTCGGTGACTGCGGGCATCGTGAGTGCTATCGGTCGCAGTATACCCAGCGAAGACAGCAGCACCTACGTGCCCTTCATTCAAACCGATGTGGCTATTAATCCAGGTAATTCAGGCGGTCCGTTGTTCGATATGGAAGGGCGTGTGGTGGGTATCAACTCACAGATTTATTCGCGCTCTGGCGGATCGATTGGCTTATCTTTCGCAATTCCGGCCAGCGTTGCTCTGAATGTGGTGGCACAACTCAAAGAAACCGGTCGCGTAGATCGCGGCTGGCTCGGCGTGACGATTCAAGATGTCAGCCAAAAACTCGCCAAATCGCTCGATCTTAGCGATGCCCAAGGTGCATTAATCAGTTCGGTGGCGCCGGATAGTCCGGCCGATAAGGGCGGCATTATGCCGGGCGATGTCATCACCCGTTTTAATCGCCAAAAAGTGGTCGAATCCACCGACCTGCCGCCCCTTGTTGGGCAAGTTCCTCCGGGTGAAAGCGTACCGGTAGAAATCGTTAGAGAGGGCTCGAAACAGGAGCTGGATGTGACCGTCGCGGCCCTCGACGGCGACGCAGGCAGTGGCCGCGAGGCGTCGTCGTCAGACGATTTTGGCGATCGTTTGGGCCTTGTTGCCGAGTCGTTGAGTGATTCTGAGTTGAGCCAGTTGCGAGTGCCTGGCGGCGTGCTGATCTCTGGTGTGGTGCCGCAATCGCCCGCGTCAAAAGCGGGTCTTGGTCGCGGTGATGTTATCGTACAGTTGGGGCAGGTCAGCATTGTAAGCGTGGAGGGATATCGCGCTATATTGCCTCAGTTACCCGAGAACCGACCGATTGCTATCCGCTTCGTGCGGCAAGGAAGAGCGGTTTTCAGGACGATTCAAATCGATGCGGAGTGATTTTCTGAACGCACGGATGTGGCTGCCAGTTACTCGCTCGTTAGATGGCGCTCGGAGTCTAAATAGGCTAGACTCTCGGCGCATTTTTCAAGGCGGGTAACGTCAAGTGTCAGATCTCAGCCATATCCGCAATTTTTCGATCATAGCGCATATTGATCATGGAAAGTCGACCATCGCGGACCGTTTTATCCAACTCTGCGGCGGTCTCAGTGAGCGCGAAATGAATACCCAAGTGCTCGATTCCATGGATATCGAACGCGAACGCGGTATTACTATTAAGGCGCAAAGCGTGACGCTGCCGTATACCGCGCGCAACGGCAAGCTGTATCAATTGAACTTTATCGATACGCCGGGGCACGTTGATTTCTCCTATGAAGTGTCCAGATCGCTGGCTGCCTGCGAGGGTGCGTTGCTGATCGTCGATGCAGCTCAGGGCGTCGAAGCGCAATCGGTGGCCAACTGTTACACCGCGATCAATCAAGGCTTGGAAGTGCTGCCGGTATTGAACAAAATGGATTTGCCGCAGGCCGAACCCGAGCGAGTCATTGGCGAGATTGAGGACATCATCGGTATCGACGCGCAGGATGCTGTGCGTTGCAGTGCGAAGAGCGGTATGGGCATTGAAGATATTCTCGAGCAGATTGTGGTTGCGATCCCGCCTCCGCTGGGCGACATCGATTTGCCGTTACAGGCACTGATAATCGATTCCTGGTTTGATAATTATCTCGGCGTGGTCTCTCTAGTGCGCGTGGTGCAGGGCACGCTGCAAGTAAAAGACAAAATTATCTCCAAATCGATCGGCAAGGCGCACAGCGTTGATAGCGTGGGCGTATTTACCCCCAAACGTCATCCAACAGGGGTGCTGAGAGCGGGCGAAGTCGGCTATATGGTCGCCGGCATTAAAGATATTAAGGGCGCGCCGGTTGGCGATACTCTGACCCATGCGAGCAGTGCCAATGTCGACTCGCTGCCAGATTTTCAAACCATTAAACCGCAGGTGTATGCCGGTATGTTTCCGGTAGATTCCGATGACTTTGAAGATTTCCGCGATGCTCTGGGGAAATTGGCGGTCAACGATGCCTCGTTATTTTACGAGCCGGAGAGCTCCGATGCGCTGGGGTTTGGCTTTCGCTGTGGCTTTCTCGGTATGTTGCACATGGAAATTATTCAAGAGCGGTTGGAACGAGAGTACTCGCTCGATTTAATCACTACCGCGCCATCGGTAGTCTACGAAATTGTGACTTCAAGTGGCGACCAACTGCGCATTTCTAATCCCTCCGCTCTGCCTGACCTCGGTCAGGTGGACGAATTGCGAGAACCGATCTGTGAGGCCAATATACTGGTGCCAAAAGATTATGTTGGCAATGTAATCGCCCTATGCGTCGAGAAGCGCGGCGTGCAGTTAGATATGCAATTTATCGGTGGGCAGGTGGCGATTCGCTACGAGTTGCCGATGAGTGAAGTGGTGATGGATTTTTTTGATCGCCTTAAATCGGTGAGCCGCGGCTTTGCATCCTTGGATTACAACTTTACACGCTTTCAGGTAGCCAGTTTGGTCAAGCTCGATGTGCTGATTAATGGCGACCGAGTGGACGCCTTGGCGGTAAT